>Ga0315281_10003387_pt1 | contig 23346 bp, 19 predicted proteins | sample YL17G07_0_MG_FD_204540 | JGI IMG/M metagenome (GOLD analysis project Ga0315281, IMG submission 204540) | Sediment microbial communities from Yellowstone Lake, YNP, Wyoming, USA - YL17G07_0 | ecosystem: Environmental > Aquatic > Freshwater > Lake > Sediment | place: USA: Wyoming | collected... | reverse complement strand
ACCACCCGCTCGTCGTAGCCGTCGTCCATCCCGATCGCCGAGGCGAGATACCAGTCCGCCGGAGCGGTGAACATCGAGATGAGCTCACCGAAACCGGCCCGGTTCATCTCCGCTGGGGCGTCCCCGATCGTCTCGAGATCGACGATCAGGGCGCTCGGCCAGCGGGACGGCACGGTCCGCTTGACGCCATTCCGGAGAAGGACGGCCATGTCGTCGGAGAACGCATTGACCGAGACCGCCGTCTGCACGACGACGAACGGGATCCCACCCGCTCGATGGCTCGAATCCTTCCCGAGGTCGGTGACCGTGCCCGAGCCGACGGTCACGACGCAGGCCGCACCCGCGATCGCACGGTCCGCCTCGGCCGACGCTGCCTCGTCGGCATGGAGCTCGGAACGATCGCGCCCCAGCACCTCGACCCGGACCTGGAACCGGGCTGCGAGGAGGGCGCGGACCTGGGACTTCAGGTCCTGGTCGCCGCGCCGCATCGGCGTGGCGTCCACGAGGACGACGATCTCGGCGCCGGGTGGGACAAGCCGGAGAACGGTCGGGACGAGCTCGTCAAGGGCACCCTGGCCGATGGTCACCTCCCGGAGGCCGATCGGGTGCAGCCCGGTCCCGGCCGGGCCATCCCCGAGGTACTGCCGGAGCGCGTCGAGGTCCACGGGCACGGTCGACAGCGTCATGACGCACCGATCGGCGTGAACAGCGGATCGACCGCGGCAAACAGCCGTTGGTACCGGCCGTACGCGTCGTCGTACGCCGCCCGGGTTGCCGGATCGGGTTCGTAGGCCCGGGGCTCCAGCTGGGTCAGTCGGTCGACGGCCTCATCGAGATCGCAGAACAGACCCACGCCAACTGCCGCGAGCTGGACGGCGCCGACGGCCGTGGCCTCGCGGGCGACCAGGGTGCGGACGGTTCGACCGGTGACATCGGCCTTCATCTGGAGCCACAGGTCGCTGCGGGCCCCGCCGCCGACCACGCGGAGCTCGGGGCCGCCGAGCCCGAGCTCGTCGAACCGGTCCACCAGGTCGCGCAGGGCGAAGGTGCAACCCTCCAGCAACGCCCGCGCAAGGTGCGCCCTCCCATGGTTGAGGCCGAGCCCGGCGAAGGCGCCCCGGGCATGCTCGTTCCAGCGGGGCGTCGTGGAGCCGCTGAGCGCGGGAAGGAACGTGATGCCATCGCTACCAGGCGGGGCGAGGGCCGCCGCGTCGAGGCTCGCCTCGTCCTCTCCGGTCAGACCCAGGTACCAGCGAACACTTCCACCGGACACGAAGCCCGGGTTTTCGACGAGCCAGACCCGCTCGTCCGCGTGACCATGCGTCTCGACGAGGCCGGTGGGATCGATCACGGGTCGCGTTGACGCACAGGCCACCGGTTCGGCGGTGCCGGTGATGTCGCACAGCACGTCCTCCCGGATCCCGCCCGCGCCGAGGCACGCGCCGTGCTCATCGCCGGTCCCGACGACGACGCGGCACCCGGGGTCGAGACCGAGCTCCATCGCGATCGCCGGCCGGAGCGTTCCGGCGATGCCATGCGCGGCCGCGATCGGCGCGAGAAGCGAGGCGTCGATCCCGGTGGCCTCCAGCATCCGCGACGACCAGGCGCGCCGCGCGACGTCGTAGAGCAGGGTCGACGAGGCGTTTGCGTGGTCGACCACGACCTCGCCGGTCAGCTCGGCCACGAGGTACGACCCGGGAAGCAGGTAGGCGCGCGTGCGAGCGATGAGGTCCGGATGCTCATCCCGAAGCCAGAGGATCTTCGGGGCGACGTGAGCGGCGTCTACGTTCAGCCCGGTGATCTGCAGCGTCTCCGCCGGGTCAACGCTGCGGCGGATACGCTCGGTCTGGCGCGTCGCGCGGCGATCCATCCAGATGATCGCGGGGCCGAGGGGGCGCAGAGCCTGGTCAACCGCGACCACGCCATCCACCTGGGATGCGAGGCCGATCGAGGTCACGGATCGTCCGTCGATCCTGGCTCGAGACAGGAGCTCCCTGATGACGCCCCGAAGGGCGATGGTCCAGCGACCGGGATCCTGCTCCGCCCAACCCGCGCGCGGGTAGACGATCGGGTATCCCTCAGCCGCCTCTGCGACGACGCGCCCATCGTCATCCAGCAGGACGCCCTTGAGGCTCTGGGAGCCGACATCGCACCCGATGACGTGGATGGCCGGACCTCTCGAAAGTCATCAGTCGTAAGATGACTTGCGGACGCTAGCACCAGGTGCGCCCCGGGTCAATACGGATCGCGGCTCATGCGACGAGAGTGTGGCCCAGGTCGACCGTTCGTGGCTCGCCGGCGACGGGTACCCGGCAGTCCTGCGCGAGCGACCCACAGCGGCGGGTGCCCCCAGACGGACCCAAGCCGCTTGGGGGGCCCGGCGGTTCAAGACGTCAGCGCCGGGACCCTCGCTCTCCTACGTAGCCGGTTCGCTCCACACCGTAGGGTCCATGCGCGGGCCATCATCAAGGCTGAAGGTTGCGATCTCCCACGGCCCCAACATCACCTCGGCGCGACCGGCCGCCGGGCGGGCCTCCTCCAGGACTCGGCCGAGTAGGTCCACCGCCTGCACCGTCCGGAATGGTCCCCGGACGGTCGCAGCGACCTCCCGGCCGAGCTCATTGACCAGGCGGATCTCGAGGCTCGTTCCTCGGCGCCGAAGGGAGCTCAGGACGACTCCATCACCTTCGACCGCCAGCCCCTGCCTCGAGTGCAGGGCGAGGCCGGAATCCGCCTCGCCGCCTGCCACCAGGAATGGGTTGCGATAGCGCTCGAGCGTCGCGAGCACCGCCGCGGACGGGCGCCCCTCGGCCACCGGAAGGAGCGCAAACGATACGCGGCGGATTCCGCGGCCCTGCCCGGTCGGGGCGGCGATGACGGGCCCGGCAGGCTCGTCCCGGTATGGATGCTGGTCGCGACTAATCAGGCCCGTCGCCCGGAGGAGGGTCAGTACGAGCTCCGGTCCGTCCACGAGCTCGTACTCGAGGACGTGGTCGAGCAGGATCGCCGCGCCGTCAGCGGACACAAGGCCATGGGCCGGGAAGGTTGGCAGCGGCCGCTCGCCGTGCCCACCCTCCATCACCGTCCCTCGCTCGACGACCGCGAACTGGCCCTCGGCGAACGTTCGAACCGCGCTTCGGAGGAGTGGGACGTGGAACCGCAGTCGGTGATCGACCGCCCGATTGTCGAACTCTATCGAGAGCCGGACGAATGGCTCCCCCACCCGCAGCTGGACGACCATTCGAGCTTCCGTGTGAACGGTCTTCGCCAGCCGAGACGACAGGTCCTCGCGAAGGCCAACCGGCCATTCGTAGGTCCTCGTGACGACGAAGTCGGCGCGCAATGGTCCGGTCTCGCCAGCGCGAACATCCACGCGGTGCGGCTGCTCGATGAGCGCGTCCGACGCGGGAGGCGCGTAGTTGTAGCTGTCGCCCACGTCTCCGCCGTCGACCAGGCGGCCGGCCCCCGTGAGGGTGACGCCACCGCCTTCGATGGTGAGGGTTCCGTCGTCGGCAACGACCACGGCGACGAGTCCGTTCGAGAGAATTCGGCCTTGGATGGACACCCGATCAGCCTGGGCAACCATGACTCCAGGTTCGGCGGGCCTGACCGCCGTCCAGCCGAGGGCAGGAACGGGCACGAGCGCCAGCAGCCGTCGGCGCGGTCGAGCGACGACCAGGAGCCGCCACGTCGCGCTGGGCGTTCGGGCCGCCTGCACATCCAGCGCTTCCAGGAGGGCGTCAACGTCGAGCGACGGCGGATCGGGCGCACGGTCGACATCAAGCGTCACGACCGTCTCGGCCGCGCCGGGCGACAGCCGGTACCCATTCACCTGATGCGCGTAGAGCTCGCGGGCGTGCATCCGGCGTCGGAGATACGGGACGATCTCGCCGGCAGGGAGCAAGACATCGTCAATCGTCCGCTCGACAACACCGAGGTCCTGGGTCGGCGCAAGGGCCCCGTCGGGCAGGACGACCGGCGAGCCGACCGGTGAGCGATCGAGCGGGAGGTCCAGCTCGACGAGATCGGTTCGCTCAGTTGGCGACGGGTTGACCGCCGCGAACGCACCCTCCGGAACGTGGCGCCCGATCGCGCGAAGGACTCCCTCCGTGAGCCCGCGACCGATCTGCTCGGCCTCCGCGAACCGGGTCATCACCTGGGCCACCGTCGCCTCGGATGAACAGGCACAGATGGAGTCGTGCGCGGAGTTGTCCACGATTCGGCGCCACGCGAGCTCGAGGAGGCGCTCGGGCCACGAGCCGCCATGGAGCGCGAGAAGTGGCTCAGCGGTTCGCTCCAACAGGTGCTCGGCGCTTCCGGCCGCCTGCTTCACGTCGACCCGGTGGGAAACGACGCCCATCAGCACGTTGGCGCGGGCGCTGGAGCGGAGCTCACCCCTCCACGCGAGCCTCGGGACGGCGCTCGCGCGCGTTGCCTCGATGTACTCCGTGAGCGTCTCGATCCGGACCTCGTAGCGGTCCTGGCTCTCGTTGAACGCGACGACCAGCGGCGCGTATCCAGGCAACGGCAGCGAGTGGTCCTCGCCGTACATCGCCAGGATCTCGTCGTCGTCGAAGGCGGCACGCTGATCGGTCAGGAAGCGATCGAGTTTGCGCTCGATTCGGTCGGGCAGCGAGAGGAGGTCGCGCCCGTTCCCGTAGCCGCCGAGCAGGTACTCGCAGCGAACGCTCGACCCGTCCGGCGCCAACCATTGGAAGACGTGCCCGTCAATGGCCGACGGGACGCCGCGCCAGACGACCGCGTCGCCGATCCCTGCCCGACGAAGGAGCTGGGGCATCTGGGCGACGTGGCCGAACATGTCCGGGAGATAGCCGATTGGCATGGCGCGCCCGAGTTCCCCCGCCCGCCGCATCCCCATCTCCAGGTTCCGCACCAACGTCTCGCCCGAGACGAGGAACTCGTCCATCAGGATCCGCCACGGTCCGACCGCCAGGCGACCGTCGGCCACGAGGCGGGCCAGACGGTCCGCGTGCTCGGGCCGAACCTCCAGGTAGTCGTCCACGGTGGCGGTCTGCCCGTCCAGCGTGAACCGAACCCCGGGGTCCGACTCCATCTCGTCGAGGAGACCGTCGATCAATGCGATCAGTCGCATGCGGAACGACTGGAACGGCAGATACCACTCCCGATCCCAGTGGGTATGGGGCACGAGGTGGACCACGGTCCTGGACGTCATCGGATCTCCGGGCTGACCGTCGAAGGCCACGGTCGGCCGTCTGGTCGCTGGGCGCGATGGTACGCTGTCGACCGTTGACTGAAACGACCGCCGTATCGACCGGGGCCAAGATCGCCCTCCGCGGGCGATTGACGCGCGCCGACCGCGAGCGGGAACCCTACGCCTACCTCCCGTTCGACGTGCCGCCCGGGATCGCGGCGATCCGAGTCTCACTTGATCACGATCCGTCGGGGAGCGCCGACGATCCGGGCCGGGGCGCCGTCCTCGACCTCGGCCTGATGGGGCCGGGTCGCCTCGACTTCGGTACACCAGCCTTTCGCGGATGGAGCGGGAGCGAGCGGCGCACGGTTCTCGTGGGAACCCACCACGCGACACCCGGTTATCGGCCCGGCGCCATCGAATCCGGTCGCTGGCACGTCCTGCTGGGGCTGTACGGGATACCCCCGATCGGGTGCGACTATCGGGTCGAAGTGGATCTGCTTGAGCGGGAGCCGATGATCGAGCCCCATGTCGCCACGGTGGCACCCACCACGAATCGACCGAGGGTGAAAGCCGCCGCGACCCTTGAAGACCGGTGGATCGCGTGTGACCTCCACTCCCACAGCGTGCACAGCGATGGCGCCGACGAGATCACCGCCCTGGCCAAAGCCGCCGCGCGGACCGGGCTCGAGGTGCTCTTCGTGACCGACCACAACACGGACAGCCACCACCCGTACCTTGCCGCGGCCGGGGAAGGGGCAAGCGTCGTCCTCCTGCCCGGCGAGGAGGTGACGACATACGGGGGCCACTTCAATGCGCTCGGGATCCGGAGCTGGGTCGACTTTCGACACACGACCCCCCACCAGGTGGGCGCGGCCATCGACGCGACGCACGCCCAGGGAGGCCTGATCTCGCTGAACCACCCGGCCAGCGACGGCAGCGCGTGGACGCACGGCCTGGACCTGCCGTTCGATCTCGTCGAGATCTGGAATGGACCGTGGCGCGCGGAGAATGCGGCGGCGCTGGACTGGTGGGCGGCGCTCCTCCGGGGCGGTCGCCGGACAACGGCCGTCGGCGGCAGCGATATGCATTCGATGGCGCCGCGCGGTCAGCCGGTCGGGACCCCGATCACCTGGGTCTGGGCCGGCTCGCCGAACCGGGACGCCATCGTTGGCGGGCTCCGGGCGAGGCGAGCAGTCGTCACTCGCGACCGCTCGATCAGCCCCCCAGGGTTGCGGCTGATCGATGCCACCGGCCGGGTCGCCGAGATCGGCGCGGCGACAGCGGTCACGGGACCCGTCGATATCGAGTGGCGGGCGGAAGACCTGATGGGTCGGCAGCTCGCGCTCGTCTCGAACCACGGGCCCGTCGGGATGTCAACGCTCGGTTCGGCCGATGCCCGCGGCGGCCTGCGTCTCGACGCCCGGGAAGCGCTCGTGGCCGGCCACGTCAGACTCGAGATCCGCGAAGATGAGGCGCTCATCGCCATCACCAATCCCATCTTTCTGGAGGCCCCGTGATGTCCATCGCGACCGGCGTCGCCTACTTCGACGCCCGCGCCCGCCGCCACTGGGAGAAGGATCTCGACGATATGGTCGAGAGCGGGGTCAGCTACGTCGTCCACTGCGTCTCCGAGTTCGACCTGCGCTGGCAGAAGGAGTCCGTGCGCCGGCTGGTGGCGGCGACGAAGGCGCGGGGCATGTCGGTCTGGCTCGATCCCTGGGGCGTTGGTGAAGTCTTCGGCGGCGAGCCCTTCAGCCGGTTCGGAGCCATCCACCCTGAGGCGCGCCAGATCCGCTCGGACGGGCTCGCCACCACGCATGCCTGTCTGAACCAGCCGGCGTTCCGAGCCTTCGTCCGGGCCTGGATCGACGATGTGGCGGATCTCGGTGGTGACGTCGTGTTCTGGGACGAGCCGACCTGGAAGGTCGACGGCCTGAACGGAGCCTGGTGCTGCCGGTGCGATCGGTGCCGGGCACTGTTCCGCGAGCGGACGGGGGCGGACCTGCCGGTCGAACTCAGCCCGGAAGTCCGCGCCTTTCACGAGTGGTCGATGGCGGAGCTCCTGGGCGATGCATGCGAGCACGCCCACGATCGGGGGCTCCGCAACGCGATCTGCATCATGCCGCCCGAGGCCTCGAACCCGGGGTTCACCGACTGGGACACCGCGGCCTCGATCCGCGGTCTCGATATCTTCGGAAGCGATCCGTACTGGTTCTCGTTCGGCGGGGACCCGGCCGAGTACGTCGCTCGGAACACGCGGCATACGATCGAGGTGGCCGACCGGCACGGCCTGGAGCACCACGTCTGGATCCAGGCCTTCGAGGTGCCCGAAGGGCGCGAAGGCGAGATCGCCATCGCGATCGACGCCGCGGTCGGCGCCGGGGTCCGCAACCTCGCGGTCTGGTCGTACGACGGCTGTTCCGCGATGTCGACCTGCGAGTGCGAGCGGCCAGAACTCGCCTGGGACGTGGTCCGGCGCTCGTTTCGCGGCCTCCGGGGCCTCCCGCCCATCGCGACTCGTTGAGCTGATGTCGGATCTCCAGTTCCGCCCGTACTCGCCGGCCGCCGCGCCGCACGTCGTCGCCCTCTGGGAGGCGGCGGCCGGGGACGTCTTCCCGCTTCGCGAGCCCGTCCTGCGGCAGTGCCTCGAAGCCAGACCGGGCGCCCTGCGGGAGGACGCCGTCCTGGTCTGGGAGGACGAGCGGCTGGTCGGGTTCGGATATGCAGGACTCCACCGCCTGCCGGACCAGGAGACGTCGGACTATCGCACCCGCGGGCAGCTGCAGGCGGTGGTGGTGCATCCGGACCGCCGGCGGCGTGGAATCGGAAGGCAGATCGCCGCCGCCCTTGCCGATCGGATCCGGGCACATGGGGTCCGGACCGTGGAGGCGGGGGGCGGGATGTTCTACCTGTGGGCCGGAATCCCCGAGGACCTGCCCGGAGCACTCGCGTTCGCCACGGCGATCGGCTTCGAGCTCGGCGAGCCGACCTGGGATCTGCGCGGGAACGTCGCCGACCTGCGGGTGGACGCGGCGACACAATCGGCCCTCGCCGCGTCCGGCCTCACGATCAGGCCCGCGACCACGACCGACCGTCACCCTCTCCTCACCTTCCTGGTCGCCGAGTTCGGCGGGGAGTGGTGGCACGAGACGCGCTGGTTCCTCGACCAGGGCGGCGATGCTGCGGATCTGCTCCTCCTGCGTGACATGAACGAACGGATCCTCGGGCTGGCGCGCCTCCACGGCCCAGCGTCCCAGCCCATCGGACCACCACACTTCTGGGCGGCACGACGCCGACCGGAGTCCGGAGGTTTGGGGCCCATCGGGATCGCCGGGGAGATCCGCGGCCGCGGGCTTGGTCGCGCACTTCTCGTCGTGGCGCTCGATCAGCTCCGCTTGCGCGGGCTCTCCGATGTCGTCATCGACTTCACGACGCTGCTCGGCTATTACGGGCCACACGGCTTCGCGCCGTGGATCACCTATCGCGAGGCCAGTGCCCCCGTCGATCGTCTGGCCGGGGGAATCTCCACGACCCAATCCAGGAGGTGACCAGTTGACGGCAGCGGCGGAGTATCTGCGGCGAACGATCGAGGTCCTCGAGACTATGGCCAGAGACCAGGCCGACCGGATCGAGGCAGCGGCGGCGGCCGTCACCGACGCGATCGCCGGGGGCCATCGCGTCTACGTGGCCGCCACCAGTCACGTGCTCCATACCGAGCTCTACCTGCGCGCCGGGGGGCTCGCCGCTGTACATCCCCTCGGCGAGACGCCGGACCTCGCCCGGCCCATGCTGGATCTCAGGAGCGGGGTTCTGCGCGGCGATGGGCCGTTCACCCCCGAGCCCGGCGATGTCGTCCTCGTCGGGACGAACGCCGGAACGGACGCCGGGACGGTCCAGGTCGCGCTTGCTGCAAAGGAGGCCGGTTGTCTGGTGATCGGCCTCACCTGCGTTGCCTACGAGCGCTGGCCTGATGTCGTCGTCGAGCACCCGAGCGGGGCGAAGTTGGTCGACCTCGCCGACATCTGCATCGACATCGGCGGTGTCGTGGGTGACGGAATCGTCGAGCTACCCGGCCTCGACACGGCGGTCGGACCAACCTCGGGAGCCGTCCTGTGCGCGGCTGCATGGGCGATCCTGGTCGGCGCCGCGGAACGACTGCTCGCCCTTGGCCTGACCCCGATCGTCTACCGGAGTGTCCAGATCCCGGGTGCGGAGGCGCTCTTTCACAACCGCAAGGCGGCCTACGAAAGGACGCGACGTGGTGTCATGGAGGCACCCGCGGCGCGATGACCCAGCGCCGCGGGGCCGGGCCCGGAGCCCGAGACGAACCTCCGCCAGTTGCGGGACGGCTGCTGGAGCACCTCGCCCGCGCGGACTCGTCCATCGTGGATCTGGCCGCGAGACTGGTCGCGATCCCGTCCTGGGCTCCGGCACACGACGAGCGGGCGGTCGTCGGCGAACTCGCAGCCACGGCGGCCCGACTCGGTCTGCCGGCCGGGGTGATGGTGGCCGCGCATCCGGAACGCCCAAATCTGGTGATCCGGCTGGTCGGCAGGGAGCCCGGTCGGCGCCTGGTCCTGAACGGTCACACGGACACGAAGCCGCCCGGCGATCATGCCGACTGGGGGCACGATCCGACCGCGCCCGAGGTTCGCGACGGTCGTCTCCATGGGCTCGGTTCCGTCGACATGAAGGGCGCAATCTCGGCGATGCTTCACGCCGCTGCCGCCCTCGTGGCCGAGGGGCTGCCGACCAGCGGCGAGCTCGTCCTGATCTTCAGCGCGGACGAGGAAGCCTCAGGAATGCTCGGGCTTGCCCACGTGCTGGCCACGACCGGACTGACGGCGGACGCCGCGATGATCGGCGAGCCGTCCGGCATCGACGGGCCGTTTGACCGGTTGGCGATCGGCGCCCGTGGCTATCACGGGTTCTCGCTGCGAACTGTCGGCCGCCGGGTTCACTCGGGGTTGGCCGGAACGCCGAGCGCGTCGCCGGAGGCGATCCGGGCGCTCGTTCGGGTTGCGGACCGGTTGCCCTCGATGGTCGAATTCAACCAGCGGCCCAGCCCGGGGTTCCCCCTGGGGCCGACGGTGGCCATCACGGGACTCCAGGCCGGAGTCGCACCGGGGATCCTCCCCGGCGAGGCAGTCGCGCAGGGTGAGGTTCGGACCGTCCCCGGGATGAGCTGGGCCGACACTGACCGCGCGCTTAGCGAGGCGCTCGCCGGCATCCGCGACGATGACGGCGGACCGTTGATGGTCGGACTCGAGTCCGAACCGGAAGAGTGGCCGGCCAGCTCGATCGACGCGGGCGAGCCGATCGTCGCCGCGCTTGCGGCGGCGACGTCCAGAGTCACCGGCCGGTGGCCCGACCTGTCGCTCTTCCCCGGAGCGACGGAGGCGCACGCTTTCGCTGCTCGGGGAATTCCCTGCGTGCCTGCCTTCGGCCCGGGGCGGCTGGCCTCGGCCCATGTGCCGGATGAGTCGGTCGATCTCGACGACCTCTTCGCTGCCGCCCGGATCTACGCCCTGGCGATCGCCGACTACCTCGGCTGACGGGCGGTCGGCCCGGGGAACAGCTCGTCCACGCGAACCGGTCGGCCGCGGCGTTCCGATTCGTAGATCGCCGCGACCACCGCAATTCCGCGACGGCCCTCCGCCGCTCCCACGCTCGGCGGACGCCGCTCGATGATCGCGTCGAGGAACTCGCGGATCTCCCGGCCCATCTCGCCGCGATCGGTGCCGTCAATGACCGTCGTCCCCTCGCCGGCGATATCGACGACCATCTCGTGCCAGGTTCGGTACCGGATGGTCCCGCGGGAGCCGTGGATCTCGAGCTCCAGTCGCCCCGGCATCGGGACCCGTTCGTCATCGCGACGGAGCGGATACGTCGACTCATTGACGAACACTGACGCGATGGCTCCACCAGCAAAGGAGAGGACAGCCACGCCGCCGTCCTCGACGCCATCGATACCCCGGGCATAGGTGGTGGTCCGGCCGTAGACCTCGACCACCGGGCTCCCGATCAGCCAGGCCAGTCGATCGACGAGATGGACGGCGTCATGCATCAGCTCGCCGCCGCCGGAGAGCGCACGGTCGTAGTACCAGGCCGGCCACGGGCCGTACTCACCAAAGGTGAAGCTGTCCTGCGCGAGCATTGGCGTACCGAGGCGGCCCTCGTCGATCAGGCGCTTCGCCGTCAGGAGCTCGGCATGGAAGCGGTGGGTGAAGCCGAGCATCAGAGTGACCCCAGCCTCCTGGCAGGCCCGGTCTATCGCGTCGCAGTCCGCGATGCTCGTGGCCATCGGCTTCTCCAGCAAGACATGGACGCCGGCCGCTGCGGCGGCCTCCACGAACGGCCGATGGAGGGCGGTCGGCGTGCACACGCTCAGCGCGTCCGGATGCTCACGGCCAAGCAGTTCGGCCAGGTCGGTGTATGCGCGCGCGCCGAACCGATCCGCAATGATGGCCGTCCGCTCGGGGTCGCGCCCGACGAAGGCCACGATCTCGGCATCTGGTTGCGCCGCGTAAGCGATGGCGTGGTCGATCCCGATGAAGCCGCCACCGGCGATCGCGACGCGCAAGGTCATCGCGGCACGGCCGCCGGCGATCCGGCGGCGATCGCGGCGAGCGCGCCGAGAAGCCGGTCGATCTCCTCGACAGTGTTGTAGTGGGTGAGCCCGATCCGGAGGACGCCGCCGGTCTCGAACAGTCCGAACCGCTCGATGAGCGCCTGGGCGTAGAAATCGCCATCCCAAGCCGTGATCCCCTGGCGCCCGAGTGCCTCTGCGGCTTCCCGGGGCGAACAGGCATCAAGCGTCAGTGCGGCGGTCGGGGTCCGCTCATCGAGGCGCGCCGGGTCGGCGATCCCCCACAGGTGGACGCCAGGAATCTGCCCGAGGCCTGCCAGGAGTCGCCCGAAGAGAGGCATCTCGTAGGTCCGTATCGCACGCATCCCCGCGTGGGCATCGAGCCGTCGGCCAGTCATTGAGGGGAACTCCCCGGCGAAGCTCCTCCCGAAGCGCTCTCCGACCGAGGCGATGTACTCGACCGCGGCGAGCGCCCCGGCGATCGCCTCAAAGTCCGCCGTGCCGGTCTCGAATCGGTCATGGGCCGGTCGGACCTTGTACGGCGGCAACCGATCGAGGACCTCGGCCTTGCCGTAGACCACACCAAGATGCGGTCCGAAGAACTTGTAGGTCGAGCAAGCAAGGAAATCGGTATCGATGGCCCGGACGTCGATCGGCCCGTGCGGCGCGTAATGTACGGCATCGACGTACGTCAACGCGCCGACTTCGTGGGCGAGGCGGACGATCTCGCCCACCGGGTTGATCGTGCCGATCGCGTTGGAGGCATAGCCGAACGCGACCAGCCCGGTGCGAGATGTCAGCTTTGCCCGGAGATCGTCGAGATCGAGCGTCCCATCCTCGGGCCGGATATCGACCGTCTGGATCGTCAACCCGCGGTCGGCCGCCATCGCCCGCCACGGAGAGACGTTCGCCTCATGATCGAGGGTCGTGACGAGGACCTCGTCGCCGGGCTGGAGGGTCGCGCCGATCGACCGGCTGACGTGGAAGGTCAGGGTCGTCATGTTGTAGCCGAACTTGATCTCCTCGGCGGACGACGCGTTGAGAAGGTCCGCGAGGGCCGCGCGCGCCTCGGCGACGATTGCATCACTCCGCCGGCTTGTCCCAAACGCGCCGCCGTCGTTCGCGTTCGAAGTCCGGTAGTAGTCGACGACGGCGTCGATCACGCGCTGCGGGACCTGTGTCCCACCCGGACCATCGAAGAAGGCGACCGGTCGCCCACCCTCCTCGAGCCGGAGGGCGGGGAACTCGCGGCGGAGGGCGGCAACGTCGAAATCGATCATCTGCTGGGTCTCCCTGGGTCGACGTCGTCGACCCGCTTGTAGCGATCGTGCCAGTCTGGCGATCCCCACGCCAGGAGCCGGACCGGGTCGATCCTGACAAGGCATCGTGGCCACTCTCGCGAGGTCTCGATGTAGGCGAGCCCAGCCGATCCCTCGTACCGTTCGCCCATCGCCCGGGCGACCACGAGCATTCGGCCGTCCACGGGCCCCGGACCCTGGACGAACGTCGCCCGGCCACGCAGCTGCACGCGCAGGTCGGGATCGTCGTCGGCGACAATCGACAGCCCAACCCTGGGGTCGCGCCGCATGTCATCGACGAAGCGCGCCTCGGCACGGACAACGATCCACGCCGCCTCCCCGTCCCACTCGAACCAGACCGGGACGATCGACGGGTAGCCGTCCGGATCGATCGTGGCCAGACGCGCGACCAGCGGGCGTCGGAGGAGAGCATCGATCTCGACACGGGTCAGAGCCCCCGGGACGCGGGGTGTCGTCACGGGATCGACTCGGGCACGGAGAGCCGGGCGATCCGCTCGAGCGCCGCGTCGACGTGCACCCCGGCATCGGCGAGGATCGGCGGGAGGTGCCCTGCCAGGAGCCGTTCCGGGTGGTGGCGTGCCAGCCTCTCGACGCTGCGCAGAGCCAGCTGGACATCGCAATCCCAGATGTCCTGGAGCAGGATCCGACCCCCTGGGAAGAGAGCATCGCCGGAGAAGGCTGTCACGGCGCCGTCGATCTCGGCGACCAGCGCCACGTGCCCGGTCGCGTGGCCCGGCGTCGGGACGACGCGGAACCGGATCGCGCCAAGCTCGATCACGTTGTCCGCGTGAAGCACGAAGTCGACCTCGCACGGCTCGAGGCGGTAATCGGCGGGGTAGATGCCGGCCGCCCGCGCCCGGTCGACGCTCAGCGCCTCCTCGTCGCCAACGGCAAGCCAGCCGGCGACCTCCTGGGAGGCCGCGATCTTGATTCCCGGGATCGCCCGACGCCAGGCAGCCGCGCCTCCCGAGTGGTCCGCGTGGCCGTGGGTCAGGAGGATCCAGCGAACCTGCTCCGGCACCAGCCCAGACGCCCGGACCTCGGCGACGATCCCCGACAGGCTTCGGCCCGCGCCGCTGTCAATGCAGGCAAACCCGTCGCCGGTATCGACGAGATAGACCTGCGAATCAAGGGCGTCCGACGGCGCCCAGTCGGCCTCGCTGCCTCCGATGAGATGGATCCGCTCGGTCAACTGCATCGAGCGAACGCTATGGACCGACCGGTAGACTGTCAACCGCCGAGGGCACGCCGCAAGGTCGCCCGACGCGGCGCATCACGGCCTTCTCGCGATCCACGCTCTGCGTGCCGCCACGGCCAGCGCCGGTCGGTTTGAATCCACCATGTCGAGGTCAAGCTCCATGCATCGTCGGATGGCCGGCGCCTCGTCCGCGGTACCCCCGGCAATGACCATGCCCGCTTCGTGAAGACGCTCGACAAGCGCCAGGTCACACCACGCCCAGGGCAGGTTGACGCCGGTCGCCCCAGCCGCGCGTGCGGCCGCAAGCGGATCCATGGATCGATCCTCCCGATCAACGATAAGCAGTCGCGGGACCTCGGGCTGGGCGGACATGGCGGCACGCAGTTCCGCCGGGGCGAAGGAGCAGACCGACAGTCGGTCGCGTGCCGGGCTGGCCCTGATCGCCCGGGCGATCAGGGCCCCGGTGGCCGGTCCCTTGGCCTCGATCGTGGCTCCGATCCTCGGTCGTCCCTCGATCCACTTCAGCGCCTCGGCGAGCGTCGGTATCCGCTCGTTCGCGAAGCGCCGGTCGAACCAGGTCCCCGCGTCCAGTCGGGCCAGCGCTGCTGCCGTCTGGGCCCCCACCGGCCCGTGTCCATTCGTCGTCCGGTTGAGTTCATCGTCGTGGAAGACGATCGCCACCAGATCGGCCGAGAGCTGGACATCGAACTCGATGTAGTCGGCTCCGGCGTGTACGGCCAGCTCGAAGCCCGCGATGGTGTTCTCGGGAGCGTCCGCAGCCGCACCCCGATGGCCGCCGATCCGCAATCCCGTCCCGGTCGATCGCCAGTCCACGGTCACATTCCTCCTGCGCCGATGATGGAGTGGTGAGGCCTGCCGCGCCCGTCGCATTCGCACACCGGGGGGCGTCGGGGTACGCGCCGGAGAACACGATCGAGGCATTTGCCCTCGCGCTCAAGCTCGGCGCGACCGGCATCGAGTCCGATGTCTGGCTCGCGGCCGATGGCGTGCCCGTCCTCGTCCACGACCAGGTCTTTCGATCGGGTCGGCGGCGTATCGACGTCACCCGAACCTCCTCCGCCGACCTGGCATGGGACGGGGTGCCGACCCTCGCTGACCTGTACCGCGAGTGCGGAACCGACTTCGAGCTGTCGCTCGATCTCGAGCACGCCGACGTGGCCCTGCCGGCACTTCGCGCGGCGCAGGACGTGGGGGCCGAGGCGCGCCTGTGGGCCTGCCACGAAGACCTCGGACTGCTCACCGAGCTGCGATCGGCGAGTCCGGCGGTGCGCCTGGTCTGCTCGACCCGCCCCCGTCGGATCCGCGGAGGGGTCGAGGCGCGGATCGAACGGCTCGCCGCGCTCCACGTCGATGCGCTCAACATGCACTGGCGGGACTGGACGGCCCATCGCGTGCAGCACTGTCACGCCGTGGGCCTCGCGGCATTCGGCTGGGATGCCCAGGACCCGGCCATCATGGCTCGTCTCGTCGCGGTCGGGATCGACGGGATCTACTCGGACTTCCCGGATCGCCTCGTGGCAGCCATGGGCTGACGCGCCGAAACGGGACGGAGACCCCGGCAGGTGCCGGGGTCTCCGTCTTCCAGAATCCGGTACGGGACTTACGGACCGTTCTTGTCGATGTCCTCCTGAATCTGCGCCGCCAGTTCGTCCAGCGCCGTCTTCGGATCGACGCCGCCGGTGAGGACGCTATCCAGCGCGGTATCGATGCCGTCCTTCAGCTGGGCCCATTGCGAGATCATCGGATTGGTCCAGGTCCTGGGATGATTGGCGATCGCGAGGAAGGTCCCGAAGTGGGCAACGCCGGTCAACGCCGGATCGGTGACCAGCGACTTCAATTGGGGGACCGACGCGTTCTGGATGGCCATCGCCCGAGACGGGTCCGCGGTCATCAGGTACATCCCGAACTTCGTCGCGGCGACCGGGTCGATCGAGCCCTTGGGGATGAAGAAGGCGTTGCCGTTCACGAAGCCCGCGCCATACGAGGCGGGATCGAGCGCCGGAATCGGGGCCGTCTCGTACTTGAGGTCCGGGGCGAAGTTCGGAGCGTAGGCGGCACCGGGCAGCCATTCGCCGAAGATCCCCATCGCCACCTTGCCGGTGTAGAAGAGGTCCTCATCCTCCGAGCCCTTGCCCGCGACGAGGTTGGTGACCTCGCCATTCTTGTTGTAGGTGTCGTACCATTTCTTGTACCAGGTGAACCAGTCGATGCAGGCTTGGCTGTTGACGGTCACCTTCTTGGCCGCGTCGTCGTAGTAGTTGCAGCCCATGAGCTGGCTCGTCTCGGTCAGGTTGGTGCCGCTGCCGGTATTCGGGATGAACCCGATCTGCTTGAGCGACCCGTCGGCGTTGTAGAGGGTCAGGGCCGCGGCATCGGACCACAGCTCGTCGAGCGTCTTCGGCGGCTTGGCCGGATCAAGTCCCGCCGCGCTGAACTCGTCCGTGTTCCAGAAGAAGCCCCAGTCGTCCTGGAGGAACGGAAGGCCGTACAGCTGACCCTGGTACGTCACCCAGTCGAGCGAGGCTGGAATGATGTCGCTCGTGTCACCGCCGGCCTGCTTGATCAGGTCGTCCATCGGCAGGATCACGCCGTCGTGGGCAAAGCCCGGAACGGCCTCGTTGTTGCACGTGATGACCATGTCGGGCGGGGCGCCGCCGGCAACGGCCGCGGCAATCTGCTGAATCTTGATTGAGCCGCTGATGCCACGAACCTGGATCTCTGGATGCGCACCGTTCCAGGCCTGGATGATCTTCTCCATCGCCTTGACCTCGCCCTCGCCCGACCAGCAGTAGCGCAGGACGAGCGTCACCGGCTGGACAGGCGCCGGGGTCGCCAGCGCGCCGGAGGGCGGCGCGCTGGGCGGGGCCGGCGTGGCCGAGCTGGCGCATGCCGACAAGGCCAGGGCCGCCGCTGCGACCGGGGCCAGGAATCTGAGCTTCCTCATCGTCGCGATCTCCTCCGTCAATGTCGTGCAATGTCATGGTTCGAGAGTGGCGCCGCACGCGCGCTTGCGGTGTGAATCGCCGGTCATTCCGTCTGTCGCGTGCCTCCTTTCGGCCACATCGAGCGGCGTCTCACCCCTTGATGCCGGTCAGCGTGATGCCCTGGATGAACTTCCGTTGGGCGAAGAAGTAGATGACGACAAGAGGGAGGGTGATCACGGTCGAGGCCGCCATGGAGAGCGGCCAGTCGGTCTTGTGGGCGGCCTGGAAGGTCTGGATGGCGATCGAAAGCGGGTACTGGTCCGGGTCGCTCAGGTAGACACGCGGGCCGAAGAAGTCGGTCCACTTGTCGATGAACGTGAAGAGCCCGACCGTAATGAGCGCCGGGGTCGAGAGCGGCACGATGATCGTCCGCAGGATGCGCAACTCGCCTGCCCCGTCGATGCGCGCCGCATCAGACAGTTCCCGGGGGATACCCAGGAAGAACTGACGGAGCAGGAAGATGAAGAATGGGTTACCCAGGAAGGTCGGGACGATGAGCGGGAGGAAGGTGCCGACCCAGCCGAGCTTGGCGTAGATCACGAAGAGCGGGATAAAGGTGACCTGGCCGGGCAACATCATCGTGGCCAGGAGCAGGATGAAGACGATGTCGCGACCCGGCCATTGAATCCGGGCAAAGCCGTACGCCACGACGCTGCACGAGATCACGCTTCCGACAACCGATGGTATGGCATAGAACAGCGTGTTCCGGAGCGAGACCCAGAAGTTGATCTTGGCCAGCGCATCGGGATAGTTCCTCCAGACCATCGGGTCCGGGAACCACTCCGGTGGCACGGCGATCGAATGCGGTCCGGTCTTGAGCGACGTCGAGAGCATCCAGACGAACGGCGCCACAAACAGGAGGGCAAGACCGATGAGCGCGACGTAGACGGCGAGCCGGTACGGGTCCAGGCGCCAGAGCCATGCGAGACGGGCCAGCGCGGACCTCCTGCCGCTCACCGGCCTTCCTCGTAGTAGACCCGCTTCCGCGAGACCCGCAGCATGATCGCGGTGGTGATCAGGATGACCACGAGGAGCACCCATGCCAGGGCCGAGGCGTATCCGATGTTGAAGTAGCGGAATGCCTCGTTATACAGCTCGATTCCGTAGAACAGCAGCGCACCGCTCTGACCGCCGACGGCACCGCTCCCGCGGCCCACGGTTCCCTCGCTGATGACATAGGCCTGAGTGAAGTACTGGAATGCGCCGATGGCTCCGGTGATGAGGTTGAACAGGATCGCCGGGCTGATCATCGGAATCGTCACGTGTCGCAGACGAGCCCATCGACCCGCTCCGTCGACCTCCGCCGCTTCGTATTGCTGCTGCGGGACGCCCTGGAGCGCCCCCAGATAGATGATCACGACGTCACCGACGCCCCAGACCGAGATGAGGATGATCCCGGCTTTGGCCCAGTTCGGGTCGTAGAACCAGGCCGGGTGCGGCAGTCCGAACGCGCTGAGGGCCTGGTTGACGAGCCCGTACTGGGGGTTGAGCAACCAGATCCATAGGAGCGCGGCAGCGACCGGTGGCACGACTACCGGCAGATAGAAGATCGTGCGGAAGAAGCCGATGCCAACGATCCGCTTGGTGTTCAGGAGGAGCGCGATCCCGAGGGCGCAGGTGACCGAGAGCGGCACGCCGATGACCGTGATGTAGAGCGTGTTGCCGAGAGCCTTCCAGAACATCCGGTCACCGACCATGTGCTGGTAGTTCTCGAGGCCGATCCAGTGCGGCGACGACAGGATCTTGAAGTCCGTGAAGCTGTAATAGAGCGACGCGAGCGCGGGGTAGAGATAGAAGGCAAGGAACCCGAGGAGCCACGGGGAGATGAAGGCGAGCCCCAGCCCGAGGTTCCTTCGGGTCTGACGCGTCAAGCGCGCCGGACGGCGCGTGGCGGATGGGCTCATCGGCTGACCCGCCGCCCACGACGGTCGCTACGCGAACGGTCATCCAAGGTCACGGGAGACCGGCGGCGGCGAGATGGGGTCACGAGACAGACATTCCAAGGACGATCGCGGCGAGCGGGCGGCCGCGGGTCAGCACCGTCGTAGACTTTCAGCGTCGGACCTCGAGCTGCCATCCACGTAGAGGCTGACGGCGCCGAGTTCGCGGCGTGTGCACGCTGGATCAACGGGCCGTTTCTGAGCCCTGGAGGGCGCCCGTGAAGGAGGGGTTTGTGCAACCCGGCGAGTGGGCCGCAGAACTGGACGTCGCCGTTGCGGCGGCGCGCCAAGCGGGACGGCTCCTTCTCGACGGGTTCGGCCGGCCGACCACGGAGCGGCGCAAGGGAGCCCACGATGTCGTGACCGCGCTTGATCGCACATCGGAACGTTCGATCATGGGTCATATCGCCGGAGCGTTCCCCATGGATCGGCGACTCGGTGAGGAGTCGGGGCTCGCGGTCCCGGCACGGCGCCCCGGCAGTGGCCCCGTCCGCACGTGGATCGTGGATCCCCTCGACGGGACCGTGAACTTCGCCTCGGGGATTCCGTATTGGTGCGTCAGCGTCGCGCTGGCGGTAGACGGCCGGGTGATCGTCGGAGCGATCGTGGATCCGCTCCGGAATGAGACCAGCGTCGCCGTACGCGGCCGGGGGGCCTGGCGCCTCGAGGACAGGGCCCACCTCACCGCCCGGCGACTTCGGCGGGGGGCCGACGCTGTTGTCGACGCGGATCCGGGCGCGGTTGACGATCTTGACGCCGAGGCCCGTATCTCGGTCGCTCGGCTCGGGGTTCGGGCGATCCGCAACCTGGGCAGCATCGCACTCAGCCTTACCTCCGTCGCTGCCGGACGACTCGACGGGGTGATCCAGGTTCGCGGGCTCGGCGCGGTCGACATCGCGGCCGGCGGCTTGATCGCTGCCGAAGCAGGGGCGCGGGTGACAGACGCCGACGGCGGGCCCTGGCTGGTCGTGGACCTGCCCGACCGTGGGACCGGAATCATTGCCGCCCGGCCAGACTTGCACCGCCACCTCCTACGAGCGCGCCACGAGCGCATTCCCACGCGCATGGATCACCCGGGCCTGGAATCCTCGAAGTAGCCCGCGACGCGCTCCTCCGCTTCGAATACGTGAGCCTCGAAGACCCGCGACGCGTGGTCCGGGTCGTTTGATTCAAGAGCCTCAAGAAGCGCTCGGTGTTCGTCAGCGCTGGTATCGAGCGACGCGTACGGAAGCTGGTCGAAGTGCAGCAGGGTCTGGATCGCGGGTACATACCGGACGAAGATCTGGTGCAGCCGGCCGTTCCCGCTGAGCGCGCAGAGGCGTTCGTGAAAATGGAGGTCCGCCCGCCGAACGGCCGCGACGTCGCGGGATTGTGCGGCAACCCGGATCCCAGCGACGGCCACCGTGAGCTCCTCGATCGCCTTTGGGTCTGCGCGCTGAACGAAGAGCCGTGCCGCGCAGCCCTCGACTGCCGCGCGCACTTCGTAGATCTCGCGGACATCTGAGGCACCGAGCGTCACAACGAATGCGCCACGACGCGGCTCTTCATCAATCAGGCCTTCGGCCACGAGCGTCTTGAAGGCCTCGCGGATGGTGCCCCGGCTGATGCCGAGTCGCACCGCAAGCTTGGCTTCCACGAGGTGCGTCCCTCGCCGAAAGCCGCCCGTCAGGATCTGCTCGCGCAGGGCGGTCGCGGCATCTTCCGCGAGCTTTCGAGGGGCGATCAGCGGGGCGAGGTTCGGGAGGTCGATACCATTGGCGTCGTCGCGGCCGAAGGGGGCTGTCTCGCTGATCGACACGGGCTGGTCCCCTCCTGAGTCCACCGACGAACCTCGCCGATCAAGCTCGCGAGCGGTGGTCGACTGGTGGCTGGCCGTCGGTCGACAGTCTACCATCTGCATTCTGGTCGATTCGGTAACCGTGGCCGCGAATCGACCGCCGACCCAGAGAGGTTCTTGCGCATGGACCCGGAGCGGAGACGGACTCGACCACAGGAGTTAGCCCGGGCGGCGCCCTCGACCGGGAGCTGCGACAGTCATGGGTACGTTCTGCCATGAGGGTCGCGCTGATCGGCGCCGGGCGGATCGGTCGGTTGCACGGTACCAACCTGATGAGCCATCCCGAGGTGCGTCAGGTGGCGATCTCCGATGTCGATCCTGCGCGTGCCCGACTCGTGGCCGCAGAGATCGGAGGACGCGCCGTGCGCTCCCCCGAGGAGGCCCTCGATACCGCCGACGCCGTGGTCATCGCCGCGTCCACGGATGCCCACGCGACCCTCGTCCGCTCCGCGGTGGAACGCGGCATCCCGACCTTCTGCGAGAAACCCCTTGCCTTCGACCTCGCCGAGACTGTCGCGCTCGTCGATGAGATCGAACACGCGAACGTTCCCGTTCAGGTCGGCTTCCAGCGCCGTTTCGACCCGGCCTACCGGGAGGCTCGGCGGTTGGTCGAGTCCGGCGAACTCGGGATCGTCTACCTGGTGCGGCTCATCGCCCACGACCACGAGCCGCCGCCCGAGGCGTATATCGCGACCTCCGGGGGCCTCTTCCGTGATTCGTCGATTCACGACTTCGATGCCATCCGGTGGGTGACTGGACAGGAGGTCGACGAGATCTACGCGACCGGTTCGGTCCGGGCATTCGACGCCTTTGCGCGCCACGGCGACATCGATACCGGGGCGGCTATCCTCCGCCTGGCGGACGGTACGCTCGGCGTTCTCGGCCAGACGCGTCACGACGCGCGTGGATACGACATCCGCATGGAGGTCGTCGGGTCGCGCGACAGCGTCACGGTCGGACTCGGACCCCGGACACCGATCCGGTCACTTGAGCCAGATGCGACCGCGCCCTCCGATCCTGCGTGGGTCAGCTTCCTGGACCGTTTCGCCGCTGCCTACCGGGAGGAGATCCACGTCTTCCTGCGGGTAGCTCGCGGCGAGATTCCGAGCCCATGCACGGCCAGCGACGCCCTGGAGGCGATGCGAACAAGCCTCGCCGCCGCCCGATCCCTCGCCGAGCATCGTCCTGTTCGCGTGGCCGAAGTCACGTGAAGCGCCAGCCGGCGGACGGCTGATGTTGCGTGTCGGTCGCGGTTACCCTCGGGCGTCCGGATTCGGCAGAAGGATGTCGTCGACCACCCGAACGAGATCCCAGTAGGAGGAGATGAACCCGCGGAGCGTCCGGACCGTAGCGCCGTACGTGTCGAAGTCCTCGACGGTCAGCCCGTCTGGTTCATACGCCCGGCGGAAGTCCGGGATCCGCGCCTGGAGTTCCCCCAGATAGGCCGCCGGGACGGGCTCATCGAACCGCGGCCGCGCCTCGATCGCACTGGCATTGAATCGGCGTTGCCACTCGTAGGGAATGGTCATGCTGACATCGCCACCGATCAGTTCCGACCAGTGGAGGTGGTGGCGGTAGGCTGCAGCAAGCAGGCGCGTCCGGTACCGGCGCTCGTCGAACATCGCCGCGGCACGCTTGAACACGGCAATTCCCGCCCAGTTCGCGGCGGCCGGGTCGATGATGATCTCGTCGCGTTCGCAGATCGCCCTCACCCAGTCATCGAGCCGGCCGATCATCAGCGTGCAGACCGGACTCATCTTCGACACATCGAGCCCGACCGCCTCGCGCCGGCCAAGTGCCCGTTCGACGGCCTCGCCAACGGCCAGCGCCTGCGGCAGGGTAAACGAGACGGTCGCGTTGATCGAGATCCCGAGGAACGTCGCCTCCTCGATCGCGAGGAGGCCAGCGGAGGTCGCCGGGAACTTGATCTGCATGTTCGGGGCGAGCTCATTGAACCGCTGACCCTGCTCCAGCATTCGCACGGTATCGCGGTGGAAGGTGGGGTTGGTCTGGATCGACAGGCGGCCTCTGCGGCCGGCGTTGACAACATAGACCCGGTTGAGCACCGCGGCGCCCCGAATGGCCATCTCTTCGATGACTTGCCAGGTGATCTCGACATCGGTCGCGGTGGGCCGCTCGGCACGGATCGTCCTGATCCGCGGTCGCCAGACGTCAAGCTCCTTCTTGAGGACCTCGCCGACGATCGTCGGGTTCGAGGTCGCACCGACCGCACCGTTGGCGATCGCGTACTCGAGCTCAGCCACCGAGCAGGAGTCATTCCA
>Ga0315281_10003386_pt1 | contig 23354 bp, 19 predicted proteins | sample YL17G07_0_MG_FD_204540 | JGI IMG/M metagenome (GOLD analysis project Ga0315281, IMG submission 204540) | Sediment microbial communities from Yellowstone Lake, YNP, Wyoming, USA - YL17G07_0 | ecosystem: Environmental > Aquatic > Freshwater > Lake > Sediment | place: USA: Wyoming | collected... | reverse complement strand
CGCGCTCGTTCTTAATGTCTTGTCTTCCGCTCCCCTAAACACTTGCCAAGGTTACATTGCCCGCTAAACGGTGGCAATGGTACCGAGGTACTCCCCTGAAAACGACATTGAATCACCCTTGCCGGGCGCTTATGAAGGAATGGGGAATGCGTGATAAACCCTTTGTCATCTTATGCTTGAATCCAATCTGGTCAACCGACGGGGGCTGCTGCGCGGCCGGGGGCATTGCCCTTCTACGAACCTCTCGGCGGGCGGCCTCGGTTGCCCATCCAGCCCCTTTCTTGAAGACCGAACACAAACATTCAGCCAATTGTCTCTGGACAGTCGCGTCCAAGCTTGGCAGAATGAAGATCAGGTGCTAGGTTCTATAGTTCTAGGTGCTGGGGGATAACGAGCGCGCCGAGCTTTCGAGGACCGCGTGCATAGGAATGAAGGGAACGCCGGCGATCGCCTTTCTCCCCTAATCCCTAGCCCCTAACCCCTGCCCTGTCGGGGCGTGGCGCAGCCTGGTAGCGCGCTTGCCTTGGGCGCAAGAGGTCCCCGGTTCAAATCCGGGCGCCCCGACCAAAAAAACAGGTTTCAGTTCTCAGTGGTCAGTTATCAGCTACCGACCAAGAACTCAGAGCGGGATTTCGAATTTGGGTGTCGGCCCTGAGACGATATACTGCACGAGGGCGTCGAGCAAATAAGTGGCGTATGGATCGCTGCCGTATGTAGTGCCGAGTGAAAAAGTGCAAATCAGGAGCTTTCCCTGCCCGCTACGCGCCTGGACGAGCGCGCCAACATTGGAGTGAATCCAGCCATAAAAGAGCCCGGCCAGCACGTCGGAAAACTGTTCCGGCTTCAGCCCCTGAACCACCGTGGTCGGCGCAACGGACTGAACCTCAAAGCCCGGCAAGGTCTCAAACCCGATCGCTTTGAAGGGCTCCTGGTCTTTGCGAATCCAGAGGAAGCTCGAAATCCAGTTGCCGTCCAGGAACGACCCGGCGCGGGGAACAATCTCGATCTCCGGCGCGAGCGTCTGCTTATCAGAGGGGAGCAGGATGACCCGCCCTCCCGTTCTGAGCAGGTTCTTCACTTCGTCGTCGAACACAGAAGTGATGAGGACCGGAAAACTCTCCGAGCCGCTGGGCGCCAGGTAATTGCGCGCCCGCATTTCGATCTGAAGTCTCCGCAGCCGGCCCGCTGGGTCGTGAAAAGAGACGGGCGGGGGAAGGTCCGGCGCTTTGAGCGGAAAGATGTAGAAATCCAAGGAGGTGTCTGAAATCACTTTCACTCCCGCCGTCAGCCGTGCTTTCAGGAGATGCCGTGATGGGGCCTTGACTTCAGGCGCCGCGAATTCGATCTTGCCGATGCTTGCCGCCGTGCCGGATGGAACGGAAGGAAGCACGAGATTCCCCTTTAGTCCAGTGCCCTCAAGTTCCCAGGTCAACTGCGCTCCGGCCAGCGCATCGCTGCCATAGTGGGAGAAACAGATTTCAGCCTGCGCTTTCTCGCCTGGCAGCAGGTTCCGCTTCTCGGCGCGGGCTATAAGCAGATCGTCCTGCTGGAGTTTCCGCAGCTCACTCGCGTAGGCCTTTGGGTGGCGCCACATGTCGAGCAAGCCGTTCGCTTCCCAATTGAGATCGGTGAATTCCGTAATGACATAGCCTTGCATCTCCGGGCGCGCGCGGATCGCGTCGATTTCGTATTTGAGCGCCCGGAATTGGTGCCATTGGGCTGCGTCGGCCAGCGCATTGAAGTCCGGAAAGATCGCGTCGAGCTGATAGCTCTTGAAACGCTCTTCAACGCCGTCCGGCAAAGTAATCGCCCGGTTTTGCGCATAGGGCCGCGCAAACCACCACGGTTTCTCTTCGGGCAAGCGCGGCAATCCCCAGTTGCCGAATTCGGAAAGCACCAGTGGCTCGTCGCCGCGCGGTGTTGCATCGTTGAACGGGCTAAAGAGCCAGCCCGGCCGGCGCGCCATGTCTTCGACAAAGCGGTCGAAGTCCGACGCGTGGTCGGGGATGGCCTTGTACTGGTGGAAGTCGGCAATGTCCGTCGCCATGTGGAAGTTCTCGCAGCATGGGCTGTTGTCCACGACCAGCCAGGGCACCGCCGCCTTGGCTTCGCGGTAAGCCTGCTGCAGCCACTGGCGCTGCGATGCGTCTTTGAGGTCGATTCCCCAGCTTTCGTTGATGACGCTTACGATGACAATCGAAGGATGGTTCCAGTCGCGCTCGGCCATGCCGCGCAGCGTCGCCATGCCGCGGCGCTTGGAATCGTCGGTGAGCTTGTCCCAGTTGGGAATCTCGTACCAGATGAGCACACCGGCTTGGTCGGCAGCCTGAAGGTAACGCGGGTCAGGAACTTTGATGTGGCAGCGGAGCAGGTTGAGGCCGAGCAATTTCGCCTGCTCCATTTCGTTTTTCAAAAACTCCAGTGACGGCGGTGTGTAAATCGTCTCGGGGTAGAAATCCTGGTCGAGCGCGGCGCGTAGATAAACCGCGCGGCCGTTCAGAAAGAACTTGCCGCCGCGAGCTTCGAAGGTCCGAAAGCCGAAGCGTTCTTCGCGGGTGTCGCCGGTTGGCAACGTAATGCGCAGCTTGTACAGAGACGGCCGGCCGATGTCCCAAAGCGCCGGGCTCGTCACCTGCCCGGAAAGTTCGTAGCTCTCCTGGCCTCGTTTCAGGTCCTGCGCGCCCGACCAAACGACTTTGTCCGTCCCATCGTGGATCTCCGCCTTCGCCCGTAGCGGCTCGCCATTCGGAAGGTCAACCGTCACGTTGCGGACCCATGCCTGAATCTTGAAATTCCCGTTCGCCCCTGCCGTAATGTGCACCGGTCCGAAATACATACGCGGCCGGACAACCAATTCCACGTCCTGCCACAGGCCGCTGGTCTGGACGTACCAGTTCTGCTTCCCGTGCGGGATTTCGGCGTATTTGATTCCTTCAACTTCTTTGGGCGCTGCCCCCGGGTCAACGACCCGCACCGCAATCTCGTTTTCGCCGGTGCGGAGCCCTGCGGTCACGTCGAACTCGAAAGGTAAATAGCCACCCTCGTGCGAGCCCACTTTCTGGCCGTTCACAAAAACCTCGGCGAAATAATCCACTGCACCGAAATGCAGCAGCGCAACCTGCTGGCTCGAGTCGGGCCGAGCGTCGAGCTTCAGCGCGCGCCAGTACCAGGCCACTCCGGCGTAATCGTGCAGGTCGGCAAATTGCTGCTGCCAGGAGGAAGGGATGCGCGTGGGCCGAACGTTTTGCGCCGCAGCAAGGTCGGTGACCTTCATCGCGCCCGTGGGGTCAGCAACAAAGCTCCAGTCGCCGTTCAGGGAAACAACTCGACTATCAGCGGCACTCGCTGCCCTCCCCACGCTCAAGAAGAAGAGAAAAACAATAAACAGACGCTTGAACACTCCCATCACCTCGACTCCGTAGAAATCTGAATTGCAGTCTGAGGCAAGCGGAAAACGCAGGCTTGCTCCTGCGACCGAGAAGCGGCGAGTCTACTTGTGACCTTCACGGGAAGTCAAGGTTGGGGCGCGGGGCTCTGCGGGTGCTTGAGTCTACTCGGCCGCCTTGGAAACGGATTTCCCTGCCCGCTGGCCGAACAATTCCTTCAGCACATCTTCGCAAGCCTGGAGCGTTTGGTCCACGTGAGCGTCGGTGTGGGCGTAGCCCACGTGATTGCGCTTGAGATTCACGGGCATCTTGAAGATGCCCCGGTCAATCAGCTTGCGGCGGTATTCGACGAAGCGCGCTTCGTCGTTGCGGAGCAGGTCGGTGTAATTCTCGATGGGCCCTTCCATGAAGTAGGTGAGGAAAATCGAGCCAAAGCCCGCTACGGTGGCTCGAATGCCCAGGCGCTGATGGATCTCGCGCAATCCTTGGCGGAGCCGCTCGGCCAATCGGAAGGTGTGCGCGTAAACGGGCTCGCGCTCGAGGATCTCGATCGTGGCGAGCGTCGCGGCGCAGCCCATGGCGTTGCCGTTGAAGGTGCCCGCAAAGAACGTGTCGCCGCCGGTGCGCGTTTTGAAGCGGTCCATGATCTCGGCTTTTCCGGCGAGCGCCGCCATCGGGAAACCGTTGGCGATAGCTTTGCCCAGGGTGGTCAGGTCGGGCGTGACGCCGCAAATCGCCTGGTAGCCGCCCAGGTGGTGCCGGAAGCCGGTGATGACTTCGTCGAAGATTAGGATTGTGCCGTGCACCGTCGTTAGTTTACGCAGGCCCTCCAAAAAACCTGGCTTAGGAAGCACGCAACCGATGTTGTGTGGAATCGGTTCGAGGATGATCGCCGCCATATCGCCGCGATGCGCGTTGAGCGTCCGCTCGACGTCGTCGAGGTCGTTGAAGGTGCAGACCAGCGTCTGCTCGAGAATCTCCGGCAGAATTCCCGCCGACCCCGGATCAAGCTTTCCGACCTTGTCGGCGGGGCTGATGATGTTCCGCAGCACGTAATCGTGAAACCCATGATAGCAGCCTTGAAACTTAATGATCTTCCTACGTCCGGTCACGGCACGCGAAACGCGAATCGCGTGATAGGTCGCTTCCGAACCGGTGTTGCAGAGCAGCACCTTTTCCGCCGAGGGAACGTGCTGTTTGATCTTTCGCGCGACCTCGATTTCAAGTTCAATCGTCCCCACGCCAGGCAGCAGAGCCCCGTGGAGCGCCTCGGCGACGCGCCGGTTCACTTCCGGATGATTGTGCCCGAGCAGCGGCGGGCCGAAGGCAGCCTGGTAGTCGATATATTCGTTGCCGTCGGCGTCCACGAGGATCGCGCCGCGCGTCTCCTTGAAAATGAGATGGGGAACGACATTCCGCAATGAGCTGTTCACGCCGCCCGGCAAGACCTGGCAGGCCTGCTCGTAAAGCCTGGCGCTGTTCGCGTAACTGCGCTTTTCAGAAGGCATTGGCTTCTCTCCCCACCGCTCCACCCACCACCTGCGGCACGGATGTTCGCGAAAGCAGTATAACTCCCCTGCGGCGAGTTTTGAAAAAGTAGCGCCGCCTCTCAAGACGGTCTGCAACGCGAGCGACCTGCCGTTCGCGCAGAACAACCAACAGAATCTGAGTTGTGCAGAGATCCGATTGCTGCCGCTTAGCGGCCTTCCCTTGACCGGGCGACCCGACGAATGCAAGAATGGATTTCAAAGGTGGCCTCACAATGTCGTTTGGCTTGCCCATGGGTCTGGCACTCGCGAGCGGGGTGAATACCTACTTACCGCTTTTTGCCATGACGCTGTTTGCGCGGTTCAGTGGCGTGGTCCACGTCTCGCCGCATTTCCAGTGGCTGATTTCCGATGAAGCCATCGTGATCCTTGGGATTCTCTCCGCCGGCGAGATTCTGGCACAGAAATTCCCGGTGGTCGACAATGCCTGGGATTTCGTACACACCCTGCTCCGTCCGGTTGCCGGCGCTCTGGCCGCCGGCGCAACCGTGAGCGTTGGCGACGCACCGGAACTGATCCTGACGATGCTGACTGGCGCGACGCTGGCGACCGCCGCGCATTCCGCCAAGTCCAGCTTGCGACTGGTGAGCACTTCAAAGAGTTTCGGAGTCGCCAATCCGTTCCTGAGCCTGGGCGAGGACGCCGCCGTGGTGAGCGGGACGCTGCTTTCCATTTACGCGCCGTGGTTGATGCTGGCGATCGTGCTGATATTCGCAGGGTTTTTTGCTCTGATCGGCCCGCGGCTCCTGCGCACCCTGTGGTTCAACCTGCGGATTGTTGCCGCGTGGTTCAGCTGGTCCTTAAGCAGGCTAGTCCGAACCCCGCTGCCGAGTGCCCTGCGCGAGAGTCTGCTCGACCTTCCGCCCGAGCACCTTCGGAGCTTGAACGCCTATCTTGAATCGGGTGAAGAACTCCTCGGCGGTCTGAGTGGCTGGAGGCGATCCCGGGGACCGCGGAGCTGCTGGCTGCTCGTAACCGCCCGGCGGCTGCTGCTGATCGAGCGCCGACTCTTTCGCAAACGCAAGGTTTTGGTGGTTCCTTACGGTGACATCGTTGCCGTCCGCGAACGGAACCTTGGTCCCTCTATAAGACTCGAAATGCTCACACGCCAGAACGAGAGCCTGACGCTTCACCTCCCCAAGACGCAGGCGATCTTTGGCGCGATGGCGGCGGAGAAAATCCGCGAGTTTTCGCACCTCTCTCCGCCGGATTGCGTCACGCCTTCGGCGGGATCCGATCTTGCCTCCGTCACGCCCTGACGTTCACGGCGAAACTATTTCGCTTTCTTATTGGGAACCCAATAGATTTCCTGCCGGATGAATTCTTTCTGAAAACCTTTCCGTCGGAGGATTCCTCGGGAATTTTCAATCATCTGTGGCTGGCCGCAGAGGTAGGTGGTGGTGCTGGAAGGCTCCAGCCCGAATGCGTCCAGGTATTTCCGCAAAAGGTCTTCAGCACGCCCGACCTCGCCTTTCCACGAGGGGTCCTCCCACGGCCGGCTGACGGTGGGAACATACTTGAACCAGCTCGATTGCCTGGCGAGCGCCTCCAATTCCTCCCGATAGGCAAACTCCCAGGAGCGGCTGGCGGCCTGTAAAACCAACACTTGGTGGCCGCCAGGGCGGCCATTCCTGCCTTCAAGGGCGAGCGTGCGGACCATACTCACAAACGGCGCGACGCCTGTTACGGTGGCGACCAGAAAATGATTCTTGTGCCCGCTCGTCTTGTCGAACGTGAACCGCCCCTTCGCCTGGCGGCGCATCAGCAGGGTTTCACCCACTTGCATTTTGCGGAGTGCCGGCGTGAGGCCTCCGTGGGGCACCAGTTCGAAGAAGAACTCAATCTCAGTTTCCAGGGGGCTCGACACAATCGAATAGGGCCTTTCCAGTAAACGCCTGCCATCATTGCAGGCAAGCGTGGCATATTGGCCGGCCTGAAACACCAGAGGCTTCTCCGGCCGAACACGAATCGACCACAAATCCTGGGCGTGGTCCTTGCGTTGGATGATTTCGACTGTCTGGAACTTCGTCCTGTTAACGGTCATAACCCTTTGTGCTGTCCCCTTCGAACGATCCGGCCTGAACAGGCGAGGGCCCTGCGGAAACAAATCCCGCCCTGATGCCCACCATATCGCCAACTTCTTCTTTGAAGATTGTAACAGACCGTTGCCGGACCCCGGGGCGTATCCTGCAGAATCACACTCGACAAGGGGCGTCCAACTCGCGATCCAAGTCCCCGCCCGAGAACCTGAAAAGCTGCGACGCGGATTGCCCTACCGGCTCTTGCACAGAGGAATCAAGAGGCGGGCTCGGGTCTCGGGCGCCGGCACATCTGCCTCGTTAACCGGCTTCGAGCGAGAATTTCCGCAGGGGCCCTCACGCTGAAATACCGTACACGTACCAGACCGCCAGGCCGACTGCGTACACCAGAGAAACCGCCAGAGAAATCTGGAAGGTTTTGCCGAAGAGTTTTTCAGTTACCTCTTTGTTCCAGGCGCGATAGCTCAGGATAACCAGAAGGACGCCGGCCAGCCCCGCCAGGGCGTGGAGAGGCGTATCCAGCGGCCCGATCTCCTTCATCATCAGGTAGCTGGCGAGGACTCCGAACTCGCGGATGAATCCTCCGGCCACGATATCCGCCAAGAACCACACCAGGGGCGCCACAATCCCCAGCATGTAGCTATAGCGGTCCTCGCCAAAGAAGACCAGCACCGCGATGGCGATATAGATGGTCGACTTCGCCAACTCAAAAAAGAAATACTGGGGCAGCGCAAACGCGCCCGCGACGATCAACACCACCGTTAGAAAAGCCACTACAAAAACACCGCGGTCCGACATGGTTCGCCTCCTTGTTCAGAGCATCTCGCCCCGTGTACAGCCGGTCCGGAGCGCGGGGCGATCACCATACTGCCCTTGGCCAATGCTTGATGCAAATACGCTTCCCACGAATCGGATTCCACCTGCCCAAACGCCACGAGATCACAGGAAGTGGCAAGATTATGCAATACCAATCCCGGCGCGCACAAGGAGGACTTAAGATTTCAAGGCTGATGGTTCCCGGGCTAGCAGGACAAGTGCTTTTCGGGGGGACGGAGTTGGGGTAAACTGGTGTTTCGCGCCTGTAGCTCAGATGGATAGAGCGGCAGCCTTCGAAGCTGAAGGTCGGGGGTTCGAATCCCTCCAGGCGCGCCAATTCTCTCCCCTCCCTGCACAGAAATCCCCCTGCGGCCGGAGGTTGCGCCACGTCCGAGTCAGCTGTCGTTCCACGAAAGCTTCGCGCCGCTCTTCTGTTCCCGGCTCAAGCGACGGGAGTCCGGGCGGGCGACCATCTCCTCCGAGAACGCCAATGTGATGAAGATTTTTTGCGGGCCTAGCCCTTGCCAAGCTTCGCCGCGAGCATCAGGAGCGCTTTGCGGTTGGAGCTCGACATTCCCTCGAAGAGCTTCGCCAGCTTCTTGACTGGTTTCGAAAGCCCCACTTGCTCGGGTGTCTTCAGGGCCACCGGTCGTCCCTCACCACGATAGAGCAATTGGTAGGGCTCGACCTCCAGCGCCTTGGCAAATTTCTCCAGAGTCGCGAGTGAAGGAGCAGTGTAACCACCTTCAACCCGGGAGATATAAGAACGCAGGAGTCCCGACCGTCTTTCGATGTCGCCTTGAGACAGGCCTTTGGCTTCGCGCAACTCTCTTAACCGTTTTCCTATGTCCATGCCAGCATTAAATCAGAAATGCGATGCCTCGTCAAGGGTGTCGATTGAATGAATTAGCGTTCTCTGAAATGGGATGGCCGGGTGCAAGGAGCCACTCCGCCGGATGACGCCCCTATGTCCTGAAACTCCGAACTCCCCGGTTGGGCACGCGGCTGAAACCGGCAGGCAGGCCTGGCCCACTCGCCTACGATTGGCCGGTCAGGGCGCGCGCCTTCCCGCCGCTACGTTCCCGCCCTGCGTGATAGGCCACCCAGTCGAGAAGGGCCAAGCTGACAATGGATCCGACTTCTTCGCTCAACACAGGAAGCAGAATGGCGAGAGCCGAGCGCCGCGAAAGCTCCGGGTCATTCTGGTCCGTGATCGCAAGGATTCTCGTCCCCGCCCTCATCTGACCTTCCGCCAGCGCATGAATACGCTTCTTGCTCCGACAATGAGAGCCGGAAAGTAGTATGACGCTTGCCCCACGCTCGCGCCGCCCGTCGTGCTGGATCTCCGGTTCCAGGGCGTTGACGGCACACGCGTCAGTGCCAGCCAACTTCCTCATTGCGGTCGTCCCATGCAGCGCGGAGGCGTGGTAAAACCCTCCACCCGCCACATAAACCCTGGACGCACTTTTGAGCTCCGAGGCAAACGGCCGGACTGCCTCGGAAAGCTGCGAAAGCGCCCACTCGACGTGTTCGGGAAGTTTTGGGAATTCCTCCTCCAGGTCGCGGAGATGAGCGTGCGGCCGTTTGAGAGCCCGCGCGGCCACGAAACCGACATAGCACGCGGCCGCCTGACGACACACGTCAGCTTTCAGGCTTCCCGAGTGTTCCTCGCCGGCGCGAACCAGGAACACGCCCTCCGCCTCCTTCGCCAGTTCGCCGCGCGCGTCGCTGGTGAGGGCCAGGACCGTCGCCCCGCGCGACTTCGCCGCCCGCACGAGCTCGAGTGTGTCCGTGGATTCTCCGGAATCCGCGATCGCCAGCAGGATGGATCGTGGGCGCAGTGCGGAGAGCGAATAGGCCAGGAAATCCGCTGACCCCCGTACCACCGTCGGCAAGCCGACCAAGGTTTCGAACGCATACGCGCCCGCCAGGCCCGCTGCCCGTGCGGTGCCCGAAGCGACGATATACAGCGGCCCGTCTCCCCAGCGCGTCCGTCGCACGAGCTTGTCGTACTCCGGCCCACCCTTCTCCAGGGTTTCGCGAAGCGCCCGCGGCAGATCAAGAAGGTCTCTTCTAATGTCCATCAAGATGTTCGCGCCCTCCGGGCGCGGCGGGGTTTAAGTCACTTCCGAGGGGCGCACTCCGGCGGAGATACTTGTCCCAAAAAGTCTGGACCGAAAGGTGCGCGCCGAAAAGCAGGATCAAAGCTCCGACGTACGCCCAGAAGAGCAACGTGACGGATAATGCGAACGGCCCGTACACCTCGCGAAAGCGAAACAAGGGCAAGGTGAGAACGTATACGAAACTCGCCAAAATCGTCAACACACCGGTCAGCGCTGCGGTCGGGAGGACGCGCCAGGTCGGCACTTTTCCGTTGGGCAGAAAATAATAGATCGCAAAGAAGATTGAGACCGCGAAGGGGATGGAGACGACCTCCAGCAGTCCGCGCGAGACGACGCGCAGGAACCCGGGCGAGGGAACCCAATCCAACAGAAAGCCCAACAGCCACTGTGCCGTGGTGGCCAGCAAAATCCAGAAAAGCGCGAGGAGGCCGGTCACCACCGCCAGCGCGAATGAAATTGCCTGGTTGCGGATAAAGCTGCGGTTGCGCTCGATGCCCCAGACTTTGTTCAGGGCGACCTCCAGCGGCAGAAAAACTCCCGCGGTCGTGAAGCAGAGCATCAAGAGGGACATCAACTGGAGTCGGGGCCGGCCCTGCACCAGCACGTCCAAGTTTCGAACCACCGATTCTGTGCCGGTGGGAAGGCGAAGCCGGAGCAACTCGAGAATGATTCTGTACGCCCCTTCCCAGTGCAGCCAGCGCCGGCACACCGTCAGCAGCATCAGCGAAAAGGGGAAGAACGAAAGGTACGCATTCGCCGCAATCGAGAACGCGTAGGCATGAACCTCGGTGGTGAAGAGATACTGCAAGCTGGGACGCAAGCATCGCGACCCTCGGTCGAACCGTGCTCGCGCGCGAACAACGCTTTCAGCCCAAACCGCCATCGCTCCCAACCCACCGAGGCGTCTTCATCCCGCCCCACTTTTTCGTGGCTCAACCGCCGGAGTGGTCACGTCATTGGATCCTGCTGACCGCAGACATCCGCGACCGGGAATGATGCGTCAGGGACGGAACGGTTTCAACCTGTTTCCCTGTTGCCGCGCCGGGCCTGCCTGTCTCCCCCCGTTCGAGTTCCGGCGGGAAGCCAGACCGCTTTGCCCTCAGCAGGAGCAGAATGAGAAAGTGTGAGGTTGCGGCATCCATCCCCTCCACCGAACTTTTCAGGTCACAGAAAATCGTATCTTTACATTGGAAAGCAAGTGTTATAATGCGCCCTTCGGAAGGTTAAATCATTCAGGGGGGAATTCTCCGAAAGTTGCAGCCGTTTGAGAACTGCACGCCGAATTGCTAGTCCGTGCGGATGACGACGAAGCAAAGGAGCGAAAAATGAGTCGGAAAAAGGACAAGCTGCGGAAGCCCGCCGGCGCCCACGAAGCCTTGACGCGGCGCGACTTCCTGAAGGGGGCCGGGGTTACGGTCTCCGGCGGGTTGCTGATCGGGGAAAAGGCGGCGACCGCCTCGCCCGAGGCAGCGACTCCAATTCTCGGGCCGGGCGCGGTTCCCGTCACCTTGCGCATCAATGGCAAACCGCAGAAGCTGAGCGTGGAGCCTCGCGTCACGCTGCTTGACGCGCTGCGCAATCACCTTGACATCACGGGCGCCAAGAAAGTATGCGACCGCGCTGTCTGCGGCGCCTGCACGGTCCTCCTCGACGGAAAGCCCGTCTATGCGTGCGGCATCCTCGCCATCGAAGCCCAGGGAAAAGACGTTCTGACGATCGAGGGGATCTCGACCAGCGGCAAGCTGCATCCGGTCTCCGCCGCCTTCGTCGAGCACGACGCCCAGCAGTGCGGCTTCTGCACGCCGGGCTTCGTGATGGCTGTGAAGGCCTTCCTGGACCGCAACCCCAACCCAACCGAGCAGGACGTCGAAAAGGGACTGGGGGGAAACCTCTGCCGTTGCGGGACGTACGCAGGAATCCGGCACGCCGTGCTCGACGCGGCCAAGGCAATGAAGGGAGGGAAAGCTCATGCCTAAGTGCAAATACGATTGGCCGGAAGCCGGCCAGCGCAAACTGATCGGCAAGCGCTTCAACCGCATCGACGGGCCAGCGAAATCGAGCGGCCAGGCGAAATACACCTACGACGTCAACCGGCCCGGCATGCTCTTCGCCAAGATCGTGGGTTCGGCCTACGCGCACGCCAAAATCAAGGCGATTGATACTTCGGAAGCGGAGAAACTTCCGGGCGTGAAGGTCCATATCGTCCAGGGCGTGGGCACCGAGATTCAGTGGGCCGGCGACGAGATCCTTTACGTCGCAGCACCCACCGAGGAACTGGCGAAAGACGCCGCGGTTCGCGTCAAGGTGGAATACGAGGTTCTCCCTCACCTCGTACATGAGGAAGATGTGAGCAAGATTGGCGACCGCGGCAAGCCCGCCGCCGAACAGAAAAGCGGCGACGCTGTGGCGGCTTTCAATGCCCCGGACTCCGTGGTCTCCGAGGGTTTTTACGGCGTACCCATCATCACGCATTGCTGCCTCGAAGCCCACGGCCAGGTGGTCGAATGGCCTGACGCTCAGAACCTGACGGTTTGGGCGTCCACGCAGAATGTCTCGGGATTGACGGGCGGGTTCGGCGAAGCCGTCGGCGTGCCGGCCACCAGCGTTCAGATCCTTACACCCAACATGGGCGGGGGATTCGGCAGTAAGTTCGGGCCGGATCGCTGGGGCATCGAAAGCGCCAAGTTCTCGAAGGAAACCGGGAAGCCCATCAAACTGATGCTGGAACGGGATCTGGAGCTCATGATGGCCGGCGCGCGTCCTTCGCACTTCGCGAAGATCAAAGTCGCCGCGAAGAAGGACGGGACAATCACGGCATGGGAATCCGACTCCTGGGCCACGGGCGGGCCCGGTGGCAAAGGCAAACCGCCCATTCCGTATGTGTTCGAAATCCCCAACCAAATCTCACGGCACATCTCAGTGGCCACCAACATCGGGCCGCAACGCGCCTGGCGCGCGCCCGATCACCCGCAGGCTTGCTTCCTGACGATGTGCGCGCTGGATGACCTCGCCGCCAAGCTGGAGATGGACCCGGTGGAGTTCTTCCACAAGAACGCCGGGTTGACCGGCGACCGCGTGGAAACCTATCGCCAGGAACTTCGCAAGGCCGCGGAACTCGCCGACTGGAAGAAACTCTGGCACCCGCGGGGCGACAAGACGGCCGGCCACATCAAGCGCGGTCTGGGCGTTTCGCTCCACACCTGGGGCGGGCGCGGCCACAACAGCAACTGCTTGTTCACGATTCAGCCCGACGGCTCGGTGGAGGTGGCGCTGGGCAGCCAGGACCTCGGCACCGGAACGCGCACCATCATCGCGATCACGGCTGCGGAGACCCTGGGACTGCCACTCGAAGCCATCACGGTGAAGATCGGCGACAGCAAGTATCCGGCCTCGGGCGCTTCCGGCGGCAGCACCACGGTTGGTGGCGTCAGCGCCTCAACCCGCCGCGGCGCCACCGATGCGCTGGACCAACTCTTCGCCGCGGTCGCTCCCGGTCTCGGAGTTCAACCCGACCAGTTGGAGGCAGTCGACGGCAAGATCCAGGCCAAGGGCGACGCGTCGAAGAGCCTTACCTGGAAGCAAGCCTGCGCCAAGCTGGGCGTCAAAGCGATTCAGGTGACTGGGAAGAATCCCGGCCCCTGCACGCTCGGCTCGAGTGGCGTGGGCGGCGTGCAGATTGCCGACGTCTCGGTGGACACGGAGACGGGAATGGTGAAAATCAACAAGATGGTGGCCGCGCAGGATTGCGGCCTGATTCTCGACCTGAAGACAGCAGAGAGCCAGTGCTATGGCGCCATGATTATGGGCATCACCTATTCGCTCTTCGAAGAAAAAATCATGGACGCGGCCACGGGAAAGATGGTGAACCCCAACATGGAGTTCTACAAACTGGCCGGCATCGGCGATATCGGCGAGCTGGTCGTGCACATGATGACCGGCCCGGGCTACGACGAGCGCGGCGTGATCGGCCTCGGTGAGCCGCCCGTCATCTCGCCCGGCGCGGCGATCTCGAACGCCGTCGCCAACGCCATCGGCGTGCGCGTGCCCACCATTCCGATCACTCCCGACAAGGTCCTTGCGGCACTGGCGAAAGGAGGGGTTGCCTAATGGAAGCCTTCGAATATGCAAGCCCGACAACCAAAGAAGCGGCCGTCAAGCTGCTCGCTGCGAAATGGGGCGAGACGGAAGTCTTGGCGGGAGGCACCGACCTGCTCAGCTTGATGAAGGATTACGTCACCAGCCCCAAACGCGTGGTCAGCCTTCAGGCGGTGAAAGAGCTGAAAGGCATCGAGTACAAGCCGTCGTCAGGGCTGCGAATCGGCTCGACAGCGACGCTGCGCGAACTGCTCGATCACGCCGAAGTGCGCCGCCAATACCCCGCCTTAATCCAGGCCGCCGAAGGCGTGCGCAGCCAGCAACTGCAGAGCGTCGGCACCGTCGGTGGGGACCTCGTGCAACGCCCGCGCTGCTGGTACTTCCGCGGTGGCTACGGGCTGCTGGCGCAGATGGATGGCAAGTCACTCGTGCCCGGCGGTGAGAACCAGTTTCACGCCGTCCTCGGCAATTCCGGCCCCGCTTACTTCGTGAATCCTTCGAGCTTCGCTCCCATCCTGATCGCCTTGGGGGCGAAGGTTCGGCTGCTCGGCCCGCAAGGCGCGCGCGAGGTCGGCCTCGACAAGTTTTTCGTCACACCGACGAGCAGCGACCAGCGCGAGTACGATTTGAAGCCGAACGAGATTCTCACCGATATCCTGGTGCCGCCGGCGGGCGGAGCCAAGATGGCGGTCTATGAAGTCCGGCAGAAAGAAGCGCTCGACTGGCCGCTCGCCGCCGCCGCGGTGGTTTTCAATCTGAGCGGCAAGACGGTGAAATCGGCGCGCGTCGTGCTCGGTCACGTGGCGCCGGTGCCCTGGCCTTCGCCCGAGGCGGAAGCAGCGCTGGGGGGCAAGTCCGTGGATGACTCCGTCGCTGACGCCGCCGGCAAAGCCGCGGTCTCGAATGCGACGCCGCTTTCGAAGAACGCCTACAAGGTCCAGCTGGCGCGCGTGGCGGTCAAGCGCGCCATTCTCGCCGCCGCAGGAGGTGCATAGCCATGGCCGAACCCACAAATCTTCCCGTCGTCCAGAACTACTGCCGCTTCCTGCGCTCCAAAGAAATGTACATCGACGTCGAGCCTGACCACACCGTTCCCGGCGGGCGCAGCGGCGCCTTCTGGTGCGTTCACACGCAAACCGTCATCGGCCCGGACGGCAAAGTCGTCAGCGACGAAGAGTGCAAATCCCATCGCATGTGCTTTGATTCTATCTGATCTACCCTCCATGACCGGGGGCGGGTTCAAAACCCGCCCCTGTTCCAAACCTCTGCGGACCACCGACTGCCGATTACCCTGCGTCTTCCCTTGATGCCCGGGAATTCCCCAGCGCAGGGACAGGATGGATCCTTCGAGGCGGCAGGGGGCTAGCGAAAAAAAGACTTGACAAATCTAGAGAAGTATGCTACAGGTGTAGTCTACACATGGACACTCCGTCCGCCTGGGAGGGCGAAGGGGCCAGGGCGGGGCGAGAGCCCGGGGCGGAAACGGGGATTAGAACCGATGCGGGCGAGCACGGAGTTCACTACTTTCGAACGGGCGCGTAGAGATCCAAACACCCTCCGGGAAGGGAGTAGAAGCCTAAAAGATTGTTTTTTGACCCCCCTAAGCTGGTATGTTGCTGCAGGGTAATAACCTAGCAGCTTTGGGAGGGATCAAAATAGCACCTGTTTGGACCGAAAACGCACGATTTGGCCTCGAAAGTTCACGAAACCGACCGGAATCGGCACAATCCAGACAGAATCTAACCAATTGAAACAACAGCAGTTGCAAATAATCACCAGAATCCCCTGAAGAAACGCACAGAATGTCCATCCCCTCGTCGGGCCTCCCAGCCCGCCGGACCTGCATCGCTCTGTTTACAACTATTGAAACACCTCGGGCGTCGGCCCCGCTGGCCCGTCCCCGATCGGTCGGGGGAGAATTTCCCAGCTAGGCGAGGCACCGCCGCGCCCCCACCCTTCAACCCCCGGATTGAACCGTCCTCGTCACCGCCGGAGGGTTTCGCACCGTGCCGCCCATTCGGGCACACGCGAGGCTTTTCCCCCCTCCCCCGGAATCCTTGGGAACCGTCTTAATCGGCAAATCTCCGGTTGCTGTAACGCACCTTGCTCGAGTATCATGTAAGTGGGTCAGGGCGACCCGAAAGATTCAGATGGAGGTTCAAAACATGCGGAGACTTCTAACCGCAGGGGTCATGGGTTTATTGCTCATGGCAGGTGCCGTGGTGTCCGCGACAGCGGCCATCCAGGGCGACTACATGGAAGTGCGTAGCGCGGACGTCTACACCGGTCCGTGCGTTGCCAACGGCGAAGTGGGGCTGGTGGGCAACCAGGCGATTCTGGCCTGGAAAGTTCGCGCCGGAAACTGGCAGGGGACGGACGTCAGCGGCTTGGGCGTCGTGGCCGTGGTCAAGGCCAGCGCCACACTCGGCGACCCCTATCACACACCCTATCCGGCCAAGGCGGTTTTGATTTTGGATGAGCGCGCCAATGCCCAACAGCGGCAGGCGCTGACGGAGTTCGCGAAATCCATGGGCGGCCAGCTTCTCGACGACGTCGTCCGCGTGGAGACGGCGCCCATCAACATGGAAGTAAGCGGAGGCCATCACGACGCTCGCGCCAAGCTCGTGGCTGGCACGCTCGCCCGCATCGAGACGCGGTCTCTTTGCTCGGGCGACCACCTCTGCGGCAACGAGTTTGTTTACTACCCGCCGCTCACCGAAGTGGCGCACGCCATGCCGGCGTTCACGCTCGAAGAGGCCTTCACCGGACAGGGCCTGGATGTCGTCTGGCGGCGGGCCGACAAGCGCAGCGCGTTCGTGGCGACGTTCGCGCAATAGTGCTTCATCGTAGCGCCGGGCTTCAGCCCGGCACCTGCCGCCTTAAAGGGCGGCGCTACAAAACCTCTTTGTCCCTCGCTTGATCCTCGCAACGAAAAACGGGAAGTCGAGCAATGCGACTTCCCGTTTTTTGTTTTCTGCATCATAATTCTATTGGAGGGATTTTCATGATGCGATCATTCCGCCTGACCCTTGCGGCCCTGCTGCTCTTCAGCATGGCGGCACTGGGGCAAGGCAACTACAAAGTTGAGTCAGTAGCCGCGCCGGCCGCCTCGGACGTTCCCAAGGCATTGCTCGATGTGCTCGACGCGCAGGGCGCGCGCGTGGTCGGCGACCAGGGCGCCCTCTGCGAAACCTGGCTGCGCAAAGGAATCGCGCTCGGCCAAGCCGCCGGCGGCTTGGGCGATATCCTCTACGGGCAACTCGGCGTCGGCGCGGTGGTGGGCGTGCTGCATTTCCCCGGCGCCGCCACTGACTTCCGCGGCCAGCCCATCAAGCCCGGATACTATGTGCTCCGCCACGCGCTGATCCCTCAGGACGGCGCGCACATGGGCGCTTACGCGACACGCGATGCCCTGCTCCTCAGCCCGGTGGCTGCCGACACGGACATCGGCAAAGACCTGAACTTCGCGGACATGGTCAAGCTGAGCCGGCTGGCGTCAGGCACTCCGCACCCGGCGTTCCTCGTGATGAGCGCGGTGAGCGACGGCGCGACGTTCCCCTCGATCGTGAAGGACGACCTGGGTCATTGGAACCTGCAATTGAAAGTTACAGGCCAGAGCGGCGAGCTGCCCATCGGCATCACGCTGGTGGGAAAATGGGAAGGGGCGTAGACGCTCTCCATGAAGTGGTAGCGCCACGCGGAATGCAAAAGGCAAGAGGCGGGCGTTCGTAGCGGGCAGCATCATGAACTGTTGTCGACAATATCGGAGGACGTTCGAGAGTGGTCTGGTTTCTGTAATCCTCCTCGCAGCGTCCGTCATGGCCTCTGCTGCCGCGGCGCAAAGCAGCGAGACCAAACCGCCGGTCGTACTGCAAGGGAGACTGGCCAGCTCGGCCGCATCCGCCCCGGTGCTGAAGACTAAGGACAAGGAGCTTCCACTCGCGGGGCGGACTGTCTGGCTTCTCCACACGCTTCAGGACAAGCGGCTGGCGGACCGCGAAATCCGCGTCGAAGGCGAGTGGCAGCCGGACGGCACGTTGAAGGTCAACCACTTCTATACGATGCGCGACGGGAAGCTTTTCCGGGTTCGCTACTTCTGTGAGATCTGTAACATCGAGGCGCTCGAACCCGGCAACTGCGTCTGCTGCCAGCAGCCGACGGAGCTGCAAGAAATCCCCGTCGAAGGCAAGTAGCGCCAGCTCTTTGATTCAGTGGGACGACCCTTTTCTGCAACGCTGGTCGATGGCCGGCATGGTGGATCATCGAACGCTTCGCCGCTCATCCCGACCAAGTCGGGACAGGTGCCGCGGCGCTACAGGCTGCCCCACGTTGACAGTTCTCCCCGCCGGATGTTACAAAGGTAATAAGGCCCCAAGGCATCGCCGCGCCGAGGTGGTGAGCGTAGCTCAGCTTGGTAGAGCGCCAGACTGTGGATCTGGACGTCGCGGGTTCGAATCCCGTCGCTCACCCCAAATCTTCCACCCTCGTTTTCTAAACGGGATATGACCCAAAGGAAATTCCTGGTCGGCATCGATATCGGCGGCAGCAAGACGGCCGTGGTGTTGGCCCAACAGCCGCCCGAAGTGCTGGCGCGCGCGGAATTCGCCACCCGCCCCGCCAAAGGCCCCGAGCAGGCACTAAATCTGATCAAGAAATCGGTGCGCGACCTGCTCGCGGGAAAAGGTTGGGAAGCCGGCGCTATCACGCGCCTCGGGGTGAGTTGCGGCGGGCCGCTCGACCGAGTGCAGGGGATCATCCAGTCGCCGCCCAATCTGCCGACCTGGGAAAACGTTCAGCTCAAGTCGATTTTGGAGGATGAGTTCAAGGTCGAATGCCTGATCGAGAACGACGCTAATGCCGGCGCGGTGGCTGAACATCGTTTTGGGGCAGGACAAGGTTGCCAGAGCATGGTGTTCCTGACGATGGGAACGGGCTTGGGCGCGGGCATCATCACCGACGGCCGGCTCTATCGTGGTGCGAACGACCTGGCGGGCGAGATCGGCCACGTACGCCTGACGCGCTCCGGGCCCATCGGCCACAACAAGTCAGGCTCGGCGGAGGGCTGGGCGAGCGGCGGGGGGATGGCGCAACTCGCGGCGCAAAGCGTCGCCGAGGCGCAGCGGAAGGGAAAGAAGTCGCTCCTCGCGGATCACGTCCGCACCGGCAAACCAATTACTGCCCGCGAGGTGGGCGCGGCGGCGCGCAAGGGTGACGCGGTCGCGCTCGAGATTCTTCGCTCCACCGGTGAGCGCCTGGGCGAAGTTCTGGCGATTCTCGTGGACGTGCTCAACCCCGAGCGGATTGTTATCGGCGGCTTGGCGATACGGCTGGGAGACTTCCTGCTCGAACCGGCGCGCCGCGTGATGCAGCGCGAGGCCCTGGCGCAATCCGTGAACGCCTGCAAGGTCGTGCCCGCGGCCCTGGGAGAATCCATTGGCGACGTGGCCGCGCTTGCGGTCGCCATGGGAATTTAGCGGCCCAAATCCCGCGCACCTCAAACGCTTGGGGACGGTCTGGCCTGATGTTCAATTGTTCCCACCGGATTATTTGAAGCGAGAGAAGCTTACCGCAGAATTGTACTGGGTTCGTAGTTCGGCCTTGAGGAGCATGGTCCCTTCCCGGCTCATGTTGATCTCCTTGCGCCAGGAAGCGAAACCCGGAAGTGTCAGTTCCACGACGTGGTTGCCCTCGGGGAGTTTCAAGTCCGCTGGCGTGTATGCTACCGGCGCGCCGTCAACCGAGACCTTCGCCTTACTGGGAATGGAGTCAACGCGCAGCGAGCCGCCTGACGGGCCGCTCTTTGCCTCGAGCTTCTCCCGGTTCTCCTGAACAACATCCACGAAAGTCGGGGAGGTCCGTTCCGCGAGGCGCTTGGCAAGCGGCGAAGCTTTGGGAGTGACCAGCGGGCGCGCCTTGCTGGCCATCGCGGTGGATTTACTTGCCGCTATTGCGTACGAGGCGGCGGCCTGCGCCCGCGCGGGGAGGGACCAGGCTTCTCCCACCATCACCAGCATCCCGAGAATCAAAGCCGCTCTGACCATTCCAATCCCTTCGGGCAACGGGCCGGCCAACTCCGCCCGCCTCATCCTATTAACCCTCCGTCACACATCAAAGTCAATACCCTTGTTCCGCGCCAAGAATCGCCTCTGCTCTGGGCTCCCGAAGTCTCAAACCCGTGAGAGAATAGCCACGTCAACGCCGGGAGCGTTCCCGAGATTCGTATGAATCCTCCAAAGTGGAATGGTCGAAGAACCATCGTCGTGCTGGCCGCGCTAGCGTTCGCGGCCAAGGTCGTCCTCGCCCTCTATACCTTCGGTTGCTTCGACGCCCTGATCTGGCAGCGCGACCTTGAAGCTCTCCGCGCACACGGCGTGCCGGCGCTCTATCGCGGCGGCGCCACGTATTACTCTGTGGAGGACCGGCTGCTCATCTCGCAGCCCTTCATTCATCCGCCGTTCATGATCCACGTTTTGCATTTCTGGGACTCTCTGTCGAAGCTCACCCGATTGCCGATGCAGTTTTGGATGAGACTTTGCTGCGCAGTCGCTGATGTTGCGAGCCTGCTCCTGCTCGCAGGCATCTTGCGCCGGGCACGGGGCGATAAGATCCTTGAACGCCTGGGGCTCGTCGCGATCTCGCCCACCTCCATCCTGATCTCGGGTTTTCACGGCAACACCGACCCGATCATGATGGCGTTTGTGGTGGCTGCGATTTATTCGCTCGAACGTTTCCGCACTCCCTGGGTTGCGGGTGCGGCGCTCGGGGTGGCGCTGAACGTCAAGTTGGCGGCGTTGATCTTTGTGCCCGCAATCGGGCTGAGCGTTCCAGGCATTCGCAGGAAATTTGAATTCACAGGCGCGGCGGCCGTGACCTTCCTGGTGGGATCCGTGCCGTACCTTTTCCAGGAGCCTGGCTTGATCTTGAGTCGCATGGGCGGATACAGAAGTTTTTTCGGTTGGTGGGGGCTCGGACGCCTCTGCGTTACGCTGGCTCACGATGGCGGACTCCGAGCGGCCTGTGCCGAGTACTCGACATACGGCCGATATCTGGTCATGTTGCTGATCGCAGCCACTGCGATTGGGGTGGCTTGGCGGCGGAAGTCCCTTCCGCTGCTGCTTCAGTGCGGCCTGGCGGCATTCACTTTCTTCGCGATCACTCCCGGATTCGGCGTCCAATATCTCGCCTGGCTGGTGCCGTTCACCGCGTTGCTCCCGCGCGGGCGCGCTGTCATCTATCACTTGGTCAGCGGAGCGTTCTTGTTTGCGTACTACAATCGGGGCGCGCAAGGGCTGCCCTGGTATTTCGCGAACGAGGTCGAGCATCCCGTGTGGTACGGTCACGTCGTTTTTCTCGGACTCCTGTGTTGGCTGGTCATCTGCGCGTATTTGGTTTTTCTTGCCAGGCAAGCGTCAAACCAAGGGGCGGGCGTCGGTTCCCCCACCGAGGACAGTCCATCCCGCCCCTGACTGTCGCATGCTGCGCGGAGCTTGGGAGTTTCGACTCCATTCGAGCCTTTGGCGTTGCAAGTTGCGGAACTCCCAGCGACCCCGAAAGAAGGTCGGAGACATTTGGGGAATCCTCTGGGTGGCGTCCAGTCGCCTGGTTTGCGGTATCATGGGAAGGACACTCGGGCGTGTAGCTCAGGAGGATAGAGCATCGGATTTCTAATCCGAGGGTCGGGGGTTCGAGTCCCTCCACGCCTGCCATTCTGTTCAATGCGTTGTGCGAATTCCTGGGTTTTCTCTTCCAAGGCCGGTTGCGTCTGGGTTGTGGATTTTTGCGGACTTGTTCCGAGCGCGTCCACCCATTCGGTCGGCGCCGGAGGCTTCGAATTCCGAAAATCCCACTTGACCTTGTAGGGAGAGGCAGCCAGTGATATACTGCCCGCCGATCACGAAGTCCAAATGGAAATTCGTGTTTCATCCGGGAAGTGATTTGCGTGTTGGTGGTACTAGCAAGGAGAACCGGATGTACGCAAGGCTGCAAAAATGGAACAGAGCCCATCAACTGCTCAGTTAGCGCAGCAAGAGCGAGAGGACTTTCGCCGACTGTTCGACAAACGGCTGGAGAAGGTCAAAACCAGGACCGCAGACGTATTCGCCTTCAGAAAAGTTGACCACCCTCCTTTCATCGTGAACAGCGCGCTGTACACGGTCTTCGGACATGACCCGGAGACTTTGCCTGATCATTACCTCGATAATCCCGCTGTGATGACGCGTTTCCAGGAGCGCATCTACTACGATCAGATTAGGCAGATCGACGATGATTTCGTGCCGTACCTAATGCCGTGGTTTGGCACTGTCGTGGTGGCGTCCGCGCTGGGTTGCAGGGTTGAATACCGGTCCAAGCAGGATCCCGCGGTCGATCCCCGCCACTACCCAGTACAGACGGCGGCGGATGTGAGGAAACTTCAGACTCCGAATCCCGAGAGAGACGGCCTCATGCCTAAAGTGCTCGCGTTCCTCCGCTACATGAAGCAGAACAGCTTCTTGCCGGTAGGGATTACGGACTTCCAGGGGCCGCTCACCACTGCCAACCAGCTCATGGGATACGACAAATTGATTTACCTCATGTACGACGCGCCTGAGGTGATGCACGAACTGATGGACAAAGTCACCGAAACACTCATCCTTTGGGTGAAGCGGCAGAAGGAAGTCATCGGCGAGCCGCTTGGCGAGTGCATTTCCGACCAGCAAGTTTATATCGGCAAGCATGCCGGAGTCTGGTTTTCCGACGATGACGTTGTGTTGATGTCACCCAGTACGTACAAGGAGTTCGTCGTCCCGTACAATTCGCGAATCCTGAAAGCGTTCGGCGGGGGTTGCGTACATTACTGCGGGAATGCGACGCACCAAGCGGAGAATTTCCTCCACACAGAGGGTTTGCTCGCCATCAACAACTATACGCTCCACGACATTCGGGCATTTCGGGAATTGAAATCCAAGTTGGAGGGACGCATCGTACTCTTTGCTTGCGATTTCACCCCGGTCGAATACGAACCATACTTCAAGGAGTTGCTGGACGGTCTTTCTCTCCAAGGGTTGGTCGTGGATTCGCAATTCTCGCCTACGGTAGGCTTAGTCAAGGGTGGGGGATACCTGGAGATGCGGCGTGATCTATGCAAGGAACGGCGCGCCATTTACGAGTGGCTTTCTGACTATTGGCCGGAACGAGGGCTAGCTCCCTCGGCGGCATGACTTGCAGATGCCCGCGGTGACGCTCTCGTGCTTGACGCTTGCCACGAGCTCGATGAACAAACCTGTTGGGAGGCGGGGGTGTGCTTGGAACCGATTGAGCCGTTTTGGACCCGGCCGATAATAACGATCGAGTAAGAGCACGAGATCAGAT
>Ga0315281_10003385_pt1 | contig 23360 bp, 24 predicted proteins | sample YL17G07_0_MG_FD_204540 | JGI IMG/M metagenome (GOLD analysis project Ga0315281, IMG submission 204540) | Sediment microbial communities from Yellowstone Lake, YNP, Wyoming, USA - YL17G07_0 | ecosystem: Environmental > Aquatic > Freshwater > Lake > Sediment | place: USA: Wyoming | collected... | reverse complement strand
ACAGGGAGTGTTTGATACGCACCTTATTCGTCCCATGAATTTGCGCATACAGTTTATTTTTGATAATGCAGATATTATTTTTTTGGTGCAAGAATTAATTGTGGGTTCAGTATTGATTTGGTACGGCTTGGTTGCGTCTGGCAATCACATCAATTGGTTGATGTATATATTTGTGATGACGTTGGCTATGGTGGTGCATTATTCGGTTGTCTGTTTGTTTTCTGCCATGAATTTTTGGTTTCTAGTGCCTCAATTGATGGATTTGATGAATGAGATCTTTAGTTTAGGCGCATACCCCAGTTCAATTTATCGTGGAGCGGTTAAATGGATTCTTACTTTAGCTATTCCTTTAGCTTGTATTTTTTCTTTTCCAGCTAGGGCGTTATTGGGCAACCTTACAATAAACGAACTGCTTATCATGGTTACCGTAACGGTCGTTTTCTGGTTCCTAGGTTCACAGGTCTGGAAACTCGGTTTGCGCCGTTACGAAAGCGCGCAAGGCTAACTTTACAAGAATATGAATGCCATTACGGTCAATAAGTTGAGTAAGACATTCCGCTACCACAAAAAAGCCGAAGGGCTTTGGGGTTCGGTTAAAGCAATGTTTCATCGCGAATGGCTGACCAAGGAAGCGGTCAAGGATGCTTCGTTTGAAATTGCCAAAGGCGAATTCGTAGGATTCTTGGGCCCGAACGGCGCGGGCAAGACCACGACGCTCAAGATGTTATCCGGCGTTTTGTATCCGACTTCGGGTTCGGCCAGGGTTTTGGGTTTTGATCCGTCCAAGCGCGAGGATGCTTTCAAGATGCGTATTGCCATGGTTGCGGGACAGAAATCGCAACTTTGGATTACGCTACCAGCCATTGAGACTTTTAATTTACTTCAAAAAATCTATCGCGTTCCGGAAAATGTTTATCGGAAACGATTGCACGATATGGCGGAAATGTTTGACGTGACGGAAGTCTTGAATGTACAAGTCCGCAAACTGTCCTTGGGTCAAAGGATGAAGTGCGAACTCATCGCTTCGCTGTTGCATAGGCCTGACGTTTTGTTTTTGGACGAGCCGACCATCGGCCTGGACATACTTTCGCAAAAGAAAATGCGCGAGTTCCTCAAGATGGTCAACCAGCGCGACCATACGACCATCATCCTCACCTCGCACAACATGGATGACGTGCAGGATTTGTGCCGGCGCCTGATCGTGGTCAACGAAGGCAAAATAGGTTATGACGGCCCGATCGACAAGTTGATTCGCGATTACAGCACTGAAAAGACGGTGTCGCTGGAATTTGACGAGCGCGTGTCAAAACGCGATCTGGAGGAATACGGAACGGTGACATCCAAGGATCCGTACGAAGCGACTATCAATATGCCGAGTGAGGACGCTCCGTCACGCATCGCTGTCATTATCAAGAAATTTCCGGTCAAGGACATCAATATTTCCGGTGTTTCGCTCGAAGAGGTTGTTGCGGATTTGTTCGGACAAACGTAGGGACGTTGCATGCAACGTCCCTACGTTTGGTCTTGACGTAATTCGAGTTGGTTGGTAGCATGCAAATCCCGGCAAAGGCCGGAGTTTTGTTGGCGAATAGTTGAGGAGGTCAATGATGTCGGAGTTTCGCAGCGGGCAGTTCGTCAAGTTCCTTTTGCCTGAAAAAAAATCGGTCAAAGTCGGCCTGATCGTGGGTCAAGATGAATTTGTTCCCAAACGGATTTCATCGCCAAGGCTGGTGACGCCGCATGGCGCCAACCTGCCGTTGGATGCGCTGACGAAATCCGGAGGCGAGGTGGTGGAAATTCTGCCGACCTATCATCCCGATGCGTGCATGCTGTTGACGCGGTTCCTGGCGCCCGAGGGTTTCATGTACGGACGCGAACCCGTGCACAAGACATTTTTGAACGAGGGTTGCCTGATCGTCTACATGAGCCGCAATACAAAGGTCAAAGTATTGCCCGTGAGTCCTGATGTACCACAACGCGTACGCAACCGGGTTCATGCCCTGCACGCCTTTCAGCGCTTCGTCAAACTGCCCTCGAGTTTCCGCAAGGATCGATCCAGCGGTTACAGCAAGGGCGATCTGATCAACCATGTGCGCCTGGGGCCGGGCGTTCATCTGGGTTCCACGATCATCTTCGAGCGACCTTTCAGGCTCATGCCCGATGCGGACAATGATCGGCGCTTTGCCGATTGGTTGGACGCGTCCAAGACCGACAGGCCGGACGACCTGTTGCCTCTGCAGCGGTCAAACGTGGAATTCGACAGGGATGCCGGCAGGTATCCAGATCCGACCGACGGCTTGGGTCCCAACAGTTTCGAATTGCCGCATGACTGGGTCAGGCGCAAATCGCACTGCCCGCATTGCGGCGACGTCAGCCTCAACTTCACGAACATGACAGGCTTGGGCATCATGCGCCATTGCCACGAGTGTTCCTGGACCGGGCTCATCTCGCAAGTTCGCACCACGCTCAAGACCATCCTGGCTGCCGAACAGGATTTGCGTCTTTCGCTCCTTACCAGTTGATAGCTACTCGCCTCGATGACCTCGAGGCTTTTTCTAATCCCCGCAACTTTTTAAAGTCAGTGTTTTAACTTGAAAACTTGCAACTTTCGACGTTTAACAGCCAGGCCGCGCGTGGTATGATGTCCGGCATATGACGAATACCGCATCTTCCATCAAGTCCATCCATGCCCGCGAGATTCTGGATTCGCGCGGCAATCCCACAGTCGCCTGTCGCGTCACTCTCGGTGACGGTTCGACGGCTGAAGCCAAAGTACCATCAGGTGCGTCCACAGGCTCTCACGAGGCTCTGGAACTTCGTGATGGCGGAAAGCGTTATGGAGGCAAGGGCGTACGCAAGGCCGTGGACAATGTTAACAAAAAAATTGCCCGTGTGCTCAAAGGCGTTGACGTGCGGCATCAGCAGGATATCGATCATGTGATGATCGAGCAGGACGGCACGCCGAGCAAAAAGAAGCTGGGCGCAAATGCCATGCTGGCCGTGTCGCTGGCCTGCGCACAAGCTCATGCGCAATCAGCCAAACAGCCGCTGTGGAAGATTCTGCGTCGCATTTATAAATTTCCCCATGCGGCCGGTTTGCCGATTCCAACCATGAATGTGTTGAACGGTGGTGCGCATGCAAACTGGTCTTTGGATATTCAGGAGTGCATGATAGTGCCTTTGCAAAAGACCATGCGGGAACGCATTCGCGCCGGGGCGGAAGTCTTTCATGTTTTAAAATCGCTTTTGTCAGAACAAGGCTTCGCCACCACGGTGGGAGACGAGGGCGGGTTCGCGCCCAAACTCAAGAACGTGGAAGCTGCGTTTGATCTGCTTAAGCTCGCGATCAAAAAAGCCGGCTACGCTCCCGGTCATGAAGTAAGCATAGCTGTCGACGTAGCCGCATCGGAATTTTATGACGACAAGTCGGCCCAGTACGTCTTTAAGGCCGAAGGCGGCAAGAAATTCACAGCCGAACAGTTACTGGAACGTTATTTGGCCTGGCAAAAGAAATATCCTATCGTGAACCTGGAAGATCCGTTCGCCGAGGACGACTGGGCCGCCTGGTCCGGCTCTATGCCGCGCTTGGGCCGTAAGTGCGACATTGTGGGCGATGATCTTTTTGTTACCAATCCGGAGAGATTGGCCAAGGGCATCAAGGAAAAATCAGCCAATGCCATTCTCATCAAGCTTAATCAGATCGGGACCCTGACCGAAACCGCGGATACTATCGTTATGGCGCATAAGAACGGTTTCGCAACGTCAATCTCTCACCGTTCCGGTGAAACGGATGATACGACCATCGCTGATTTGGCCGTGGCTTGCGGATCCGAATATATAAAAACCGGGTCTTTGTCACGGTCCGAACGCGTGGAAAAATACAATCGCCTGTTGGAGATCGAAGAGTGCGAAATGTGAAACTTGTTTTGTCTATTGTCATTCCCATGGAAATGGGAATCCAGGAAATAAGTAATAGTGACCTATCGGATGGATCCCCGCGTCCGCGGGGATGACAAAAGTGATTAGGTCTTTTTGATCAATGCTTCAAGTTCCTGAATTTTTTTTCGATCCAGGTCTTCAAGAATCGTCGTAACTTTTTTACGGTGGCTTTGTACGATCCTGTCCGCTTCGGCGCGATAGTTTTTCAGGATTTCCACTATTTTTTTACGCTGTTCGGCTGTGAGTTTGGCGGCCATAGGGTTTGATCTACTTCTTGCCATATGATACGCTCGCGGCCATAAACCGTCCACATGTCCAGCCGTCCCGCTTACCTCATCCACACCTATGGATGCCAAATGAACGCCAATGATTCGGAAAGATTGGCCGCTATTTTGGATGCGGCCGGTTTTGACGCGACCATGGACGAAGCTGCGGCCAATCTGGTGATTTTTAACACCTGTTCGGTGCGCGAACATGCGGAACAGCGGATTTACGGCATGATGGAGCGGTTGAGCGAGCGCAAACGGGCAGGGGAGGATCTGGTCGTAGCTGTAACGGGTTGCATGGCCGGACGAGACAAGGATGGTGTTTTGCATCGGAGGCTGGGATTTGTGGATTTATTTTTTCCGACGCCGGACATGGTGAATTTGCCTCGCTGGGTAGCTGAGTTGCGGCCCGCTTGGTCGATCGGGGGTGATGCGCCTGAGGACTATTTGAACGTTCATCCTTCACGCCGGATCAAGGGTCAGGCGTTCATTACCATCCAGACGGGCTGCAATCATTTTTGCTCCTACTGCGTAGTACCTTATGCCAGAGGCTTGGAGCGCAATCGTACGGTTACGGATATTTTGGCCGAATTGAGTCGCCACGCAAATAATGGCGTCAAAGACGTGATTCTTCTGGGACAGGCGGTTAATGCTTACCGTGCGCCTGATCCGGGTTCGTTTTCCGCTGACAATCCATATCAAAATCATTTTGCGGCGTTGTTGTGGGAGACTAATCAGATCCCAGGAGTGGAACGTGTGCACTGGACGGCTGCCCATCCTTTGAAAATGGATGCGCAGGTTATTCATGCGCTTAACTTACCAAAGCAAATTAATTACCTTCACTTGCCTGCGCAGTCTGGTTCTGACGAAGTTTTGCGCCGCATGAACAGGAAGTATACAAGAACACAATTTTTAGGCATTATTGAACAAATCAAGAGTACAAGACCCGGGATGGCCTTGGGTACGGATTTGATTGTGGGATTTTCCGGGGAGACGGAAAAAGATTTTGAGGATACTCTGGAACTGTATCGTGCCTGTGATTTCGACATTGCTTATCCTGCGCAATACAGCTTGCGGACAGGAACTTTGGCCAATCGCCTGTTTGCCGACGATGTGCCAGAAGAGGAGAAAAAGCGGCGCTGGCAAGCCGTACAGGATTTGATGGAACGCACGGCATTGCGCAAGAATCAGGCTTACGCGGGAAAAACCGTCAAAGTATTTGTAGAACGTATCCGCGACGGCATGTTATTTGGTACCAACGATGAGCTGAAAGCAGTTAGTGCAACCCTTCCTTCAAATGTCGAAAATCATGAAAAATGGGACAAGGTTATTGGGACTTTCATAACGGTTAAAATAGAAAAACCCTTGACCTGGATGTTGCAAGGACAGGTCCTGGATAATGAGGTATAATGTCAATTGTATGAACATGAGCAAGATGTCCATTATCACAAGCGTATTGACCCTGGTCTTATTCGGCTGGGGGTGCAAACAGGCGGCGAATACGCCTCAGCAAGAAGCGGCAAAAGGCCTGCCCGGCGTTGAGAAGTGCCAAAACGCAGCTCAGCCTTTCGCTTGCATCGTGGATGCAGCCATGGCGGCCAATGATCCGACTTTGTGCATTGGCGCAGGGGAAGACAAGCGCATCAATTGCCTGGAGGCATATCAGGAAATCACCGGAGTGCCCGTGCTTTGCGATGTCATCCAAGATTTAAAATTCAAGTCCGAGTGCACAAAGGCCCTAGGTTCGGTAACGGACACGATGTCTGCTGCAGTTGCTACGACTACGACTTCTGCTGCTAATACTTTGGAAGCAGCAGACGGTTTGAAGATCGACCGCAAGTAATTATGCCACCGAAAGCAAGCAACCCCACGGCTCGTCGTACTAAGCGACCATTGCCGCGGGTTCTTGCCATTGTCGGTCCCACATCTTCGGGAAAAACCGGACTGAGTTTGCGTGCCGCCGGGCTTTGTAACGGCGAAGTTGTCAATGCAGACGCACGGCAAATATATAAAGATTGCAATATCGGTACAGGCAAGCCGCCGGGACGGCGCGGTAAATATCTTGGCTTTAACGCTTATCTGGTAACTGCGCCGCACGCCTACGTGCTCGAAGAGATGGAAAAGCGGCCATACGATCCGGCACATGAAAAGACGGTTGGAATCCCGCATTATTTGATGGATTTTTTGGAACCGCAAAAAATCATGACCGTGGCCGAATGGTTTGATCGGGCGTTGAAAGCCGTACGCGGCATAACGGCTCGCGGGCATCTGCCGATCTTGGTCGGTGGCACGGGCTTATATCTGAAAGCGCTAATCGATAATTTTTCCATTCCCCAGGTGGCTCCCAATCCTTCTTTGCGTGCATCTTTCGAAGCGCAGCCCCTGGAAAAACTCGTAGCCCTGCTGTTGAAGCTGGATCCGTCGGCCGGTTCATCGGTGGACCTGAAAAATCCGCGCCGTGTTATCAGGGCTTTGGAAATATGCACGCTAACCGGCCAATCGGTCACCAAGTTGAAACATAAGCATGCGCCTGTCGTCGCCGCCTTCCAGGTCGGCATCCGCTGGCCGCGCGAGGTTTTGAACAAACGCATAGACGAGGCCGTAGACAGGATGATTGAGGAAGGCTGGCCAGAGGAAGTCAGGCAGCTTCATGAACAAGGTTTGTCTTGGGATGCGCCGGCCATGACCAGCATCGGCTATCGAGAAATTGCGCGATACTTGCGCGGCGAGATGATGCTTGATGAGGCTATTCGTTTGGCGAAAATATCTACGCATCAGTATGCCAAACGTCAGGAGACGTGGTTTAAGCGCGATAAACGTATTCATTGGGCGAATTCAGAGGAGGAGGCTCTGGGTCTGATTAGCAAGTGGCACCAAGAAGCGAATGTTTAAAAGTAGAGACGTTGCATTGAAACGTCTCTACTTTTAAACGGTGATTTGTTTCTTTATCTCTTCCTCGATCTGCTGCGGATTGGCGCGTCCCTCCGTCTCGCGCATCACCAGGCCCACGAACCACCTGATGAGTTGGGCTTTGCCTGCCTTGATGGATGCGACTTGTTCGGGGTTGGCCTCTAAGTTGCGCTTGACCACTTCGACCAGCTCCTCGATTCCGACGACTTGCCCGAGATTATGGGTTTCCATTAAATCCGACGGATCGCCGCCGGTTTCGTGCATCATGAGCAAGAGTTTTTGGCCGTTGGCGCTGTTGATTTCTCCCTTGTCCAGCAAGCGGACGAATTCAGCGAAATTTTCCGGCGTGATGTTGGCGTCCTTAATACTCAAATTGCGTTCAATGAGAATACCGGCGAGTTTGGAAGCCAGCCAACCACCTACGAGCCGCGCCATTTCCGTCCGTCGTTCCTGTAAGATTGTTGAACCATCGCGGTGTTCATCGTCAGACGCTTCGAGCCAGGCTGCCAGCTCGCTCATGACGTTTTCCGCGTATTCAGCCCAACCATCATTTGCGACCAGGTAGGCAGCGACTTGCGGGACAAGACCAAATTCTTCCTGCAGGCGCAACCGTCTGTTGGCCGGAAGTTCGGGCAAATGTTCCTTTAAACGTTCGCGTATGCCAGTCAGGTCCTGGGGCGGCAAATCAGGTTCGGGGAAATATCGGTAATCAGCAGATGTTTCTTTGGTGCGCTGCTCCACGGTTTTGCCTTGCGCATCATCCCAACCGCGCGTGGATTCGACCGGTGGCGTACCGGCTTCGTAGAGGGAAGTTTGGCGCTGCATTTCGTAGGCTATGGCGCGTTCAACGGCACGGAATGAGTTGAGGTTCTTGATCTCCGTGCGCGGATTCAGAGTCGATTGCGTGGGAAAACCGTCCGCATCGACTTCGAGCATAGAGATGTTGACGTCGCAGCGCATTTGGCCTTTTTCCATGTCAGCGTTGGAGACTTTGATGGCGCGCATGACGGAGCGCAGTTCCTGCAGGAAAAATTTCGCTTCCTGCGGCGATCGTAGATCCGGTTCGGTTACGATTTCCAATAACGGGGTTCCGGCGCGGTTAAAATCCACCAGCGTTGCCGGGCGGCCTTCGATTCCGGCCGGGGCGTGGAAGTTTTTTGCGGCATCTTCTTCCAGGTGGGCGCGAGTGATGCCGATGCGGATGCGTTCGCGGGTCGGCAAAGCCTGTTTCGGAATATCGATCGAGACGCTGCCCTTGAGCGCCACGGGCAAGGCGAATTGAGAGATTTGGTAGCCTTTGGGCAGGTCTGGATAAAAATAATTCTTGCGGTCAAAAGCGCTGCGGTCGGGGATCTTGCAGCCCAAGGCCATGCCGGCCAAAATGCCTTTTTCCAAACCCATCTGGTTCAGCGCAGGCAAGGCTCCGGGTTGGCCTGTGCAGACAGGACATATGGCCGTGTTGGGCAGAGCGCCGTCATCTACGTTCGGGCACGGACAAAACATCTTGCTTTTGGTATTCAACTGTACGTGGATTTCCAATCCGATAATGGGGACCATCTTCATACTCAATAATCAATATTCAATTATCAATTTTCAATCAATAATTTTGACGCCGGTGCGTTAATTGATAATTGAAAATTGTGAATTGTTAATTCGTTACAGCTGTTCGTTTGAATGCTCGGTAAAGTTTTACCTGGAAGCCGAGGATAAGCGGAATCATTATCATTTGCGCGGCGCCTTGGACGCCTGTGGAGAATAACATGCCTATGGCCTGGCCGATTTGGTTTTTAGGCATAGCCATAAGCAAGAAACCGGTTACCAAGCCAAGGCTCATCTGGATGACGAGTGCGGCCAGTAATCCGATGGTCAAACCCATGAGCTGGTTCTTCCAATACACTCCCCACCAGCGGCGTTTGGCGATGCGTACCGATTCCTTGAGGGCGTCTTTAGCCAAGCCGTAGCCTTCGGACCAGACGGGAATTTTGCTGACAGGTTTTCCGTCAATGACAAATGCCAGGTTGGCGAAGGTAAATTGGTTGGCTTTGTAAAGGATCCAGGCGTAGGAAATAAAAATCAGAATGAAGAAGATGATCATGGCAAGGACGCTGGTTATCATCGCGCCTCCCGATGGCAGTTGGCCCTGTCCGGCCGACAATATGCCGCTGAACATTTGCGTGCCTGAGGCGAAGGCGAAGTAACCGATTGCGGCCAATGCAACGGAGCCGATCAGCGGTAGAAAAAGAATAGCGAACATCAATGCGGCCATGAGGATGTTGGGCCAGGTTTTATTTTTTGCCCAAACGTCCACGTCAGCGGCGGGTTTGGCGCCTGCTTCGTAAGCCGCGGTTTCGGCCGTAAGCTTAAGACCGACCCAGACCGAGAGGCCAATGGCAGCTACATAAGTTGCCAAGAGCAGGATGACGAACGGCGACCATAAGGTGGCTAAAAATGTCGCCGTGCCGATTCCCAGAGAAATATACAGCATCCAGACAGAAGTCTTGATCAAATTTGGTATGTTCTTGAAATAAAATTCAACGCTGTCTTTGATCATGGGCCAGGTGAGAGGCAGGCGCTGGTTTTGCGGTTTATCATCTGCGATGTACTTAAGCGGTTCCAGGAACAGCATGGCCGTGATGAAAATGCCCCAACCGGGAATCAAAATCCAAAGACCGGCCCACGGAGTGACACTGGCATGTTGTGCTGAAATCCAAAAGCGGACGATCAGAAAAACGAACAAGGCCAGCCAGATGACGCCCATGACGGCCGCAGCTTGTCCAAAACTGAGAATGTTAAGTCCGCCAAGCAGGGCCGTGAGCAGCGTGCCGACTACCGGCCAGAAAACGGAAACCAGCAACAAGGTAAGGTTTTGGCGAAAAAGCTTCTTCGCCTGTAAAGCGTCAAGCATAATATGCGTTATATTTGTCATCCTGAGCGAAGAGAGTCCGACGAGCGTAGTCGAAGGATCTGGTTCGGCTCTTACTTAAATGACATGGTTTATGGTCTCATGCTACCAAAATCGGGCAAATTTGTGGAGAGCGCGGTTTGTACGGTCTGGCTGACCGCCTCAGGAGTCTGATTCCCGTCAATTTCGACGATCGCGGTACCAGCCTCGCGAAAAGGCCCAAGAACCTCATCGGACAGGAAGTGGATCGCTAGGCGTTCCTGAAAATTCTTGTCTTCAAAAATATCATTGTCTTGTTTTTCCGTGCGTTTGGCCAGTCGAGCTATGGCCGCGGCCGCTTCGGTCCGAATCAGAATCAGGATCGTGGGTGCAAAAGCGATCGTCTGGGCATTGCCGGACAGGGCGAGCAGGCTTTGCGTCGTGAGTGACGGATCCTGTAACGGCTGATAGGCGAGCGAAGAGGCGAATCCGCGGTCTTGGAACACGATGCGATCCTTGTGGTTTTGCAGGAAGGGGATGATGAGGCGGCGGAAAAGGACGAGCCGATCGAGCGAGAAAGCCTCAGCCGTTTCGGCGCCTGAATATCTTGGTACTGATTCGTTCTCATGCTTGGAGATAATTTCGTTGCGGATTGCCGCACCGGTCCAGGCGAAAGTCGGTTCGGCCGACAAGAGTCCGCTCGCATTTCCGACGTCTGTGACTTCGGCGATGCGATGGTTTTCCTGGCTGAATTTTACCGTATCAAAAAAAGTCACACCGCGCTTTTCCGCCCACTCCTGACAGGCATGGAGAACCGTGGATTTTCCTGAGCCGTCTATGCCTTCGACCATGATATGCAGGCCGTCTTGCGGGGTACGTTGAATCATATGCGGACCAGTGTAACGCCCAATCGGATTCTTGACAAAAAGCGCCGATCTCTCGGTGCTTTTTTTTACCCGTTTTTGTCATTCCCGTGAATCGCGTTTAACGCGAGAAAACGGGAATCCAGATTATGATATAACGTCGTAATGATGTCCGGTCCTGGATCCTCGCATGCGCAAGGATGACAGGTGTTTGAAGTCTCCTTTAGCAAAGGAGATGTCGAGTCCGCGAGACAGAGGATTATTAGAATCCCTTCGGCTTATCTCCCAGCGTCGATGTCTCAGTCTCACTTAAGTCCACACGGATGAAAGATGCCAGGAATGGATGGGTCTCGTGCAACGTGCGCCAGAGTTCCTGGGCAATGCGGCGGTATGAGGGGTGGCCTTTTTTGCCGGAACGAAGTTCGATGAAATGGAAAAGTTCGCGTAGGTTCCAGCCGATCAAGATGCGACGTCGATAAGCCATGGGAACGACGTACTCGGCTTCGGCTTCCAAACCGGCGGCCAGTATGTCGCGGTGCAAATTGCGGGCCATGTCCATGACTTCGGCGTACTGTTTGGCTTTGCCGATCTGGCCGATTTCGTCCGGCATTTCGTAGCCCAAATCCGTGCCCAGCGGCTGGTTGGTTTGCGTGCAAATGCGGTGGCGCTGAATGTCGCGCCAAGCGCCGTAATCCATGACGATTTCATGCTCAAACCAGGCATGTTCGAATTCGCGAATCGGAGCATCATGATCTCCGCGTCCTTCGAGTGCGGTACGGATAAGTTTTTCCTGTGCGTCGCGGTCGCGGGCCAGAATATCCATGGCTGCGGACATCGGGCATTTGGCATAGCGCGACAAGAGCGCGGAGGCGATGCGTAGTTCGGCGACCTGATCGTCGAAAACAAAAGTCACGGCCCGGTCAGACGAAGGCCGTAGCTTGTTCGGTTCGCGGATCAATTCGCGGCTGACAGCGTCCATTTTTTCCGGCAATTCGGACAAGTAGGCATTGGGATCCGCATACTTAAGCAGAGTGGGCAACGGAAAGTGGCGCAATGCCTGGTCGCGGTCCAAATGCGCAAAGCCGCGTAATACGCTTTTGACTTCTTCACCGATCTGGCGTGCCAGTTGGTCGGACGAAGACAATAGTTTAACGATCGTATGTTCCCAGATGCGCGCATTGGCCGTCATGCCGAGCGAGCCTAAGGCCGCAGCGGGCAACAGGTATCTGACACGGTCGCAGACCATGGCTTTGATGACCGCGTTCCAAGCCGCTTCTAGCATGTCGCCCTGGGGCTGGCGTTCCTGCATGAGAGGTTTTAACAGCGCGTAGCATTCGTCGTAAAGATTGTAGAGCGCGTCAAACAAAGCTTCGACGCGGCCGGCCAGCGGACTCGAGTCCAGGGTTTTGGGAATGCCCACGCGTTCGCGGGTGAAGACTTGATAACGTGAGGATTTTTCAGTGAAAGAGGCGAGTCGTGAATCTTCCAGCACCTTGATCATGGGTTGCGGGATGTTCTGAAACGCCACTGAAGCCACGGCATGTTCGGCCACGGATGCGTGGCCATAGCCCACCACCCATTTTTCATGGAATTCGGCGGCTTTTTCTATGCTCACGTCGTCGATATTCTGGTCGAATGGCGTGGATGAACGGGAGCATTTGGCAATGGCCACGGCCATTTGTTCGGGCGTTGGTTTGAGCTCCACCATGGTCCCGTCCTCGCGCTTGGCGCGAATGTGGTTGAGCCAATAAACGCGGCGCGCGGCGGCGCTGTCGGGCTGGGCCAACTTGGCCCGTTTGATTTCAGAATCGGAAGGCATATGGGGTAAATTCCGTCTGGGTAAAAAAGTTGAACGGCCTTACCTTGTCATACGCGCATTGGCCGTGCAAACAACCAAAATAACCATATGTCAAGAGGCGGTGTGTGGTATAATTAGTTTATAACTCTCCCTCATTCCCTCCCTTACTGTAGGGAGGGAGGTCAGACAGAACCCCTCCCTATGGTAAGGGAGGGGCAGGGGAGAGTTACACTCACCAACATGCACGAAGCAAGCCCACGCGCCACAGAGATTCGCCTCCCAGACCTCAAACCCCAGGTTCAGTCTTATATTGCCGGACTCAAAAAGAACTTGTTTGCCATCTACGCCAAGTACGAAGTCAAAAATCGTGACGAACTTGCTGCCAAAGTCCGTGAAGGCAAAGTAGATACGAAAGATTCGGACAAGGCGATTGAGTTATTGAAAGTGATAAACGAGTGCGGAAGGCAGGATAAAATAGTGGGCAGGGAATTCGAAGTTCGTCTCATCGAACAGGAGAGTCAAAAACTTGAGAAGTTCTTCGGTAGAAAAATTGAAGTCCCGCCGCTTCCAGCAGAAATATCGCAGGAAAGAATTGAACAATGACATGGCTCAGGAAACAAAGCTTAAAAACTGGATTAAACCCGATTTTCAATACATCACAGAATCAGATCTCCCCAAAGATGCCATGAAACTCCCCGGTTGCTGGGTACTGGCTGATGCCAGGGAAAAACCAGAGTACACAGATGGCAATCAAATGTATAAAGACGACGAAGATTTTCTTGGCCCTGTACTTGAAGGTCTACGTAGCGAAGGTTTGATTGGACAATTCAAACATTCTCAATCACGTTTTAACATTTCACCTAAAGAAATGGAAATACCTGAAGTCATTGCCGCCATTGCTGAAGCCTGCGGACTTGAACCCGAACAAATTTCAGTACCACGCATGATAGAATTCAATATCCTGGGAAACATCCATCATCCCGAATGGGGCAAGCCGCCTTCCAACTGTGGCGAATGGTTTTCTGATAAATACGCTGCTAATCAGGGGCGTTTGTTCGCTGGTTTCTCGGACTTTGGTGGTTTTGCCGGAGTCAACTGGCGCAATGCTGTTAGTCGGTACGACAATGCTGGATTTCGTTTTCTCGGTCGTTTCAAATAATTTTTCAATGCGTTGAAATCACAAGCCCGTCGAGCCAATTCCGCCGCGGGAAACTTCGGCCACGACTGGCCCTTCTTCGAATTCCACCTGTTCGCACGGCACGATGATGCCTTGCATTAATCTTTCACCTTTGTCGATGTTGACCGGCTGGTCGCCCGGATTTAATAGCAACATTTTTATTTCATCCGTGGCGCCGCGGTAATCGCTGTCGATCACGCCGATGCCGTTGGCTGGGACTAAACCTTTTTTGCGGTACAAACTGGAACGTGCGGACATGATCAAAACATGGCCGGGCGGCGTGGCGATTATGAGTCCGGTTGGAACCATGGCCATCTGCTTTGGTGCGATAGTCATGGGCTCGGAAGCGGCCAAATCAAAGCCCGCAGAACCGGGTGTCTGGTACGCGGGAATCTCTACATCTTCGCGCAACGGCGTGATACGAACTTTCATAAAACGACTAAAGCAACTTTTGTCATATCGAACGAATGTGAGATATCGCTCGTCTTAATAACCGATCTAACGAATATGTCTTCAGTGTTAATTAGACAAGGGATTTCTCCACGGAGTTTACCCTGAGCTTAGTCGCGTTAAACGCGACGGAGTTGAAGGGGTCGAAATGACAATCAATTATTTGTTGTATGATTCGATCAGTGTCTCAAGATGTTTGTCCAACTCTTCCAGGCCGCTTTCGTTGGACAGGGATTTTTCGGCGCCTTTGGCCACGGCCGCGATGGTGACTTCGGTTTCGCGCTGGCTCATGGCCAAAAAGTCTTCCCAGGTCATGGCCATTTCGCCCGGTTTTTCCGTGCGCTGTTTGAGGCGCTCAAAGCGTATTTCCGGTGAGGCGGCGATTTCCACCAAATGGAAGTCGGGATTTTGGCGCAAGTCTTTGACGTCTTCGATGCGGCGGATGCCATCGACCACGATCAGTTCGGCACGCGAATTCTCAACCTGTTTTTCCATGGCATTGGCCAGGATGTCCTGGCCGAACGTCTGACGCAAGGCGCCGGAAAGCTTGATCAGATTGTCGCGCGACGGCGACAAATAAAGACGTGTTAGGATATCATGCAAAATGTCGCCATAAGCGAAGACCGTGGCGCCGAATTTGAGACGCAAGCTGTTGGCCGCCGTGCCCTTGCCCGAACCGGCCTGACCCACGAAACCGATGATTTTTTTGGACATAATTTTAAGGAAAAAGGTTATCAAGTTATCAGGTTATCAGGTTGATTCTGGAAAGTCCATTAACATTGCAAAAGAAAAAGGCTATCAAGTTGTCAGATGATCAAGTCCGAGTCGGCACCTGATAACCTGCAACCTGATAACCTGCAACCTGATAACCTTATTCGTTCGTTTCTTTTTTAATTTATGCGAACACCGCCGGATCGAGCGTGATGCCCGGACCCATGGTCGTAGTCAACGTGATATTTTTGAAGTAAGAACCTTTGGCTGAAGCGGGCTTAGCTTTCCTGACGGCATCCATGAAGGCGTTGAGGTTTTCCAAAAGCAAAGGTGTTTCGAGCGTGGTTTTGCCGATGGCCTGGTGGATGATGCCGGTCACGTCGTTTTTGAAAGCGACTTTGCCTTTCTTCAAATCCTCGATCATCTTTTTGACGTTCGGGCCAACGGTGTCGGTCTTGGGGTTAGGCATCAAACCGCGAGGACCGAGCAATTTGGCCAGCTTGGACAGCTTAGGCATCATGTCCGGCGAAGCCACGGCCACGTCGAAATTGATGGCTTGTGTGGTGGTAATCTCGTTGATCAATTCTTCGCCGCCCACGATATCGGCGCCGGCATCCTTGGCATCCTTTTCTTTATCAGCTGACACGAAGGCGATGACGCGCTTGGTCTTGCCGATGGTGTTGGGGAAAACCATGGTGGCGCGCACCGTCTGATCGCTCTTCTTGGGATCAATACCCAAACGAACGTGGATTTCCACGCTTTCGGCAAACTTAGCATTGCCCGTCTTCTTTACGAGCTCAACCGCCTCTTGGGGCGAGTATTTCTTAGTCTTGTCGATCAATTTCTTGACCTCCAGATAGCGCTTGGAATGCGCCATATGCGTCTTGAGAATCGGCTTATTCGGCCGGTTCCCGTGGTAACCACCCTTCGCTAAAGCTACAGGTGGAGTTGGCGTCCCCCGAAGCTTCAGCGAAGGGGGACTCCCACGTGAATAATGGCCGTATCATGGGTCAAATTTCATTGGACGTCAAGTCCTATCGGTTTAAATACTAAAAACCCGACGGATTGTCGGGTTTTGGTTTTGATATCAACTTCGCTCAGCTCTTGGCATCTCGTTCAGCTTTCTGATCCTTGCGTACCGTTATCCAATGATAAAGAAACAGGGGAATGCCTACGACAAGGAATGAGAGATCGCGGACCGTGTCCTGCTGGTTGCGTATGGCGCGCGCTTCATCCGGGTTCACATAGGTATCCTCGCAAGCCTTGATGCGTTGGTTGTACTGTTCGTCTGTTTCCTTGGTGGTTGGGTCTTTGTAGACCGAAATCGCGCAGCTCGGTTGTTTGTATTGGTCCATGTCGGCCTTAGTGAAGACCCAGGTCTTCAGGCAGAGATTGACCAGGTCGGCGGTCGAAAAGGCGACCATCATGAGAGCGATCAATGATACGAGATAAAAGTATACCGTCTTGATGACGGCGGCTTTGGGTGATGATGCAAGCATATCGTCTTTGTCGTCGCGCAATAAAAAAATAAAGCCGACGAATAATAGGAATGAGATGAATAAAATGCCGATGGCCATAAAGTTGGATAAGTCCGGCATAACTTGATTAGCATAACTTAGAAAACGACTTCTGTCATTTCGACCGAAGCGCAGTCGCGTTAAACGCGACGCAGCGTAGTGGAGAAATCTCGGAAACCAATCAACCAATGTAACTCTCACGTCATTAAGTCTCCGAGATCTCTCGACTACGTATGACTTCGCTCGAGATGACAGAGGTGGATCGGCAAACGCGTAAGTCCTGAAATAAAAACACCCCGATCGCTCGGAGTGTTTTTTGATTTTTTTAGCCTATTACTTCCACGCCCATGTTCCTGGCCGTGCCTTCAACCTGCCGCATGGCGGCTTCGACGGTGGTGCAGTTCAGGTCCGGCATTTTGCGTTCCGCGATTTCGCGGACCTGCTTTTTTGATATTTTGCCGACTTTTTCCTGCAACGGTTTAGCAGAGCCCTTGGCTAGGCCGATGGCCTTTTTGATCAGGTCCGGAACCGGCGGGGTTTTGAGGATGAATTCGTAGGTGCGATCTTCGTAAACCGTGATTACGCACGGCACGACTTCGCCCATGCGTTCGCGAGTCGCCTCGTTGAACTTCTTGCAGAATTCCGCGATGTTCAAGCCTTGAGGACCCAGGGCCGTGCCGACCGGAGGAGCCGGATTGGCCTTGCCGCCTTCGATCTGCAGCTTGATATAAGTTTTTACTTTCTTAGCCATATACTAAAATTACGAATTACGAATGCCAAATGCCAAATTCAGGAGTCGCTGTGCGACATTCGGGAATATATCATTCCGAATGTGACCTAAATTTGGCATTTGGGATTGTTAATGGTTGTAGGCGCGGGTAGGCATGACGAGAAGCGCATCATGCCGGCGACGCCCACGGGACCAAAGGAACCGTCAAAGGTTATCAGGTGGCAGGTTGTCATGTCAGACTTGATAACCTGATAACCTTTTTCTAATTTATATTTTCTTGACTTGCGTAAAGTCCAACTCAAGCGGAGTCTCGCGACCGAACATGGAAACCAGGATTTTGACTTTGCCGCGCGCGCCGTCGATTTCGATGACCTTGCCTTCAAAGCCTTTGAAGGGACCTTCGCCGATTTTGACCGGCGAGCCGATTTGGATGTCGATGGTGTAGGCTGGTTCTTCCTGCGTACCAACGCGTTTCATCAAATACGAGATTTCTTCCAGTGACAATGGCGAAGGCGTTGTGCCAGTGCCGATGAAGCCGGTCACGTTGGGCGTATTGCGCACCACGTACCAGGAGTCGTCAGTCACGGTCATTTCGACCAGTACGTAGCCCGGATATATTTTTTCTTCAACCATCTTGCGCTTGCCGTTCTTAATCTTAATCTTTTTTTCGATGGGCACCAATACATTGAAGATTTTGTCGCCCATGCCCAGCGTCTCGATGCGGCGCTTGAGGTTGTCGGCAACGTTCTCCTCGTAACCCGAGTACGTATGGATGGCGTACCAGCGGCGTCCGAGGTTAAGGGTTTGTTTTGGCATATTTTAGAATTTAGGAGTGTCGTTGTTCGTGGACGGCGTCTTGGCGTCGTTCGACTTGTTGTCGGCCGGCGTCGTGATCGGCGTCACGTTGGTAAAGTCCAAGGTTTTTGGTTTGGTCTCGGGTTGTGTTGCGGGTTGCGTGGTCGGAATCACCGGTTGCTGTTGTTGCGCGGGCGTCGATTGCGAAGCGGTGAAAGTCTTGTTGGTCAACGAAGCGTTGACCAGGCGGCTCAAGCCCATGTCCAGCAAGCCGAAAAACGCGGCAATGCCCAGACTGATAGTGATGACCAGCGTCGAGTAACGGATCGTTTCCTGGCGCGAAGGCCAGGTGACTTTGGTGAGTTCGTTCTTTGACGACCTGAAGTAGTCGAAAATCTTTTGGATCAGTGACATAAATGGTTTTTAAAAAGCCCCTCCCAGGGCGTTCGAAGCATACTAAATATGAAAGGTTTTGGCAACCCTCCGAAAGAATAAGGTTATCAGGTTACAGGTTGTCAGCTACCGACTTAGACTTGAAAACCTGATAACTTGATAACCTTTTTCTTATTTTTGTGTCAGTTAAGCTCATATCTTGACAGGTGGGCGGTTTTAGGCTAATCTTCGCAATTGAACCTTGGACAAGGAGAGATAACTCATGGCGCAAGATCATTACGCCGTTTTGGGCGTTTCGCGCCAAGCGACGCCCGAGGAACTTCGTAACGCATACCGGGCGATTGCCCGTGTCGCACACCCTGACAGGAGTCAGGATCCCAAGTCGCAAGACATGTTCAAGCGGGCCACCGAAGCCTACAAGATCCTGTCTGATCCGGAAAAGCGCAAGGCATATGACACGGGTTTTAATCCCGTGACATCGGTTCAGGACTTGTTCAGCCGGCACGCAGCCGGCCGCAACGTCTTGGACATCATGCTGCCTTCGGCTCCGGCCGTGCCGCAACGCGGTGTCGATGTGGCACAGATCGTCCCCATTCTGCCAGACATGCTTGAACGAGGCGGCACGATAACCGTCAAAATCAACGCACCTGATGGCACCGTGCAGGACGTCCGACTGACATTGCCCGAGCAGGCCAAGAGCCGCACCTGGTGCCGTTTGAGGCAACTGGGCGGTATTGGCCGCAACTTCGCGAGTCATGGCGATTTGTGGATCATGATCGCGCTGACGACGGCTGGTAAATGAGATTTCAGCGGGGTGAAGACATGGCAATCGCAGAATTCGACGAGTTTCTGGCAAGTTTCTGGATGAACGTCAGGCTACAGGAAGATAATACCGTATCCGACCAGCGCGACAATATGTTGCGCAGTTACACCAAGCTCGACACCATTGTCGTGATCGATCTCATGAACGAGTGTCCTCACGATCTGGCGGCGCTCATGACTTGTGCGGTGTACGTGTCCAATCCGGTCAGTGTACGGCGCATCGAAGATCTGCGCGGATCGAAGCTTTTTCGCGGGCTGCAGACCATGGCCAAGAGCCATGCGTTGCCGCTCACGGCAATCGCGGATCATCCGGTCGCCGACTTGCTCGACAAGCTTGTCGCCAACCGCGAAGGTTCGGATTTGTATCGGCGGATCGCGCTGTTGTTGGCGGCTGCACGAACAGAGCCGGCCCTCACGCCGTATCTGCGTCAGGCGCAGGCGAGCGCGGCCGTGCAAGCCGATGTTCCACCCGCGTTGTCGGAAGCAGAAACCGAACCGTCAGATGATGACGGCGAGGAAGAGGACGACGAAGATTTCGCCTGCAGTGTGGGCGACGAACACTGAACGGAGCAAAAGAATGAAGCAAGATCTGGCCAGGATGACGTTGGACGACCCGTCGAGCGCTGCGGATCTGTTCCGTGAAATGCTGAACGGGACTCCTGAAACACGCGCCATCGTGCGCACCGCGATCGCCGAAAGGCCGGAGCATGCGCTCGCTCTGTTGCAGACCGACAATCTCGGTTTGACGGCCAAGGGCAATGCCGACGTGCTCGATGAAGTGCTTGGCACGATCGAGGACGCCAGCCACGCGCGGAAACTCATGCACGAGAACCTCTCTTCAGAAAGACTGCGCGAGTTGTTGCTGGCACGCGGCGATCTGCCGGCAGTGGCCAGCGATCTGGCGCCGCTCGAGGACGTGCTGGCAGCGATTCTGGACGAGGTCCACGAAGACCTCCAGAAACGCGCCGAGTCGGGCGAAGACAGGTCCAACATGCGTTTGCCCGAGCATGTAGGTCTGGAGGATGATGACAATGACGAGGAAGACGACGACGATGATGATCCGGTCTTCCTGCAAAGTCCTCTGCCGCTGCTCAGACTTTTTGACTGGGCGCTCAAGCTCCGCGACAGGGTCGACTATTCGGAGTTTTTGGAACTGAAAGTCGGCCATCACACGGTCTGCGATCTGCTGGCGCTCGCGGTTTGGGAACAGAACGGATGTCCGGATCAGCTCGAATCGGTGCCGGGCGACGAGTTCGAACGCGTGGGCTTGGACCACGATCATGGACGCGTCTTGCTCGGGGGCTTGCTGGAAGGCGATGAGATCGTCCGTTTCGGCGCCCAGGAAATCGAGGAAGCGCGCATCGAGCTCAGCCGGCAGCATGCGGCCGTCGAGAAAGCACCTCAGCTACTCAGTCCGCAGGCAGCCAAGAGCAAGGCTGCCGAAGCGGGCCACAAGCTGGGCATCTGATCCTTCCAGTCTCTCCCATCGCGTCTTCGCGTTAAACGCGATTCAACGCGACTATAAACTGAAAGCTCAAGCCGTCCGTTTCGTCCACCTTCGCTAAAGCTTCGGCGGACGGGACGGGCGGCTCTTTTACATCTTTTGTAAAAAACGGGACGTTGCAATGCAATGTCCTTACGGCAGGGTAGGATGGTTTAGTGGGTTCGGATCAGTTCGTTTTGCGGATTGATTTGAGCACATTAACAACCTGTGATACTTGTCCCGACATTTGTCGGGATCGATAAGGAGCGACCAAATGGTTCAGACGCAACAGACTGCGGCGATTATTCGTGTTTACGATCCGCAGCGAGTGCGGACCAACCAAGATGATGATCAGGAAAACTTCGACGGTACGCCTTTCGCCCTGTTTATGTCAGCCCTGCTTTCCCGCCGCCTGCTCACGGTTACGACCATGGCCGGCAGCGCGGAATGGGGCGGCATGCCCTGGGAAGAAATCGTGGCCAACGGCCTGTGGGCCGTGATGCTGCGCGTGGCCGAGATCTACAAAATGGCCATGAATACCGAAGACCGGGTGATTCTGAACGTGGCGCCGCTCGTCAACCGCATGTTGAACGTGGGGTTGACACTGGCGTATGCCACGCCTGAAATAGCTGCGGATGCCTTCGAAATCGAGATGCGGCATGCGCTTGAACAAGCCGTTCACGAAACGCCAATCGGCACGACCGTCGCCTTTCAGGATCTGGTCCAGCTGCCGGCGGCGCAATTTTTCGCCTCCCTGGTCAAACAAGCCAAGGAGTTCGTGCATAAGCTCAAGGTCAGGGTGTATCGGATCGAGCAAGCCAATCGGCCCAAGGAAAAGCCGAAAGGCAACGAAAACACCGCCGCCTGGGACAGGATTGCGGGGCAAGACGACGATAGGCAACTCTGGTTCTATGTCAGCTTTCAGAGATATGATTACTTCATAAATCTGATTCATGCATTGGAACCGAACACCGACATGGATCTGCCGAGACATCCTTCGGACCGGGACAAACGGTTGGACAACGTGCTATACGATCTGGTGCCCGAGGCGCTGGCCAGGCTCGACGACTGCATGCGATGCATTTTGCTATTGCGCCGCGTGCCCAACAGGATGATCAAGGTGCCGCGCGAAGCCGTGGCCGACACCAGTTTCATGGAAGATATCTGGATCCGCACCCAGATCGCGCTGTCGATTATCGACGCGCCGGACCGGGATTACATCGACATCGCCGAATTCGAACCCGCAATCAACGCGGCGCAGGATTTGGACGATGCGGAGATCCTGGAAAAGTTTTTGGCGCGCATGCGCAGCCGCGGCGTGCGGCAGGATTCGGATGTGGAGAAGCTGCTGATCGAGCTGGCCAAAGAGCAGATCGGCCCGGTGCACATGGCTTGGCCGCATGTGGACTCCGACACGGTTTTCAGCTTCCACGTGCTAATCCGTTTGGCCGAATTCGAGATACCGTCGGAACGCGCGCTCCAGCTGGCTACCGACAATGTTAAAATGGTCACGGGCGCGCCGATCGATGCCACGGACGAGGAGATCTCCCGCGCCGTGTCAAAGAACGTGCCCTGGGAGCGCATGACCTGGAAAGACTTCGTGCTCATCCTGGAAAAAGGGGAGATCACGGATCAGGACCTGGCCAAAGGCATTGCCAGGATGCCGTCCGAAATCCGCATGAAGGCCGCACAACAGCTGTATCAGCACCACGAGGCTGATCCCGCGCTGCTGGGCCTGATTCTGCAACCTCTGGATGAATCCGTGCCCGCGGATTTGGTAGACCGCTACCTGCCAAAGGCTTCGGTCGAGGATCTACCCGCGGTTTTGCGCCGCCATCTTTACGACTTGGAGATGGCCGGCATGGAAGCTTCTGACAAGGCCGGCGCACTGCGGTTCCAAAGATTCTTCGAAGGCCTGGATCGCTTGCATTGGAAAGAGTCGCGGGAATTCTTCGATGATCCGCAGCTGAGGATGTCGTTTCACAGTTTCATCGTTGCGGTCTTGCGCGACCCGGACGATCTCGAGGAAAAGTGCGGCGTGCCCAAAGTCATGGGCGAAATGCTGATCCTGAAACTGGGCTGGTCCACTTATTACCGTTTCATCCTGGCCAGCGAGGTCCTGCTGCGCGAAGGCGTGTACCAAACGGGGCATGACGCGAAGAAAGATCCGGAAATGGCCGGGATTCGCCTCATGGAATGGCACGAGCTGGACCGCGCCGACTATCCGCATGTGGTCACCGCGCCTCTAGCCGTCGTGCTGCGCGTCAAACAGTCAAAAGTTCGCGCCCTGCTGGTAGAATTTCCGGAAGACGAAATCTTCCGCTGGTTCTACGCGGCCGAGAAAAACGCGGACAAAATGCTGGCTAAGTTCCGCAAGGACCGCGTGGCGTATTATGCGAAGTGGGACGAAAAAAACGCACAACGCAAAACGCACAACGCAAAACGTCCAAAAGCGAAGTCCCAACCGGTCGAGAGGCCAACCAAAGGACCGGTTAAGAAACCAAGCGCGAAGAAAGACGCTCCGACTAAGCGCAAGGCAACCGTTCCGAAGAGTAAAACTGTCGGGAAAAAGCTCGCTCCCAAGCGCAAGCGGTCCTGACAACTCCGAAATCCAACCCGCGATTC
>Ga0315281_10003384_pt1 | contig 23360 bp, 23 predicted proteins | sample YL17G07_0_MG_FD_204540 | JGI IMG/M metagenome (GOLD analysis project Ga0315281, IMG submission 204540) | Sediment microbial communities from Yellowstone Lake, YNP, Wyoming, USA - YL17G07_0 | ecosystem: Environmental > Aquatic > Freshwater > Lake > Sediment | place: USA: Wyoming | collected... | reverse complement strand
CGCTGCTCCTCGGCTGCTCCACCTCCGGCGAGATATGCGGCACGCGGGTGCGCGACGACTCGCTGGCGGCCACTGCGGTGCATTTCGAGCATACCGCGCTCAAGCTGAGCCGGGAAACGATAGGCGACATGCTGGAAAGCCGGGACATAGGCGCGCGTTTGGCGCACTCGCTCGCAGCCGACGAATTGACGCACGTGCTGGTGCTGTCGGACGGGCTGAAGGTGAACGGCAGCGAACTGGTGAAAGGCTTGCGCGAGAACCTGCCGGAGCAGGTCAGCGTGACCGGCGGGCTGGCCGGCGACGGCGCCCGTTTCCAGCAAACGCTGGTGTGCGCGGACGATGCGCCGGCGGAGGGCAGCATCGCCGCGCTGGGGTTTTACGGCACGCGCCTCAAGGTCGGCTACGGATCGCTGGGCGGCTGGGATTCCTTCGGCCCCGAGCGCCTGATCACCAAGTCGAAAGACAACGTGCTGTACGAACTGGACGGGCAGTCCGCGCTGGAGCTCTACAAGCGCTATCTGGGCGAACATGCGGCGGGCTTGCCGGCCACGGCGCTGCTTTTCCCGTTGTCGCTGCGCGTAGGCGAGGACGGCGACGGTCTGGTGCGGACCATACTGGCAGTCGATGAAAAGGCGCAGAGCATGACCTTCGCCGGAGACATGCCGGAAGGCGCCTATGCGCGCCTGATGAAAGCCAACTTCGACCGGCTCATCGACGGCGCGGCCCATGCGGCGCATGCGGGCTTCGAGACGCTGGGCGGTGCCAGTCCCGACCTGGCCATCCTGATCAGCTGCGTGGGGCGCAAGCTGGTGCTCAAGCAGCGCATCGAGGAGGAGGTCGAGGGCGTGCGCGACGTGCTGGGCGAGGGCACCGTGCTGACCGGGTTCTATTCCTACGGGGAAATCTGCCCGCACGGCACGGTCGTGCAATGCCAGTTGCACAACCAGACCATGACCATCACCACCTTTTCCGAAACTTGAGCCATGCATCGGCTCCTGCAACGGCAGATCGACCGTTTCCTGAACGGCACCGCAGCGATGCCGCCGGGCTGGGACGGGTTCGTGGCCGCCGTCAGCGATGGATACGCGAGCGCCGATGCCGACCGCCTGACGATCGAACGCTCGCTGGAGCTCATGTCGGAGGAACTGACCGAGCGCAACGCAGCCCTGCGCCGCGAACTGGTGGAGCGGCAGAAGGCGGAAGCGCAACTGGAACAGCTGCTGTCGCTGCTGGGCACCACGCTGGAATCCACGGCGGACGGCATACTGGCCCTCGACAGGGAGGGCAGGACCGTGCGCTTCAACCGGCGCTTTACCGAGATGTGGAACATCCCGAACGAGATTCTGGCGTTCTGGGAACACCATCAGGTGATCGCCCATGTGGTTCAGCAACTGGAAGATCCGGCGAATTTCCTGGCGACGCTGGACCACCTGTGCCACCACCCCGAAGCCGAACACTACGATCTGCTGGAGTGCCTGGACGGCAGGGTGGTCGAACGCTACTCGCTGCCGCAGCCGCTCGGGGTGGAAAGCGTGGGACGGGTGTTCAGCTTCCGCGACGTCACCGCGCGCAAGCATGCCGAGGACGCGCTGCAGAGGGAAAAGGAAGAGCAGCGGGTGCTCATCGGGAGGCTGGAAGAGGCGCACAACCAGTTGCTGCAATCGGAAAAAATGGCGTCGGTCGGACAGCTCGCGGCCGGCGTCGCGCACGAGATCAACAACCCCATCGGCTTCGTCAACTCCAACCTGGGCACCCTCAAAGACTATCTGGAAAAGCTGCTGGCGGTGCTCGCCGCTTACGAAAACGCCGAGCCCCACCTGGCGCCCGAGGCGCGCGCGGTCGTCGGTGCGCTGAAAACCGAGGTGGAGCTGGACTACCTCAAGCAGGACATTCTCGACCTGATCGCCGAGTCCGCGGACGGCATCAAGCGCGTCAAGCAGATCGTGCAGGACCTCAAGGATTTCTCCCACGTGGACCGCGCCGAGTGGCAGGATTTCGACGTGCACAAGGGACTGGACAGCACCCTCAACATCGTCAACAACGAGATCAGATACAAGGCGGAAGTGGTCAAGGAATACGGGCGGATTCCAGCGGTGGAGTGCATGGCCTCGCAGATCAACCAGGTGTTCATGAATCTCCTGGTGAACGCCGCCCACGCCATCCCGGAAAGGGGCGTCATCACGGTGCGCACGGGCTGCGAGGGTGACACCGTGTGGGTGGCGGTTTCCGATACCGGTACCGGCATTGCGGCGGAGAACCTGACGCGCATATTCGACCCGTTTTTCACCACCAAGCCGGTCGGCAAAGGCACCGGCCTCGGGCTGTCGGTGTCTTACAGCATCGTCGAGAAGCACCATGGCCGCATCGACGTGGAAAGCGAACCCGGCAAGGGCACGACGTTCAGGGTTACGCTGCCGGTGCGGCGGCAGCACGGCGACGGGTGAATGGCGGGGCGGCGAGGCACCGCTGCGCGGGTTTTACGTTAACCATAGGAACAAGAAGAACGACAATGACAAGCCAACGATTTAGCGACGATCAGCTACTCCACTGCGTACTGGCCAACGCCGCGCAAGCCATACTCGCGCTGGACCCCGGGGGCCGGCTGCTTTTCGCCAACCGGGCCGCCTCCGAAATGACCGGCCTCAGCCCCGACGAGCTTATTGGCAGCCAGTTTTCGGCATTGGTCGCGCCGGAGAGCAGGGCTGCCTTTGCCGCGCAGTTCGACGCAGCCGCGCGGCGGGGCGGGACGGCGTCGCACCATGAAACGGAGTTGCTCGGAAAAAACGGCTCGACCACCAGCATCAGCCTGAGCCTGTCGCCGGTCCAGGGCGGCGGCAGCGTGGCGGTGGTGGCCACCGCCGAGGACATCTCGGAGCGCAAGCTGGAGGAGGACATCCTCAAAATCAGCATGCGCGAACTCGAGTTCCAGAAAATCGCCCTGGACCGGCACGCCATCATGAGCGTTGCCGATGCGAGCGGAAGGATAGTTTCGGTCAACGACAAGTTCATCGAGATCAGCCAGTATTCGGCGGAGGAACTGCTGGGGCAGGACCACCGCATGCTGAATTCGGGCTTGCATCCCAAGGCGTTTTTCGCGGAAATGTGGGCAACCATCGCGCGCGGCGAGGTATGGGAGGGAGAGATCAGAAACCGCAAGAAGGATGGCAGCTTCTACTGGGTGGAATCCACCATCGTGCCGTTCCTCGATGACGGCGGAAAGCCGTACAAATACGTTGCGCTGCGCACCGAGATCACCCGCACGAAACAGGCCGAGGAGGCGCTCAAGGCCGTCAACGACGAACTCGAACACCGCGTGGAGGAACGCACCGCCGAACTGAAGGAGACGAACCGCAGGCTGGAAGACACGCACAACCAGTTGCTGCAATCCGAGAAAATGGCGTCCATCGGGCAGCTCGCGGCCGGCGTGGCGCACGAGATCAATAACCCGATCGGTTATGTGCATTCCAATATGGGTACCCTGGAGAAATATCTGCAGGAGCTTTTTGCGGTGCTGGCCGCCTACGAGGGCGTCGAACGGGACCTGGCGGGCAACGCCGCATTGTCCCCCATCCTCGAACTGAGAAAGACCGTGGATGTCGCGTTTCTCAAGGAAGACCTGCCGGCGCTGATCCGCGAATCGCAGGATGGCATCTCGCGCGTGAAGAAAATCGTGCACGACCTGAAAAATTTCTCCCACATCGACACCTCGGACGACTGGGGCTACGCGGACCTCAACCTGGGACTGGAGAGCACCCTCGGCATCGCCTGGAACGAGCTGAAGTACAAGGCCGAAGTCGTCAAGGAATACGCAGAGCTGCCGGAAGTCGAGTGCATGCACTCGCAGATCAACCAGGTGTTCCTGAATCTGCTGGTGAACGCTGCGCATGCCATCGAGGAGCGTGGCACCATCACCATCCGCACGGGTGCGGCGGACGGGCAGGTATGGGTCGAAATCGCCGACACCGGCAAGGGCATCGCACCCGAGCACATGAAGCGGATTTTCGACCCGTTCTTTACCACCAAGCCGGTGGGGAAAGGCACGGGGCTGGGGCTGTCGCTGTCCTACGGCATCGTGCAAAAACACGGCGGCAGTATAGAAGTGCAAAGCAAGCCCGGCGAGGGCACGCGATTCCGGGTGGTGCTGCCGGTGCAGCGGCAGGAGCCCAAGTAAAGTTTTGGGCTCGTCGCCGGCCTGGCCGGCCTGCGCGGCATGACGGGGGTAGTGGCCGGCACTGTGGTGCTCGGGCTGTTGTTTGCGGCCGGCGCCGCCATGTTCCTGACGCGCAGCATCACCCGTCCGCTGAAAAAGGCCATCGCCGCCTTCGATCAAATCGCGCAGGGCAACCTCAACAACCCCATCGACCTGTGCTGCCGCAGCGAGGCGGGGCAGGTGCTGGCGGCGCGGGCCTGCACCCATGTTCATCCGCTGGCGCTCAACGCCGCCATCGAAGCCGCGCGCGCGGGCGAGCAGGGCAGAGGGTTCGCGGTGGTGGCGGACGAGGTGAGGAAACTGGCGGAGCGCACCACCGCCAGCACGGCGGACATCGCACGGATGGTGGGCGAGATCCAGCGCATCACCCGTTCCGCGGTCACTTCCATGGACGAAGCCGGCAACCGCGTGGAAGAGGGCGGCAGCCTGCTGCGCGAGAGTCATGCCAGTTTCCGCGAGATCACCGCGTCGAGCAGGCGCGTGACCGACATGGCCGAACATATCGCCAGCGCGGCCAGCGAGCAATCCGCGGCGAGCGAGAACATCGCCGGCAACATGGAGCAGATGACCGTGCTGATAGAGAAAAACGGCGCCGATGTGCGGCAAATGGAGCAGTCGGTGGAAGAACTTGCGGCAACGGTACTGCAACTGCGGACACTGGTCGCGCATTTCGAAGCCGCGGCGTAATTCCATTTCCGGTTAAAAAGTGCGCTTTTGTAGGTCGGGTTTCAACCCGACGTGTCGGGCTAAAGCCCGACCTACCCGAATCAATATTGTTGTTTTTATCGGGAATTTGAATAACTACCGGATTCAGGGTTTCGGCGCGGGCGTTGCGGGCTGTGCAACCGGTGCAGTTGGCGCGGGCGGGTGGAAAGCGCCCGCAGGCAGCACGGGCGCCGTGGCGAAGTCCTTGGGCAGCGCTCCGGTCAGGCTGTTCAGAAACCCGACGATCTGCTCGATTTCCCCGCTCTTCAGCTGCTTGCCCAATTGGACCTGCGCCATGGTGCGCACCGCGTCACCCAGGGTCGCCACCGAGCCGTCGTGAAAATACGGCGCGGTCATCGTTACGTTGCGCAGGCTGGGCACCTTGAACACGTACATGTCCTCCTGCTTCTGCGTCACGTCGAAGCGGCCCCTGTCGATTTCCTTGCTGCCGGTGGCTTTCCAGTAGTCCTCCTTGACGCCAAACTTCTGGAATATGCCGCCGCCAACGCCCACGCCGTTGTGGCAGGCGGTGCAGCCGGTGTTGATGAACTGGTCCAGGCCGGATTTCGCCATGGGCGACAGGGCTTTTACATCGCCTGCCAGGAAGGCGTCGAAGGGCGACGGCGTGGCCAGGGTGCGCTCGTAGGCGCCTATGGCTTTGCCCCAGTTCTCAGCGGTGAACGGGCTCTTTTCGCCGGGAAAGGCCTTCTGGAACAGCGGCAGGTAGCCGGGGATTGCCTGGAGGCGGGCCATGGCTGTGTCGAAATCGGGCTGGCCGAAGCTGGCCGGTCCGGTCAAGGCTTTCACCGCCTGATCTTCCACATTGACGCGGTCGCCGCGCCAGTGCGCGTTGAAATGCAGGGCGGCGTTCAATACCGTGGGCGAGTTGCGCGGATTTGCGCGGTCCTTGACGCCGATGGCTTTGGGCAGGGCGTCGGCGCCGTACAGGCTGGGCTGGTGGCATCTCGCGCAGCTCACCGTGCCGTCGAGCGAAACGCGCGGGTCGAAGAACAGCGCCCGCCCCAATTCGGCGCGTTCCGGCGTGACGGGGAATTCGGGGGTCGCCATGTCCTTGGGCAGGGGCTTGAAAATCGCCTGCGCGCGCTTCAGCAGTTCCTCTTCCCCTGGGTCGGCCGCCGCGACCAGGGAAAATGCCAGGGCCACGGCGGCAATCGCGATGGTGAGGTGGTTGGTCTTGCCTGATTGCATCTGCCAAGTTCTCCTTAAGGTTTGATTGCCCGCCAATCGATGCGGATTTCGCTTACCACATTATTGTATTTGTTGAACATCTCGGCAACCTGCTGCTGCGTCAGCCTGCCCTGGTTGAGTTCGGAGAAATACGGTTCGGTGAGTATCCATTGCGTGTTCTCGATCTGGAAATCCACGTCGTGATACAGCGCCAGCGTCGAGTTGGCGGCATTCATTGCTTTCCATTCGAGGTTGTTCTTCCTGGAAAAGAGCCCGAGCACACCCGGCGTGATGACGCGCACGTGGGTGGGATCGTCGAGAAAGCTGTCGTGGCGCGGATGCGGCACACTGATGCGGATCAGGCTGCCGTTTTTGCACACGCGGTAGAGCTCCTTGACGATGCCGATGAAGGTGTCGGTCGACTGCCCGAGATGCTCCAGCACGTGATGCAGGACGATTTCGTCGACGGAACCGGTTCCCCAAGGCCAGGGAAACTGTTCCAGGTCGCACTGGACATCGGGCGAGCCGAATTTGTCCACGTTGATGTAGCCGGGCAGGAGGTTTTGGCCGCAGCCCAGGTTCAGCTTCATCGCACTTTTCCTCCGTAGACCCACGCGTTGAGCAGGGCGCGGGCCGCATCGGTGATTTCCGTCGCGGTGAGTCCGATGGGCCCGATGCCCTGATTGACCAGTTCGTCGGCGGCGGCGCCGTGCAGGTATACGGCGAGCAGCAACGCCTGCCGGGGTGGCAAACGCTGCGCCAGCAGCGCGCCCAGCATGCCCGCCAGCACGTCGCCCGTGCCGGCGCTGCTCAGGCCCGGATTGCCGGTCGGATTGACGTACCAGGTCTCGTCCGGAGCGGCGCAGATGCTGCCAGCCCCCTTGAGCACCAGCAGGCTGTTGAAGCGGTGGGCCAGGACCAGCGCCGAGCCGATGCGGTCCTGCTGCACGTCGTGGCTGCCGCAGCCCAGCAGCCGCGCCGCTTCGGCGGGGTGGGGGGTGAGTATGGCGGGGGACTGGCGGTCGCGCAGCAGCGGTGCCAGTTCCGGGTGCGCGCCGAACAGGTTGAGGGCGTCGGCATCGAGCACCAGCGGAAGCCCGGTTTCCAGAGCGCGCAGCAGCAGTTGCAGCGCTTCTGGCGACTGCCCCAGTCCGGGACCGACGACCAGGCAGCTCAAACCGTTTACCTCGAACAACTGCCCGGGGGTGCGCAGCATCAACTCCGGCTGCGCAATGTCCACCGCGGGCGCATCGGGCGCCAACAGGCCGACATAGACCCGCCCGGCGCCCAGCTTGAGCGCGGCGCGACCCGCCAGCAGCGCCGCCCCGCACATGGAGCCGGCGCCGCCGAGGATGCCGACGCTGCCCAGCATGCCCTTGTGGCTGTTGCGCGGGCGCGGTTTCAGTGCGCCGGCTACTTGCTCGCGCTCCAGCAAAAACCCCTTGGGCTGGGGCAGCAGGGCAGGGTCGATGTCCAGTGTGTCGAGGCGCACTTCGCCGCAGTAGTCCGGGCCGCAGGCCGTGAACAGGCCGGGTTTGAGGGCGATGAAGGTCAGGGTGTGCGTGGCGCGCACGGCGGCGCCCAAAGGCTGGCCGGTGTCGCTGTCGAGCCCGCTGGGGATGTCCAGCGCGAGTATCGGCAGTTCCATGCCGTTAAGCGCCATGACCAGCCGCAGGTGACGCTCGTCCAGTTGCCGCGCCAGGCCGATGCCGAACAGCCCGTCGACGGCCAGACCCCATGATCCCTGTTGCGGAATGTCGATGTGCAGCGTGCCGCCGGCATCCAGCCAGGCCTGGAGCGCGCGGGCGGCATCGGCGGAGAGCTTGTCCGGGTTGCCGGTAAACACCACGTCCACCTTGTACCACCAGGACTTGAGATGGCGCGCCGCCACCAGGGCGTCGCCGCCGTTGTTGCCGGGGCCCGCCAGGATCAGCACCGAGGTCTGGTTCCCCAGCAGTTCCCGTGCCAGTTCGGCGGCGGCCAAGCCGGCTCTTTCCATCAGCGCGGGCGGCGCCGGCAGGGCGGCCGCGCCGCGTTCGACGGCGCGGATCTCGTGGGCCAGGCAGAGCCGATTGACAGGGTTGGCGGCAAGCGGGATCATGGAACTCGGGCGACGTATATGCACTTGATGCGGCTTCGCTGGTCTAGAATTAAACTATCGATATGGTAGGACATTTTTGGAGGAGGAAGCAAAATGTTACCCGGCAACGTAAATCCATCCGGCGCCCCCATTTCAACCTGCGACGAAGACGAGGCATGTGAAGTGGTTTCCTGCGCAGTATGCATGACCGAGGTTCCCGCGTCTGTGGCAAAGAGTTTCGAAGGCCCCGACTACGTGCAGCACTTTTGCGGTCTGGACTGCCTGGAAAAATGGCGGAAACAGGGGAACAACAAGGCGAAATGATCGCCACCGTCCCGGAACGGATTGTTTTCATTCCGAAACAAGGTGTTTTTTGGTAGAATTCGCGACGCTTCCCCGGCGCGAGCTTATTGCTGTGGCTTGGGCATGGCGTGCGGAAAAAAGAAAATGTCGCAGTTCACAAGAAATCCAGATATCCCCGTAGCCGCCGAGGTGCGTTCCGCGTGGAGCATCCCGCGGGTCGGCGCAACCGCAGTGCTTGTAGCGCTGGCGGTCAATCCCGCCCACGCTGAAACTTCCGGCCTGGATCAGGCCAGGGCCGCCGCCGCTTCCGGGCACTTCGCCGCAGCCGAGTCGCTGCTGCGCAACTGGCTCAACACCCACGAGAAAGACCAGGACGCGCGTTTCCTGCTCGCTCAGGTATTGGCGGGGCAGAGCAAGACGAGCGGCTCGCTCGACGAATTTGACCATCTGCTGCGCGCCGATCCTGGCAACACCGATGTTCTGCTCGGCAAGGCCGATGTTTTGCAGCGGCTGGGCAGGGCAGAGGAAGCGCTGCCGCTGTTGAAAAAGGCCAGACGGCTGGCTCCCAACCACGAGGAAATCTGGCGCACCCAGATCAGTGCTCTGCTCGACGCGGGCGGCGAGAGCCGGATGCGCCAAGTGCGCCTCATACAGGCAGCCGCGGCGCGGCGTTTTCCGGATTCGAACTGGGACAGTGTCCGGCCTGCTCCCCGCAGTGCCCCGGTTGCTGGCGCCGACCGCCGCGCGCCGCAGGCCGTGGCTGCCGGAGATAGCGCGGGCTATCTGCTGCGCCGTGCCAGGGAGCTGGTGGGCCAGGGCAAGTCTGCCGAAGCCTTGCCGTTGCTGAAAAAGGCCAGAAGGGCCGACCCCAGGCGCGAGGAAATCTGGCGGCTGCAGATCACCGCACTGCTCGACGCCGGCACCGGGAGCGGCTATCGCCAGGCGGCCCTGATCCAGGAGGGGGCGGTGCGCTGGTTTCCCGGCTCGCGCTGGGATACGTTTCCGGCGAAGCAGGCGGAAGCCGTGCCTGTCCAGGAAGATCGACCGATGCAAGACGAGCGGTCGATGCGAGGCCCGTTCATCAAGGCCAGGTTTGAACACTTGGAGCCGGCCTTTACGATGCGCAGCGATGCGATCCGCCTGATTCCCGCCGCGGAACTGGCTTCGGTTCCGCAGCCGGACGAGGCGGAACCCGCTCAGGGGGTACAGAACGCAGTGCCGCCCGGGCAACTGGCGCTGGCGACCAATTTGAACAAGGCCGCGCCGCAGGCCCGCGCCTTACCGGGCGAGGCCATGCAGGAGCAGGTACCGCCGGCCGGGGCGCCCGTCAAGCGGACCGAGCTGGAAATCGGTTTTTCCTACGACGCGCTCAACAATGGCTATGACGGCTGGAAAGGCGTGTATCTTTCGGGCCTGCGGGACTTCGGCGACGGCAAGGGCGTCTACGGAACCCTGCAAAGGACCGGGCGCTTCGCGGAGGTGGACAGGGAACTGCTGGGCGGCGTCTACACCCCCATCGGCGGCCGCTGGAGCGCGGTGGCCGAGGCCAGCGTCAGCGACACCCATCGCCTGCTGGCCAGGTCATCGGTGCTGGGGCAGTTGTCGTATCGGCTGGAGTCCGGTTTGGGCGCCAGTCTCGGGCTGCGCCACACCCGCTACAACGACTACAACCTCGACGTGAGAAGCGCGACCGTGGAGCGCTACTGGGGGAACTACCGCGCCGCCTACACCTACACCCTGAGCAAGCTGGCGCACAGCGGCGACCCCGCCACCAGCAACGAGGTTCGCGGCGAGTACTACTACGGCGAGCGCAACAGCGTCGGTCTTTCCTATCTGAGCGGTCATGACGTGTTTGTCTACCAGGACGGCACGCCCAGCATTTCCGACACCAAATCCCTCACGCTGAGCGGAACGCACTGGATCACCAGGGACTGGGCCATCACCCATCAACTGGTGTACCACGAGCAGCAGGACTACTACACCCGCAAGGGCATCAGCATCGGGTTCCGCTACAGCTTCTGATGGCTGGGCGGTTTTAGGGTAAAATTCTGTCTTTCCGATTTTCACCCGGGTTTCCCCATGCCTCACGTCATCAAATTGCGCGGCCGCACCGCGCTCTCCCCCTTCCGCCTCGAAAAACTCATGCATGCGCTGGCAACCGGCGCGCCGGGGATATCCCACGTCCATGGCGAATACTGGCACTTCGCGGCGCTGGCACGCCCGCTGCCGGACGCCGAGCGCGACGTTCTCCAGCAGATACTGACCTACGGGCCGAGCGCCCGCGTCGAGGAGCCTGGGGGCGAATTGCTGCTGGTGGTGCCGCGTTTCGGCACCATTTCGCCGTGGTCCACCAAGGCGACCGATATCGCCAGGCACTGCGGGGTCGACGCAGTGGAACGCATAGAGCGCGGCATCGCGTTCTACGTGCAGAAAAAAGGCGGCGGCAAGCTGACGGAAGAGGAGCGACGCGCGCTGCTGTCCTTGATCCACGACCGCATGACGGAAAGCGTGCTGGCGGATTTCGAACAGGCCGACGCGCTGTTCCGCCACTTCGAGCCGCAGCCCTTGAGCAGCGTGGACATCATCGACCAGGGCTCGCTGGCATTGGTGGCGGCCAACCGCGAGATGGGCCTGGCCCTGTCGCCGGACGAGATCGAGTACCTGGCCGAGAACTTCACGCGCATCGGGCGCAATCCCACCGACGTCGAACTGATGATGTTCGCCCAGGCCAATTCCGAACATTGCCGCCACAAGATATTCAACGCCGACTGGGTGGTCGACGGCGAGAAACAGCCGCTGTCGCTGTTCGCCATGATCCGCAACACCCACGCCAAGAGTCCGAAGGGCACTGTGGTCGCCTATTCGGACAACTCTTCGGTGATCGAGGGGGCGGAAATCGCGCGCTTCCATGCGGCGCCGCAAAGCGGCAAATACGGCTACGTGCGCGACATGACGCACATTCTGATGAAGGTGGAAACGCACAACCATCCCACCGCGATTTCGCCTTTCCCGGGGGCGGCCACCGGCTCCGGCGGGGAAATCCGCGACGAGGGCGCGACTGGCCGCGGTTCCAAGCCCAAGGCGGGGCTGGGCGGGTTTTCCGTGTCCAACCTGAACATCCCGGAGTGCGTGCAGCCGTGGGAAGTCTATGACGCGGAAGGCGCCGCCACTTACGGCAAGCCCAACCGCATCGCCTCCGCCCTGCAAATCATGCTGGAAGGCCCCATAGGCGCCGCTTCGTTCAACAACGAATTCGGCCGGCCCAATCTGGCCGGCTACTTCCGCACCTTCGAAGAGGAAGCGGCGGGCGAAATGCGCGGCTACCACAAGCCCATCATGCTGGCCGGCGGCGTCGGCAACATTTCCGGGCGCCATTCCTTCAAGCTCGAATTCGCGCCTGGCACGCTGCTGATCCAGCTCGGCGGCCCCGGCATGCTGATCGGCTTGGGCGGGGGTGCGGCTTCCAGCATGGACACCGGCGCCAACGCGGAAAACCTGGACTTCGACTCGGTGCAGCGCGGCAATCCGGAAATGCAGCGCAGGGCGCAGGAGGTGATCGACCGCTGCTGGCAGTTGGGCGACGCCAATCCCATTCTTTCCATCCACGACGTGGGCGCCGGCGGCATCTCCAATGCATTGCCGGAGCTGGTGCATGGCGCCGAGCGCGGCGCGCATTTCCGTTTGCGCGACGTCCCCAACGAAGAACCCGGCATGTCGCCGCGAGAGATCTGGTGCAACGAGGCGCAGGAGCGCTACGTGCTGGCCGTGGCCCCGGCCGACTTCGAACTGTTCAAGGCGCTGTGCGAGCGCGAGCGCTGCCCGTTCGCCGTGATCGGCGAGGCCACGGCCGGGCAGCAACTGGTGGTGGAAGACAGCCACTTTCACAACCGCCCGGTGGACATGGACCTTTCGGTGCTGCTGGGCAAGCCGCCGAAGATGACGCGCGACGTGGCGCGTCTTGCCCGTGAGCTGCCGGCCGCCGACCTGAGCGCCATGGACCTGGTCGAGGCGGCCTACCGCGTGCTGCGCCTGCCGGCGGTGGGCGACAAGACCTTTCTCATCAGCATCGGCGACCGTACCGTGGGCGGCATGACCGCGCGCGACCAGATGGTGGGGCCGTGGCAGGTGCCCGTCGCGGACGTGGCTGTGACGCTGATGGGCTATGACACCTGTCGCGGCGAAGCTTTCGCCATGGGCGAGCGCACCCCGGTGGCGCTGGTCAACGCGCCTGCCTCGGGTCGGCTGGCGGTGGGCGAGGCGATCACCAACATCGCCGCCACGCTGATTGGCGACATCGGCGACATCAAGCTTTCCGCCAACTGGATGGCGGCTGCCGGCCACCCCGGCGAGGACGCCGCGCTTTACGACACGGTCAAGGCCGTGGGCATGGAGTTGTGCCCGCAGCTCGGCATCAGCATCCCGGTGGGCAAGGACTCCATGTCCATGAAGACGGTGTGGAACGAGGGCGAGACCAGGAAGGAAGTCACAGCACCCCTGTCCCTCATCGTTTCCGCTTTTGCCCCGACCCCGGACGCACGCAAGACGCTCACCCCGCAACTGCGCACCGACGCGGGGGAAACAGACCTCATCCTGATCGACCTCGGCGCGGGCCGCAGCCGCCTTGGCGGTTCGGCGCTGCTGCAGGTGTACAAGCAGGTCGGCAACAGCAGCGCCGATCTGGTCAGCGCGGCCAAGCTCAGGGCGTTTTTCGACACCGTGCAGCGGCTCAATCGCTACAACAAAGTCCTCGCCTATCACGACCGTTCCGACGGCGGCGTGTTCGTGACCCTGTGCGAAATGGCCTTCGCCGGCCATGTCGGCATCACCATCGACGTCGACGAAATCTGCGCCGACCAGGTCAAAGCCGATGTGGAACGGCGCGGCGAGCGCGAACCCGAAGTCGGCCCGGGCGAATACAGCGAACGCATCTTCAACGTGCTGTTCAACGAAGAACTGGGCGCCGTGCTGCAGGTCAAGCGCACCGATACCCAGACGGTGATGCAGGCGTTCTTCGACGCCGGCCTGCGCAGCGAATTCCACGTCATCGGCACGCTGGGCGGCGACGACCGCGTGCGCCTGCTGCGCGACGGCTACGAGATATTCAACGAAGCGCGCATCGACCTGCAACGCGCCTGGTCCGAGACCACGTACCACATGCAGCGGCTGCGCGATAACCCGCAGTGCGCGCACCAGGAATTCGAACGCATCCTCGACGCCGCCGACCCCGGCCTGCACGCGCACCTGACCTTCGACCCCAATGCCATCATCTTCGAAAAGCGTGGGCGGAAGCCGGATGTGGCGGAGAGACTGGCCGCGGGCAAGCCTTCCAACCAGCGCCCACGCTTCGCCATCCTGCGCGAGCAGGGCGTCAACGGCCAGGTGGAAATGGCCGCCGCCTTCGACCGCGCCGGTTTCGAGGCGGTCGACGTGCACATGAGCGACATCATTGCCGGGCGCGTCAGCTTGCGCGACTTCAAGGGTTTTGCCGCGTGCGGCGGGTTTTCCTACGGCGACGTGCTGGGGGCGGGCGAGGGCTGGGCCAAGTCCATCCTGTTCAACGCCCGCGCACGCGACGAATTCGAAGCCTTCTTCCAGCGCTCCGACTCTTTCGCACTGGGCGTGTGCAACGGCTGCCAGATGATGAGCAACCTCTCCGCCATCATCCCCGGCGCCGAACACTGGCCGCATTTCGTGCGCAACAAATCCGAGCAGTTCGAGGCGCGCTTCGCCATGGTGGAAGTGCAGCAAAGCCCCTCGCTGTTTTTCGCCGGCATGGAAGGCAGCCGCATGCCGGTCGCCGCGGCGCACGGCGAAGGCTATGCCGAGTTCCGCGACGACGCGCAAATGCAAGCGGCAACGGCGGCGCTACGCTTCGTAGACAACCGCGGGCAAGCCACCGAAAACTATCCTGCCAACCCCAACGGCTCCCCCGCCGGCATCACCGGCCTCACCACGCCGGACGGGCGTTTCACCATCATGATGCCGCACCCGGAACGCGTGTTCCGCGCCGTGCAGCATTCGTGGCACCCCGACGGCTGGGAGGAAGATGGACCGTGGATGCGCATGTTCAGAAATGCGCGGGCGTGGGTGGGGTGACAACCCTCCCGGTTCTCATTCCATGGCAGCCACGCATGTAGGTCGGTTCAAGCGAAGCGGAACCGACAAACCCAATGCGCCGAATGTCGGTTCCGGCCTGCGGCCTTGAACCGACCTACAGGCTTTAGCCGCCATGCTGTTGCCCTGACCACGCAATGTAACAAAGTAGAACTACCCCAACTGAATAATCTGGTTCAAGCGCTCGCACACCTGGGCGAACAGCGCAGCGGACAATGTCCCCAGCGGGTGTGCCTTGGCGCCGCGCAAGCGCCAGTCGAAGGATTTTGGCTGGTGGCACAGCACATAGCTGGTCTGCCCTGCCTTGCGTCCCTTGGCCTGCCCGACTGCCACGGCGAAAGGGTTGTCGGCGTTGTATTCCGCTGTGGTCATGGGCAGCCCGATGACCAGCGATGTTTTTGCGTTGAAGATGCGCGGCGAGAGCACCAGGAATGGATGAACATCCCGCATTTCCTGACCAACCTGGGGGTTGCAGTCAATCCAGATGACGTCCTGTCGATCTGGCGCCCAAGGACTACGTTTTCCAGCGGCGGCCTGTTTTGCGGCTACCACCGCTCGGCCCCGACGGCCTCGCTTGCCATAACTTCGCCACCGTGCCGCGCCGGGTCAAAGCGCGCCAGCCGTTGCTCCAGGCTAAGCGGGGTGTCGGCGACCGGCCTGATGACCACCAGCCCGTTTTCCACGGAGACGCACACCCGCTGGTCGGCGTGCAGATGCGCCGCACGTGCGACTGCCGCAGGCAACCGGACCCCCAGATTGTTGCCCCACTGCTTGATATCGAGAACGGCTTCGACCATGGCATGCTCCTGAAAACGAAATGTATAGACATAAGTTTAAACAATGCGATGTGCTGCGTCAAACATCAGCAGTGCTTAACTCTACTTTGTCAGGTTCTTTCGACGGGCCTGCCCCCCCTCCACAACGGGTTTCGCAGGGATGGGCGACTTGGCGCCCAACTCGCAAAAATGGGGGTAGGGGGATTTGCAGCGGGTGCCATAACATTAGCGCGCTTACCCCCTTCCCTGTTTGTTTCCATATGAGAGAAATAAGGTGGTATTTTATTGATATTTCCACTATATTTCCATATATGAGTGATCGTATGAATTGCTCAATAATTTTGCGATTATTTCTTGTATAGGGAAACTATGTCTCGCTCTCTATCTACACCCATCGCCCCATCCACTCCGGAAGTGGGCGACGTTGCCGCGCTTGGGCGCGCGATACGTGCGCAGCGCCTTGCTGCGGGCTTGCGAATCGACGATGCCGCGGCGCTTTGCGGAGTTTCCGTTGCCGTGCTCTCCCGTCTGGAAAACGGCGGCACTGGCGTATCGACTGGCCGCGTATTCAAGATACTTGACGCGCTGGGGCTCACCTTGCTCGTTATCGACAAGCCCAAGGTTCCGCAAGTCCTGGCGGCTCTGGGCGGCAAGGTGCGCGCATGAGATCGACGAGCCACCACGGCTTGTGGGTGTTTGACGCCCAGCGCCGTGTCGGAACCATCGGCTACGACTCATTCGAAGAGCGCTTTTCGTTTGCCTACGAACCGCAGTGGTGTGTTGACGAGAATGCGTATCCGCTGTCGCCGCATGTACCTCTATCCGGAGCAGAAGCTTCCTCAGGCACTGTGCGCCGCTTTCTTGAGAATCTCTTGCCTGAAGGCCGGGCACTTGACATCGTTTCGACGACGCACCGGGTATCGAAGAACAACATTTTTGGGCTCGTGCGTGAACTGGGAGGCGAGACCTCCGGGGCGCTATCGTTCTTTCAGGAGGGCATGCTCCCGGAATCACGCCCGACAAACCGAAGAGAAGTTCAGCCGGACGAACTACGGCACCGTATCGAGGAGCGCGCGCAGGTGCCCTTCGCGGTCTGGGACGGGCGTGTTCGCATGTCGATTGCCGGCTACCAGGACAAATTGCCTGTCTACATGCAGGACGGCCGCTTTTATCTTGTGGAAGGCGCGCTTGCCTCTACGCACATCTTGAAGCCGGAGCCTCTCGATAGTCGACTCTCGTGGCTCGTTGCCAACGAGCACTTTTGCATGCGGCTTGCCGCGCGATTGGGGCTTGGCACCGCTGAAGTCAGCATAGCGCGTGTTCCGCACCCGGTACTTGTCGTCCGACGCTTCGACCGCGAAATCCACAACGATGCCGTGCGGCGAATTCATCTCGTAGACGCGTGCCAAGCGCTTGACCTGCCAGTGTCCTACAAGTACGAACGAAATTTCGGGTCTGGCGCAGATGTTCGCCATATCCGGGATGGAGTAAGTTTCGAGCGCCTGTTTTCCACGGCCGTGGCTTACACCACGCAGAAGGCGCTGACACGCCAAGCGCTCGCGCGTTGGGCCATATTGCAATATCTCATTGGCAACGCGGATGCCCACGGCAAGAACGTGTCGTTCTTCTGTAGGGCCGATGGGCTTGCGATTGCGCCGTTCTACGACTTGGTGAGCGTTGTTCAGTACCAAGGGCTCGACCATGAACTCGCCATGGCCTATGGCGACGAATTCAGACTTGAGGACATAAGCCCCTTCGCTTGGGCGGACTTCGCCAAACGAGCAGGACTGCAGCGTTCGTTCCTCGCACGGGAAATGATGCGCATGGCAGATACCGCTCTTAGGGAGGCGCCTCGCCAGGCTGCGGCAGAGGATTATATTGGCGATGAGCGAGACCTCGTTCTTCGCATCAGCACCTTCGTTGAGTCGCAGGCTCAAAAGCTGCGCCACGCTGCAAAGCCAATGCAACAAATTGACGCGACGCTGCTTTAGCAGTTGCATGGATGGGGATTACAGCCAGCCCTCGTCCGTCCACAGCCAGGTGATGTCTTATCCGGCCCCCGATTGGCTTGCGGCCCACAGGTGCTCAAAATCGAATGACAGTTGTCGGTGATGTTTAATCGACAGCCAGTAGATCGTCTGGTCGATCAAGGCATACAACAACAGATAATCGCCGCTCAGATACTCGCGCAAGTCTGCGTCCGCGAACGCTGCTCGTAACCGCTCAAGTTTGACGCGGGCTTCCACCGACTGCGGTTTGCGTTCAAGGAAAGATCGGCCAAGGCGTGGATAGCGTTCGAGATTGGGAATAACTGTATCCGCCAAGTCGATCAGCAAGGCGTCGTAAGCAAAGCCAGCCTGCGCCTCTTCGAGAAACGCCTCGACTTCCGCCAGGTTGGCTTCAAAGTTGGCAGTGAACTTGACGGTTGAGAACTTGGCAGTCATGCGGGTGACGGCTGTTTATTTTGCCGCGCGCTTTGCCTTGAGCGTGGCCAACGCATCACTCGCATCCTTGACCCGACCGGCAGCCACGTCCGCCAGACCTTTTTCGGCCTCGTCAAGCAGCACCAGATGGATGCGCTCGCGTTCCAGCCGGTGGTAATAGTCCAGCCGATCGGCATCGATCAGCGCAACGCAACTTTCACCATTCCTGGTGATAATCTTTTCGGCCCCGGCTTTGACCTCATCCACGAGCTCGGAGAGTCGTGCGCGAGCTTGCGTAAATGGGACTACATCGCGTGCTGTGATAGCCATAAGTCACCTCGTATTTCTGTACATAATAATGCGCAGAATAGCACAGGATAGGCTGGAAGGGTAAATGCCAGACAATCCATTAACCCGTCATTCCCGCGCAGGCGGGAATCCGGATGGTTAATACATCCCCCGCGAAGCGGGACCATAGCGCGGCATTGTCCGTTGCGCGGGATACTTGTCCTTGCTGGATTCCCGCCTGCGCCATGTGTGGTCGTGCCGTTTTCAGAATGATTCCATAGGTGCTCATCCCGAATTTATCGAATAATTTTACAGCGATAACCGAAAGAACCTATTTCCAATTGAGGAGCAGTGGGTCCTGTTATCAATAAAGCCATATGTTACAGTTGTGTTCAGGCGGCCTAAGCTTAATGGCTCAATCGGCGCAGGGCTTGCCAATCTCTCTCAAAGTGACACATTTTTCGCTATACTGCGGGGCATCAGAAACCCGGCGTTCCGGGTGTGGGCATAAAGCGATCCAAGAGGATCATCCCTGAATGGATGATATAACGGCATGAGCGATGCAGAAATGGATGTCACTTGGGATGCGGCCAAGGCACAATCAAACATCGCCAAGCATGGTGTGACATTCGCGCAAGCAGCGACAGTGTTGTTTGATCCGCTGGCGATGACGGTTTTTGATGAAGCACACAGCCAGAGCGAGGAACGGTGGTTTACACTGGGAATGTCGAATGATGGCAAGTTACTGGCGGTTGCGCACACTTATCAGCCAGCCGGACGAGCCAGTGTGCGGGTGCGCATCATCTCGGCACGGGAAGCGACTCGCAGCGAACGGGCGCAATATGAAAACGGATAACTTGGATGGGTGACAAAATGGGCAAAGCACAGATTCCAGATGAAGACATCCCTGCCGAAATTGATTTCAGCAAGGGCACGCGCGGAAAATTTCACCATCCCGGCGCCAAGCTGAACCTCCCGGTTTACTTGGACGACCAGGTGCAGATTCGGCTGGTGGCACTGGCCAACGCCAAAGGCATCGATTTTTCGGTGCTGGTCAACGACCTGTTGAAGAAAGACATCGAGCTAATCGAGATGGCGCGGTAACCATCCCCCTTAATGGGGAAGGGTAGATGCGGTGACGCCAGTAGGGTAACTGGGGTGAGAGTGAAAAATCCTCCAACATCGTAACGTTACGTAGAGAAAATGGAAAAAAATCCTACGTTAACGATGCTTGGCGTTTTTGATCATCGCGGAGCGCAAAATATCGTTCAGGCGGCTTTGATAGCCCTTGCCCTGGCTCTTGAGCCACTCCAGTACGTCGGCATCGATGCGCACCGTTAGTTGCTGCTTGACCGGCCGGTAAAACTTACCACGCTCCGCTCCCTGCCAGTCGTGCCCGGTTGTGGCAGGAATGTCGGAAAAATCGATTTCGCTCTCTGGCTTGGCTGCAAGTGCCGCCAGTTCCTTGCGGATGGATTCAGGCACCTTGTTCATGGATTTTCCTTTCCAGTCTGGTGGCGCGTCGCGCCGATATGATACGGATGTGTTCTTCGCCACTATCTGCCTCGCGCCATGTATGGGCAACGAGCAGCAACACTACGCCGCCTGCCATGCCAATGGTCTGCCAGCGCGGCTCGCTATGCTCGACCCGATCCTGTCGCGTGATGTGCAGTGGATCGTCGAATACGAGCTTGGCGGCCTCAAAGCTGACGCCGTGTTTGCGCTCGTTGCTTTTGTTCTTGGCGTCATCCCATGAAAACAATCCGGACCCCGGGTTTGTAGTTACTTTATTGTAGTTCTTCTTTTCCCGGAACTCAACCCTGGTTGGTTTTCTGCGGGCACCAGCAACTGTAGACGTAAGCCATGACGTCCCGTATAGTGTAATTACTAGCGTAACTACATTGCGAGGTAGTCATGGCAGTTTCTCCTGAACCACGCACAGAGCAATACGGCGGCAAAGTAACGCCAGTCGGGAATTCCAAGGGCATCCGGCTGGATGCCGCTTTCTTCAAGGCCCACCCCGAATTCAATGGCGACGTGCGTGCCACGGTGCTGGCTGACGGCCAAGTGTTATTGTCGGCAAAATCCACTGTACGCCGCCCACCCAGGAATGATGACGCCGATCCGGTCATGCTGGGATTCCTGCATTTTCTCGAAAAGCAGATGGCGGAACATCCCGACCTGATCGAGCCGCTGGATCGCGCCCAGCTCGCCCGAATCGGCAAGCTCGTTGAGGGGGTCGAGGCGGAGTTGTGATCGCCAACGGCTGGCAACTATACTGTTTCAAGCTGTTCAAGATTGCCTTGGACGAGTTGGAGCAGGCCGTAACCAAACTCGCTCAAGCGAATCCATCCGAATACAAGGCGCACCCAAAAACGCGACTGCTGGCCTCCGTTTACAAAGCCGTCATGCAGTCCATTCCGGACAATCCAGATCATGTTGACTTCCGCCTGGGCAAAACTCTCGGCGCGGAATATGCCAACTGGCGGCGCGTGAAAAAGGGCATGCCCGATCGCTACCGCCTTTTCCTTCGCTTTGCTTCCAGCCCGCTACAACTCATCGTGTATGTTTGGTTCAATGACGAAGACACGCTTCGCAAAGCGGGTTCCAGGACCGATGCGTATGAGACCTTCAAGCGCATGCTTATGCGCGGGGAAGTGCCATCGTCAATTAATGCGCTTCTGGCTGCAAGCCGGAAGCCATGAGCGCCCGATGAGTCAATACAAGAACAGTCAAGTTTCAAATGCCTCGTCATGCCCGCGAAAGCGGGCATCCATGCACCCTGCTGAATTGCCTGCCAATACTGGATTCCCGCCTTCGCGGGAATGACGGCTTCTTTTAGTCCTCAACATCCCTGGATTGTATGGCGCGGCGGTGGTAGCGGAAGATGGTGCGCTCCAGCCAGTCCTGCATTTCAGCACCAGCAGAAAGCAGTTCCGCGCGGGTATGCACACCCTCTGGACGTACTTCGACAGCGACGACCGTGGCGCACAGCAGCAGCGGTTGCGGCAGTTTCTGGCTGAGAAACAGCGTTATCGCCACTTCATCCCCGACCTTCGGGCTGGTCGCACTCTCCCACTCGATGACATGCGCGGACAGCGTCAGCGGCAGCGCCGGCGGCATGGCGGTCCCTTGCGAGAGCAGTCGGCCGAGCAGGCTGAGGGTCAGGTCGACCTTGGCTTCCAGCCGATCCAGAGCCTTCGTGGTAGGGGCGGGGTCGATCTCCCGCTCCGCAGGCATGGCTTCGATGGTCGCCAGGGCGCGCAGCAACGCTATGTTCGCGTGCGTCCATTGCTGCCGGGTCAACCCGGGAACGGGGCCTGCCTCCCAGCTGAGTGGAAGCACGGTGCTGTAGGAAACGCCCGATGGGGTGGGTTGCATGGCTGACTGGTTCCTTTCGCAGGGGAAACCCTTTTGTAGGTCGGCTCAAGCGTAGCGGAGCCGACGGCGGCGCGTCGGGTCCGCTGCGCTTGACCCGACCTACGCATGGCTGTTCAACCTAAATTATGGAGTTGGCCCTCAAATATTCTGTGGCGTCACACCGACGAATCTGGATTCCGGCTTGGGCCGGAATGACAGGGTTAAAAACATAACAGCTTAGTGCCACCAGCGGCAAGCAGCGCCGCGCCGTAGGCCGCCTCGCCGTGCTTCGATGCCTGCACCGGCGCACCCATCATCTTCCCGCGCATGGCGGACCAAGCCGGATTGTCGGCGCCGCCGCCGGCGCTCAGGACGGACTGGAGCCGGGTCGCGCCGAGCTGCTGCAGCAGCCGGTAGCCGTGCGCCTCTATGCGCGCCAGGCTTTCCAGCAGGCCCTGCAAGAAAGCGACATCGTCGGCCGGGCGCGGCGTCAGGCGCGGTTGCAAAGCGGGGTCGTTGACGGGGAAGCGCTCCCCTTTGGTGAGCAAGGGGTAGTAGTCCAGCCCGCTGGGAGTCGCGGGGGCTATGCGTTGGCTCAACACCTGTAGTTGCTCGTCGCTGAAAAAACCTCTGAGCACCGCGCCGCCAGCGTTGGAAGCACCGCCAGCCAGCCACAGCTTGCCCAGCTTGTGGCTGTAGACACCGTATTCCGCCGCCTCCACGCGGGTCGTGCTGAGCAGCTTGAGCACCAGGGTCGAGCCCAGCGAGGTGACCGCCTGCCCAGGTTGTGTGGCACCTGCCGCGAGAAAGGCGGCGATGCTGTCGGTGGTGCCGGCATGGATCTGGCAATCCTTTGCCATGCCGAGTTTCTTCGCCATACCGTCCAGCACCGGCCCGATTGCCGTGCCCGGTTCCACCACCTGCGGCAGCAGCGGCCCCACTGGCAGGCTCATCAGCCAGTCGGGGTAACGCATGGCTTCCACGTCGTAGCCCAGCTTCAGGCTGTTGTGGTAATCGCTGATGCCGGGGCGGCCGTGCAGCAGGGCGGCGAGCCAGTCGGCCTGATGCGTGAAATGGCGCGCGCTGCGCACGCCGGGTTGGCGCTGCAACCACAGCAGCTTGGCGAGGCTGGAAGTGGCGCTCAGGGTGACGTGATCGGGCGGGGCGATGTCGCGCAGTTCCAATGCTTCCTTGTCCGCGCGTGCATCGTTGTAGAGCAGGGGCGGCAGCAGCGGACGGTTCCCGGCGTCGCACAGCAGGGAGGTGGAGGACGTGCCGTCGATGGCGATGGCTTTGAGGTCGGCGCGGCAGTGGACCGGGATCTGGCTGATCAGTTCGAACAGCGTCTCGCGCCAGTCCTGCGCCAGCCGCTCGGGGTCTGGCTTTCCCCAGTCCAGGCGTGCTTCGGCGAGCACTTCGGCCTGCTGGCCGATGACGACGGCGCGCGCGCCGCTGCTGCCGAAGTCGAGCCCCAGCCAGCTCTCAGCCACGCGTGTTCGACTGCGCCTCGAAGCGGGCCAGGTCCACCGGCAGCGGCGGCTGCCAGCCCGGCTTGCGGTGCTCCGCCACGACGTTGGTGAAGATGCCGCCGCGCACGTAGAACTTCGCGGTCAGACGCATGAAACGCGGCTCGGTCGCGCGCACCAGGTCGTCCAGGATGCTGTTGGTGACCGCCTCGTGAAATGCGCCTTCGTTGCGGAACGCCCAGATGTAGAGCTTGAGGCTCTTCAACTCCACGCATTTCCGGTCCGGGATGTAGTCCAGAATCAGCGTGGCGAAATCCGGCTGCCCGGTCTTCGGGCACAAACAGGTGAATTCCGGGATTTCCATGTGGATGTGGTAATCGCGGCCGGGATGGGGGTTGTCGAAGGTTTCGAGGGTCTTGCTGGGCTGGGTCGGCATTCTCATGGTCC
>Ga0315281_10003383_pt1 | contig 23368 bp, 18 predicted proteins | sample YL17G07_0_MG_FD_204540 | JGI IMG/M metagenome (GOLD analysis project Ga0315281, IMG submission 204540) | Sediment microbial communities from Yellowstone Lake, YNP, Wyoming, USA - YL17G07_0 | ecosystem: Environmental > Aquatic > Freshwater > Lake > Sediment | place: USA: Wyoming | collected... | reverse complement strand
TGGTCACCCTCCGAAGGGTCCGGGCTGTCGGATCCATGGTGGTCGACCAGAGTTCTTCGGCGTTCATTTCGCCCAACCCCTTGAACCGTTTGATCTCGATGCCGGTCGAGCCGTGATTTCGCACTGCCTGGGTAATCTCGGGCAGACTTGCGATTTCCTTGAGCTCGCCGGAGGATTTTTTCAACGCGAACCGGGCAGGTAAGGATTCGCCCGTGACGGTCTCACGCATCTCCAGAAAACAATCATCGATCGTAAGATTCCAGCGAGCGAGTTGTTCGATGTATTGTTCGATCAACAGGCTTTCGTTGAGGTCAACGCGCATGATGATCGGTGTGGCTTCGGTTCGTTCGGAGGCGGATTCGTCGTCGAGTTCGATGTGCCCATATCGCTGTTCAACCTGCCGACAGAACTCTGCGTACTGATCTTCGTTATAGAAGAAACGATCGTCCCCGTCGAGTCGGGTCCGGATTTTGGGCAGGCCATCCGTCGGGTCATAGTGCTTCGTGATGAACTCTTCAAAGTCGATGCCGCGTCTGCGCAAGATGGCGATTTGTCCTTCAAGCCGGTCGATCAGATTGACGAGATCCCGCAGTTGGTCGCCGGCATATTCCGCCGCTACGCGATCGGTCGGCACCCGTTCTCTTGTCAACTCGCGTACGATCAGAGATGTTTCCTGCAGGCCCAGCGTGGTCAATTTTTCATTGAGGATTCTTTCGTTCAGGGCGTATTCCGCCTTGCCTTTGCGGGCGACTTGAAACAAGGGGGGCTGGGCAACGTACACACAGCCATTCTCAATCAGCGGCCTCATGTGCCGGAAGAGAAATGTCAGGAGCAGCGTGCGAATATGGCTGCCGTCGACATCGGCATCGGTCATAATAATGATCTTGCCGTATCGTCGTTTGCCGACATCGAAATCCTCCTGACCGATTCCCGTACCCAGGGCGGAAATAATGGTTCGGATTTCTTCGTGCCCGAGCATCTTGTCGATGCGTGCTTTTTCGACGTTAAGGATTTTGCCCCGTAAAGGCAGGATGGCCTGATGTTTTGAATTACGGCCCTGTTTGGCATTGCCTCCGGCAGAGTCGCCTTCGACCAAGAACAACTCCGTCGAGTCGAGATCCTTGGAAGAGCAATCCCAAAGCTTGCCGGGAAGGTTGCCGCTCTCGAGAACGCTTTTTCGGGCCAGATCGCGGGCCTTTCGGGCGGCTTCACGGGCATGGGCGGCCTGAACGGCTTTGGTGGCAATCCGCTTGGCATCGGTCGGGTGCTCTTCGAGCCAGTGCCCAAGGAGTTCGTTCACCGTCTGCTCGACGAAGGTACCCACTTCCGGGTTCATCAGTCTGACCTTGGTCTGGGCTTCAAACTGCGGCTCGGGAACCTTGACGGAAATGATGCCTGTCAACCCTTCGCGCCAGTCGTCGCCGGTGGGAGTGACTTTGCTTTTGAGCAAGCCCTCTTTGCGGGCATAGGCATTCATGCTGCGGGTCAGGGCCGAGCGAAACGCCGACAGGTGCGTGCCGCCGTCGATGTTGTGAATGTTGTTGGCAAAGGCGAGCACCGTTTCCGAGTAACTGTCGGTATATTGAAAGGCTACGGAACAGATCATTCGCTGCTCGGGGTCGTCGCGGGTAAACTCGATAATTTCGTGCAACGACTCTTTTCCTTCGCTCAAATGACGGACGAACTCCTTCAGGCCGTCACGGAACAGGAATTCCTCCTGCCTTTCGGTGCGGTCATCGATTAATTTGATTCGGATGCCTTCGTTAAGGTACGCCAATTCACGCAGTCGAGACGAGAGCGTTTCGTAACGGAAATTTGTATCCGGAAAGATGCTCGTATCCGGTTTGAAGGTAACCTTGGTGCCGGCGCGGTTGGTCTTGCCGATGATCTGGAGGGGCGAGACGGTTTTGCCCCGTTCGAATCTAATGGTATAGATCTGATTCTCGAAGTAGACCTCGGCGGTAAGCCACTCCGCGAGGGCGTTGACCACACTCACGCCGACGCCGTGCAGACCGCCGGAGACGGAATAGGATTCGTGGTCAAACTTGCCCCCGGCGTGCAGGGTGGTCATGACCACCTCGACGGCGGGTTTCTGTTCGGTTTCGTGGATGCCGACGGGGATGCCCCGCCCGTCGTCGCGCACACTGACGGAGCCATCCGGGTGGACATGGACAACGATATTTTCGCAATGGCCAGCCATCGCTTCGTCGATGGCGTTGTCGACCACTTCGCTGACCAGATGGTGCAGCCCAGCCAGACCTGTATCACCGATGTACATGGACGGACGAAGCCGGACCGCCTCCAGGCCTTCCAGCACCTTGATACTGCTGGCGTCGTATTGATGTCCTGACTGTTTAGGCATAGGGTGCGTTTCCGTCACTATAAGTTAACTCGGCGGCTTGCTTGCGGCACGGCCCAATTCTATCCTCGAGGCAGGTCTTCCAGCACACACTTGATGGTCCGCACCGATTTGTCCGAGATCGATGCAAACTGCTCGAGCAGCACCGCCCGATAGACCTGCTCAATGGCGAACTTCGCTGCGGGCGTCGCCACTGAAACTATCAGTGTACCCTCGCGCAGGCCGGAAGGAAAGGAAAGTTCCGCAATTTCCGGCTCCAGCAGTTGGGACCATTGGTCTTGCAGAGCACGGAGTTTCTGATTTGTCTTGCCGGAGAAACGCTGCCGGATCTGCAAAACGGTCTCTGCCAGCGGCTGGACGCCTCGCCGGCGGTACCTGTTTTCGGCGATCTGGGCCAATTGCCGGTCAGTTACCATGGACGTATTTCCCCAAAACAGACCTTGGCACTTCTTATACCCATTATCGTCATGCTGTGGTCACAGGCATGATTACATACAGAAAATCAGGCCCTGCCTTAAGAACACCCGGGGTGGTCGAGCTGCGAAACTCGAGCGTGACCTCATCGGTGGTCAATACCCGCAGAGGATCGGTGATATAATCGGGATTAAATGAGATTTCAACCGGCTCGCCCTGGCACGTAACGGGCATCTCTACCTTGGCTTCGCCCTGCTCGGGTACGCGGGCTTCAATTGTGATGTGGTCTGTCCCGACTGAAAGCTTCAGGCTGTGAGATTCTTTAGAGGTCATCAAAGCAGCCCGGCGGATAGCCGCCAAGAGTTTTGACCGATCGGCCTTGATCTTGCAGGTGGTCTCCTTGGGAATAACCGCTTCATAGCTGGGGAACGTTCCTTCGACCAAGTTCGAGATCAACAGTCTGTCGGGCGACGCAAACGCAATCTGACTTTCCGTGACCGTTACTTCTACAAGTACGTCGGGATCTGTACCGAGCTTTTCGAGCATGGCAACTGCCTTGGCCGGGACAATGCAGGTAATCTCCTTGGCGGCCTTGGCCGGTAGAAGGGCACTTGCACGGGCCAGCCGTCGTCCATCGGTACTGACCATCAGCATCCGATTGTCCTTCACCTCAAGGTGCAGTCCGTTAATCGCGTATCGGCTTGTTTCCTTTGCTGCAGCGTAGACCGTTTGCTGGGCAATCGTTGTGAGCTGGCCTGCCGTCGCTTGAAATTTAAGACCATCCTCACGCGGCGCCACGGGTGGATATTCATTTGGATCGAAGGTATAGAGTTTGAACTGAGCTCCTGGGGCGCTAATGACCAAGTTTTCATCTTCCGTAGCGAAAGTGATCGTTTCTTCTTCAATTTGGTGGACGATAGCGGAGAGTTTAACGGCAGGAGCAACCGTCTGACCCGGTTCAATAACCTCGACTTCCTTAATGTGATACCGCACGCCCAATTCGAGATCCGTTGCCAATAGCGTAAGACCTTCGTCTTCGGTTTGCATTCGCAAGCACTGCAGTATGGGGCGCGTCGTTCGTATCCCGACCACCCCCGCCAAGAGAGATAGTGCCTCGGCCAGACGGTTACGGTTACAGATTACCTTCATTTTCACTGCCCCTTCAGAATGTCCGAGTGTACTTTGCCATAATTGACAGCCTATTCTAATAAGAAACTATTGTAATACAAGTATTAACTAGTAGCAGTAAGTGCCTGGAACTTGTGAGTTACTGTCGGCAGGTGTCATAACTTCTTGAAATGATTAGCGATGGAACTAACCATTGCCAACAGGAGACTGTGAGCTTGCCATGAGGAATGCTGTTGAGAATGGTCTGGCACAGAGAAAATGAGTGCAAGCGGAAGGTTACGGACAGGTTACAAACAGATACGATCATGCTGCATGTTGGTTTCGGACGGGTAAAATATCCTGTAGATGGCTGACGGAAACCATCGCAGTTACGCCAGTCGATTTCCGGTAAGAGACTTTGCAATGCTTTCAATGTTTGCTCGCAGATTTAAGTCGGTTTCAATGAGTGCAGCAATGGTTTTGGTCGCATGGAGGACCGTCGAGTGGTCCCTGCCGCCGAAGTGGCCACCAATCTCTTCGAGCGATCGGCGGGTAAGCTTTCTTGCCAGGTACATGCAAATCTGCCGGGGCAGTGTAATTGTCTTGGTTCGCCGTTTGGATTGAAGCTCGGTGACTTTGACATTGAAATGTCGGGTAACGGTTTCGACGATCTGATCGATAGAAAGATCCCAGTTGACAATTCGTGGCTCGGGCACGACCTGTTGAGCCAGCTCCATGGTTACCCCTTGGCCGTCGAGCATGGCTAGGCCCTGAAGTTTCGTAATTGCGCCTTCGAGTTCACGGGTATTTGACTCGATCGCCCGCGCGAGGAAGCTGACGACGTCCTCGGGCAACTCGAGGCCTTTCAGCTTCGCTTTTTTCCGGATAATCGCCATCCGCGTTTCGTAACAGGGCTTGTCAATGCCGGAGACCAGCCCCCAACTGAAGCGACTGATCAGTCGCTCGGTGAGGGTTTCAATCTCGTTGGGAGGCCGGTCGGACGAGAGAACAATCTGCTTCTGCGCCTGATACAGACAGTTGAATGTGTGAAAGAACTCTTCCTGCGATGCGTCTTTATTAGCGAGGAACTGCACGTCGTCGATCACCAATACGTCGCTGCTGCGATAGCGACAGCGAAACTCGTGCACCGTGCCCATTTCCACAGCTTCAACGAAGTGATTGACAAAGGTTTCGGAGGAGATATAGATGATATTCGCCTCCGAACGGTGTTGATGGATTTCATGGCAGATCGCTTGAAGCAGATGTGTTTTGCCCAGGCCGACACTGCCAAAGATGAACAACGGGTTGTAGCGCTTGCCAGGCTCTCTGGCAACGGCGATGCTGGCCGCGTTGGCAAGCTTGTTGCAGGGTCCGACGACGAAATTTCCGAAGACGTTTTCCTCATTCAGCATCAATTGGTCAAGCGGGGCAAGCGAGTAGTGGTTTTCGCCCATCAGGCCGGGACGCTCAAACGTCACGGCAACGAGCCGGCCGGTCACGGCCTGGGCGGCCTCGCTGAACGCGCCGATGCACTGATTTTGCAGATATGTATACTGGGTAGGGTTGGCTGGGACAATCGTCACATACCCTCGATCGAAATCTTTAATCTGAAGTTGATCGAACCAGTTGCGGACCAGTTCCGAGTGATTAAGTCTCAGGAATGCGAGCATTTCCTGCCATGTTTGCAGTGCGGTTGTCTTCTTGGGCTTTCCCGGCTCGGTTCGCATCATACTCCATTTTCGCTCGCATTTTCCGCTGGAACAAGTCTTTCCCGTTCGGTCCTGGTATTTTTCATGGCCCGAGAGGCCCTATCATACTACCAATTGGCCAGCCAGAGTCAAGTCTCTGAGTGGCGGGCAGACGAGTTACCCCAGCGACCGCGCGCACGGTTCGGAAGCTTGACAGGGCCTCACATTTTCGGTAGTTTCGTGACGGCAGGCTGTTGTGAGAATCCGGATCCGGCCGCCGATAGGCCGATCGTGCCGGGTGCCACACCCTTGGTGCAGGAGACACTCATGTCCGATGTGGTTATCGATCTTCCCGCAAGCGAAATTCCCCGAAAGTGGTACAACTTGGCAGCGGATCTACCCAACCCGGTTCAGCCCCCAATCACGCCGGAGGGGAAACCTGTGACTGGCGAAATGCTTGCCCCGGTTTTCCCGATGAACCTGATCGACCAGGAGTTCAGCACCAAGCGCTGGATTGACATTCCGAACGAGATATTGGATATCCTCTATCGTTGGCGGCCGTCACCGTTACGACGGGCGAGGTATCTGGAGGACTATCTGCAGACGCCCGCTCGGATTTATTACAAGGACGAAAGCATCAGTCCACCCGGCAGCCACAAGCCCAATACCGCCGTTGTGCAGGCCTGGTACAACAAGCAATTCGGGATCGAGCGCCTGACAACGGAGACCGGAGCGGGCCAATGGGGAAGCGCGTTGGCGTTTGCCTGCAAGCTCGTGGGTTTGGAGTGTAAAGTATTCATGGTCCGCATCAGTTTCGATCAGAAGCCATTTCGCAAGATCATGATGCAGACATGGGGCGCCGACTGCATCGCCAGCCCCAGTCGAGAGACAAACTTCGGTCGATCGGTACTCGAAAAAATGCCCGATACGCCCGGCAGTCTCGGCATCGCGATCAGTGAAGCCATCGAAGCGGCGGTGAGCGACAAGACCGGCAAAACCCGTTATTCGCTGGGCAGTGTGCTTAACCATGTCATGCTGCATCAGACGATCATCGGATTGGAAGCGAAGAAGCAGTTGAAAATCGCCGGCGAAAAAGGGCCGGACGTCGTGATCGCTTGTGCCGGCGGGGGGAGCAATTTTGCGGGCTTGGCCTTTCCGTATGTATGCGATAAAATCAACGGCGCGGACATCGAGATCATTCCCTGCGAGCCGACCGCCTGTCCGACGATGACACGCGGTGAGTTTATTTACGATCACGGCGATACGGCGTGCATGACCCCGCTCTTGGCGATGTATTCGCTCGGGCATGCGTTTGTGCCCCCGGCCATTCACGCGGGTGGATTGCGTTATCACGGCATGGCCCCGCTGGTTTGCCAGACAATTGTCGAAGGATTGTGTACGCCGCGGTCATACAACCAGATCAGGTCGTACGAATCAGCGCTGCTGTGGGCGAGAACCGAAGGCACGATTTGTGCGCCGGAAACCAGCCACGCTATCGCCTGTGTGATCGACGAAGCCAATAAAGCCAAGGAGGAAGGCAGGGAAAAAGTCATTCTGATGTGTTACAGCGGACACGGTCTGATGGACCTCTCCGGCTACGATGCGTTCCTTTCCGGCAAGCTGACCGAATATTCACTGCCCGAGAGCGACCTGCAGGAGTCGCTAAAGGTGACCCGCAATTTGCCCAAGCCTCGCATGCAGAAGACCGGCAAATGGTGATGCAGATCGGACAAGACGGGGGCGCTGTCGGCTTCGCGATCACGAGAGAACGTCGATACCGAAATAATCGCGGGCGTTGTTGAAGCAGATGTTTTCCACCATTTGGCCGAGCAGGGCCATATCATCTGGCGCTTCACCGAGTTCGACATCGTGACCGATCAGGCGGCAGAGGATCCGGCGGAAATACTCGTGGCGCGGGTACGACAGGAAGCTTCGCGAATCAGTGAGCATGCCGACAAATCGGCTCAGCAGCCCCAGATTTGACAGGGCCGTCATTTGCCTTTCCATGCCGTCGCGCTGATCGAGAAACCACCAACCGGAACCGTATTGCAGTTTGCCCGGCACGGACCCGTCCTGGAAATTGCCGATCATCGTAGCCAGCAGTTCGTTGTCGCGCGGGTTGAGATTGTAAAGAATCGTCTTGGTCAGCCGATTTTTCTGATCCAGCCGATCGAGCAGTTTGGCCAGCGGTTTGGCGGTCTCAAAATCGCCGATTGAGTCGAAACCGGTATCCGGACCGAGCGTTTTGAACATCCGGGTCGTGTTGTTCCGCAACGCGCCGAGATGGAACTGCTGCACCCAGCCACGCTCGTGGTCCATCAGGCCAAATTCGTAGAGCATCGCAGATTTGAATTTCAATCGCTCAGACGCGTCAAGGTCTTTGCCACTGCGGATCTTCTCAAAGAGGGTCTTGATTTCGCGATCGGTATACTCCTCCGCATATATGGTTTCAATGCCGTGGTCGCTCATCCGGCAGCCGACATCATGAAAATAGGCATGGCGCTTGCGAAGGGCAGCGAGGTAAGAGTCGAAGTTCTTGATTTCCACGTCGGCGGCCTGCTGCAGCGCATCGATCCACTGATTCAGGGCCTTGATGTTTTCGACGGCCATGCCTTTGTCCGGCCGCCAGGTGGGGCAGACCTTGATTTCAAACCCGTCGGTCTTGAGTTTCTTGTGATATTCCAGTGAATCGATCGGATCGTCGGTGGTGCATACCACCCGCACGTTCATCTTGCGCAGGATGTTTCTGGCGGTGAAGTCCTTCGTTCGCAGCATGCGGGTGCAGTGATCGAAAATCTCTCTGGCGGTGTCCGGGCTGAGCAGCTTGCCGTCGATGCCGAAATAGCGCTTCAGCTCAAGATGGGTCCAGACGTAGAGCGGATTGCGAAGGGTCTGTGGCACGGTGCGGGCCCAGGCTTCGAATTTTTCGTAGTCGCTTGCCTCGCCGGTGCAGTATCGTTCGGGCACGCCGTTGGTTCGCATCGCTCGCCACTTGTAATGATCCCCGTAAAGCCAAATCTGCGTCAGGTTGTCCCATTGCTTGTCTTGGGCGATCTCGATCGGCGGCAGATGGCAATGATAATCGTAGATCGGCATGCTCTTGGCATGCTCGTGGTAAAGCGCGCGAGCGGTCGGGCTGTCCAGCAGGAAATCTTCCGACATAAAGCCGATCGCCATTTAACTTGCCTCCGTCATTGGGTGCTATTTGCGTTCCAGCGTTATCACCGCAAGCGTGCGTCTCTCCGCGATGCAGCGGCTCAGTACATCATAGCCGAAAGCCGACGGCGCGCCAATATTGAACGTGTTCGCCTGACTCCATCGTCGCTGAGTACAACCGATTGGACCTTGTCTTCATTCTGTATCCACGAACCGCGAAACAATCTTTTAGCATTGACACGGAACAAGTGAAGCTGATAATGAGCGGACAGGGAGAAGAATCGACTGAATCATATTATGTTCGGCAAGAAAGGAAAGCACATGAAGAGGCAGACGCTACAAAGATTCCCAATGGTCATCTTGATCATGATCTGTTTGTGGATCGCCAGCACTTGGGTTTTCGCGCGTTTTGTTCACTACCACGCGCAGAGGTCAATCCTGCCTCCCCCACATTATACGGCGGAGGTCATCCCTGTGACCGGCGGCGCATCTGGGAACCGAGAGCTGGGAGACTTCCGAACGTCAGAGGATGGTCGGTACTACGTTCGCGTTGCCACATTGGGCACCGCTCATCATATCGCCCGGACAACCTCGGATTTGCTTCCGCCATTTGTCTTGGCCTTGGCAGGAGTCGTCATTACCGGGTGGATTCAGAGAAAACAGAGTGCAGAGCCGAACGAGCAGGTGCAGACGCGGTAAACCGCACGCCTCACCCATAGCGTTGGGCAGGAGGCAAATCGTCCTGCGAGCAGAAGCACGAAGGTAGCGAGTGGCGGATATGCTCCAACCATCGGCGGCGCAAGCCATCTGGATCCTCTGCGCCGCTTGAGATCGAGCTCCATTCCACGTAGTAAATAGCGGCAATCAGGTTCATTTCCATCGCTGGAACGGAGTCAATAAACTGCTCCCCAGCAATAGCACGGCGCAGTACGGCAGCCGCATTCTCCAGAAGGCTGTCTCGAAACTCCACGTCCGCCTTGTGAGGATGATCCCATCGCCACAACAGGAGTTCTGTCAGAACTTCCGTCTCAAACAGGCTTGCCGCAGCCAAGCTTCTCTTTGCGATGGTAGCCATCGAATCACTCCTCCGGCGGGACACCAAGGATGTTGAATCTTGGGTGTCGAGAACGAATTAAATCCAGCTCTACCGCCTTCCTTTGTGAGGTGGTTGTTGTGTCTGGGAGAATGTGTATCTCCACGTAAAGATTATCACTGCCATGCTCCCAAAGCCAGTGGGCAAGGTCTTTGCGGTCGGAGTGGTCCAGGTGCTTCCGAATTCGATCTCGCAGATTTCTTGCCTCGCCCACATAGAGGAGACCCTCGCTCGTGTAGTGCAATAAGTATACCCCCTGCGATCTTGGAATCCTGTTTATGTCGAGACCTGCCACACAGAACGATTCGACTCGCGTCGCTTGCAGCAACTGAGCTGTAACTTCTGGCCGCAGTCTACGCCTCTTGCGCAAACTGAGTGCGGTGAATCGATAGTCGAACGATGAAAAGCCCGGTGCAAGTTCCTGCGCGAACCCGTCAAACTCTCGCGCGAGCATTGGATCGCAGATGACACGATCAAGGGTCGTGTTGTAGCGTCGCTCAAGAAATCGCGCCGCAATCTCTGCCGCGAACTCGTATTCGTTACGCTGTGTTACCTTGGCTCGACGGGTAGTCGGGTAATTTTCAAGCGCACGGCTTTTTCGGAGATTATACAGGCAATGATTAAGCTCGAAATCCGACCCTTCGGCTCCAAGTTTCCGACAGGCAGCGAGAAAGATGGCATCGCGTGCTGGGTCGGCAATGATGGCATCTGCCGAATACCCATCTCGACTGGTAAGAAAAGCGCGAAGGATTAGGTCTTTCATGACGGGACCGCTAGGCTGGCAAGGTTGCCGACGGGGTTCAATCTGCCGATCCAGATGCACTGATTCGGTGCAACGATATCCGCGCGATCGACGCAGCTATAGCCGAGTTCAAGTTTTTGCCTGTCTGTGCCCCAGAAGTCAAAAGAATTCGACGAAAACTGTACTTCGAGCCGTTCGCGAAGATTCGGCGTCTCGCCGACGTAAAGGGGATTCTCGCCACGAAGCCAATACAGACCTGGCTTATCCGGAGCCCTGGCCGCCAGGTCAAATGGGCTGTCAAAGCTTCGGGGCATCTCCACGTAGTGTTTCTTCAGCTTCGCCACCGCTTTTTTGTAGATAGCGGTGCGTTTCCGCAGCCGCAGGGCGAACCAACGTATCTTTAACGAAGACAGTTGCTCCGGGATCATCGACAAAACGCATGCGTCGAACTGCTTCGCCAGCAACGGATCGCACAGAACATGATCGAGCGGAGTGCCGGCGTCCCGAAACTTTTCCATCGCAATTTCACACGCGAACTTATACTTCTCGAACTCGGCTTCTTCGAGCGGAAAGCGTGTGACGTTACTTCGGGGCAAGCCCTTAAAGTACCCTGCCTTACGGAGATTCATGAGCCGATGGTTCCACTCAGTTGCTTTCCCGGGAAGCCCCAAGCGGGTGCAGATTTCGGTGAACCTCCCATTCATGTCCGGGTCCGCAATGACGCGGTCGACGGGAAAACCGTCTCGCGCCACAAAGAATGCTTCAACGACTCCTCGGTTGACCTCATCGGGCGACGTGCGAGTTATCGCAGGAGTGGGGGCGATTACCTTGTCGTCACACCGGCGCTTGCCTCGGGAAGTCGCCGGAGCGGATACCTTGGGCTCCTCAGCCCCGGCGAGGGCATCTCCCACGGAGACGGCGCGCAGACGCGACTGAATCTGCTTGGCATAATTATCAGAAAGCTCGAATCCGATGAACCTTCGCCCCAGCTTCTTAGCGACGACTAACGTTGTTCCGCTGCCGCCGAACGGATCGAGAACAACCTCGTTTGGGTTGGAGCACGCTTTGATAATCCGCCCCAGGAGTTGTTCAGGCATCTGACATCCATGCCATCCGGCACGCTCCTTAAATGTGCCGCAGACGCGGGGAAAATACCAAGTGTCTTCCTCGGGCTGAAACCCTCCTGGCAGATCCTGGGGGCGCAGAATCCAAGTGTCGTCTGGCAGGCGACCTTTGGAGTCGGCGCGGGCATCGGCATATACGAGCTGGCGCGCAGATGGAACCCGGATAGGGTCGGCATTGAACGTAAACTCCTTGGGGTTTTTCACAAAATACAACAGATGGGTGTGACTGCGGCTGAATTTCATCTTGCAGTTGACCCCGAACGTGTAGTACCAGATCACCCAGTTCCGACAGGTGAGCTTGAGCTCACGCTGGAAGATCGTCTTAAGTTCGCCCGCAAAATCATCACCAATAGCCAGCCAGAAAGTGCCATTAGGTTTCAATGCCCGCACCAAGGCGGCTCCCCACTGACGAGTCCAGTTCAGGTATTCGTCAGCCGCCAACTGGTCCTCGTACACGTCGTAGTCATAGCCGATATTGAAAGGGGGATCGGCAAAGCAAAGGTCAACCGAGTCTTTCGGCAGTGAACGCATCCCTGCGACACAGTCTTTCTTGTAGAGGCGGTTCATCTCCATGACATACCCTTTCCAGCCGCTGGGACGGTGGGCGATGACCTTTAGAAATCTATTTGAATATCATACCCTATTCGACTGAATCGTGTAAAGCCATTTCCTTGCACGCCGCCGCTCTCGGTAGCTTAAACTCTTGTGTGTAAATTTATTTGGATTGGTTTTTGATGCGGTATCCTCCTGGAAGGTTTCAGCTTAGGTAAATTGGAGGACACCGCATGATTGATAGTTAGCAGCAGCTTAACGTCGAGTCGCGTGGATGGAAAGAGTTTTCTCGGTTTTGGGCAGACATGGAGCAGGAGATGACCGGTCAGCTTCAGCATGCTCTGGAGAAGCAATTGGTGCGGCTCCAGCAGGACTACCTGGCCTCCAGCTACCACGAGCGAACGGCGAAGCGAGCCGATTACCGCAACGGTTTTTATTGCCGTAAGCAGGTGGTCACGCCGGTCGGAACCTTGAACCCGGTCCGCGTTCCCCGGTGCCGGCGTCGGGGTTTTCGGCAGGTGATCGAAGGGGATATTACCCGGGGCCTGGAGCAACTGACGCCGGCCAGCGAGAGGATCAAAACGCTCAGCGAGGACCTGGCCGGTGTTTATCCCCATGTGCCGCACCAGGTGTGCTGGTTCCATAAATTGAGCAACGTGTTGAAGTGCGTCAGGAAGACCGATCGCAAGGACGTCGCCGAAGAGCTTCGCAAGATTTATCACGCCGAGACCCGCACCGCGGCCCTGACAGCCGCATAAACAGTTGACGCCAAGAGGATCCCGTATCACATGACCCAACACAATTTACACAAAAAACTTGACGCAACCCTGACAAAAACCCGGTTTGCGGAAAATACGCCTCCGATCGAAGACGGTTCACAGTTTTTACTGGCGAAATAGGGGCTTTTCAGTGACATCAGGTTGTCACTCCCTCACGCAATAATAGGAGGGGTCGGCGGCGGGTCACAAGAGGAAAGCTGATTGCCATGACACCCGTTTACCCTTCTTTTACTTTGGTTGTGACGCAAGAGAGAGTATTCATGGGGTAAAACCCCAGCGGGGAACCGATTGCGGTTTAGAGAGGCGGGATTATGCACGCGGTCCAACAACAGCCGGTATTGCTGGTGGGCAATAACGTGCAGCGACTGAAACAAATCGCGGATCAATTGTCGACAAGAAACTTATCAAGTACGCTTGAGACCTGCATGAAGAGGGGGCAAGAGATGATAAGCAAGGCTCGACACTGTGCCCTGATCGTGCATGAGGATGTCATGGGCGAGGCCTTTGTGCCTTTTTGTCAATCCATACGAGACGCAGATCCGCTGATTGTCATCATCGCTTCTCTGGCCCAGAAAAATGCTGTCCTTGAGGAAAAGCTTCTTGACCTGGGAATGGATGACGTGGTCGATAACACCGCCCATCCAAACGTCGTTGCAAAACGGGTTCTGCTCAGGTTGCAGAAACGCTGTCGAGTGGATTGCAATGACGGTATTGTTCATCTGAAAGATGCCGTTGTGGATTTCAAACGCCTCGAAGTGTGGAACCGAGGCAGGATTTATCCCATCAGCCGGGGATTGGCCAACCTGTTGAAGTATTTTCTGGACAACTGCGGCCGGACGATTTCGCGTCAGCAGGCTTCGGACATTCTCTGGGCGGACTCAATCGTTGATCCCGAAGGCAAGAATTTGGACGTGCACGTCTCCAAGCTTCGTCAGTTGATCGAGCCGGATCCCAAGCACCCGACGCTCATCACGACGGTTCGCGGCAGCGGCTACAAGTTGGCAAAATGCTTTTGATTTCACCTTGTCTTTCCGACGTTATTCTCGAGACGTATTATCGTCCCAAAGGTTGGGGTAATCATAACGCCTTGACCCATCGATAGGTTAATTGGACGTTGCCGGTGAGGCGCAGCCGCTTTTTCCACCAGGCCTCCCAGCCGGCTCGAGGTCCTCGTTCGGAATCTCCACCCCCAGGACCAACGCTAAATCCTCCTGCCACGTTCGACGTTCCTGCTTCGAAACCCCGTCCTTCCGCAGGGTGTACTCCAGATCATGCCTTGCATGCCAGTGGCAACGCTGTTGGCCGTTGATGAGCGCCGACAACCCCTCGGCCAATCCCGGTTCCCCGTCACGGGTCAGCACGTCCGCCCTCGCCCACGTTTCTTGCGGTTAGCGTTTAAGTTCCTCGCCGATCTTCTTGCAATATTGACCCGTCAACGGTAAATTAAATGAGTGTTTGTCGGAGCGTGCTTTCCACAGGAATTTGCCGTCGGCATGGCGTTCGCGAAGGATTTGACAATATCTCGAAAAGGCCCGACCACGAATAGGTTGGGGGTGTAGCTCAGTCGGTAGAGCAACGGCCTTTTAAGCCGTAGGTCCTGGGTTCGAGCCCCAGCGCCCTCATTCGGTTAAGTCCTTATTCTTCAATGCCTTCTGGTTCTTGGCGAGGAGCGCCCGGCGAATGCTCTGACCGTAGAGCAGTTCAGGAACGGCGGTCACGATGCTCTCTGGACCACTCCTGGCTGAAAACATTCATTAGATCACAAGTAACAGAGCACTGGCGCTTGACAGGTCCGGGGCCTATGGCGTATCGTTTACTTGTCTGGGCGGTGTAGCTCAGGTGGCTAGAGCATGGGATTCATAAACCCAAGGTCGTGAGTTCAAGTCTCACCGCCGCCATTTATAAGTTCGTTTCGCAACGAGGGTTACGGAAAAACAGGCCGGCCGGTCCCCCCAATCCGTATTGCCATGGCTGGCTGTGTTTTCGTTGCCAAGTTTCTTTTCGATTCCGGATGTATCTCAGTCTCGGCGCCGCTGTCGGCTATCTGGCCGGCGAATACTTGACGGCAGTTGAAGATGATCCCCGCGGTACGGTGATTGAGACAGGCGACGCCATCGGCAAACACTCCCAAAGTGCGATTTGACCTTTGGCGATGCCCGTCAGAAATTACCGGCCTGCTGCGGAGAAGCTACCCGGCGTGAGGAAGAGATGACGGGTCGTAGATAGGAGTTTTGCTGACGCGCCGAACGGCACGCTTCACCTGCGACCGAGGGAGCGCCGGCGACCGAGAGAATCAGGCGGAATCGCTTGTCCGGCTTGCCCTCTTGTGCCATCGATAGACGCAGCCTCGCTGATCCGAGTTACCCGTCAAGGACAACCGGGGTTCGCCCCATACGTCGCCGAAACCAGTTGATGGATCGAAGCACCGGACGACGCGCGACAATCCACCTCGCCAGCCGGTGCTTGCCCGGAAAGTTCAGAAGCATGATCCCGACGAGAATCGTCAACATTCCCTGGCCCGGAAGCACCAGCATGATCATTCCAGCCACAATGAAGACGCACCCGAGCAGGTTCTTTCCCAGCAGCAACACCCAGCGTACAACTGAATGCTGATCCGCCCACAGCGTCCTGTGACGTCGTCCCTGTGTAAAATAGTCGGAAGGGATTTTAACCGCCAACAAAGGAACAGCTATCAGCCCCCCAATGAAGGTCAGGACTGACGTCCCAGCTATCCAAAAAATTGCTGTTTCGTGACTTTGAATCCACTCGACCATGCAGGTTACCTCACAATGGTGCCGCGTAACTTCTGTTTATAGGGTTTCCACGTAATACGTATCGTCTTCTTGCTCACAAGTTGCCCACTGGCTCTTCGCGCCCCTGCCTCCACGATTCAGAACATTGGGCTTTTTTTGACGACGTTCATCCTGCTGAGATTCTATTGGCCGGTCGGGGCGACGTCGATGTTCTTGCACCAGATCTCTTTGGCTTTGCGGACATAGAGCAGATAGTTGCTCAGGCTCACGTCCGGCGGGACAAGATGGTCGCAATGCGGAATAAACCCACCGTCTTCGACCACAGGCAGGAGCCTGCGGATTTCCTTTTCGATGGCGCTCGGGCTTTGGGCGAGCAGGTGTTTGTCGAACCCGCCGATCATCAGCAGGTCGCGTCCGAAGGTCTTCCGAAATGTGACCGGGTCGGCCTGCCAGACGCCGATTTCGACCGGAAACATGCAGTTGACGCCCGCATCGAGCCACAGCGGAAGAAGCCCATCGATCTTGCCGTCGCAGTCCACGGCAATTACATCGACGCCGTGTTTTCGGCACAGGGCGCTGATCCGTCGAAAATGCGGCACGAGATATTGCTTGAAGTGTGTCGGCGAGATCAGCGGACCGGCATTAAAGCACATGTCTTCCCATCCGAGGGCGAAATCGAATTTCAGCCCCGCCTCCAGAAATCGCTGCACTACTTTGTAGATGCAGTGCGAGACGGTTTCAATTATTTCCTCAAACAGGCCCGGGTCGTCGTAAAGGATCATCGAGACGTTTTCGACGCCCATCCAGTTGCGCACCCAGCCATAGGAACTGCCGATGTGCAATCGCCGAAGGTTTGTGTCCTGATCGTTCCTGGCGACCTCGATTTGCTCCTTCTGGGCCTTGACGCGGTCGGGATGGTCCGGATCGAACCGCCACTTGAAATGCTCCCGCCAACTGGCGCGGTCCTTGAGCAGCCAGTCCAGATACATCGGAATACTGCTGAAGTCTTTGCCTTCCTTGGTCAATACGCCTGTTGCGTCCCGAAAGACCCGGTAATCGGCCGTCTCCTCAACGGTTTTCACTTCCATAAGCGGATACATGCCGACGATATCCTTGCCCACACCGCCCCAGCCGCCGTCCATGCCGAAATACTTGCCGGGCAGGCCGTCGGCAGGCATGCCTTCGTCTTGCCAACGAGCAAGCGTCTGCTGCCAATATCCAAAATCCATCATTGGAATCCGATCAACCGGTTCATAATGCATTGTGTTATGAAACCGTTGCCTGAACGTCATAATCCATACTCCTTCAACTTGCGATACAAGGTGCGCGGGGCGATGCCGAGGATCTTTGCCGCCTGCTCGCGATTGCCGTTTGTCAGTTGCAATGTGTTGCGGATGTGCTCGATTTCGAGTTCCTCGAGACTCTTGCCGGCCAGCGAGGTCAGAGGCACGATCGCGGTGGTTCGCGGCGACGATTGTTCGCGGATCTCTTCGGAGATATCGTCGACGTCGAGTTTGTTTCTGTCGCTCAACACCACCATTGATTCGATGCAGTTCTTGAGCTCGCGGACATTTCCAGGCCAATAGTAATTGACCAGAATGTCCCTGGCAGCGGGGGTGATTTCGGTGATCTGTCGGCCGGTCAGGTCGACGGACTTGCGCAGGAAATATTCAATCATGAGCGGAATATCCTCACGCCGCTCGCGCAACGGGGGAATCCTCAGCGTAACGCTCTTGAGGCGAAAATACAGGTCCTGACGGAATTTGCCTTCTTTGACGGCCTCTCCCAGATCGCGGTTCGTCGCACTGATCAGCCGAACATCGACGCTGATCGGTTCGTTCGACCCAACGGGCACGATTTCCCGGGTCTCCAAGACGCGCAAAAGCTTGGTTTGCATGGACAACGGCATATCGCCGATCTCATCGAGAAACAGCGTTCCACCGTCGGCGTACTCGAACCGGCCTTTGCGGGCGGAAATCGCCCCGGTAAAGGCGCCCTTCACATGGCCGAAAAGCTCGGACTCCAGCACGCCCTCGCTGAGGCCGGCGCAGTCGAGCGTGACCATGCGCCGGGTTCGTCGCCCGGAATATTGATGGATGGCATTGGCCAGCAGATCCTTGCCCGTACCGGACTCGCCCAGCAGCAGGACCGTAATATTCGTCGAAGCGACCTGCCTGACGATTTTCATAATGCGTTGCATCGGCAGCGAACCGACTACGATGTTTTCAAAACCTTCCGCTTCGTCCAACTGCCGACGAAGCAGGATGTTCTCCCGCTGGGCCTGGGTTTCGCGGGCGGCCCGGCCGACCACCTCTCGGAGTTCGTCCAGATCGATCGGCTTGGTCAGATAATCAAACGCGTTTTCCTTCCGCAAGGCGGTTCGCGCGAGCTGTTCGCTGCCGTGAGCGGTAATGAGAACCACTTGGGTTTCAGGCCAGATTTCCTTGGCCCGGCGGATCACCTCCACGCCGTCCACGTCGCCGCCGAGTTTGTAGTCCGTAATAACCACATCGAAGGGCCGGCCGTTGAGCGCGTCGACCGCACGGCGGCCGTCATCAACCAGCGTGCACTCAAACTGCATCCGGCGCAGTCCTTCAGCGATCGCCTCGCCGTGGGCGGATTCGTCCTCAACAATCAATACGGTACCCCGAGTAGTCATGCCCGAACCTCCCCGGACGACGGTTCATAAAGCGGCAGGGTGATCGAAAAATTACTGCCTTTGCCGGGTTGACTTTCCGCCCGAATGTCTCCTGCGTGCTCCCGGATGATCCGCCGGGACATTGCCAACCCCAAACCCACGCCCCCTTTCTTGGTTGAAAAATAGGCGTCGAATATTCGACCCAGATTGGCTTCGTCGATCCCGATCCCCGTATCCGATATGTCAGCGCGTGCCTGATTGCCCGCCCGGCAGGTTCTCACCATCAGATCGCCCCCATTCGGCATGGCCTGCTGGGCATTGAGAAAGAGGTTCAAGAACGCCTGCTTGACAAGATTCGCGTCGAGTCGACATTTCAGGGGATCGGAACAGAAGTGTGTCATGATACGGACTTTTGCATTGGCTGCTTGTGGCTCGAAGAATTCGATCAACTGGGCGACGACTTTGTTCAGGTCGTGCGTCGCCAGGGCCAGTTGATGCATCGCGACAAATCGGACGAAGTCGTCCAGAATATTGCTGAGCCGGCGGACCTCATTGTGCATGGCATCGATCCGCAGCAGACTTCGACGAACAGTGTCGTTCTCGACGTCGAGTTCGCGCAAATCCTCAGCCAGCAGCTTCAAGTTCACCCGAAGCGTTGAAAGCGGATTTCGTATTTCATGGGCCAGTCCGCCGGTAAGCTGACTGAGCTCTTCAAGAGGATTTTCCTGAACTTTCATGATTGTCTTTTGCCTTCTGAACCCAGAGCCTTTCTGTACCTACGCCGGATATAGTCCGGCTGTACAGTACAGTTATGAAAGGCTTTAGAGTAGTTTATGATCGTCGCTGTGCAAAGGCAAGAGGCGTATCCCCTTGCAGCCAAGAACGTTATCTTGGGCAGGGTCGCTGCGCGTCCGGTACCGATGCGGCGAATCGGTCTCACCGGACAGAAATGTCCCGTACCAGAGAATCCGGTCATGCACGTCCGATGCGACATTGCCGAAAACAGGTAATCGCATAGGAGGCTTGAGATTTCATCCTGCTATAGTGATAATGCAGTATATATGGAAACCCCGAGAGGCTTGTGTAACCACACAATGAAAGGGGTGCCGGACTGTTGCAGACATTTGCAGAAGGGGTATCGTCCGATGACTTCCGAAAAACAACCAAGCGGTGACCGGGCCGAAGGGGCCCATTCTTCCAAAACGTCAGACACGCAAGACAGACCCACAAGACGCCGCAAGCGCAAGTGGTTGCGAGGGTTAGTCCTGATTGTGGTGCTGGTTGCGATCCTGATTGTCCTGGCACCGTCTATCCTCTCAACCGGCCTGGGGCCGATGCTGGCGGATCACGTTATCAACGGTCAGATCACCGGAAAGGCACATGTCTCAAGTCTGTCGCTTTCGTGGACCGGGCCGTGTTCCGTCAACGGGGTACGCATCTATGATGCCTTGGGCAGAGAGGTGCTCAAGGCCGATGTCGCCTGGAATCGTGGTTTGTGGAATGCGGCCAAATCATGGGAAGACTTCGGGCAGGTTGACGTTAATTCGCCCGAGGTGGTTCTTTACCAGGAGGACGACGGGAGCGTTTCCCTGGTCAACGCCGTCCAGCCAAAAATCAGACAGGAGCGTCCGGCAACAAGTCCGGCGACAGGCGTGTCGGTCCGTCCTCACGGCTCGATGCAAATCAGGAGCGGAAAGGTTCGCGTCGTTCAGCCGGACGGGCGGGACTACGTGGTGCACGATGTCGATATGCACGTCCTGCTGGACAGCCTGAACGATATCCGGGGCGAAGCGACGATCAAGCTGGCTGATGCCGGTGAAGTTAAAGGGGAGTTCAACGTCGCCGATATTTTCCCCGCGGGGACGTTCAACATGGATTCGCTGAGAGTTTCTGCAGACGTATCGACGCCGGAACCCATTGCGATTGGCCCGTTGGCGTCGTTCGCGGGTAAGCCAAGGGTCAGCGGCCACCTCAATCTGGACATGCACGTCGGGATGGAAAAGGCCAAACTCTCCGGCACGATACGGGCGTTTGCTACGCGATTGGTCGCTCCGTTGAGTGAGTCCGCCGGTGCAACGGCGATTGGTGATCTTAAGCCAATCGATGTGGCGCTGATCGCAGCGGTCCATCAGAACGGCCTGGCTGCGACCCAACCGGTCAATGACCAGTCGACAGCGAAACTGAAACAGAATGCGGTTTGGCTGAATGTCGATATGGCGTATGAACCGGATGTCAGACTCACTGAACTTTCTCTCGGCGATATTGCCTCGGCTTTTCTTGTGGGCAAACCCACTGCCCTGCCAAAGATTAACCTTCAGGTTGAAGGTCAGGCAGATTTGGTTTCTGTCGGTTCGGCTATTCCGGGCATTCTGGATCTTCGTGCGGACACGCGGATTACAGGCGGCCAGCTTGAAGTCAAACAACTTGAAGCCTCCGGGGGCGACCAGCCCCGTGTGCGGGGCGAAGTCCGGCTCGTCGGCCTAAGTGCCGTCCGCGACAAGAAGGAAATTCAATTTGAGCCGGTCTCGCTTGTTCTCGATTCGAACGTCGTGCCCGAACAGGGAATGAAGATCAATCAGGCTGAATTTGCCTCCGGGTTCGGCCAAGCCAATCTTGCCGGCACCGCGACGGATCTGGCCGGCCAATTCGAAGCCAACCTTGACAAACTTCGTCAGCAACTGGGGGAGGTTGTTGACTTGGGCGATTTGCAGCTTCAGGGTCTGGCCGACGGGCGGGTTCATCTGTCACGGCAGGGCGAGAATCGCGCCGATGTGCTCTTGTCGTTGAATACACGCGATGTCCGGTACAAATCACGCGACGTTAACCTGACCCTGGCCAAGAGTTCACTTAATCTGCCGGTGGCGTTGGCTTTGAAAAACGGCGAGATTGAGGCCCTCGAGGTGGATGGCGGGCAACTGGCGCTCAATGACAACACCAAGCTCACGTTCGGGATGAAATACAACGTGCCGAGCCAAGCTTTGTCGGCAAGCGCCGTGCTTGGACCGGCGGCATTGAATGAACTGACTCCGTTGGCCGGCGGATTTGTCTCGGGGCTTCCCGAGCAAATGAGCGGCGTCCTGCAGATGCGAGCGGAGCTGTCTCGTGCCGGAGCCGGGGCGCCCCTGCTGGCCAACAGCAGCGGCGAGGTCATGGATTTGCAGATCAACGGCAAACCGGTTGGAGCCAGACAGTTGGCCTATACCTTGACCGGGTTGGAATATGCGCCGGAAGCAGACGGGGCGAAAGTGAAGCTGCTGACGATCGACGCGGAGACGCTCGGCAAAGGGTCGGTTCAAGAGTTTGACATTGTCTGGGGCGATCGGTTGAAAATGACGGGTCAAGTTCATCTCGACGCCGATGTCGGCAAGACATTGGCAGCGATACAGCCCTTAACGACGTGGGAACGTCCGCCGGCTGTCGAGGGTCAACTGTCCTGGTCTGCATCGGCCAACACGTCGGGCGATACGGTGACCATCAATGGTCAGGCGAAAATCTTGAATTTGCAGGCCGGACAGGGTGAAAAGAAGTTTACCGAAAAGCAGGCCACGCTTGTCCACGACGCGACTATCGACACCAGGCAAGATCGGATCATGTTGCGCAATTGTGTCCTTTCGTCTGCTCCGATTTCCGTCGATCTCAAGGGTACAGTCGCTGAATATCGCACAAAGCGGCTGTTGGATTTGAAGGGGAACTACAAAACGTCCTGGGATCAGTTGATGGTGCTGCTGCACGAGTTTGTCCCGGGCACGGAGGATATCGTGTTTGCCGGCGCGCCTTCGAGCGATTTTCAGATCACCGGATCGGCCTACGAGCCTCAGATTACCCCGATATCTCGCGACGTTCAGGCCAGCGGATTTCAGGTGGCTTGGACCTCGGGTAAAGCCCTGGGGCTTGATCTGGGCAAGGCCAATTTGGCGCTGAGCCTGAAAAACGCGCAGGTAAGCATGCCGATCATACCGGTTGCCGCTTCAGGAGGTACATTGCGCCTCGGTGGGCTTGTGGATTTGACGAAACCCACCCCGGTGTATCGGCTGGCTGGAAAAACACAGGTAATGGAGAAGCTTCATGTCGATAAGGAGTTTGCCAACAAGGTCCTGAGTCGATTAAACCCCGTATTTGCCAGTCTCGTCAGCATGGAAGGGGTGGTCGGCCTTTCGTTGACCGACGTGGACTTGCCCCTGGGTGAAGAACTCTATACTTCGGGTCAGGGCCAGGGACACATTGATCTGGAGAATCTCAAGATCCAACCGGCGGGATTCCTGGCGTCGCTTATCGAGCTGAGCAGCCTGGCGACTTCAGACACGTACGAAGTCACGATTAACAGCCTGGATTTTATAATCAAGGACGGGCGGATTTATTATGACAACTTCGTTATGGCCTTCGGGAAGGGAACCCGCATGACATTCCGAGGCTCTGTTGGTTTTGATGGTTCGGTCGAGTTATGGGTGCAGATGCCCTTGACCCTTGAATTGCTCAAGAGATTTGGTGTCAAAGGGCCTCTCGATCAATATGCGAAATTGCTGGCGTTGGACAACATACCCATCGAGATTCCCATTGCGGGCAATCGCCTGCAACCCAGGTTGGGCAAGGTTGACCTGCAACCGATTATGCGCAATCTGGTGCGAAATATGCTGCTGAAACACGGCAGCGAAAAGCTCGGCGAGCTGCTCGGCGCCTCGTCCGGCCCGGTCCCGCCGGACGCCACAAAAGAGGGAGCGGACCTGTTGACGAGTATCTTGCGGGATGAAGTGCTTCAGCTTAAAAAGACCAAGCCCGAACCGACGACCCAGCCGACGCCCCGGACGCAGCCGAAGGGCGAGCAGGAATTGAACAAGCTTCTCAAGGATGTTCTGCAGGGATCAAAAAAGAATTCGACGAAGAAATAGCATGGCACAACAGCGAACGATCAAGCAGTGTTTCTTGTCCGTTTCAGCCACTCTGGCGGGAGGAACCAAGCTGTTTC
>Ga0315281_10003382_pt1 | contig 23376 bp, 19 predicted proteins | sample YL17G07_0_MG_FD_204540 | JGI IMG/M metagenome (GOLD analysis project Ga0315281, IMG submission 204540) | Sediment microbial communities from Yellowstone Lake, YNP, Wyoming, USA - YL17G07_0 | ecosystem: Environmental > Aquatic > Freshwater > Lake > Sediment | place: USA: Wyoming | collected... | reverse complement strand
CAACGGCTGCATTCGCTATAACTGTATCGGTAGCGGACACAGCGCTCCGCGCGGAAACTTGGGCCGACCAGCATAATTATTTGTTCTTAGGTTCCAGCCATGGCTTGTTGCGTTTAAGCTCCTGCAACGGCTTGCCCTGCTCACAAGTATTCATCGGAATAACGAAACTATCTGACATTGCTGACGGCGGCGAAGCGTTTAACGACACGCGCTGCCATGCTTCCGCACCGCCCTTCACCGCAAACACCGTGCAATCTGACCCGGCATGAATGGATTGTGCCATCTCCAATGCAGCGGCATCCGTGTCTGCCACGATCAACACCAACCCCTTTTTAATCGGCATAGTCGTCTGGTATCTGGTCGAAAATGCGATTGGTGCAATTCTTTGCGCTTCGGCGCTGCGTGCATCCAGCAACTGATAGTTCTTGTCTTTCTCGATTTTTGCTGCCAGGTCGTTTTCACCCAGCAACAAATCATTTGCCGCAAGGCATAGCGCGGGCGCCATCAAAACTGCCAAACAACAACCGAGTAATGTGTGTCTTGTCATTTCGTCGCCTCTATTTATTCATTAACCGCCGCTTTGTCTCCAGGCAATTCGTCATCCGGCGATTCTATTTCCACCATCGCGGCAGCACAAATCCGCTCCACTTCTTCCTCATCACGCTCATTCGGCGCGGGCAGAATCAACTGCCTGACTTGGCCGTAACGCACCCAAGGTTCAAGATCCGCATTGGGCAAATGCAGCGGCGTGAACCAGAGTCTTTCACCATGATCCTCGATTAGCCCTGCACAAATATTCAAATCATCATCCTGTAAATCAACACTTATCAGCGCCATGGAAGCACCCAGTGCCAGCATTTGCCCCACCCACCACCCTGCATCTGTACCAGTTGATGTGCCGTCACTCTTCAATACATCCCATCCACCCTTGCCCATCGAAGGGGTCAGGCAATTGAAATCTTCATTTGAAACGTAATCAATCGACCAGGAAATATGCGTTATCTTCACCGGCAACCAGACTCCTACACGCCCAGTGCCGTGCTGTTGTACCAATCGCCCCACCACAGTGCTGTCCAGCAGTGCCGCATCAGCAAGCAGCACACGCTCCGCGCCAAGCGCCAGCAACTCACTTGCACGTGCCTCCGTGCCGCTACCCAAAACGACAGTGAACCGTTCCAAAGATTCAGGAAGGTCATCGCTATCGTGTATAAAACACATACCTCCCGAGGGCGAATTTTTGGCACCTGCCCAGTGGGCAAGTTTCATACTTGATTCTTTACGCATTGGGTTAACCCAGATCGAACATCAGTTTATTGTAAACGAAGGGCTGAAATGGGCATGTATCATCCGGACCTAGCAAGGAAATAACCGGGCGCAGAGTATGCAATGTTTCGAGAATGGGTTCAACCATGATGCCCATGTGGACAGGGGTGTACTGGGGCAGGATCATCAGCGCGTCGTCCAGGAACAGGCACGCACTCTCTTGATTGCCAGCCTGCGTAAAATAAATAGCCAGCGCGGCAAACGCAAGCCCTTGCATAAATCGCGCATCAGGATCTTTATCCCCCGCTTGGCTCGTTTTGACTATTTGCGCCCAGCGTTCATTCAGCCAGTCGTGAACCTCGCCGAACTCATTGTTATTCCAGTGATGGTCGAGTTCATCCCAGTCCCACAAATAATGCATCTAGGTTAACTTTCCTTTAATCTGGATTGAATCAGCGAAATATCTACTTCCTGAAATTCTTCTTCGCCTTGATCTTCCTGTCCCTTCTCGCAAGCATTGCAAACCGGCTCATCGGGATCGAACTCATACTCTATCTCGGCTTTTGGCACTTTCAATTTTCCGCCGTCCACATCATCCACCTTCAAGCCAAGCAAGTCGATCTCCCATTCAGCCAAATTGGTAAGCAATTTTGCCATTTCGCGGTAAAAAGAATGTTCGGATGCCCGTACCAGCAGACTGGCGTAACCCCTCACCCACTTGCCTGGATGCAATACCCAAAAACGTTTTATTTCCTTGGTCACTCGCTCGTAGCCAGCCTGATCACCCAAGGCCAGCACATCGGCTGAACGATCCAGCAACTCTGCAAGAAAAGTCAGTTCCACACCCAGTTGGTCATCAAATACCGCAAAGCGGCTACCAGACACTTGGAACCCCGCTTTTTTGTAAAACTCGCGCACTTCGAAGTACGGCTGCTGCTGATAGCGTCCTGTCAGCCTGATCGACTCCACAGCCGGACAGCCACCAGCTACAACAAACAACACGGCATATTCGCAGGCAAGTGTGTCTTGCAGCTTTCCTAACGGTGTGCCGGTGAAGTCCTCGCCAAAAGCAACCCCCATTTCCCGCAATGATGCCGTTACCTCTGGCGATCTGATTGCGTTCAGATAGTCTGCCGTAGGCTCTTCCAGAAATGCCCCCGCCAACAGGCGATAAATATTGGCTCTGGCCTTGCATTCTGCAATCAACTCATCGCTTGAAAATTCTGCTGCGGCATTTGCCACATCCTGTAAAACAATTGACATTTTCTTCCTTTAATAAAAAAAGCCTGGCGCGGAATGTTTACGTGCCAGGCTGACCGGGAAAGACAATTGATTCCTAGTGATGGCCTCCATCTTCAAGCTTCTTGGCGCTTTCCGGGCCGCCCCAGGAGGACATTTCCGGATGCATCTTGCGGTGCAAATCGCCAGTGTAAGCATAACGCATGGTTTCTTTGGCCGCTGCGAGATGCTTCTCCCAACTGCCTTCCACGTCACCATATTTGTCATTCGGCCCGGCCTTGGTCACCTTCACTACGGTGTCGTACCAACCCTGCGAACCGCCGATCGGGTCAACGACGGTCGGAATGATAGCATTGGGATGCACGCCCTTATCTTCCCACCAAACGTTGTTCAAGTCGGCATCATCGGTTGCACCGAACTCGCCGCCCTTTTTCTCCTTGAGCTTGAGTGTGGCAAGTCGGCCATATTCCCAATGACCAAACGCAGTCGGAATTGCCACCACTTTAGGATGAATGCCCTCAAAAACGTAGGCCTTGGTCACCATGTGACCGACCTTGCTTTCAATCCGCACCAGATCACCTGTCTTGACACCAAGTTTTTCGCCAGTCACGGTATTCATCCACACCGGATTGCTGTGCATGATTTCCGCCAGCCACTTGACGGCAGACGTACGCGATTGCTTGTGGATGTTGATCTTGTAGGTGGTCAAGATCATCTCGTCTTCCTTCATTTCCTTGTGCCAAGGGATCTGCTTGAAGGTCGGCATCGGGTTGAAGCCATATTTAGCCCATTCATCCACACGCACGTTGAGGAGCTTGTCGCCAGTTCCGAAACCGCTGCAATTCTTGCCCTTGCGACGCACACCGATGGTCTTGCCATTCTTCATGATCGCGCCCTTGCTGTCCACCGTTGCTCCGGCCATGTCAGCTCCAGACAGTTCCTTCAAATGCAGACCATATTCGGCCACGATCTCGCGACCGGTCTTGTCGGATATCTTGCCGGTACGCGGATTGAGCTTGCCGTAGATCGGCCATACGCCGTGCTTCTTCAGGAAGTCCAGACCGCCCGCTTCCTTCAGCTTCGGAATGTTATCGAAGTGCTGGCGCATATAGTCTTCACCGTCCTTGAAGTTCCAGTACTGTTTCATACCGCGCTTGCCGTCCGGATCCATCTTCCAGATGATATCGCGCATCATGATACGGTTTTCACGCGATTCACCCAGCGACTTGATCACCGGCTGGCGAATACCCAGCCACGGCCACAAGGAGTTGGGCATGGACTCCGGCTCCCAGCGCTCCAAATATGGGCAATCTGGCAAAATCAGGTCGGCCAGTGCCGCTTCCTCGCCCATGAACGGGGTCAGCGCCACATAGTAGGGGATCAGCTTCTCATCGCGGTACAACTTGCCCCAATAGGCTTGCGCACCCGGGTTGGTGTACACCGCATTATCTTGATAGGAGAAGTACACGTTGACCTTCTGCCTGCCCTCGGCAATCATCAAAGGCAGCAGATGGCTGACCTTGTGTTCGGCCAGCGGATACTCGCTCGGATGTGCCATAGCGGAGCCATGCGCCGGCTTTGGCGGCTCAGGTTGCGGTTGCGGCCAACCCATGCCGCGCGGCATACAGTAGCCACCGCGCACTTCGATATTGCCGGTCATGATCGGCAGCATCATGGTGGCTTTTTCGTTGTACGAACCGTACAAGTGCTTGGCTGGACCGCGGTAGGTGTAGGTCGTCGCCGGCTTGGTGAGCGCGAATTCGCGTGCGATGCGCTCGATGGTTTCGGCCGGCACACCGGACAGGGCGGATGCCCATGCAGGCGTGAACTGTTCATAATGCTTCTTCAGTTCGACAGTTGACACGTTACACCAGGTATCGATGAAGTCGGTGTCCTGCAAGTCTTCACGCAGAATCACATGACCCATCGCCAATGCCACCGCACCGTCTGTTCCCGGGAATACCGGAATCCACTCATCCGAACGTCCTGCCGTGTTGGACAGACGCACGTCGAAGGTCACCAGCTTGGCATTGTTTTCCGCCACACCTTCCGTGATGCGCTGTGCATAGGGGTTGTGGAAATACGCCGCTTCAAAGATGTTGGAACCGAAGTTCAGGATGTACTTGGTGTTGGCGAAATCCGGGGTTTCAATATCCGGACCCCAAGTCGGTTGCATGCCGATCTTCTTGGACGATTCGCACACCGAAGTGTGGTTGATGACGGTGGCCGACCCCAGCGTGTTCATGAAGCGGTCGATCACGCCGCCGGAGCGGTTACGGCCATACTTCATGCAGATGGTATTAGGGTCTTGCTTGATGGCTGCGTCAAGCTTTTGCGCCACTTCGGCCAGCGCCTCGTCCCAGGAAATGCGCTTCCACTTGCCCTCGCCGCGCGCCCCAACCCGCTTCAGCGGATACAGGATACGATCAGGGTCGTAGGAGTACCACATACCGGAGTTACCTTTTGCGCATAACCTTCCGCGCGTGGATACGTGTTCCGGGTTGCCCTCCAGCTTGACGATACGGCCATTTTCCACATAGGCTATGGCCCCATCCTGGATATTACAGACATGGCAGTTAGTCGGAATAGCCTGGCGTTGGGCCAAGTTCACTGGCGAGAAATCTTTCCCGCCCAGTTCGTTCTCCATGGCATTCAGCACTTTCGGCACTGCAACCGCAGCTGCAGTCGCCCCCGCACTGATCTTAAGGAATGTTCTTCGAGTCATTTCAAACATAACAATCTCCCCGGATTTAGAAATAAGTTTGTACGATTTGGCCGCCAATCAGGATGGAATATCGAAGTGCCATCCCACCGACCAACAACAAGCCCCCTGCAGCCACGATACCGGTATGCTGCCGCCCAAACGGAGTCAGCAATACGGCTATTGGCGCAGCCGTTCCAAGAAGAATACCCAACCCGACAAAAATTACACCCAAGCTGCCGGAGGTCATAAACATAAAGGTCAGTTCCGAAGTGGAGCCGCCGTAAGCGGTAGTTCCCAACAGTGCGATCAGCATTACACCCACCGCGCCACCCGCCCACAGCATGTGCGAACGCAACCTGGTAAGCGCGACCTCCTTGCCATCTGCCAGCAAGGAAGCCACCGCCGCACCGGATACCAAGGACAGTGCGACAAACAGGACGGGCATCAGCGGCGTGTTCCATATTGGTCGGTTCTGGTGCACAGTGAGGTCAAACCCGGTGTAAACGGGCAGGCCAAGCGCCAGCAATGAGCCAATCACGCCGAAGAGTTTTGCGTTTTTCCCATCATTTCCTTTCAATGCCTTTACGTATAGCACCGAAACAACGCCGAACGATATCAAGTTAAGGCCGCCCCATGCCAGCGGAGAGGTCAAGTTGAGATAAGCCGGGTTCATGATATTGAGAAAGCGCATCGGCTGCGACAGATCGCCGATCAGCAGCAAGCCGCTGATGACGAGCAATGCGAACGACACGTAAGCCGCCGGGGTTCGAATTGGAATAAGTGCTTGCCCAGTGGGAAACCAGGATTTCGTCGAGAAAAAAAACAGTGCCGCAGAAATGCCAATGGTGAAAAAGTAGATAGCATACATGCCCGACCAAGGCATGTTATGGAAAACGGTGTAGTCACCCATGATTTAGCTCCTTAACTATGATTTTTATCGAACACGGCCCGCTCGGCATCCATCACATCCTGAGGGTCATATATCTTGCGACCAATTTCAGTGTGATTGCGGTCGGCACCAATGTAGAAAACATGCGGCTTGGTACCTTCTTCTGGGCGCAACACTTGCGTTGGCAACGTATTGGTCAAGTAGGATACTTCGCTGGCTGGGTCATTCAGGTCACCAAAGATGCGGGCACGACCAATACAAGTCTGAACGCAAGCCGGAACCAGCCCCTGCGTCACACGGTGATGGCAGAAGGTGCATTTGTCCACAACATTGGTGATGTTGGTATAAGTGCGGTGCTTGGGCAGCATGAAACGTGCGTTGTATGGGCAAGATGCCATACATGCCTTGCAACCGATGCAGCGGTCATAATGTTGCAACACGAAGCCGCCATCTTCCACCTTATAAGTGGCACCCACCGGACAAGCACGCACACAAGGCGGATCATCACAGTGGTTACACAATCTGGGCAGGAACATTTTTCTGACAACAGGATATTTTCCGACAACCTTGTAAGGCACCCAAGTCCTGAAAACCCCCAACGGCACATCAAACTCAGCCTTACAAGCCACCATACAGGCATCACAGCCTATGCAACGACGCAGGTCGATAACCATGGCATAGCGCTTCTTGCCCGGCATCCCTCTTGTTTCTATTGATGAAATGCGCAATTCACTCATCTTTAAATCTCCCTGAACGATTAGATTTCTTACAAAGCCCAGCAACTTCTGAATCTTGTACTTATATCACGCAAACAACTATACATATGGCCTTTACGCATTTCTCATGCCAGTAATGTTATCTAGTTGTATTTAATCCAAAACACATGTTTTGCGGAGATAAAATTTTTCTGTCTATCATTACCCTTTAGTTGCACCATTACAATCTCATGATTACCATCTGGTAATGCATGCCATATTGTCCAAATACGTTTGTCACTAGCGTTTTCCTATCACACTTTTTCTATCTGATTTTGTACAGGTGGTATAGTTATTGCAGATTCATAAATACAAATAAATTCTGGAAATTTCTTGTGGATTTGCAGGTGGGCATACTTCGAAAGCAGCTTTCAACCTACACTTGACTTACTGCAAATCAAGCTGCCTTCCCTTAGTAAATTTGACTCATAAAAAATATAAACTATTGGCCACACATATGAACGACGAACAACTGCTGCGCTATAGCCGGCACATCCTGCTGCCGGAAATCGGCATTGAGGGGCAGCAACGCCTGCTCGATGCCACAGGGCACTCACCAAGCGTATTGCCAACCCCAGCATTGCACATTGCGCCAGCGGCAACTGCCATGGCTAACTTGACTGCCCTGATCCGCATACTATTTTTGCTGCTGGTCTTGCCGTTTGCACCGGTATTGCACGCAGTAGAACAGCCTGCAAAACCGCCGATTCGCATAGGTTTAACCCCAGTATTTCTGGACGATCAGGCAACGTTCGTCAATGAATGGCGCGACTACTTGCAGCGCCGTCTGGCTCGGCCTGTGACATTCGTTCAACGCGGCAGTTATCGCGAGATAGTCGATTTGCTGCGCGATGGAAAACTCGATTTCGCCTGGCTGTGCGGCGCCCCATATGTGCGCAACAGGAAATACCTCCGGCTTGTTGCCGTGCCGCTCTATCAGGGGGAGCCGCTCTACCAGTCATATCTGATCGTCCCAAGCTCCGACAAGCAGACACAATCACTGGCCGATCTGCGCTGGAAAAATTTCGCCTTTTCCGATCCTGACTCCAATTCAGGACACCTCTACACCGAATACCTGCTGGCAAAACAGGGCCTAAAATCATCATCCTTTTTTTCCAAATCATTTTTCACCTGGAGTCATCGCAAAGTGATCGAGGCGGTCGCAACCGGCCTGGCACAAGGCGGCGCAGTTGAAGGTTATGTGTGGGACACGCTGGCGCTATCGCACCCCGAGTTAACTTCAAAAACCAGAGTTGTGAGCAAATCCCCGCAATTCGGGCACCCTCCCTTTGTGGCTGGCACCGCCGCCACAAAACAGGACATCGCTGCCCTGCAGCAAGTGCTGTTTCACATGACGCATGATGAAGAAGGCAGCCGCCTGCTGAACAGGCTTAATCTGGATGGTTTTGTGTACGGCAACGACCACCTTTTTGACAGCATCGAAGAAATGGCCCGGTTTGTTGAGAAAAGCAGACATGATGCATCTCAAAAACATTAGCCTTAAATACAAAATTCCCTTGCGTGTTACCGTGCTGGTAATCGTGACTGCTTTCGTGTTGGCATCAACGCTGGTATATCGCGGCATTGAGGACCTGCGCAACAACCTGATTGCCAATGCAGACAGAATGGGGCGCGTAATCGCCGACACAGTCGTCGAGCCGATGTTGCACGACGACGTATGGCGTTCGTTTGAAATCATCAATACCCCGTTCCGCGTTCCGGAATATCATGCCCCGGATCAGGGAGCGGAGTACATCCTCATTCTCGATACCGCAAACAAAGTCTACGTCGCCACGCAGCCGAATCGCTTTCCCATGTTGAGCGATCCGGCGACCATCGAACCACGTTTCACCGAAATACTGAAAACCCTGCCGGATTTGTACGATTCGCGTCCAACCGTTGTGGATCCGCGCAAGTCAGAAAATTTGTTATTGCTCATCCCGATCCAATCGGACGGGTTACGGATTGGCACGCTGGTCATGAGCTATCCCAAATCGCCATTCACGTCTCGCTTTTACAGTCTGACTCAAGATGCCATCCTGATTACCTTGCTGGTACTCATCGTATTACTGCCGCTGGGCATGTATTGGGGGCGCAAGATGGCGGCGCCCTTGTTGCAGCTTTCTGACGCAATGAGCAACATCACGCCCAACCTGCCGGAGTCAGGCGAAATCATGCTTGAAGAATCCAATGACGAAATAGGGCAGCTTGGCAAAGCCTTCAAAGGCATGCTCGCCGAACTCAAAGAAAAGGAGCAACTGCAACAACAGGTCATCGCATCCGATCGTCTTGCCGCAATTGGGCGGCTGGCTGCCGGCATTGCCCACGAAATCAACAACCCGCTGGGCGGCATGCTCAACGCCATCAGCACCTTCAATCGGCATGGCGTGCAAGACCCCTTCACCCTGAAAACCCTTTCCATTCTGGAGCGTGGTCTCATCCAGATCAAGGAAACGGTTGCAGCATTGCTGGTGGAAGCAAAATCGAAGACACGCCCATTCGACCGGGACGACATAGAGAATGTCTGCACACTGATTCAGCCAAACATACAGGCAAAACATATCAACTTAACACGGGAAATCAACATCACTGGTATCCAATCGATATCATCCACTTTAGCGAGGCAGGTCATCATCAACCTGCTGCTGAACGCCGTCCACGCAACGCAGCAACACGGCCATGTTCGCCTGCACATCTATCGCGACAGCGGCAACCTCATCATTGATGTCACCAACAATGGCTCCTACATTCCCCAGGAAAAAGTGGCCTATTTATTCGAACCCTTCACTTCGCTGAACGAAACTGGAAGCGGCCTCGGACTTTGGGTAATCTATCAAATAGTGCAACAACTGGGCGGGCTCATCACGGTACAAAGCGAAGAGAACGAAACCCGGTTTACCGTTCAATTACCTTTGCAGGAACATCATGAATAAATCCGCACGGCCTATTCTTTGCCTGATCGAGGATGACGAAATCATGGGCGAATCTCTGTGTGATCGTTTTACTCTGGAAGGTTTGCAGGTTGATTGGCACCACACCGGCGCCAACGCACTGCGCGCCATCAACAACAAAAACTATGACTTGGTCATCAGCGACATCCACTTGCCCGACCTGAACGGCGAAGAGCTTTTCGAAAAACTGCTTGCGAAAAAGCAAACTCTTCCCCCTTTCATCTTCATCACAGGCTATGGCTCGATTGACCGCGCGGTACGGTTGCTCAAGAACGGTGCCGCAGACTACATCAGCAAACCATTCGATCTAGATCAACTGGTCGAAAAAGTCTGCCGGCTCTGCCCGCTCCCCCAGCCCGCCCTGTCGGCAGATAACAACCTCAATACACTTGGCATTTCCCCCTCCATGCGCAACATCGAAGAGAGTATTCCGCGCCTGGCACGCTTGGCTAACATCGTCTTGATCACCGGTGAGTCCGGGGTTGGCAAGGAGCATGTCGCGCAGTTCATCCACCAGCACGCTCGCAAGGGTACACAAGACAAACCCTTCGTGCCGGTCAACTGCGGCGCAATCACCGAAAGCCTGCTCGAATCCGAGCTCTTTGGTCATGAAAAAGGCTCGTTCACTGGCGCGACGCGAACCCGCAAAGGCGTGTTCGAACAAGCGCACGGCGGCACGCTGTTCCTCGACGAAATCGGCGACATGCCGCTCTCCATGCAGGTCAAGCTGCTGCGCGCCATTCAGGAACGCAACATCGTTCGCGTCGGCGGCGAAACGCCCATCCATGTGGATGTGCGCCTGATCTGTGCTACCAACCGCGACCTAAAAAAGATGGTTGAAGAAGGCACCTTCCGCGAAGACCTGTATTACCGCATTCACGTCATCCGGCTGCGCATTCCGCCGCTACAGGAACGCAAGGAAGATATTTTGTGGTTCGCGCAATTGTTCCTGAAACAATGCGCGCAATTGAGTAACGAGAATCATGTTATTTCACCGTCTGCCGAACGCGCCTTGCTCGATTACGGCTGGCCAGGCAACTTGCGTGAGCTAAAGCACTGCGTAGAACGCGCCTGCATCCTATCCCACAGCCCGATACTCGAGACAGAAGCTTTTTTCGATGACGCCGCCTTGCCAGCAGCCAGCCTGGGCGACACACAGGAAACAGACGCGCGCGATAACACGCTCGCAAACTATCTGCGCGATTGCGAGCGGAAGTTCATTCTGCAATCACTTGAGCACAATTTATGGCACTTCGGCAACACCGCTACCGCACTTGGCATCAGCCGCAAGAACCTTTGGGAAAAAATGAAAAAACTCGATATCCATGCAGAGAAGCACAGGGGTGTCGATGATTGAAGTATAAAAGGGGACTGCGGAATCTAACAACGAGATAATAATAAAAAACGAGCATCCGAAGATGCTCGTTTTTAACAACACTGATTGACAGTATGCCGAATCAGAAGTTGTAGGTCAAACCGATACCAAAGCCTTTCGGATCATTACCTGCGGCCATGCCGGCACTTTGCGAGTTATGCCCCCAGTTATCCATGCCAAATGTACCGGCCTTATCGTTGGTGGTCGCGGCATAAACCACATACATACCCATCTGTTTGCTCAGGCTATAGTCATAGCCAATTGCAAACATGCTGGCACCGTTCTTGGCATTAGCCTTCGATTCACCGGCTTTAGAGTATTGCGCCTTGATTGCACCTTTATCGGAGACATTGAACTTGCCGCCGATGTTGTAGATCGTGCGCTTGGTATCTGCACCAGATTCGTTCGTTGCATTGACATACTGGGCAGACAGGTTTCCTGTGCCGAAATCGTAGCTACCCGCGACGGAAAGCGGCTTAACGTTATATGATGTGCCCACATTCAAGTTGAAAGTAGTCAGGCTGGCAGTAACACCGTTGCCTGCATAATTCACCTTGATACCTGTGCTATTCCCTCCATTATTAATGCCTGCAGTCGAATTCACACTAGTTGCGGGCAAATATGTCAAAGCGACATTAACGGCACCAAGGCTCGGGGACACGTAGTGTAGCGCTCTGTCGGCACGACCAACGCCAGCCAAGCTACCGCCAGTAAAATTCGCCGCATCACCCAGTTGATCGGCAAACAGGTTGGAATCATAGACGTACTGATTGGCTGCGGGCAATTTGCCGGTCAGGACAGTGCCGAAACCGCCGGTCAGACCGATGTAGGTGTCACGCAGACCGGGAAGTGCCGAGCCATTTCCGGCACCGTTTCCATCCACGCCGGCTTCTATCTGCAGCAGCCCCTTCACGCCGTTGCCCAAGTCATTGCTACCCTTCAAGCCGAAACGGGAAGAGTTGTCATTAAGCGCGATGCTGTCTTTTGCGCCATTATTCGTTACCGAGTCTAGGGACGCGTGAATGCGCCCATAAAAATCAACATTGGCTGTCTCTGCCATGGCAACTGCGGGTGCCAAAGCAGCAGCAACGGTGATTGCAATTAGTTTTTTCTTCATGCTTTTATGTCTCCTTTGGGTTAATAACTGACGTCGTTAAATTTGCTGCGACTAAAATAACGCAAGTTTTGTGCCATCTTATTGGTTATTTACTTGAACCCACAGTTTTACGCCTTTGGCAGATTACAGGAAAGTGAAAACTGGTAATTTCCATCTGAAGAATGCACATTTGCCTCGCGGTCTATTGTGTTAATCTCTGCTGGAGGCATTACCGCATGGTGACAAACAAAAAAAAGAATTACTGTTTGGTAATCAGGATGGTAAAAGCGAATGGCTAAAACGGCTGAACTTGGACGGCATGGCCCGCTTCAACGTTTCCTTGTGCTTCAGGCAGCACAATGAAACAGTTGGCCTTGCTCATCGAGCTGAGAATGCCGGAGCCTTGCCCGCCCGTGGTGTGCACTACCCATCTGCCGTTTTCATCCTGGCTGAGAATGCCGCGCTGGAATTCCGTGCGTCCGGGAATTTTCCGGATCGGGCTGGCGCTGACAGCCTGGAATGCGAGGGTTGGTTTGGGTTGTTGCCCCATCAGCAAGCGTAACGCGTCGCGCACAAACTGCTGAAAGGTCACCATGACAGCCACGGGATTGCCGGGCAGGCCAAAGAAATGGCAGGTTCCGATCTTTCCGTAGGCGAGCGGCTTGCCCGGCTTCATGGCGATTTTCCAGAATACGACTTCGCCGATTTCCGCCAGCAGTTGCTTGACGTAATCGGCCTCGCCCACTGAAACTCCGCCGCTGGTGATGATGACATCCGCCTGGCGGGCCGCTTCCAGAAAGGCCGCCTTGAGGCTGTCCCGGTCATCGCGGATGCTGCCCATGTCGATGATTTCCGCGCCCAGTTCGCCCAACATGCCAAGCAGGGAGTAGCGATTGCTGTCGTAAATCTGGCCCGCCGCCAATGGCGCCCCCGGTTGCTGCAATTCGTCGCCGGTTGAAAACAGAGCGACTTTCAGTTTCCGGTAAACCATGATTTCGCTGAACCCAAGAGAGGCCAACAAACCCATCTCGGCTGGGCGAATAACCTGTCCGCGAGTCAGCACCGTTGCGCCCTGTGCAATGTCTTCCCCAGCCTTGCGGATGTTCTGGCTCCGGTGATGGCCTTCGCCTATTTCAATCCAGTCCCCATCAACCTTGACGTGCTCCTGCATCACCACGCTGTCGCAGCCATCGGGAATGAGCGCCCCGGTCATGATGCGCACGCATTCGCCTGCCGGCAAACGCCCATCAAAGGCATGCCCGGCATAGGCGTTGCCGATGAGTTTGAGTTTGCATGGGGCATTCGCCAAATCGCCAAAGCACACGGCATAGCCATCCATTGCCGAGTAGTCGTGCGGCGGCACGTTCATGGTGGACAAGACATCGGATGCCAGCGTGCGCTGCAATGCGTCGCGCAACTTGATGGACTCTTGTCCGGTGATTGCTGTCAGGGATTGTTGAATGAAGCGGCGAGCCCGTTCCACCGGCATAGAATTCGGGTCGTAGTCGTCCCGAGTTTTAAGGGTTGCCAAGAAGGGGCTTTCAGGTTCCATATCGGCTTACCCCCCGATATAGGACATTTCAATCTTCCTGGCTGTTCGATTTACATCTATTGTTTTAGCGCCCCGCAGCTCTGAATACCGATCCGCGCGCGAACGCCACAGGTGCGCAACGGCAGAGGAAATTTCCTGATCTGTTTTGCCGTAACGTATCAGCGCCCGCAGGTCGTGGCCGCTCGTCGCGAAAAGGCAGGTGTAGAGCACACCCACGGTCGACAGCCTGGCGCGGACGCAGTCACGGCAAAATGCCTGGGTGACGCTTGAAATGACCCCAATTTCCCCGCCGCCATCCTGATAGCGCCAACGTTCCGCTGTTTCGCCTATATGGTTTGAACTGATTGCTTCAAGCGGCATGTGGGCGGCAATGCGCCGCACCACTTCGGAAGACGGGACGACTTCGTCCATTTTCCAATTGTTGGAAGCGCCCACGTCCATGTATTCGATATACCGCAGGATGTAAGGCGAGTCCTTGAAGTGGCGCGCCATGGGCACGATTTCCTGGTCATTCATGCCTCTCTTGACCACCATGTTCACCTTGATCGGGCCGAGGCCAGCCGCATGGGCAGCCTCCAGACCGTACAGCACATCCGACACAGGAAAATCAACTCCGTTCATGCGCCTGAAAGTGACATCGTCCAGCGAGTCGAGCGAGACCGTAACACGATTCAATCCGGCATCTTTCAGGGTTTGTGCTTTTTTGGCGAGCAGCGATCCATTAGTGGTGAGTGTCAGCTCAATAACGCGACCATCGGGTGTTTTCAGTTGCGCGAGCATCTCAATCAAATTTTCAATGTGCTTGCGCAGCAGGGGTTCTCCACCGGTCAGGCGGATTTTCTGGACGCCGTGGGCGACGAAAATCCGTGCGATACGGGTGATTTCTTCAAAGCTCAGCAGCGAAGTTTGCGGCAAAAAAGCATGATCATTGCCGAAGGATTCTTCAGGCATGCAATACACGCAGCGGAAGTTGCAGCGATCCGTCAGTGAAATACGCAGATCCTGTAATGGGCGCACAAGCGTATCGGCGATAAACCCTGTTGGGGCTTCGGGTATGGCGGGGATCGTTGGAGCCGCGTTAAGCTGGTGGTGATATGCCATGGGAATAAGTTTTTCTGGCATGGTGGCAATCCATTGTTACATCGTGTGAAACCGAGGAAAGGCAGGGCTGCGGCTAACTTAATATTCTGGCAGTTGCAGCCTTGGGCTGCATCTCATCGAACTCAGCCCGAGTAATCAGCCGGTGTGCCAGCGGAAAGACCACGTTGTCTTCGCGGAAGACATGAAGGCGCAGTAGCTCGATCAGAAACTTGCTCTGCTCGAGCGCGGCATCCAGAATAATGAGCTTTGTCTTTTCGTCCGGAAGCCGAAACGCCAGCCCCAGAAAATTGAGGATAACCGCCGCCAGTTGAGCGGCCTTTGTATGCTCATCTTCCATCATGTCGATGGCCGTGACTGGATCGTCACCAACTCCGTGCTCACCGCTGGCAAGCAGACGCTCGCGCAACAACGGAAAGATTGTCGCTTCTTCGCGGCGGTTATGAGGGATGAATTCCTCATCGAAAAAATTGAAAAAATGTTTGAGTTTGCTGTCCGCTTCCTTGGTGTATCCTTCTTTCTGAATTGAAATGATCGTATCTTCAAATGCGTTCACTTCCATCAAAAATGGGGCATGTTCATCGACGCACCCCCTGAGGAAAGGGTGCATCTCCGCCGGTGAAACCAACTCCATGCTCGGAGGCGCATAGGCCTCCGGTGGATCCATGGGAGACAACCCCTCGTCAAGTCCCTTTTCTATTTCAGGTTGCTTCTTGAGCGGGTCTATCCGATTCAGTTTAAATTCCATGGTCATCAATTATTCTTCGGGCGCGCCTCGGACCAGGGAGTATTCGGATCACGGATCTGCTTGCGCTCCCAGTACCACATAACCACCTGGAATTCGCGGTTAATGTAATGAAATGGCGCCACCAGGAAGTGAATCAACCGGGTAAATGGGATCAGCCCAAGAATGACAAAGGCTATAGCTATATGTGCCATGATCACCGGTGGCAGGTTACTGACTGCATCGATCTTCGGGTTCAGCTTCACGATGGACCACAGGTACGGTGACAGATCCGCCGCAAACCAGGACGATCCCCAGCGGGAAAAAATCGCGATCCAGCAACCGAGAGCAAACTGAACCATAATCAGCAGTTCTATGAAGATGTCCATCCCGGTAGTCACCATTTGAACTCGCTCGTTGGTAATCCGGCGGATGAAAAGCCATACCAATCCAAACAGCGCGGCGAGGCCAAACATGAAACCTACGCCCTCATGGACGACCAGGTTCACCGGGTTGCTGTTAAACGCCAATACCAGCCCAGGAAACAGGAAAACAAATAAATGCGCCAAAAACAGTATCAGGATGCTCCAGTGGAACATCATGCTGCCAAAGAATACCGAATCGCTATTCAGGAACTGGGAGGACAAGGATGAAACCTTGAAGCCTTTGGACCTGTATCGGTAAATGCTCCCGACCACACAAATCACGATGGCGATGTACGGCAAAGCAATATAAAGGAAGTTAGTAAGTGCGTTCATGAGTTATATCCAATTCTCCGTAGGTTCAAAGATCCCCGCCACTGTTTTGCGGATTTAACAGCTCAATCTCCATTTCCTTCTCCAGCATTCCCAGGAAATCCGAGGTCGCAGGCCTCGTCGCAGCGTCGGATAGCCTGGCCAGCACTTCAGGTACTTTTTGAAAGTCCTTCATCATCACCTGGAGCACTGCATTAAACGCCCGGCCAAAAATCAGTTTGTTATTTCCCGAGGGTGCTTCGATGAGCGTCTTGAAATGCTTCTTATAATTCTCGTCCTTCTTCACGACACGCTCAGGGTCAAACTCGTGAATTATCAGCGACAGTGCCGGCACCAGAAGTTCCTCGACCAACTCCTCCCTGTCGTCCTGATCCTTGAGCAGGGGAATCAAGCGCAGCACATTCGGCAGGTGATCGGCCAATTCGCCCCGGCAATCGTTATGCACCAGCAAATGTTCGCGGTTCAGGTTGGCCAGCAGGTCGCCACGCTTGTAATCATCACCGAACATGACATAGCCAATACCCAGTGTGGTCAATGACTGAATCTCAAAGGTGCGCGTATGCAATTCCTGAAGATCAAGGGTGCTTTCAGGGATCACATCCAGAAAAAGCTGCAACTCGGTCGCAGCCTCCGGATAGCTCTCGCGGAGAAAGCCCAACAGCTTCCTCCCCCGATCTATGTAATCCGCATCCGGATAATCAAACAGCTCGGCCAGATCGGAATAATGCGCGTAGTTCATATGACTCACAATCCTCTCTGCATCGTGTCTTCCTTGAAGCCAAAGCCAGCGTTGCCCTTTCTGTCGGCAGTGAATTCAAGCATCTCGATCGCGTACTCGCGGTGCGCGGCGGGGATCACGAATCTTTGATCGAACTTGGCGAGCGATGTCAGCGTGTAAACATCCTCCGCCATCTCTGGCGTATAACCCACATCCCGCAGCACTTCCAGCGCCTTCTGCTCCGAAATGTCGCCAACCGATTTCCAGCGGCGATAAATTCTGACAGCCATCAGCTTCTTCAGGCGATCCTTGACCTTGCCTTCGTCCCCGGCGCTAAACAAGCTAGCGAGGTATTTCAGCGGAAAGCGCGCCTGGTCAATGGTGCCGAAGAAATCTGGCGTGCTTGTGTCATATAGCCAGTTATCATCCCAAGTCTTGCCAAGGGCATTGATTTTACTATTCTGCGCGGCATTGCTCACTTGCTTGACGCTCGCCATCACCGGCAACAAGGGCGGAACATAGAACAGCGAGGGAAGCGTCCTGAATTCCGGATGCAGCGGCAGAGCCAAGCCCCACTCCTTGACGAACTTGTAAACCGGGGAATACTGCGCCGCATGAATCGTCGAATCGGCGATTCCGTTCGCCTTGGCGGAGGCAATGACTGCCGGATCGTTAGGATCCAGCAGCATACTCAAGTGCTGGTTGACAATATCCTTTTCCGAAGCAGAAGCCGCATCCTGGATGCGGTCGGCATCATACAGGAGCACGCCGACATAGCGGATCCGTCCGACGCAGGAATGCATACAAGCTGGCGCAAGTCCCGCCTCAAGACGCGGATAGCAAAGTATGCATTTTTCCGATTTGCCGGTATGCCAGTTGTAATAGGACTTCTTGTACGGGCAAGCCGTAACGCACATTCTCCACGCGCGGCAGACTAGCTGATTGATGAGAACCACGCCGTCCTCGCCCCGCTTGTAGATCGCGCCCGACGGGCAGGAAGCGACGCAAGCCGGATTCAGGCAGTGATTGCAGACGCGCGGCAGGTAGAAGAACGCCATCTTTTCCAACTGAAACATGGCCGCCTGTTCGGCGGGCGACATGCTCTTGAGATTCGGATCGTTCCGGGCAAAATCCGGAGTGCCGCTCAAATCATCGTCCCAGTTGGGTCCCATCTTGATATCCATGGGCTTGCCAGTGATCAGCGAAACAGCTCTGGCCGTCGGCTGATCGTCGCCCTCGGGGGATTCGATCAAGTCGAGATACTTGTAGGTCCATGGCTCGTAATAATCGTCTATCACCGGCATATTGGGGTTGTGGAATATATTCAACAATCCCTTCCTCTTGCCCGCACCCTTGAGAGAAATCGACCCGCCGATACTCTCCCAGCCTCCCTTATAGATGCCCTGGTCTTCCCACTTCGTCGGATAACCGGTACCTGGCTTGGTTTCCACATTGTTCCAGTACATATATTCGGCGCCCTTTCGGTCTGTCCAAATATTTTTGCATGCAATGGAACACGTATGACAACCGAGACACTTATCCAGGTGAAATACAAGCGCAATTTGTGAGCGAATATCCATGTCTATTTATCCTTACCGTCTAATCAAAATACTACCTTGTCCATCTTCTTGATAGTCACGTGAGTATCCCGATTACAGGCAATGGGTCCCCAGTAATTGAAGTGGTACGAAAACTGGCCATATCCGCCACACAGGTAGTTAGGCTTCAAATGAACCCGCGTGAAGCTGTTCAGTCCTCCCCCTCTCTTGCCCCCTCTGACCGGCGACTTCGGAATATTCAGTGTCCGGTCAGTGGCGTGATATACAATGCATACGCCCTTGGGAATGCGGGAGGAGACAACTGCCCTGGTGCAGAACGTGCCGTGGTCATTGTGTACATCGCACCAATCGTTGTCCTTGATGCCCAAGGTCTCCGCATCCTGCTCGCTGATCCATACCGGCTCGCAGCCGCGATGCAGGGTCATCATGCGGAGATTGTCGCCGTAGGTCGAGTGGATGTGCCACTTGCCATGCGGCGTGATGGCGTTCAGCACCAATGCCTTGCCAGCCTTCAGCGTTTCCTTCAGGTCGCCATGGGCCTCGGGCGACGGCGAAGGCTTGTAGGTCGGCAGATGCTCGCCATAGGCAATATACATGTCGTGATCGAGGTAGAAATGCTGACGTCCTGTCAGCGTCCTGAACGGCACCAGCGTGTCGATGTTGTACGTAAAGGCGCAATAGGCCCTGCCGTTGTTCATCAGGCCCGACCAGAGTGGGGAATTGCCGTATCGCTTGGGCGATTCCTGCAGGTTCGCATAGGTCATCCGAACATCGCGACTGCCCTCGGCCAGATGCGCCAGAGGCAAACCGGTCTTTTTCTCCATGTTCTTGTAGGCCCTGACCGCCAGCTCGCCATTGGTCAGGGTGGACAAGTGCAGAATGGTGTTGCAAACCGATACATCTTCCTTCAGCGAAGGATAGGTCTTGCCGCCTATCGTCTCCTTTGGAAAATGCTTGGATTTCAGCATTTCGTCGTACTCTTCGGTGCAGAGATAATGGTTGCCATGACCGCCCAGACCGCCGTTTCTGACACCTTCGCCCAGGGTGATGTAATTATCGTAGAGCTTGGTGTAGTCGCGGCGAATCACGCTGAGCTTGTGCATGGTCTGGCCGGGAATCGCCTCGCATTCGCCCTTGTACCAGTCTTTCAGGCGCGGCTGGGTAATTTCATCCTTGGAATCGTGCGCCAAGGGCGACATCATGACGTCAACCTGGGTCTCCGGCATATACTTCTTGGCGAGTTCGCTGGTGGCTTTCGCCAGATCCTTGAAGATGTTCCAGTCCGACTTGGATTCCCAGACCGGCGCAACTGCGGCCGACAGCGGATGGATAAACGAATGCAGGTCAGTGCTGTTCAAATCCGCCTTCTCGTACCACGAGGCCGCCGGCAGCACGATGTCCGAGTAAAGCGCCGACGTTTCCATGCGGAAGTTCAAATCCACCACCAGATCCATCTTCCCTTTTGGCGCAACCTCGTGCCACTTGAGTTCTTTGGTGTGATCGTCGGAATCCTTGGCGATAATATTGGTATGCGTGCCCAGGTAATGATTGAGGCAGTACTCCATGCCCTTCATGCTGCCGCCGATGGCGTTGCCGCGCCAGATGTACCAAACCCGCGGGTGGTTCTCCGGCGCTTCCGGATCGCCAATCGAATATTCAAGCTTCTTCGACTTGAGCTGTTCGAGAACGTAATCGGTGATGCCGGCATCATCTTTGGCGCCTTGCGACATGGCTTCCCTGGAAAGTTCCAGTGAGTTTTGCTTGAACTGCGGATAGAACGGCATCCAGCCATTACGCACCGACATAAAGATGGAGTCGGCATTGTGCATCTCGGTCAGCTTGTTCTTGGGCACGGCGTTGTAGCGGGAATAATGCCCGTCATAACGATACTGGCAGGTGTTGATGTAGTGCCAGATCGGCGTCTGTTGCAGGCGGGCGCCACTGACCCAGTCCTTGGCCATCGCTATCCCCGCCCAGGAATCCACCGGCGCCAGTTTCTCCTGGCCCACGTAGTGGTTCAAGCCGCCACCGTTCTTGCCGACGCAGCCGCAGAACATCAAGGCCATGGCGCCGGCGCGATACATCAAGTTCGCGTGATACCAGTGGTTGATGCCTGCGCCAAGGATGATCATGCACTTGCCTTCGGTGACGTTGGCCGTATTGGCCCATTCCCTGGCGAATTGCAGCACGGTATTGGAATCGATACCGGTAAAAATCTCCTGCCAGGCCGGTGTGTAGGCGGCATCCTTGTCCGTGTAGTCCTTCGGGTAGTCGCCGGACAATCCGCGTCCCACGCCATACTGGCCAAACATCAGGTCATAAATCGTGGCGACGGCGACCTTGCCGTCGGTAGTCTCAACGTATTTGACGGGAATGCCGCGCAGCGCCTTCTTGTCCAACCCGAATTCGGTAAACTCTGTAGACAAAACCTCATCGTGATTCTTGAACAAGGTCAGCACCGGATCAAACGACTGATGGTCGGTCGAATTTTCATACTTCATGTTCCAGTTGCCGCCCGCCTTTTCATAGCGGTGCCCCATCGCACCCTTCGGCACGACTAAATTTCCGGACTTCGCGTCTACGTTGACAAACTTCCATTCGCCGTTCTCGATGTCCTTGTACTGAGCAATTTGATTGGCGCGAAGCATCCGGCCCGGCTTGTAGTTATTGCCTTCTTTTTCCAGGACAACCAGCATCGGGCTGTCGGTGTACCGCTTGCAGTACTCAAGGAAATAGGGTGTCTGTTTTTCGTGGTGGAATTCCTTGAGAATGACGTGCGACACCGCCATCCAGAACGCGCCATCGCTACCCGCATGGAGCGGTATCCATTGATCCGCGTATTTGCAGACCTGGCTGAAGTCGGGCGAAAACACCACTGCCTTGGTGCCGTTATGCCGCGATTCGGCAAAAAAGTGGCAGTCCGGGGTGCGCGTCATGTTCAGGCACGCGCCCATATCGGCGATCATCTTGGAGTTGTACCAGTCGGCGCTCTCGCAGACGTCGGTCTGTTCGCCCCAGATTTCCGGGAAGGCGGTAGGCAGATCGCAGTACCAGTCGTAGAAGCTGAGGTTCACGCCGCCGAACAACTGGAAATAACGCGCGCCTGCCGCATAGCTGATCATGGACATCGCAGGAATGGGCGAAAAGCCGAATACCCGATCCGGGCCATATTTTTTCGCCGTATGGAGATTGGCCACCGCCATGATTTCCAGAACTTCGTCCCAGGAGGTCCTTCTGAAACCGCCCTTGCCGCGCGCATTCTGATATTTCTTGCGTGCCTCCGAATCGTTTTGCAATGCCTCCCAAGCCTTGAATGGGTCGCCGGTTTTTTCTTTCTGCGCGCGATAGGCATCGACCAAGGCGCCCCGAATCAACGGGTACTTGATGCGAAGCGGACTGTACAAGTACCAGGAATAAGAGATGCCTCTTTGGCACCCACGGGGCTCATATGGGGGAAGAGAATCCTCAAGGAGCGGATAATCTGTCTGCTGCGTTTCCCAAACAACAATGCCTTCTTTGACATGAACCTGCCAGGAACAGCCGCCCGTGCAATTGACTCCATGTGTGCTTCTGACGATGCGATCATGTTGGAAGCGATTTCGGTAAAATTCTTCCCATTTACGCGTATCTGGCGAAACAATGTCTTTGATCCAACCCATGTGACTCTCCCTGTTGTTTCTCTATAGCCTGATTTAGAACAATTGCCTAAACTTCGATTACTGAATGTCCGCAGACTTCAGTTGCCGGTCGTAGATATCAGAATTAACGGACCTTTTCTTCCGGCCTTGGCCGACGAGCCAGAAAAATATCAGCATCACCATTACACCAGCGCAACCGGCGATGAACATCCTCCACTCATAATTACTGGGTTTCTGAAAAGCGTTTTGCTTGTCGGCATTCTGCAGGAACGCGACCAGAGCGCGGGCCTCGTTCTCGGTAATTTCCCGGCCCTGATAGGCTGCCTGCATCACCGGGAAAGGCGATTCAGCTCCGTTATGCGGAATCATCGCTGTGATCCCTTCTGCGCCCATGCGCGAGAATGCCGTGGTCAATTCCCTTGCCAGCACGCCGCCGCCGATAACCGCGTCATTTTGCACGTGATGGCAGGAATTGCAGGATGCGCCCCCGTTCTTCAGGCGAACAATGCCCTCAAAAAGGTTCTGTCCCTGCAGAATTTCCGCCGGTGTTGACACCGCTACTACTGCTGGTGCCTCCTGTGCGGGTGGTGCGGCGGCATCCTTGGCAGGTTCCTGGGCAAATATCCCATGGGAGCCGATCAGCAATCCCCCGGCAACGAGGAATCTAACTATCATCTTGTGAATCGCAAAACCTCGATTAATCATGTCGACGACCTCTCCATTATTTTATCGTACTACCAGCGCTTGCGGTAACCGTCTTTTTCCACCCAGACGGGTGAAATGTGAGGCGGTCAAGAAAAACTGCCACTCCCTTACTTTTTTGCGTCCAGAACAAGCTGCAAGAAGCCCTGCCTGATCTTTTTTATCTCTCTTCACTTCTCCACGCCGCAGAGTAAGCTAAACGCGGCATTTTCGAATAGCGTGATAAAAGTTTATGCCTCCTAACAAAGCGCCGCATGCCTTATAGGTACGTGCTCTACGCAGGCATTAAGCAAGCGCAACGGTAATTCATGAAGCATCCGGCGGCGATTGAAGCGATAACAAAACTCGTTCAAATGCT
>Ga0315281_10003381_pt1 | contig 23385 bp, 17 predicted proteins | sample YL17G07_0_MG_FD_204540 | JGI IMG/M metagenome (GOLD analysis project Ga0315281, IMG submission 204540) | Sediment microbial communities from Yellowstone Lake, YNP, Wyoming, USA - YL17G07_0 | ecosystem: Environmental > Aquatic > Freshwater > Lake > Sediment | place: USA: Wyoming | collected... | reverse complement strand
GTTATGGAGAGAATTAGCTTCTCAGCATGATATGTTGGTTACGAGATTAGCATCAATTCATGAAATGCCATTGCATCCGGATATAATTGCATCAAAGACTTCCGATAAATTTACAGGAATTAGATTTGACATAAAAGGGAAAAATATTTTTAAGGTATTAGAAGCTGTTGCGTTAGGGCAAGAAGTTTCAGGACAGTTTACTCGTGTATTTCGCGGTAACATCTTTACTAGAGACACCTCTTTATTAATATTAAAAAGTACCGATTCTCTAGTAGTAAATAGAGCTTTTGAAGTTATTGAAAGCTATATTGACGTAGAAAAGTCTTATAAATTTCACCTGGGAGGTTTTCAAGGATATCAATGCTGGGAAGGGGCAGCAGAGGTATTAGATAAAATCTATGATAAATAAAAAAACAGTATTAATTATGATCTTAGGAGTTTTAATTATATCTACTCTCATTGTCGCGGTTACAAATAAAAATGTATATAGAGGAGTATTGGTTTTATCAGACTCCTGTGATATTTTTTTAGGATTAACCGGTAAGGGTAATGTAAGATTTACAGAAATTGATGGTACATTCTTAAAGAGGTTTAGATTAAAATATTTTCCGGCTTTATCGCGAGACAGTACATATTTAGCCTTTATAGGAGATAATCTGATTAAGGAAGAGGAGAAGTCGCACTCTCTTTATACTTTAGTGATTCTTGAAAATAAGAAAGGTTTATTTAAGGAGTATAATGTTATATATCAAGCCGATCCCGTTAAAGAAACGCTTGGTATGCTTAATTGGTCTCCCGACGGAACAAAATTAGTACTTTTTTCAAGCAAAGGATTTAATTCAGGTTTCCCAGTAGGCGGTTTCGAAAGTTCCCTAAAAATTCTTGATTTAGAAAGCAAATCATTTTTTGAGATACTTAAAATTAAAAACGTTGATGAATCCACTCCTTCTTGGTCCAGAGATGGTAAATTTATCTATTTTAGCGTATGGAACCAAAGTAAGGGCGAATCAGAAGTAGTAAAATGCAATGTTGAAACCAAACAACTTGGGACTTTGACCGAAGGCGCTGCTCCGAGTTGCTCTCCGACATCCAATATTCTTCTTTTCAGCGATAATAAAAATATCTATCAAGCTGACTTAGATGGTAAAAATAAAAGAATACTTATTAAGGATTATCGAGCAATTAGTTTATTCACTCCTATAGTTTGGGCTCCGGATGGGAAGAGTTTTTTGTATTACAGGTGGGGGTTAAGCAAGTTCAAGCCGATAGGTATAATTCAGGCTTTAACCGGAACATATCAGGAGTTAGTAGCTGTATCTTTAAATAAGCCTAATAAACCCACTGTGATTTATAAAACCGACAAAAGTTTTTGGGGTTTATCTTGGGCTGAATGCAAAAGATAGAGAATTATAAGAATTCCGGGGACTTAATTCCAATAAATGGATTATAAGCGGATTATAGCGGCATTATTGATCTTCCTTCCTTTCACGTCTTCCTTCGCATCCCAAACCAGATATGTCATTGAGGGTGTGCCGCATATTCGGCAAGGAGATTACCTTTGCACAGTTGCATCATGCGAGATGGTGCTTAGTTATCATAAATATGATATTTCTCAGGCGGAGATAGCCAAGCGCGATATCAGGAATATCGAAAAAAAAGTAGAGATGGACCTTGAGAAGATAGAAATGTATTTGAAGGAACGGGGCATCAGGGTTCATTATCGAGCCGGCGATCTCGAAAGGATAAAGGACTACGTTCAGAGAGACATGCCGGTGATTCTGCTCATGTGGACTGATTTTGATAAGAAAGATAAGCGTGCCCGCGTAGCCATTGGCTTTGATGATAAGAAAAAGACCATTATCCTTATTGACCCCGCAGATGCCAAGGAACACGAAATAGGATACGGGCCATTCTTAAAATTATGGGATGTCGAGGAAAAAAAGATACTTCTTATATATCCGCAGTAAAAATAACAGCCGATTCCGACGATTTCAAACTAGGTACAGCGGTTAGTTTTGGGCATAAATGGTAGCCTGTCCCTATTAAAACCCCATAGAAGATGAATGAAAAACTAATATATTCTATACTTAATGGGGAAAAAATTAAAAAGATATTTTTCCTTTTTATTGCAATAATTATTTTCCTGGGAATCCCGCCACTTTCGGCAAAAGATAATGTAGAGGTAGATTTTAATGTTTTAACTTACTATTACCTAAGCCCCCAGCCGGATAAAGCACCCTTACAACTAGAGCAATTCATTATATCAGAGAGGTTTGCAAAGGATGAAAATTTTAGGAAATATGGGGTTTATAATACCGCGTATTTATTCGGAAGAATAGCCAAGCTGGAGCCGTCTCTGATTACAAAATACGAGGATTTATTTGATAAGGCCTCTCACGAAGGCAGAAGTTTTATTTTAAAGATATTCCAATTATGTGGTAATGAACAGGTAAAGGATTTTCTTGCTGTTAAGTTAAAAGATAAGAACTTTTCTAAGGAAAAAGAAGAAATCTCAAAAATTATAAAAGAGGGTATCCCAACAGGGTTTAATCCACTTGATAGAGAAATAAAAGATGCCGGTGACCTTGATTTCTTATGGGCTGAATTTATGATAACAGGTGACGAAAAAGCTATTCAAAAAATTATCGGCGTTCTTGACTGGCAGGACCACTTTAGAAATAAATTATCTGATTATCTGAAAAGTCCAGTTGCGGTAAGCGAAAAGGAAGAAATAACAAATATACTTGAAAAAGATTTTAGCCTCAAATGTAACATTCCAACTCAAGCAATAGTATCTAGTGAGGATTTAGATATCTTTATATCGTCACATTTGCAGTCGCAAGAAGATAGAATTGAGCGGTTTCGGAAAGTACGTAAGGCTTTAAATTTAGCTGGAGAAGATATCTTATATATGGCAATAAAAGGTTCTGCTAACTGGTCTTTGAATAGTAACGCAGAACAGCATAAAAAAGTTTTTGAAATATGCGATGCTGAAATTGCAAAACATGCCGGCACTACCAAGATTGCACTTTTAAGGATTGCTGCTAACGGATATGTTTCGAATAATAATTTCGCAGAAGCCATTGATAGACTAAAACAGTTATCCCTACTGATGCCTAAGGATAGAGATATACACTATAGGTTGGGTTTGGCTTATGCAGAGTCCGGAGATACGGGAAACGCTATTAAGGAATTAGATATTCTGAAAAACATAGATTTCTCTCTATCAAGTAAGTTAGAGAAAGAAATTAGTTATGCAAAACTTAAATCTTTGGAAATAGAAAATTTCATAGAAAATAACAACTTAATTGATACAGAGAAGATTATAAAAAACATCATAGGCGCTCTGGATGGCATTAAGAGTTATCAAAGTAGGCTTATAATGCGGGATTACACAAATGATAAATTAAAACCAAAAGACTATATCTTTATTGAATTGCGTTTTGGATACGAAAAACCCGATAAATTCTCCGTAGAACAATATGCTAATGAAGACAATGGTTCTGTGTATGATATGTGGACATCTATAAACGGTAACCACTATGATTTATTGCCCGTATTGGGTTGGATAGAAGAAAAGGATGCCGAATCAATAAAAAATAAAAATAACCTAAACTACGAGCTTTCCTTAGAGAAATATATTAAGCTAATGGAACAAAATAATACAGGTGCAATTAATTTGTATGAAGAAAATAAAGACAATACAAGTTATTATATAATAAAATATAATTCACCGAGGTGGGTTTTTTTCAAATATGGCATAAAAGATATCAGATATAATATTCAACTTTGGGTAGATAAAAATAGCTTATTGCTGGCTAAGGCCATTATTAAATTGAATGCTAAGGATGAAAAATCTGGAAAAGACATAGTCTACGATTTTATTCAATTATTAACGAATTATAATAATGTAACAGTCTTGGCGCCAACAAAAGTATATGCCAATAAAAAATCTGAATTTATGAAGCCGGAGGAACTTCAAGAGGTAACAGGTAGATGGTAGAACCTGAGAGCCCTAGGCGTTTTAGTTAACCCTCAATAACCCCCCCCAGCTGCAAAACTAATCCTTCCTTAAGAAAAAACAATACTGGGTTAAGCATTGGCCGGCAAAATACGCCTTAAAAGTGCGAATAATGTGTTATTAAGGAGCGTTCTCGCGGAGAACGCTTTTTTATTTTACGGAATTTATCTTTCAAGGTTAGAAAGAGCGGATAACGACGTCCTTTTTAGCAGGGTATGCTGAGGAGGACGTTTCTATTTTTGGTTGTTTAGTGTAAAGTTTAAGCGCGCAATCCAACAATTTTACTTGACATGGAGGTTGGTTATGTTATCATTTTGCGTTACCAAGATACGGACGATGGCGTCCTTTCTTTATTCATGGAATAAGGAAGGGCGCTTTTTTTATGGTAAAGGCATCGGGAAAGGCGGTTTTGCCAGTAATTTGTGATATAATGAGGCATTCAGGCTAAAATATGAAGATAATCGGCAAAAATACGCTTGGTCAATCCGGGGATATCAAAATTACCGCTTTGGATGTTTTGACGCCTGATATTGCCAGGGAAGCCAAGGCCGGACAGTTCGTGGTGTTGATGGTCTCTCAGGAAGGGGAAAGAATTCCCCTGACCATTGTGGATACGGATGCAGCCAAGGGAACAGTCACGCTGATTTTTCAGGAAGCGGGATTAACGACAAAACTTTTAGGTAAGTTGGATATCGGCGATAATTTATATGCCTTGGCCGGCCCCATGGGGCACCCTACCGAGATAAAAAAATACGGCAGGGTAATCCTCATAGGCGGCGGGGTAGGTATCGCGGAAATTTATCCGGTGGCAAAGTCCATGAAAGAAGCCGGTAATCACGTTACCGTTATCATCGGCAGCCGCACCAAGGAGCTGTTGATTTTAGAAAAGGAATTAAAGGCCGTATCCGATGCGGTCTCTATTACCACTGACGACGGCTCTTACGGCCGAAAAGGATTTGTTACCGATGTTTTGCAGGAACTTTTGGCTTCCCCGCGCCCGGCCCAGGACGTAATGCTTGTGTATGCAGTCGGACCCATACCGATGATGCGCCGGGTCGCGAGCGTCACCAAAGATACCGGCGTCAGGACGATTGTTTCTTTAAATGCGCTCATGGTTGACGCAACGGGGATGTGCGGCTGCTGCCGGGTGACTGTTGCCGGGGAAACTAAATTCAGCTGCGTGGACGGCCCGGAGTTCGAAGCGCACTCCGTTGACTGGGATGAACTTATCAAAAGGAACCGGATTTACGACGATAAAGAAAAACACATTTGCCAGCTTAACGCGCGTTCGATCGGAACATCATGAAAAAAGAGCCCGTAAAAATAAAAGAATTAGAAGCGGCAAAAAGAATAGAGGGATTTGAGGAGGTAGTGGGGGGATATTCGCAAGTACAGGCATTCACGGAGGCGCTCCGTTGTCTCCAATGTAAGAATCCCACCTGTATTTCCGGCTGCCCGGTAGGAATCGATATAAAGAAATTTATTTACGAGATAACGCAAAAAGATTACCGCCGCGCGTATCTTACCATCCGGGAGAAAAACAATTTTCCCTCTCTGTGCGGCCGGATCTGCCCCGCGGAATATCAATGCCGCAAAACCTGTGTCATGACTAAAAAGAACGAGCCGTTCGCCTCCGGGCAGACCATCAACATCCATTTCCTGGAAAGATTTGTCGGCGACTACGGCATACAGAATAAGCTGGAGGTTTCGGGAGATAAAAATAAAACTTTGAGTAAATTTAAAGTGGCGGTGGTGGGTTCCGGGCCCGCGGGCCTGTGCTGCGCGGGAGAATTGGCCCGGCTGGGCATCGGCGTGGTTATTTTTGAAAGTCTTCATCAATCCGGCGGGGTGCTGCGTTATGGGATCCCGCCCTTTCGCCTGCCGCGGGCAATTTTGGATTTCGAGATCGACTACCTTAAAAAAATGGGGGTTCAGATCACCCCTAATTTTATTATCGGTAAGGTTAAAACCGTTCAGCAGCTTTTTAACGAAGGCTATTCGGCAATATTTTTGGGTCTGGGCGCCGGCACTCCTTCTTTTCTAGGTATAAAAGGAGAGAACCTGTGCAATATCTATTCGGCGAATGAATTTTTAACCCGGGTAAACCTCATGTCGGCATATCAATTTCCCCGGTTTCACACCCCCGTCAATATAGGCAGGCATATCGCGGTGATCGGCGGCGGCAATACCGCCATGGATGCGGCGCGGGCCGCTTTGAGATTGCAAAAGATGAACGGCATAGCCCCCGACACTGCCATTGTGTACCGGCGCACTGAGGTTGAAATGCCCGCCCGGCGCCTGGAAATAGAACACGCCAAAGAAGAAGGTATAAAGTTTAAATTTCTGGTCAAGCCCGAAGAGTTCATCGGCGATGAGGCCGGTTTTGTCAAAGAGATGCGGTGCCTGGCGTGTCAGTTAGGCGAACCGGATAGTTCGGGAAGAAGAAAGCCCGTTCCCATTGCCGGAAGCGATTTTAAAATACAATGCGACGTGGCTATTATCGCCATAGGATTGCAGGCAAACCAGATTTTAACGGCAGCGACGCCCGAGTTAAAAGTAGACAAATACGGAGATGTTATCGTTAATCCGGAAACCATGGAGACATCAATTAAAGGAGTATTCGCGGGAGGTGATATCGTCGGAGGAGAAGGCACCGTCATTGAAGCCATGGGCATGGCTAAAAAAGCCGCCCAGTCGATCGTAGAGTATATTAAACAGGGCTCCCCGCCTAAGCACTCAAAAAGCGCTTAAGGGTTTGTCTAAAGCGCTTTTTGTGTAGGCGCGGAGTCAATTCGCGCATTGACTTACTCACACTCCCTGCCTGCCGGAAGGCAGGCAGGGGTTCGTAAGTCAAGCGCTCATTGAAGGAGGAGGAAAGATGTCGGAGAAGTTAGAGAAATTTATGGCCCAGGTTATAGAAAGAAATCCCGGCGAAGTTGAATTTCACCAGGCGGTTCGGGAGGTAGCGGAGTCGGTAATGCCTTTTATCGAAAAAAACCCAAAGTATCAGAGCGCAAAGATCTTGGAAAGAATGGTGGAGCCGGAGAGGGTTATTATGTTCCGCGTTCCCTGGACGGATGATAAGGGAGAGATTCAGATTAACCGCGGATACCGCATTGAAATGAGCAGCGCAATCGGGCCTTACAAAGGCGGGATACGCTTCCATCCCACGGTTAACCTGAGCATCCTGAAATTCCTGGCCTTTGAGCAGGTATTTAAGAACAGCTTGACCACCCTGCCTATGGGCGGCGGGAAAGGCGGTTCTGATTTTGACCCTAAGGGAAAATCAGACAATGAGGTGATGTGGTTCTGCCAGAGCTTTATGACGGAATTATCCAGGCACATCGGGCCCGATACAGACGTGCCGGCCGGCGATATAGGGGTGGGAGGCCGGGAAATCGGGTATATGTACGGTCAATATAAAAGGCTGCGCAACGAATTTACCGGGGTTCTCACCGGTAAAGGCTTGTGCTGGGGCGGAAGCCTGATTCGCCCTGAGGCAACCGGTTACGGTTGCGTCTATTTCGTGGAAGAGATGCTTAAAACGCGGGGAGAATCTTTGAAAGGAAAAGTCTGCGCAGTATCCGGCGCCGGCAATGTCGCGCAGTACACCGTGGAGAAACTTATTCAGCTCGGGGCAAAAGTAGTAACCCTTTCAGACTCCAACGGTTTTATTTACGACGAAGGCGGGATTGACAGCAAGGAATTGAACTGTGTCCTGGAGCTTAAAAACGTGAGGCGCGGCCGGATTAAGGAATGCGCCAAAGATTTCAAGTGTAAATATTTTGAGAACCAAAAACCCTGGGGCATAGAATGCGACATCGCTTTCCCCAGCGCTACCCAGAACGAAATTGACAAGGATGATGCCAAAACACTGGTTAAAAACGGATGCATCGCAGTAGGCGAGGGTGCGAATATGCCTACCACTCCGGAAGGAGTGGAGGTTTTTCAGAAGGCGAAGATTTTATATGCGCCCGGCAAGGCCTCCAACGCCGGCGGAGTGGCAACCTCCGGCTTAGAGATGAGCCAGAACAGCATGAGGTTATCCTGGTCGCGCGAAGAGGTCGATAAGAAGCTGCGCGAGATTATGGTGGCCATTCACCAGCAGTGTGTCAAATACGGCAAGGAAGGCAGCCATATTAATTATGTCAGCGGAGCCAATATCGGGGGATTCGTGAAAGTGGCCGATGCCATGATCGATCAAGGGTTAGTCTAATTGTAGCTGGGCTTTCCATACGCTTCATCCGGAAAAATAAAAAGGTGTTCGCGAGAACACCTTTTTATTTGTATTGAACGCTTTCATTTTTCGCAGTAAAATATTTGTATCGTGGACAAAAACCAGGCCATAGAAGATTTTTTCAGAAATTTAAAAAAGACCTTCAATATCGCCTCCCTTTTTACTAAAGGCCACCCTTCCTTTGCCAAAACCGTCGTTGAATTCAAAAATAGCCTTGATACGCTTCTCACATTTTTAAGCCCCGTGAAAGTGGGCATTACCCCCGAATCTTTTTTAGTAGAAGATGCGTATTTCAAAGGGCTGGCCTATCAGGACTTGGCAAAGATGTTGCATCTGCGCCGGATAAAAAGTTTTCAGATTACGCCGGGCATAACGGAGGAGGAGTTGGTCGTTTTCTTCGCCACGCTTTCGCTGCACCCCAAGGAGATCATCGTGGGCGGCGGCGTCGGGCATCTGTTGAAGGAGCAGAAATCGGAACATATCCTTATCGAAGAGCTCGATTATTCGCAACTCTTAAAAGGGTCGGGGAAAGAATGTGCCGACATATGGATATACCTGCTTAAGGAGGCGGTGGAAAAAGACGATCCCCAGAATGCCGGTGTCCTCGCCGATAATTTTGAAAAAATGGTTCAGCACTTCGGCATCAAAGACCTTTTAGAAGACCCCGAGTCAAAAGAGAATATCTACCGGTTTTTCTCGTATCTTAAAAATAAAAGCAAGGATAAACTCGGGCACTGCGCCAAGCAGGTCGCGCGTTCCATGCTGCAGGAGAAAGACATTGGCCAGAAAGTCGATCCCGAGACCATAAAGATGTTCCTTAAAGATTTAAGCGATGCAGACTTTGCCGATGTATTGAGCGACGGCCTCTTAACCGATGATGGTTTTGACCCCGTCAGTTTTACCCTGTTTTCCAGGATACTTGATGAGGATAAGCAGAAATCCATTGCCGCCGAAACGGTCAAAGCGGTTAAAGCAAGACCTTTCAAAGATACCCAAAAGGTAAGGAAGAATATAGAAAAACTCTTTTCCACCCCCGGTGATACCAGCGTCTCTCAGGTGTACCGCGCAACACTCTCCGCGCTTTTACAAGATACCGCGGTCGAACGGCATATTACGCTCGATCGCGAGCAGCTCCAGAAGAGCTACCAGCTCGTTTTGCTAAATTTGTTTTATGACGAAAGAGACCCGGAAAAGATACCGCCCATCGTTGACAAATTAATGAGGGAGTTAGACGGGATACTGCGCAAGAAAGACCTGGAATATCTGGTGTTCTTGATGGGGGTAATACACAAAAAAAGAAAAGAAGATCCTTTGCACAGCGACCTCTTCGACCGTTTAGATAAAGCCATGTATGATTTCATCGAACATAACATGGCAGAGGACGAAGGCGTCACCGAGTTCAAATATTTTTTCGATAGCCTGCAAAAGAGCTCTCTCGGAATCGATTTCTATCTTCATAAGATATTTAATGAAGAAAAGATAAATCCGGTCCTGTTGAAATTATTTTTCAAATTCTTCCCCGCCGGATTGCCCGTTTTTTATACGAATATAGAGCGTAAGAGAGGCGATATAGAATTCTTAGAGGCGATGGTGGAACAGCTAAGCATCGTTGACCATCCGTATGCCGTAGAGGCGCTCAAATACATCTATTCATCCATGAATAATTTTATCAAGATGGAAGTGCTCAAAGCGATGCGCAAACTCCCCACCTTTGACCGGGAATTCTTATTATCCATTTTAAAAAGCGGCGAGCCAGCCTCTAAGAAAGAGGTCTTGCTCGTTCTCATGCAAGACGAGGGATCGAGAAAGCAGGCGGTAGAGGTGCTTTTTTCAGTCAAAAGCCCGTGGGGGACAAAAAACAATATTATTTTAGAAAATATCATTGCGGTGGGGGAAGCGGGATTTAAGGCAGCCGAAGGGTATTTAGCGGCGATGAGTAAAAAATACTTCTTTTGGAATAGTGAAATACGGAAAGAAGCCTTAAAGGTCTTAAAAAAATGGGCGCGGTAGGACTCATTGAGCAGGCGTTGAAGGATCTTATCGTCTCGTTGCAGGCGATACGGCTTTATTCCCAGGAACACGCGCTCTTTAAAAATGCCGTTTCAAAAGCATATGACAGCCTGCGCTCAGTATTACAAGACAAGGCAGAGTTTGTAATCGGCATCATCGGCGAAGAGTTAGTCTGTGAAAAAGAGATATTTTTTCAGTTAAGCTCAATGGCGCAGCCGCTGGTTGCCGCTCTAAAAGCGCGCGGCATAGAGCGGATTGGTTTTTACCGGGCGCTGCAAAAAGAAGAGCTGGTGAAATTTATTGCCTTTTTAGCGGGACCTAAAGAAGCGGTCCCCAAAGACCCCCAGGAGCATCTGGCCCTTTTGGAAATACGCAATATCCAGGCCGGTAAAATAAGGGTTGATGGTGACGCTGTTGTTTCCGCCGGCCCTCAAGCACCCGCGGGTGTCGATTACGGGCGCCTCTTCAGTAATTCTCACTCCGCCTTTTCGCAGTCTCTCGATACCGTCATTGATGACGAAGATATGGACTATCTGGCCTTGCGATTATCCGTGAACAACGTTATTGAAAATTTAATGGATCAGCACAGCGAGGTTCTAAAATTAGTCACGGTAAAACGATATGACCTGGGGACCTTCGTACACATTATGAACGTGTGCATCCTGGCGATGCATTTTGCTTCCAGGATCGGGTTTGAGCGCAAGGATGTCCTGGATATAGGGATCGCCGCCCTATTCCACGATATCGGTAAACTCTATATCTCCCGAAGGATACTTAACAAAGAGACTACTTTAAGCGGCGAGGAATTTGAAAGAATCAAAAGCCATTCCGCCGTAGGCGCCGAACTCCTCTTGAAATATGCCGGTTCGCTCGGGCCGCTGCCGGTAGTGGTTGCCTTCGAGCACCACTTAAAATACAATTTAGACGGGTATCCGAAATTAACCTTTGCGCAGAAGCCGAACATCGCCTCTTTGATGGTCTCCCTGTGCGATGTCTATGATGCCCTCTCAACGCGCAGGAGCTACAAAAGCGATTATCCTCCCGACATGATTTATGCTTTTATGGTGAAGGAGAAAGGCAGGCTCTTCGCGCCCGAACTCCTGGAAGACTTCTTTAAGGTGATGGGGGTTTGGCCTATCGGTACTATCGTCGCCTTAAACGATGACCGGGTTGCGGTCGTACGGCAGGAGAATGAAGACGATATATATTACCCGCAGGTAGAGATCATTCACCCCCAGGATAAAAAAGAATACCTTGATTTACGGCAGACCAAAGGAAGCGTTAAAATCTCCCGGGCCTTGAATCCCCTTACCGAAGCCAAAGCATACCTGTCGCTCATTTAGGAAAAGAAACCTAGATCCTTGCCTAAGCATAAAAAACGCTTGAGTGAAGCCAAAGCGTTTTTTAAGACTCGGAGTTATCCTTGCTCATTGCATTCGCAAGGATTTCGCTAGATAAAAGCTTAAGGTGCTCGATTCGCGCACCCCGCTGAATCGCTTTGCAGAGCAAAGCGAATCAAAGCGGCGGGGGCTCATTTATATATTTACAAACCGCCTGCCATATACTATAATAACCCTAAATTATTCCCGCCAATTTATCGCTTATACGCATGAAAAATATTGGTTTCGATAACGAAAAATACCTCAGAGAGCAGACTGCTGCGATAACCGACCGCGTCAAAAAATTCAATAATAAACTCTACCTTGAATTCGGGGGAAAGCTCTGTTTTGACTATCATGCCGCCAGGGTCCTGCCGGGATATGATCCCAACGTGAAGATACGGCTGCTGCAGCTTTTAAAAGAAAAGATGAAACTCGACATCGTCTTATGTATCTATGCCGCCGATATCGAAAGAGGGAGGGTGAGGGGTGATTTTGGCATAACCTACGATGCCGCGACCTTGAAACTCATCGATGATTTGAGAAAGTGGGGCCTGGACGCCGTCGCGGTAGTGATCACGAGATTTACCGGCCAGTCATCGGCACTCATCTTTAAAAATAAACTTGAGCGGCGGGGCGTTACCGTGTACCTGCATAATCCCATCGAAGATTATCCCGCCAACGTAGACCTGGTAGTCAGCGACAAGGGATTCGGCAAGAATGACTATATCAAGACCCTCAGCCCTATCGTGGTGATTACGGGGCCGGGGCCGAATAGCGGAAAACTGGCAACCTGTCTCTCGCAGTTATACCACGAACACAAAAAAGGCATCAATGCCGGTTACGCCAAATTTGAGACGTTTCCTATCTGGAACCTGCCGCTTAAGCACCCAATCAATGTCGCGTATGAGGCAGCTACCGCCGATATACTGGATTTTAACCTGGTGGACCCTTTTCACCTGAACATGTATAACCAGGCCGCGATAAATTATAACCGCGACGTGGAGAGTTTTCCGATATTGAAATTAATATTACAGCGGATATTCGACCAGCAGGGGAATTTGCCGATGTATAATTCTCCCACAGACATGGGGGTTAACCGCGCCGGCTTCGGGATTGTGGATGATAAAGTCGTGCAGGAAGCGGCCCGGCAGGAATTAATCCGCCGTTATTTCCGCTATAACACGGAATACGCATTAGGCATAGAAAGGAAAGAAACAGTGGACAGGGTTGTCCTGTTAATGGAAGAACTAGGGGTAAAACTTACGGATAGAAAAGTCGTAGAAGTAGCAAGGGGTGCCGCGCAAGAGGCCGAAGACAAAGGCAAGGGTAATGCCGGAATTTTCTGCGGCGCCGCCATCGAATTGGCAGACGGAAGAATCTTAACCGGAAAGAATTCAAAACTGATGCATGCCGCCTCCAGCCTCGTGCTTAACACGCTCAAAGCGCTCACCAATATTCCCGATGAGATACTCTTGCTTTCCCCGCAGATCATAGCGCAGATATCGAAATTAAAAGAGGGGATCCTGAAGGAGGATTCCGAAAGCCTTGATTTGGAAGAGACCTTAATCGCCCTTGCTATCAGCGCTACCACTAACCACACCGCGGAACTAGCGATGAAAAAATTAGCCGAATTACACGGGTGCGAAGTGCATATGACCCATATCCCTACACCCGGAGACGAGGTAGGGTTGAAACGCCTCGGCGTTAATTTGACTACGGACGGACAATTTTCATCGCGCAATCTTTTCGTAACCTAAGTGAGGACATAAGTTATGGAGCCCTGTATTAGAAATAATAAGCGACATAACTTATATGTCCGAACTTATACCGGCGAATGCGCTAAAATTATGTTCCATAATTTTAGCGCCGTTTATGAGCCGGTAAGAATATTAAACATGATCTCCTCGCCTTCCTTGCCAATATCATTAAATATAGGGCAAGGAGCTCGGAGTCAATTCGCGCAGCGACTTATGTTCGCTCGCCGCTTTGCGGCGGCTCCATAAGTCGCGCGCTCATTGAATGGAAGCCATACTCGCATTAGAAGACGGGAAAATATTCAAGGGAAGGTCTTTTGGCGCCGCCGGCGAAAGATACGGCGAAGCAGTCTTTAATACGAGCATGACCGGGTATCAGGAAATACTGACCGACCCTTCGTATAAAGGACAGATTGTTACCATGACGTATCCTCTCATCGGTAATTACGGGGTTAATAAAGAGGATGCGGAGTCTCGCTGCCCCTTTGTCGAAGGTTTTGTGGTTAAAGAATACAGCAAAATCGCCAGCAGCTGGAGAGCCCAACAGCCGCTTGCGGAATACCTCAAAGAAAATGATATCATGGGTATCGAAGGCATTGATACCCGGGCGCTTACCCTGCATATCCGTCAGGCCGGGGAACTGAAAGCGGTGCTTTCGACCGCAGACGCTGATGAGAAAAGCCTGGTAAAAAAGGCAAAAGATTCACCGGGTTTAATCGGCAGGGACCTGGTTAAAGACGTAAGCTGCCCGGAAAGTTACGAGTGGAACAAAAAAGGGAAATATAAGGTAGTGGTTGTTGATTGTGGGGTAAAATTTAACAGTTTAAGAAACTTGGCGCTGAATAATTGCCGCGTCATTGTTGTCCCGGCGAAGGCGACGGCTGCCGAAATATTGAAGTTAAAGCCGGACGGGCTCCTGCTTTCCAACGGGCCGGGCGACCCGGCCGCCGTGACGGGCGTTATCGCCGTAACACGGGAATTATTAGGGAAGCTGCCCATATTCGGCATTTGCCTCGGGCATCAGATGCTCGGTCTTGCCTTGGGCGGTAAAACCTACAAACTTAAGTTCGGCCATCACGGGGGAAATCATCCGGTCAAAGATATCACCACGGGCAGAGTGCATATTACGGTGCAGAACCATGGTTTTTGCGTGGATATAAACACCCTCGATCAGAAAGAGGTAGAGATTACCCATGTCAACTTAAATGACCAAACACTTGAGGGCATGCGGCATCGCAGGCTCCCGATTTTTTCGGTGCAGTTCCATCCCGAATCTGCTCCCGGCCCTCATGATGCCCGGTATCTTTTCAGTAATTTTGTGCGATTAATGGAGCGCGGCAGTGCCAAAAAGAAAAGATCTTAAAAAAATTCTTATCATCGGCTCGGGCCCGATTGTCATCGGCCAGGCCTGCGAATTTGATTATTCAGGCACCCAGGCCTGTAAAGTTTTAAAACAGGAGGGATTCAAAGTAATCCTGGTTAATTCCAACCCCGCCACCATTATGACCGACCCGCAAATGGCAGATAAGACCTATATAGAGCCCATTACCGTCGATATCGTGGCCAAGGTTATCGCCAGAGAAAGACCGGATGCGCTTCTGCCTACCCTGGGAGGGCAGACCGCGTTGAATACGGCGGTGGGGTTAGCGGAAAAAGGCATTCTCAAAAAATACAAGGTCGAAACGATCGGCGCGGATATTAAGGCCATAAAAAAAGCCGAAGACAGAAAATTATTTAAAGAGGCGATGGAGCACATAGGCCTGGATTTACCGGCGAGCGGCCAGGCCTACACGCTCGCTCAGGCCTGCGCGAGAGCGCAAAAAATAGGATTTCCCGTAATCATCCGGCCGAGTTTTACCCTGGGCGGGACCGGCGGGAGCATCGCCAATACCATGCAAGAATTTAAGTCCCTGGCGCAGCGCGGCCTGGAATCCAGCATGATCAGCGAGATATTAATCGAAGAATCCGTGGCCGGCTGGAAAGAATTTGAGCTGGAGGTAATGCGCGACTCAAAAGACAATGTGGTGATTATCTGCTCCATCGAGAACTTTGACCCGATGGGCGTGCATACGGGCGACAGCATTACCGTTGCCCCCGCGCAGACGCTCACCGATAAAGAGTATCAGATAATGCGGGATGCCTCAATTGCCTGCATCAGGGAAATCGGCGTTGCCTGCGGCGGCTCCAATATCCAATTCGCCGTGCATCCCGAAACCGGGCGCATGGTGATCATCGAAATGAACCCCCGCGTTTCCCGGAGCTCCGCCCTGGCGTCGAAGGCCACGGGCTTTCCGATTGCCAAGATCGCGGCTAAACTCGCGGTAGGATACACCCTGGATGAGATCCCCAACGATATTACAAAAGAAACGCCCGCGTGTTTTGAGCCCGCCATTGATTATTGCGTGGTAAAAATCCCCCGCTTCACGTTTGAGAAATTTCCTTCGGCAGAACCGACCTTGACTGTTTCCATGAAGTCCGTCGGCGAGGTCATGTCCATAGGCAGGACCTTTAAAGAAGCATTACAAAAAGGGCTGCGTTCCTTAGAAATCGGGAAATACGGCCTGGAGACCCTGCTTTATAATGAGCCGGGAGAGGTGAACGCGGACCAGGGCATGCTGGATATGATATTCGAGAAACTGCGCGTGCCTAACGCGGAAAGGATATTTTATATTGCCGACGCGCTACGCTCGGGTGTTGAAATAGAAAAAATTCACGAGTTGACTGCCATTGACCCCTGGTTTTTGCATAATATTAAGGAAATCGTCGCATTCGAAAAGGAGATTCTTAAAAACAAAGGGCAGATGGGGGAGGGGCTTCTGCGCGCTGCCAAGGAATTCGGGTTCAGCGACCGGCAACTCGCTAAACTCCTGCATACGACGGAAGAAGCGGTGTTTCAATTACGCAAATCCCTCGAGGTCAATCCCGCCTTTAAGCTGGTCGATACCTGCGCCGCGGAATTCAAGGCGTTTACCCCCTACTACTATTCCACGTACGATGCATAAAAGCAAATTGAAGTTTTTGGTCCTTATTCTTTTCATCATTATGCTGCTCGTTACCGGAAGGTATTTCAATCTTGATATCGATCAGATCAAGGGCTTTTTAGCGCGGTTCCCGCTCTGGCAATCGGGCCTGTTGTTCGTAACGCTCTATGTCACCGTTACTTTTTTCATCTGGCTTTCCAAAGACATCTTCAGGATTGCCGCGGCATTGCTGTTCGGCCCGGCAATAAGCACGTTATTCGTATTCATTTCTGAAACTATCAACGCGGTGGTATTATTCCATTTCAGCCGGTTTCTGGGAAGAGGTTTTGTCGAAGAATCCTTAAAGGGGAAATCCAAAAGCCTGGATGAGAAAATATCCAAGGCGAGCCTCGGGTGGCTTTTTGTATTCCGCGGCGTGCCCCTGATCCCGTTCCGCTTTATGGATATGGCTGCCGGGTTGACCGATATTTCTTTCCGGAAATATTTCCTGGTGGTTATCGTGGCGTCACCGCTAAGGATATTCTGGTTACAGTTTATCCTGGCGGCGGTCGGCAAAGCTGCTTTAACGAATTTTCAGATAACCTCACACTATCTCGCGTCGAATAAGCCGATCTTTATTTTTACTTTTATATATTTGCTTTTGATGATCCTGGTTGCCATGAAGCTGAAAGAGTGACCTATGCCGGTATCCATTAAATTTTTAGGCGGGGTAAGGACGGTGACCGGTTCCAGCCACCTGGTGAGCGTTGACAGAAATGAGGTCTTGCTTGATGCCGGCCTCTTCCAGGGCCGCCGCGACGACTTTTACGCGGTAAACAGCACCTTTCATTATAACCCGCGGCAGCTCAATGCCATGGTATTATCCCACGCCCATATCGACCACTCCGGCAATATCCCCGTGGTGATAAAAAACGGCATGCGCTGTAAGATTTATACCACTTCCGCCACCCGCGACCTGTGCAGGCTCATGCTGGAAGATTCGGGAAAAATCCAGGAAGAAGATATCCGGTATGTGAATAAGATCAACAGGAAGCTCGGCCTCGGGTTACGCAACCCCCTGTATACCAGAAAAGAAGCAAGCAAGGCCACCAGGAAATTTCACCCCCTTTCCTACGGCCAGCGTTTCTGCGTGGCCAGGAATTTTTTTGCGACCCTCTATGACGCCGGGCATATCCTGGGGTCGGCGATTATCGTATTGGACATCAAGGACGGCGATACCGCTGTCCGGTTAGGGTATGCCGTGGATCTGGGAAGGAAGCATTTGCCTTTGCTTAATGACCCGGTAATCCCCAAAGGGCTGGATTATTTAATCCTTGAGACAACCTACGGCGGAAGGTTCCACGCCCCGATAGAAGAAGCCCAGGGGTGCCTGGGCGACGCCATCAATCGCACGGTAAACCGCAAGGGAAAGATTTTAATCCCCTCATTTACGCTTGAGCGGACGCAGGAGGTGCTTTATTTCTTGAATGAACTTTTGAAGAAGAAGGCCATCCCTCGGATACCGATATACGTGGATAGCCCCCTGGCAACCAACATCACCGAGGTGTTCAAAACCCATCTTTCCTATATGAATGAGGCGACCCGCCAGTCCATAGAGCAAGGAGAAAGTCCTTTTGAATTTTTGAATCTTACCTTTATCCGCGACCAGGAGAAATCAAAGAGGCTTAATGTCGATAAGCGGCCGATGATTATTATTGCCGGCGGCGGCATGTGCGAATCAGGCAGGATCCTCCACCATCTTAAAAATAATATCGCGGAATCCCGCAACACCATATTAGTGGTAGGCTATATGGCGGAAAATACCCTCGGGAAAAGGATTGTTGACCGGGCACGCATCGTGCGTATTTATGGTGTCGAATATGAGCTAAACGCGGAAGTGGTGGTTATTAATTCCATATCCGGGCATGCGGATAAAAACGGGCTGCTCGATTTTGTCAACGGGTGTTTGCCTTTGAAGAAGGTATTTTTAGTGCACGGTGACCTGGAACAGAGCCAGGAATTGATGAGCGCTCTCGTCGAAAGAGGCGTTGATGCGGTCATACCCGAAAAGGACGAAGAGGTTATTTTAAACTAGCTCCGCACATAGTGCGGAGTAAAATAAGCCCTTGCACCATGCAGGGCATGGTGTCAAATGCGGCCTAGACACCAAAGGTAGGCCGCATTTGAAGGCAGGGCTTATTTTAAACAAACAGAAAGGATTAGAAATGACAGGAGGATTTTCAACACCAAAGAAAGGCAAGGGAATCAAGGTATCCGACGGTCAACCGGTTAAGGTCGGCCAACTTTTATCCAGGGGGATAAATGTCTATAAGTCCGGAAAGAATGTCAAAGGCTTAAGCGACATGGTCGCCCTGTGCGCGGGTAAGGTGTATTTTTCGCACAAGAAAACCTCACACGGAAAATTTAGGACCTTCATCAATGTTGCGCCGGATACGAAAGCCGCTAAGAAATAAAAATGGGCGGTTGCGAAGATAATGCCAGGGTATACGCGTTAATAAAATATCGCTTAAGTATCATAGATATTGTTTATCTTGTAGGGCTTCTGGCGGTATTCGCGGGTTCCGGTATTTCCAAGATTTTAAGCCGGGGCATTGACGGCCTTTGCCCGCAGAAATTTTTTATTTTTCCTGTCTATTTGCTGATAGCGTATACCGCTTACGCCATCCTGGATTTTCCCCTGAATTTTTACCGCTCGTTTATCCTCGAACATCAGTTTGGGCTCTCCAATGAAAAATTCGGCGGCTGGTTCAAGGATCAATGCAAGGCAGGGATTATCGCGTATATCATCTCGCTTGTTTTATTCCTGGTTTTTTACGGGCTGGTAAGGCATTATCCGGAAAACTGGTGGCTGTTCGTTTCGGCAATCTGGATATTTTTCAGCTTAGGTTTGGCGAAACTTATTCCCATTGTCATCATCCCGCTCTTCTTCAAATATAAACGTTTGACTGACGAATCTCTTCGGCAGCGCGTTATGGCCCTCGCGCATAAAATGGGGGTGGCGATACTCGACGTGTTCGAGATTGACTTAAGCCGAAAGACCACCAAGGCAAATGCCGCCTTCGTCGGTTTAGGCAGGACCAGGCGGGTCCTCCTTGCCGATACGCTAAAGGATAAATACACCCCTGATGAGATTGAGGCGATTTTAGCCCACGAGTTCGCCCATTACCGTCTTAAACATCTCTGGAAACTTATCGCGATGAATTCCCTGGTTACTCTGGCGACGTTCTTCCTCATCTTCAAAAGCAGCGGATATTTCCTCAAGGTTTTAGGGATACCGTCATTGGGCGATATTGCCGCTTTCCCGCTGGTGCTGCTTTATTTTATCGTCTTCGCCGCGATAACGCAGCCGTTCGAAAATTATATCAGCCGCATCCTCGAGAAAAATGCCGACCTGATGGCGCTTCGGGTAACCGGGCGGGCGGATGCCTTTATCTCGATGATGGATAAGCTTTCCGCGCAAAATCTCGCCGACAGGAACCCTTCCCGCCTGGCTAAAATATTTTTCTTCGACCATCCGCCCATCGACGAGCGCATTGCCCTGGCCCGCTCAATAGAGATAGAGAAATAGGACCGTTTCCTTATAACCCTATGCACTATAATCTGTTTTGATGGAAGTGTCACCCGGGGACACTTCCATTGTAACTCTTTGGTAGAGCTACAATAAAATGGAAACGGTCCTATAATCCGAGGTTTTTGAAGAGGGGGAGGGAGAGTTTGGCGATATGGGGGTCAAATTGTTTTCCGGACATGCGGATGATTTCTTTGCAGGCTATTTCGGGGGTGAGAGGGTTACGGTAAGGCCGGTTAGAGGTCATGGCATCGAAGGCGTCGCAGATGGCCAGTATCTTTGCCCCCACCGCTATTTCCTCGCCTTTAAGCCCTAACGGATACCCTGAACCGTCGAAAAATTCGTGATGCCCGGAGGCAATGGGCAGGATATCTTTCAGCGTCGGCACCATCGCCAATATTAATTCGGTAAAATGGGCATGTTCCCTCACCTTTCCGTATTCATACGGGGTAAGTTTCGCGCGCTTGCCTAAGATGCGCCGGGATACCTTGAGCTTGCCGATATCATGGATCAAGCCCGCCCATTTAATAAGGGTGATGTGGTCATGGCTTAAGTTCATGGCTAAGGCGATTGCCATGGCATACCTCGAAACCCTTAAAGAATGCCCTGAACTGTAAGGATGCTTCATGTCGATGATTTGAGAGACTACTTCCAGTGTCGTGCCGATCGCGTCGATTCTCTGGGGGATGTGCATCGGCCCGACCTTATGCTGCGCATCTTTAAAAAGCTGCGGCACGCAAGAGCGCAGGCGCAGCTTCTGCAAAAATCTTTTTTTACCAAGTTTCTTCATGGCTTTGGAAAAGAGCTCTTTCGGGTACTCCTTATTGACGTTTACCGCCATTCTCTTCTTTAAGTCTCTGAGCGTCCTCGCGCGCCTTGCCTGCAGGAGGATATCAATAGTATCAGCGATACGGATGAGCTGCGCCCCCCAGGGGATACTTTTTCCGGATTTTGCGCGGGGATACCCGCGGCCGTTTATCCACTCGTGGTGGTCAAGGATAAGCTTAGCCGCATCAGACATCTGGGGGATACTGGCAACCAGCTGCGCCCCTATGATGGGGTGAGAGAGAAGGATGTTCCTGCTTGTTGTGTCATTGCGCGTAAGGTAATGGATAATATGATAAGGGAAGCCCACGCCGCCGATATCATGGAGGAGCCCGGCATGGAAGATAGTTTTAAGTTTTTTGGGGTTGCTGACGGGAGAAGCAAATTTCGCGCAAAGGATAGCCACCCTCCAGGAGTGATAAATCTTTTTATTCTCTTCGATATCGGTGATATAGGTAATGATCTTGATTAATTCGTCGACTGTCTTAGTGGGCTCTATTTTCATTTTTCCCCTTTGTCTACGAAGACAACACTTGCGCAATTTGCGCTACCTAGCGCACACTGGCGCAATTCGCGCTACGGAGCGCGCACTTGCGCCATTCCTCATAAGCGCAAGGTGCATTCATAAGCGCCAGGTGCATACATCAGCGCAAGGTGCCTAAAAAATCAACCACATGCCGTGCTGCCCTTTCGCTCGCACCCTTTTCGCCGAGGAGGCCGACGGTATCCCGCAAATCCTGTTTAATCCGCGCTACCGCGCCTCCATCGGTGATAACCGAAAGTATGTAGGCGGCGATTTTTTCGGGTTTGGCGTCGTATTGAATGAACTCGGCAATGACCTTTTTGCCTCGTATCACATTGACGAGGCCTATATACGGTATCTTGACCGAGGTTTTTAGATATGCCCAGGTTAGAAACGAAATTTTATAGAGAATAACCATGGGGATACCCAAAAGCGCGGTTTCCAGGGTCGCCGTGCCTGAAGCAACCAGCGCAAAATCAGATGCCTTAAGGCCGTCATAGGTCATATCGGAAGCGATAGCGACAGGAATTTGATATGAGGCGCATATCCGCCGGAATATATCCTCCGCCACATTTGACGAGCGCAAAATGAGGAATTGCGAATCCGGCTTTTGCCGATAGAGTAATCGGGCGGTATCAAGCATTATCGGTAACAGGACCTTGACTTCTTTTTCCCTTGAACCGGGCAGGAGCGCAAAAGTATATTTTTGCGCGTTAAGACGCGCCTTCATCAAGACTTCTTCTTTTGAAGAAGAAGTCTTGATGATATCAAGCAGGGGATGCCCGACGAATGCCGCCGGGACGCCGTGTTTCTTGTAGAGTTCCTCTTCGAACGCAAAGACTACCAGCATAAGGTCCACCAGCCGTTTAATCGTCGCGATCCGCCCCCGGCCCCAGGCCCAGACCTGCGGGCTGATATAGTAAATAACCGGGATACCGCGTTTTTTAAGTTCCCCGGCCAGGCGCAGGTTGAATCCGGGATAATCCACCAGTATGGCCAGGTCCGGTTTCCTGCGGTCGACTATCTGCAATAAACCGTCAAAGATCTCCTTGAATTTTTTGAGATTTTTCAGGACCTCAAAGAGGCCGACTACGGCAAGGCCGACAATATCATAACATATTTCAACACCCTCTTTCTTTAAGCATTCACCGCCCAGGCCCAAAAATGCCGTATCAGGCCGCATCTTTATTATGGTCTTCACAAGATGCGCGGCATGGAGGTCGCCCGAGGCTTCTCCGGCGACAATCAGAATATGCTTGTTTTTTTCCATATCTGTTTTTGAATTGCCAGCGCCACGGCGAGGGCCTGGCGGCCAACCCTGCCGGAAACCAGGGGTGTGTGTTTGTGTATAACGCAGTCTATAAAGGCGGCGAGCTCTTTTTTTAACGGCTCTTCCTTTTCAATAGGCAAGGCTTCTTTGGTAATATCCGCGGGTGTTTTGCGGTAGATAAAGGCTTCTTCTTTGCGGTAATCGAGAGAGATGTAGGCGTGCTTTAGGAAAATACGGATCTTACGCATCAATTCGTCGGAGATGCGGCTTGCCGTAAGATTACAGACGCAGCCGTTTTTAAAAGTAAGGCGGGCATTGGCGATGTCTTCGAATTCCGTCAAAACCGGAACGCCTATTGCGTCAATTCGTTTAATCTCAGAGTTAACGAGTCCTAGGACAATGTCAATATCGTGGATCATCAGGTCCAATACCACTCCTACATCCACAGAGCGGTGGGGGAAAGGGCTTAAACGATGACATTCGATGAACCGGGGCCCCTGGATAAGTTTAAGGGTGGCGGAGAAAGCGGAGTTAAAGCGTTCAATATGGCCGACCTGCAAAATCGCCTCATTGCATTCGGCGATTTTGATCAGGGAATCCGCTTCCTTAAGGGTCGCGGTAAAGGGCTTTTCCACCAATGTATGGAGACGGCGGCCTAAAAAATCCCTGGCTACCGTATGGTGAAGCCGGGTGGGAACGGTAATGCTGACCGCGTCAACTTTATCAAAAAGCTCCCGGTAATCGGCATAACCGGGGACTCCCAGTTCGGAAGAGACGTGGGCGAGGCGGGTTGGGTCGGTGTCGCAGACGCCGA
>Ga0315281_10003380_pt1 | contig 23394 bp, 18 predicted proteins | sample YL17G07_0_MG_FD_204540 | JGI IMG/M metagenome (GOLD analysis project Ga0315281, IMG submission 204540) | Sediment microbial communities from Yellowstone Lake, YNP, Wyoming, USA - YL17G07_0 | ecosystem: Environmental > Aquatic > Freshwater > Lake > Sediment | place: USA: Wyoming | collected... | reverse complement strand
TCAACGTGAGCTTCCTGGGCCGCGACGGCCGCGAGGTCCTGGCGGCCCTTCCCGAGGTGGCCGCCTCCACCGGCTCGGCATGCCACACCGGCGGCACAGAGCCGTCACCGGTCCTGGCCGCCATGGGGGTCCCTCGCGACGTGGGCCGCGGGGCGGTCCGATTCAGCCTCGGCCGCATGACGACCGCGAGCGACGTCGACCTGGTGCTGGAGATGCTGGAGATGCGCGTCGCCGCGTAGCCCAGGTCCACGCCCCGCCACTTCCCCGGCAAGTTGCTAGAAAGTTGCTAATTCTGCGGGGAACTGCACGCTCGAGCACGAGCGGAGGGCGCCCTCATCGAGCAGGATCGACCGGTTTTGGCCTCAAATGGACCCGAATTGGCCCGCAGGCTGCGGACTTAGGAAACCTGTGCTCTATCCACTGAGCTACGAGGGCGCCGGTGGGATGGTACCACAGGCTCCGGCGCAGGATGCGCCTGCAAAAGCCGTGAAAACGACGAGGGGGCCGGGGCGCTTGCCGCGCCCCGGCCCCCTCGGGCTAGTCTCTCTTCGCGTACGGCGATCGGACCTTACTTGCTCTTCCCGATCTTGAACATCTTGGTGCCGCACTTCGGGCACACGCCCTGAGTCGCAGGCTTGCCGTTCTTCATCGTGACCTGCTTCTCGTCCTTCATGACCCTCTTGGCACGACACTTGACACAGTAGGCCTCAGTCGCCATGCGGTCTCCTTTCCGGGCCCTCGCGGGCGGATAGCCCGCCCCCCAAACGGTCGGGCGCAGTATACGCTCGAGTCAACGGGGGCGCAATGAATCTGTTTGAAGCTGACGCGAGGCTGGGTCGGCCGATGCGACACGGCCGGACCGGGATCCCCTGCACACCCAGCGCCGTGAAACGCCGTTGCGCGCCGCTGTTGCCGTCGCTCGTCCCTGTTGGTACAACCACTCCAAGCGATAGCCGCCGGCCGCCTTCGGCGCCGGCGGCCCCACGGACAACCGGCCTGAAAGGATGACCATGGACGATGAGCTCCAGGCCTCGATCCGCACGCGTGTCGCCGACGAGAGCGTCAAGCACGTCCAGCTGTGGTTCACCGACATCCTCGGGAACCTCAAGATGGTCGAGATCCCCGACCGCCAGCTCGACAACGTCCTCGAGAGCGGCGCGCCCTTCGACGGCTCGTCGATCGCCGGCTACGCCGAGATCGAGGAGTCGGACATCGTGGCGATGCCCGACTGGGCGACCTTCAAGATCCTCCCGTGGTCGCAGAACCACGAGAGGACGGCGTTCGTGTTCTGCGACATCCTCGACCGCAACTATCAGCCCTTCGAGGGCGACCCGCGCTGGGTCCTGCGCCGCCAGCTCAAGCGCGTCGCCGACATGGGGCTCGAGTTCCACGTCGGCCCCGAGCTGGAGTACTTCTACTTCCAGAACGGCGACGGCCCCGAGCTCACCGACGAGGGCGGCTACTTCGACGTGTTGCCGGCCGACCTCGGCAACGACCTGCGCAAGCAGACCATGCGCACGCTCGACAAGCTCGGCATCCCCATGGAGGCCTCGCACCACGAGGTCGCCCCCTCGCAACACGAGATCGACCCGCACTACGACGAGGCCCTCGTGATGGCCGACCGGGTGATGATCTCGCGCCTCATCGTCAAGGAGGTGGCGGCGCACAACGGCGTGTACGCGACCTTCATGCCCAAGCCCATCCACGGCGTCAACGGCAGCGGGATGCACGTCCACCAGTCCATGTTCCGCGGCGACGAGAACGCCTTCTTCGACGCCGGCGACCCGGACCACCTCTCCGACCTCGCCAAGAAGTTCATCGCCGGCCAGCTTCGCCACACGCGCGAGATCTGCGCCGTCCTCAACCAGTGGGTGAACAGCTTCAAACGGCTGGTCCCAGGCTACGAGGCGCCTGTCTACGTGAGCTGGGCGCACCGCAACCGCACGGCCCTCATCCGCGTACCGCTCTACATCCAGGGCAAGGAGAAGTCGGTGCGCGCCGAGCTGCGCAACCCCGACCCGGCGGCCAACCCGTACCTCGCCTTCGCCGTCATGCTCGCCGCCGGCCTGGAGGGTATCGAGAAGGGCTACGAGCTGCCGCCGGCCGTCGAGCCCAACATCTACAAGATGGACGCGCAGGAGCGCGAGGCGGCCGGCCTGACCACGCTGCCCAACAACCTCTACGAGGCGATCACCGAGACCCAGAACAGCGACCTCGCGCGCCGGGCGCTCGGCGACCACGCCTTCGACCGGTTCGTCACCAACAAGCTCAACGAGTGGTACGACTACCGTGGACAGGTGACCGACTACGAGATCCGGCGCTACTTCTCGGTGCTCTGAGAGACCCGTGACCGGAGGACCGCCGTGAAGGGACTCGCCGCGCACCTGACCGCCTGGCTGCGGCGCGAGGTCGAAGAGGGACGGGGGGCAGGCGCCGTCCTCGGCCTCTCCGGAGGCGTCGACTCGGCCGTGGTCGGCGCCCTCGCCAAGCGCGCCTTCCCGCAACACTCCCTGGGCTTGCTCATGCCCTGTCACAGCGACCCGGCCGACGCCGAGGACGCCGCGCTTTGCGCGCACCACTTCGGCCTCGCCACGGCCACGGTCGACCTGGCGCCGGCCTACGACGCGCTCGTCGAGGAGCTCGGCCGCGCGTCGTCGGACCTGCCCGAGAACCGGCTCGCCACCGCCAACCTCAAGCCGCGCCTGCGCATGACGACCCTCTACGCGTTCGCCAACCTGCGCGACTACTGCGTGCTCGGGACGGGCAATCTGGACGAGCTCACGGTCGGCTACTTCACGAAGTACGGGGACGGCGGCTCCGACCTCCTGCCGCTGGGCGGTCTCACGAAGGGCGAGGTCCGCGACCTCGCCCGCGAGCTGGACGTGCCCCGGCGCATCGTCGACAAGCCGCCGTCGGCGGGCCTCTGGGCGGGGCAGACCGACGAGGGCGAGATGGGTCTCGCCTACGTGCAGCTCGACGCGTACCTGCGCGGCGGGGACGTGCCGCCCGAGGTGCGCGCGCGCATCGAGGCGCTGCGCGACGCCAGCGCCCACAAGCGCGCGCTGCCCAAAGTGGCGCCGCTGCCCGGCCAGGGCTGACGCGCCGGACGCCCTCCGGTAGACTAGACCGCCGGTCCGCCCCGGAGGTCCCTGTGTCGATCGTCGTCCAGAAATACGGCGGCACGTCCGTCGCCGACGCCTCGCGTATCGGTAACGTGGCGCGCCGCATCGTCGCCACCTACGAACAGGGGCACCAGGTCTGCGCCGTGGTCTCGGCGCGCGGCGACAGCACCGACGAGCTCCTGCAGCTCGCCTACGAGATCACCCCCGAGCCGCCCGAGCGCGAGATGGACATGCTGCTCACGACGGGCGAGCGCATCAGCTGCGCCCTGCTCGCCATGGCGATCCACCGGCTGGGCAAGGAGGCGGTGAGCTTCACCGGCTCGCAGGCCGGCATCATCACCGACACGGTGCACGGAAGGGCGCGTATCCTCGACATCCACGCCTTCCGCGTGGAGGAGGCGCTCGCCGCCGGCAAGATCGTGCTGGTCGCCGGCTTCCAGGGCGTCTCGACGGCGAAAGAGATCACGACGCTCGGCCGCGGCGGCTCCGACACGACGGCCGTCGCCCTCGCCCACTCGCTGGGCGCCGAGTTCTGCGAGATCTACACCGACGTCGACGGCGTCTACACCGCCAACCCGAGCCTCGTGTCGAAGGCGCGCAAGATCGACACCATCTCATACGACGAGATGCTCGAGATGGCGGCGTCGGGCGCGCAGGTCCTGGCGCTGCGCTCCGTCGAGTACGCGCGCAAGTACGGCATCCCGATCCACGTGCGCTCCAGCTTCACCGACACCGAGGGCACCTGGGTGAGAGAGGAGGGCGACATGGACGTCGAGCAGCAGCTCGAACAGCCGATCATCAGGGCCGTCACCTACACGATCGACGAGGCCAAGGTGACCGTGCGCCACGTGCCCGACCGCCCCGGCGTGGCGGCACGCGTCTTTAGCGCCCTCGCCGCGGCGCACGTCAACGTCGACACCATCATCCAGAACACCAGCGAGTCGGGCCACAGCGACATCAGCTGCACGATCCCCGCGGAGGACATCCCGGCCGCCGACAAGTCGCTTCGTCAGATCGTCGCCGAGCTGGGGGCGCTGGGCTACGACAGCGACGACTCCATCGCCAAGGTCAGCATCGTCGGCGCCGGCATGCGCACCCATCCCGGCGTCGCCGCGACCATGTTCCAGACCCTCGCCGACCTGGGCATCAACCTCGACATGATCAGCACCTCGCCGATCAAGATCTCGTGCGTGATCAGCAAGGACCGTGTCGACGAGTCAGTGCGGGCGCTGCACACCGTCTTCGGGCTCGACGACGACTGCGTCTACCCGGAGACCGTCGACCGGGGAGGCTGTTGATGGCCGGCCGTGAGTACGCGGTCGCCATCGCCGGCGCGACCGGCGTGGTCGGCGGGACCGTCCGCGCGATCCTCGAGGAGCGCGACTTCCCCGTGGGTGAGCTGCGCGCCCTGGCGAGCGAACGCTCGGCCGGCCGCCGGCTGCCGTTCAAGGGCGGCGAGGTCGAGGTGCGGCGTCTCGACGCCGACGCCTTCGCCGGCGTCGACCTCGCCTTCTTCGCCGCCGGCGGCGACGCGAGCCGGCAGTTCGCGCCGGCGGCGGTCGCCGCGGGAGCGATCGTGATCGACAAGTCGAGCGCCTTCCGCGGCGACCCCGCCGTCCCGCTCGTCGTCCCCGAGGTCAACCCCGATCATCTCGACCGTCACCATGGCATCGTCGCCACGCCCAACTGCTCGACGATCCAGATGGTCGTCGCCCTCAAGCCCATCTACGACGCCGTCGGCATCGAGCGCGTCGTCGTCAGCACCTACCAGTCGGTCTCGGGCAGCGGCCAGGGCGGCATCGCCGCACTCGACGCCCAGGCTCACGCGTGGGCGGAGGGCGATGCGGTCGTGCAACAGTTCTATCCGCATCAGATCGCCTTCAACGTGCTGCCGCACATCGACAGCTTCCTGCCCTCCGGCGCCACCAAGGAGGAGCAGAAGATGGTCGACGAGACGGTGAAGATCTTCGCCGACCCGGAGCTCAAGGTGACGGCGACCTGCGTGCGCGTGCCGGTCTTCGGCGCCCACAGCGAGGCGGTCAACGTGCAGACGCGACGCAAGCTGGGCGCCGACGAGGCGCGCGCGATCCTCGCCGCCGCCCCCGGGATCGAGGTCGTCGACGACCCCGCCGAGCTCCGCTACCCGACGCCGCTGGACGCCGAGGGGAAGGACCCCGTCTACGTCGGCCGCCTGCGCGAGGACCCGACGATCGCCAACGGGCTCGACTTCTGGGTCGTGGCCGACAACCTGCGCAAGGGCGCCGCCCTGAACGCCGTGCAGATCGCCGAGGAGCTCGCGCGCCGCGGCCTGCTCTGAGCCGGGCCACGGGTATACTCACCTCGCATGGGGCTCGACATCCGCATCAACCTGCCCAAGCAGGGTGAGACCGAGACGTACGACGTCGTCATCGTCGGCGCCGGTCCTTCCGGTCTGACGGCCGGCATCTACTGCGCCCGCGGCCGTCGTTCCACTTTGATCCTCGAGCGCCACATGGCCGGCGGCCAGATCGCGCTGACGGAGCTGGTCGAGAACTTCCCCGGCTTTCCCGAGGGCATCGCGGGCTTCGACCTGGCCGACAAGATGAAGCGCCAGGCGGCACAGTTCGGCGCCGAGCTGCGCGAGATCACCACCGTCGTGTCCCTGAAGTCCGAGGAGGACGGCTCCTTCAGCATCACGACCGACCAGGAGCGCATCCGCGCGCGGACCTTGATCCTGTCGCCGGGCGTCGAAGCCAAGCTCTCGGGGATCCCCGGCGAGGCCGAGTTCGTCGGCCGCGGCGTGTCGTGGTGCGCCACCTGCGACGGCGCCCTCTACAAGGACAGGACGGTGGCCGTGGTCGGCGGCGGCGACTCGGCGATCGAAGAAGGGATGTTCCTCACCAAGTTCGCCGACAAGGTCTACGTCGTCCATCGCCGCGACGAGCTGCGCGCCGTGAAGATCACCCAGGAGCGCGCCTTCGCCAACCCCAAGATGGAGTTCGTCTGGGACTCAGTGCCGCGACGCATCGCCGGCGACAAGACGGTCGAGACGCTCGAGGTGCAGAACGTCAAGAACCAGGAAGTCAGGACGCTACCCGTGAGCGGCGTCTTCTTCTACATCGGCCAGATGCCGAACACGGCCTTCCTCCAGGGCGTCGTGCAACGTGACGAGGCCGGCTACATCGTCACCGACGACCTCATGCGCACGTCGCTCTGCGGCGTCTTCGCTTGCGGCGACGCGCGCAGCAACCCCCTCAAGCAGCTCGCCATGGCGGTCGGTGACGGCGCCCTGGCGGCCGTCCAGGCGCAGCGCTACCTCGACGAGCTCGACTGTGCCATGCCCGGGAGCGAGGCGCATCGTCCGGTTTGGGGAGGCCCGCCGCAACGCACCACGGAGACGGCGGCGGCCGCCGCGTCCGGCGGCCCCGCGACCCCCTGACGCACGCACGAGAGGAGCACGACGTGGACGCTGTCTCGCAGGACGACTTCGAGGACGTGGTGGTCAGCGCCCCCGGCAAGGTCCTGGTCGATTTCTGGGCCGAGTGGTGCGGCCCCTGCCGCATGGTCGGCCCGGTCCTCGAAGAGATAGCCGGCGACTACCCCGAAGTCGCCTTCGTCACGCTCAACGTCGACGAGGCGCCCGAGATCGCGCGGCGGTTCGGCGTCATGAACATCCCGACGATCCTCGCCTTCGAGAGCGGAGAGGTGAAGCGGCGCATCGTCGGCGCCATGGCGAAGCCCAAGCTGGCCGACGAGCTGGGCGGCTTTCTGAGCTGAGCGCCTCTCCGCGCCCGAGCGCCTCTCGGCGGTCGCGGACCGCGCTCAGCGCTCGAGGCGCAGCGCGAGCACGTCGTAGCTGAACGACACGAGGTCATCGGCGAACGCCAGGTCGAGCCGCTCCTGCACCGCCGGCGTCATCTCGCGCAGACGAAGTCGAACGAGGTCCGCCGTCTGCTCGGGCACCCCGGCGGCCTGGAGCCAGTAGGCCAGGTCCACGGTCCTGCGCTCGGCACGCCGCTCGGCGACGTCCAGCCCGGCCTCCTTCGCGAGCGCGCCGAGCTGATCGGCCGCGAGATACCGCCTGTGGCCCGGGTCGCGCAGCCGCGCCAGATCGTTCAGAGCCTCGTCGGTGACGTCGTCGACGACCGCGTCGAGCACCACCACCCGCCCGCCGGGACTCGTGACGCGCGCCATCTCGGTCAGCGCGGCGACGGGTCCAGCCAGCCGGTGCACGACGTCGTGACAGACGACCAGGCTGAAGGCGCCGTCGGCGAACGGCAGCGCCTGCAGGTCGGCGAGGAGGAAGTCCACGGCGCCCGGCTTGAGCTCGAGGGCCAGACGGCGCCCTTCGTCCAGCGCGTCGGCACGTTCGTCGACGGCCTGGACCTGCTCTACCACTGCGGCGAGCGCCAGCGCCGCCATGCCCACGCCGCAGGCGTAGTCGAGTGCGATGTCGTGGCGCGACGGTCGCGCCAGGTCGAGCAACAGATCGGTGGATGCGTCGCGGAAGCTTTCCACACACACTCCCTTCGCACTACAGGAAGGTTGTCGGCCGCAGCGCGCGCGACTTGAGCGGGGCGCCGCGGCCGCGGCTCAGCCGTACGGCGTCGTGAAGATCGTCCCCGTCGGAGAGAGGCCGATGCCGACCTCGAGACCCTCCACCTTGGTCGTCTCAGTGTACGCGCCCGACACCCGGCCGCGCGCGAGGCCGCTGGCGAGCGTCTCGTGCTTGACGTAGTCCTCATGGCGATCGAGGACCCCGGCCAGCTCACCGGGTGCGTCGAGCGTGAGGTCTATGGTGTCCTCGATGCGCAGGCCGGCGTTCTTGCGCGCGAGCTGCACCGCGTGCACGAGCTCGCGCACCACACCCTCCTCGCGCAGGGCGTCGTCGAGCTCGGTCTTGAGCGCGACGACGCGGCCGCCCTCGCACTCGACCTGGAAGCCGTCGGGCGAGCCGGTCTCGACGAGGAGGTCCTCCTCGGCGAGACGGAGCTCGCTTCCGTCCGCCAGCGTGAGCGTGACGGCGGCGCCCTCGCCGGCGCGGAGTGCCGCGACCAGCGCCGCCGGATCGGCCGCGGCCAGCGCCTCGCGCACCTGGCCAAGCTGCTTGCCGAGCCTCGGCCCGAGCACCGGCAGGTTGGACTTCACGACGTAGGACACGAGCTCGCCGCCGTCACCGACGAAGCGCAGCTCCTTGGCGTTGAGCTCGTCGAGCACGACGTCGCGCAGTCGCTCGACCGCCGCGCGCTCGGCGTCGGGCACGGCGACCACGACCTCGGCCAGCGGCTGCCGCGTCTTCACCGCGGCGGCGTTGCGCGCCGCGCGGCCCAGCTCGACGACGCGGCGTGCAGCCGCCATGTCGAAGCTCACGCCGGCGTCGACGGCCTCGTCGTCGGCGGCCGGCCAGGCGCAGAGGTGGACGCTCTCGGGGGCCGCGTCGTCCACCGAGCGCACCAGGTTCTGATAGATCTCCTCGGCGACGAACGGGGTGAACGGCGCGAGCAGCTTGCCCAGCGTGATGAGGGCCTCGTAGAGGGTGTGGTAGGCGGCCAGCTTGTCGGCGTCGCTCTCGCTCTTCCAGAAGCGACGCCGGCTGCGCCTCACGTACCAGTTGGAGAGGTCGTCGACGAAGTCCTGGATCGCGCGCCCGGAGTTGGTCGCGTCGTACTCCTCGAGACCGTCGGTGACGACGCGCACCAGCCGGTCGAGCTCGCCCAGCAGCCAGCGGTCGAGCAGCGGCCGCTCGGCCAGCGGCACCGGCTCCCCCGTCGGGTCGAACCGGTCGATGTTCGCGTACACGGTGAAGAAGCTGTACGTGTTCCACAGGGTGAGGAGGAACTTGCGCACCACCTCGTCGACCATGTCGGCGCTGAACCGGCGCGCGAACCAGGGTGAAGAGACCGTGAACATGTACCAGCGGAAGGCGTCGGCGCCCTGGCGGTCGAGGATCTCGTCGGGGTGCACGACATTGCCTCGGCTCTTGCTCATCTTCTGGCCGTCGGCGTCGAGGATGTGCCCCAGGCACAGCACGCGCTTGTACGAGCTGCGCCCCTCGATGAGCGTCGCCACGGCGAGGAGGCTGTAGAACCAGCCCCGCGTCTGGTCGATCGCCTCGGCGATGAAGTCGGCCGGGAAGCGTTCCAGGAACTCTTCTTCGCCTGCGAACGGGTAGTGCCACTGCGCGAAGGGCATCGCGCCCGAGTCGAACCAGGCGTCGATGACCTCGTCGGCGCGGCGCATGTCGCCGCCGCACTCCGGGCAGCGCAGGACGACGTCGTCGACGTAGGGCCGGTGCAGTTCCAGGTCGTCCGGCACCGGCCCGACCGCCATCTCGCGCAGCTCGGCGATCGAGCCGATGCAGTGCGTGTGTCCCTCGGCGCAGCGCCAGATCGGCAGCGGCGTGCCCCAGTAGCGGTCGCGCGAGAGCGCCCAGTCGACGTTGTTCGCCAGCCACTCGCCGAAGCGCCCGGTCTTGATGTGCTCGGGGTGCCAGACGACGACGTCGTTGGCTGCGATCAGCTGGTCCTTGATCGCCGTCGTGCGGATGCACCAGGTCGCCTTGGAGTAGTTGAGCAGCGGCGTGTCGCAGCGCCAGCAGAACGGGTAGCTGTGCTCGAAGCGCTCCACGCCGAGCAACAGACCGCGCGCTTTGAGCTCGGCGATGATGTCCGGGTCGGCGTCCTTGACGAAACGGCCCGCCCACGGCGTCACCTCGGCGACGAAGCGCCCCTCGGTGTCGACCGCATTGACGACCGGGAGGTCGTTCTCGAGGCCCACCCGCATGTCGTCTTCGCCGAAGGCGGGCGCGATGTGGACGATGCCGGTGCCGTCCGTCGTGGTGACGAAGTCGCCGGCGATGACGAAGTGGGCGCGCTTGTCGGCGGGCATGAAGCCGTACGGCGCCTCGTAGTCGAGACCGAGCAGCTCGACGCCGCGGAACTCGCGCTCGACGACCGCCTTCTTGCCGAGCACCTTCTCGACGAGGTCGCGGGCGAGCACGAAGCGTTCGCCGCGGCTCTCGACGAGGGCGTAGCCCACGTCCGGATGCACCGCCGCGGCGACGTTGCTGATAAGCGTCCACGGCGTCGTCGTCCAGACGACGAGCGAGACCGGTGTGTCGGCCGCTCCCCTCAGCTTCCGCGCCGCGCCCGGCGTGAGCCGGAAGCGCAGATAGATGGAATCCTCCTCGACGTCCTTGTAGCCCTGCGCGACCTCGTGGCTCGAGATCGCCGTGCCGCAGCGCGGGCAGTAGGGTACGACCTTGAACCCCTGGTAGAGGAGCCCCTTGTCGTAGATGCGCCGCAGCAGCCACCACACCGTCTCGATGAAGTCGTTGGTGAACGTGTAGTAGGCGTCCGAGGTGTCGACCCAGAAGCCGATGCGCTCGGTGAAGCGCTCCCAGTCTCCGAGATAGGCGAGCACGCTCTCGCGGCAGAGGTCGTTGAAGGCGGCGATGCCGTACTCCTCGATCTGCTTCTTGCCGTCGATGCCGAGACGGCGCTCGACCTCGAGCTCGACGGGCAGGCCGTGCGTGTCCCAGCCCGCCTTGCGCGGTACGCGGTAGCCGCGCATCGTCTTGTAGCGCGGAAAGAGGTCCTTGAAGATGCGCGAGATGACGTGGTGCGCCCCTGGCTTGCCGTTCGCCGTCGGAGGACCTTCGTAGAACACGAAGAGCGGAGCGTCGTCGCCGGCGGCGGCGAGGCTCTTGGCGAAGATGTCCGCTTCCTTCCAGAAGGCGAGGATGCGCGCGTCGAGCGCCGGGAAGTCGGCGCGCGGGGGGACCTCGCGGAACCGTGGCTGCCTGTCGTTCACGTCACTCGCTTTCGGACGGCGCAAGAACCGGACACCAGCCGTGCTGACCCTAGGGCAGAGCGCGCCGGTCGGGAAGCAGATTCTACCAGACCGATATAGACTCGCCGCATGACCGCCGACGCACGCCAGCACCCGGCGCCGCCCGCCGCCGGCTCGCTTCGGCGACTCCTCGCGTTTCTCGACTACGACGGCACCGCGACGACGCGCGAGTGCAACGAGGTCGTTCTTCAGGCGCTGGTCGGCGACGCCTGGCGCCCCTTCGAGGACGAGGTCCGCGCCGGCCGCCTGAGCCACGCCGAGTGCTTCGCCCGCCAGATCGGCCTGGTCGAGGCGCCGCGGGCGGAGCTCCTCGGCGCCATGGTCGCCGCGGCAGAGCCGGCGCCCGGCCTGGCTGAGTTCCTCGCCGCGCTGCACGCCGGCGGCGCCCGCGCCGTGCTCGTCAGCGCCGGCTTCCGCGAGGTGATCGAGACCGTCTGGCGGCGGCACGACCTGCCCGCCGTGGAACTTGCCGCCAGCGAGCTCGACGGCTCGGGACCAGGCGGCGCGGGGCCGCTCGGCGGACCTCCGTATCGGGTCGCCTACAGCCCCCGGCTGGGTGACTGTCCCCGTTGCGGCCCGGCGAGCTGCAAGGCGGCCGTGCTGCGCCACTTGCGCCGCCCGGACGATGTGGTCTGGGTCTTCGGCGATGGGGCCAGCGACCTGTGTCCCGCGCGCGAGGCCGACCTCGTCTTCGCGCGCGGCCACCTCGCCGGGCTTTGCGCCGCCGAGGGGCTGCCGTGGCGGCCGCTCGATTTCGCCGCCGCCCGGACCGCACTGCGCGAGGCGGCGGCGTGAGCGGCCCGGGGGTGAGCCGGGACCGCGTCGCCCGCAACGCCCGCCAGTTCACCAAGTTCGCTCTGGTGGGCGCCAGCGGCGTCATCGTGAACCTCGCCGTGTTCAACGCGACGCTGATCGCTTGGCACCTCGTCACCGGCCGTCCGCTGTCGGATCTGGGACTCACCGCAGACTACGTCGCCAACGGGCTCGGCTTCGTGGTGTCGGTCGGGACCAACTACTACCTCAACCGGCGCTGGACCTTTCGCTCCAGCGGGCCGGTGGCCACCGAACTGTCCAAGTTCCTCGCCGTCAGCCTTCTCGCCTACGGCGTCAACCTCGGCATCTTCACCCTCGCCCACACCGGCCTCGACCTGCGCGGCAACCTGAGCCAGCTGATCGCCATCGCCTGCGTCATGCCGGTCAACTTCGTCGCCAACAAGCTGTGGAGCTTCCGCAAGTCGTGACGGCCGAGTGGACACCTGCCGACGGAGGGCCCGTGCGCCCCGCCCTCGTCGTCCTCGCCACGCTGGGGCTCGTCCTGCTCGTGCTCGTCGTGGTGTTGCCCAACCTGTGGTACGGCTTCCACGATGTCTCCGACATCCCCGTCTACCAGGCGTACACCGACCAGATCGCTCAGGGCCTCACGCCCTACCTCGACTTCGACCTCGAGTACCCACCCCTCGCCCCCCCCTCCTTCCGCCTCGCCGGCGCGCGTCTGACCCTCGAAGCCTACATGCGCAACTTCAGCCTCGAGATGGGCATCGTGACCCTGATCGCCGGCGTGCTCGTGGCGCTGGCCGCGTGCGCCGTCTGGCCGCGCGGGCGCCGCGCCTACGTCGCCGGCGCCCTGTACGCCCTCGGCGTCGCGCTCACGGGTGCGATCATCGTGAACCGCTTCGACGTGGCGGTCGCCCTCGTCGTGGCCGCGTTCCTGCTCTGCCTCGTGCGGCGGTGGCACACGGCCGCCGCCGTCGTCCTGGGCTTGGGCTTCGCCCTCAAGATCACGCCGGCGGCGCTGCTTCCGCTCGTGCTCCTGCTGGCGGGCAACCCTCGTCGCTGGCTCTGGCCGCTCGCCGGCTTCGGCGGCGCCGCGCTCGCCGGGTTCATGCCCTACCTGGTGACGGCGCCGCGCGGCGTCTGGCACGTGTTCCAGTACCACCTCGAGCGCCCGCTGCAGATCGAGAGCGTGCTCGGCACGCCGATGCTGCTCGGCCAGGCGCTCGGCGCCGCATGGGTGACGGTCGGGCACAGTTACGGCTCGCATCAGCTCATCGCCACCGGGGCAGACATTGCCGCCGACCTGTCTGGTGTACTGACGTTGGGAGCGCTCGTCGTCGTGTACGTCGAGCTGCGCGCGACTGCGCGCGGCCCCCGAGCAGCTCCCACTCGCCGTCCTCACGCTCCTGCTGGCCCTCCTGACCTTCGGCAAGGTCCTCTCGCCGCAGTACTTCATCTGGATCCTGCCGGTCCTCGCTCTCGTCGCCGTGAGGGAACCCCTTCTCGGCTTGTTGGGCGGGGTCGTGCTGCTGCTGACCCAGATCGAGTTCCCGGCGCTGTACTGGGACCTCGTCGACCTGCGGCGCCCGGTCGTCGCGCTGGTCGCGGCCAGGAACCTCCTGCTCGTGGCGTTCTTCGCCGCGGCGGTGTGGCGGCTGTGGAGGTTGAGCACAGGACCCACCGGCCAGCCTCCGTCGAGGTCCCGGCTGCGGTAGCCGTGGCTCCGCGCGGACGGCTTGCCAAGCGTGCTCGCCGCCGGGAGAATCCAGAGTGGACTCATCCGGGACGTCGAGGTGAGGGGAGCAGATGGAAGGCCTGATCGCCATCACGTATCGGTGCAACGCTCGCTGCGTCATGTGCAACACGTGGCAGTATCCCTCCGAGCCCGCCGCCGAGATCACGGCCCGCGATCTGCGGTCGCTGCCGCGACTCGAGTTCGCCAACGTCACCGGTGGCGAACCCTTCATGCGCGACGACATCGCCGACATCGTGGAAGTGGTCACGAAGAAGGCGCGACGCGTCGTCATAAGTACGAACGGCTACTTCACCGAGCGCGTGCTCGCCCTGGCAGAACGCTTCCCCGATATCGGCGTCCGGGTCAGCCTGGAAGGGCTTCCGGCGGCCAACGATCAGCTGCGCGGTCTGCCCGACGGCTTCGACCACGGCCTGCGCACCATCCTCCGGCTGCGTGCGCGAGGTGTGCGCGACATCGGCTTCGGCATCACCCTCAGCGATCGCAACGCCGACGACCTCCTGGAGCTCTACGAGCTCGCCGACGCGATGGGCGTCGAGTTCGCCACCGCCGCCACGCACAACAGCTACTACTTCCACAAGTTCGACAACGCGTTCTCCGACCCGGACCGGATCGCCGGGCGTCTGGAGGAACTGTCGCGTCGCCTGACGCGCACCTGGAAACCGAAGAGCTGGTTCCGCGCCTGGTTCAACATGGGACTCGCCAACTACGTTCGGGGGGGCGACCGCCTGCTCCCCTGCGGCGTCGCCGAGGACGTGTTCTTCGTCGACCCCTTCGGAGAGGTCCGGCCCTGCAATGCGCTCGAGGAGACCATGGGCTCGCTCAAGCGTCAGTCGTTCGACGAGATCTGGACGAGTGCCCAGGCACGGGAGGTGCGAGCCAAAGTCGCGACCTGCGGGCGCAACTGCTGGATGATCGGGTCGGTAGCGCCCGCGATGAAGAAGGACCTGCGGACCCCGGGCAAGTGGGTGCTCCGCGCCAAGCTGACCGGCAAGCTGCCTCCGGCCACCCCCGCCCCCAGCCGCAGGCGAGTGCGGTGAAGGTCGCCTTCATCGGGCAGAAGGGCATACCCGCCACGTACGGAGGTGTCGAGCGCCACGTGGAGGAGCTGGCCGTGCGCCTCGCTGCCGGCGGGATCCGCCCCTGCGTCTACAACCGCCGTCACTACAACGACAGCCCGCCCACGACGTACCGGGGCGTCGACGTGGTGACGTTGCCGTCGGTGGCGACCAAGCATCTGGACGCCATCAGCCACGTGGCCGTATGCACGGCCCACGCCATCGGTCACAAGGCGGACGTCATCCACTACCACGCGGTCGGGCCGGCGCTCCTCTCGTGGGTCCCGCGGGTCGCCGGCGTCCCCACCGTCGTCACCGTCCACGGACGGGATTGGCAACGGCCCAAGTGGGGAGGCGTCGCCTCCGCCGCCTTGCGAGCCGGGGAATGGACGGCGATGCACGCGCCCGATGAGACGATCGTCGTCTCAAGCTCTCTCGCACGCGAGCTGTCGGCCAAGTACGGACGCCACGCGCGCTACATCCCCAACGGCATCACACTCGAGGAGACCGAGGATCCGACAGTCCTGGCCGAGCTCGGCGTCGAGCCGGGAGGGTACGTGCTGTTCGCCTCACGTCTGGTGCCGGAGAAGGGGGCTCACTACCTCGCGGAGGCGTGGCTGGGTCAACGCACCGACATGAGACTGGTGATGGCGGGCGACTCCAGCTTCAGTTCCGACTACGTCGAGGGACTCCGTGCGACATGCCGCCGCGGAGGGGGGCGCATCGTCCTCCCCGGCTACGTCTTCGGCCCACGGCTGGCGGCGCTCTTTCGGCACGCCGCTCTCTTCGTCCTGCCGTCCGACATCGAGGGCCTGCCCATCGTGCTGCTCGAGGCGCTCGGATACGGCACTCCCGTCCTCGCGAGCGAAATCCCCCCCAACCTGGAAGTGCTTGACGGCCGAGGGCGGACGTTCCACGCCGGCGACGTGCAGGACCTGGCACGCCAACTCGAAGCGGCGCTCGGCGACCTGTCCGCCCTGCAAGAAGAGGCGACGCGATCGGCAGCCTCCGTGATCGCCGCCTACGACTGGGACGAAGTCACGCGCCAGACCGCGGCGGTGTACGAGGGCCTCGCCGCCCGACGGCGCAGCTGACACCTCGTCATCGAGTGAGGTCGGAGCGTCCTCTCGGATCAGCCGACTCCCCCTCGGACGCGGCTACCCGACGGTAGGCTTGCAGAAGACCCTGCAAGTGTACCGTCGGCGCGAACATCTCGAGAACACGCTGCCGGCCCGCGGAGCCGAGACGACGGGCAAGTTCACGATCGCCCGCCACCCTGAGCATGGCCGCCGCGAGGGCGCGGGTATCACCAGGCGACACGAGGATGCCTTCGACACCGTCCCGTACCTGCTCGGGGATCCCTCCCACACGACTGGCTACCACCGGCTTGGCTGCCGCCATGGGCTCCAGAACAGCCAATGGTGCGTTCTCCGGCCACTCCGAGGGAACGACCGCCGCCAGACAGCCGTGAAGGAGCCGAGCGAGCTCCGAGGGCATCACCCGCCCGACGAAGCGGACGCTTGCGGGTGCCATGCTCCTCAGCGCGCGAGCCTGCGGCCCATCCCCGGCCACGACGAGAGGCGCCTTCGACCGAACTGACGCCCTGAGCAGCGTCGCCACGCCCTTCTCCCCCGACAATCGCCCGGCGTACAGGAAGTAGTCTCCGAGCGCGCTCGTAGAAGAGACGGGCACCGCGTTCGGCAGCACCACGATCGGAGGGCGGCTCCATCCTCCTGCGCCGATCACCTCCGCCAGGTACTGGCTGGGCGCGATGAAGAGCGCGACGAGATCCTCATACCGGAGCACCCATCGCCGCCAGAACAGCTCGGCCGCGCTGACGGCACTGGTGGTCAGACTGTCTCGCACGCAGCGGTGGACCACGCAGGGCAGGAGGTCGCGACCCCGGCACCGGGGGGGCACGCACGCCTCGCTGCCACCACGTAGGAGGGTGTCGCACGGGCAGACGGGGTGGTAGTCGTGCAGAGTCTGGACGACCGGTATGCCCGCCCGGCGGGCCTCGAAGAGGATCGACGGCGAAAGCTGGCGATGGATGCCGTGGACGTGCACCACCTGGGGTCGAAAGACAGCGAGCTGTCGCCGGAAGCGCTTGGCCGCCTCGACGCTGTAGAACATGCGCGCCGTCGCGACCAGTTTCTCGCGGACGGCGAGGCCGGCGTGCTCGCCGAGCTCGAGGCTGGGGACGAAATAGTCGGACCATGGCGACGACTGGTTGTCCGGATGGGACGTCGAGAAGTGCGCCACCTCATGGCCCACGCCCTCGAGCCACGCGATCTCGTCGAACATGACGCGCTCGAGCCCGCCACGGGGGTACCAGAACTTGCTTGCCACGAGGATGCGCATCGACAGCCGGGATGCTATCACCCGCAGTGCGGGCGTTTGCGCTCAGCCGAGTTTCGGACGAGGATCGGAGCGACGGCGAGCACCAGGCCACAGATGTCGTTGACGTCCGCGGCCCTCATCAGTTCACCGCAACATGCTCTCGGCGCGCGGCCGGCGTGGGTCACGCACCACGTAGCGGCTGGCGTCCATGACGACCATGTCGCCGGCGCGGTTGAGCGTATGAGTACCGCAGATGCCCCAGGCCCAGTCAGGCCGCACCGTCGCCACTCGGCGTTCCGAGTAGTCGACGGGACTGAGCGAGAGTACTTCGTTCAGGGCGATCCCCCGCCCGTAGCTGCCCGAGCTGTCTTGCGCGAGCCGGTAGAGCCTGTCGCCGAAAACGAAGGGCGCGCCGGCCGGCCTGGCGTTGGTGACGTCCGCCAGCAACGGACTCAGGGGATGCGGCCGCCATGCGCCCGTCACCGGATCCTCACTGACGTAGAGCACGAGCAGCTCCGCCGTCCGAAGGCCGGCGGGCTTCTTGAGGCTGGCGAACATCCACCACAAGCCGTCCCATTCGACGAGACTCGCGTCCAGGAGCCGCACTCCCGAGAGCAGCGTACGGCGATACTCCCACCTGGCGGGCATGTCGAGGCACTCGTAGAGGTCGACTCTGCCCGTGCCGGCGGTCTCCGGAACCATGTAGAACCGCCCTTCATGGGCAAAGACGCACGGGTAGGAAAGGTGCGAGTCGAGTTCGAGGGCCACGTGCTCGATGCCCGGACGACCTTGCGCGTCGAGAGTGACGACCCCGATCCGCCCTCGCTTCGAGGCATAGACGAACTCCTCGAAGAACACATGCGTGCGGTCACGGTGCACGACGACGAAGGGATCCGCCCAATAGCATCCCGCTCTCGGCACGAGGGGCTTCAGTCGCGAGGGATCGGGCAGTAGCTGGCCCGGAGTCTGGTTGCCGACGAGCAGATGCCACCGCTTCTCCAACGCGGCTTTGCGCACCCGACGCGTGGCCGTCCGCACGGCGAAGGCGCCGGCCATGGCAAGGCCCGGACGAGGAGCCGGCCGCGGCGCAGGCGCTCTGAGCGATGCAGCTTTGCCGATAGCCGCGAGGCGAGCCGCATCCATCCGCTCGTTCGCGCCTCGCGCGCCATGGTCGGCGCCAGCCGCCTTCAGCCGCTCGACGATCAGTTGCCGTGCGGACGCGGCCAGGTACTCCCCCGTCAAGATCGGCGACGATGGGTGCATCGGGCACACGCCGACGTCCAGGATCTCCGGCTCGACGCGTCCCGGGACGCGTGACTGAAGCTCGAACGTCGTCACCTGCGAGCCGCGGATGATGGCGGCGGTCAGCCCTGGCGGATCTACGATCGGACGGCGGGTTCCGACCGGCACTCCCGTCAGGCGCCAGGTCTCACCGCCCGCGTCTGTGTCGCTCCACGTCCCCGAGCCTCGCCCAGTCAAGTCCAGGGTGATGCCGGGTCTCACTGGCGGTGCTTCGTCGATCGTTCCCAGGACGAGGCGCGGGCTGTCCTCGGTCACCGATCCAGTGCCGCGAGCATGTGCCCAGACACGGAGGTCGGCGGGCGCCATGAGGACGGCGCGTCGCCCCGAAAACCACTCATCGCTCCGGGCAAGCATCCGCTCGCCGAGAGACGGCGGCTCCGAGGTGCCCATGACGCCGATGGGGGGCGCGTCGACGATCACCTCGACGAGCTCGAGGTCGGCACATCCGACGACGTCGTCGAGCAGCATGGTGATCCACGCCGGCACGATCGCGTCGGCGACGACGATACTCACCCGCAGGCGGCCGGTCTCCTCAGCTCGAGTCATGCCGACGAGCCTCTCCGTCCGCGTCGGGCGACCTCTTCGTACAGCCTTGCGTAGTCCCGCACGAACCTGTTCACGGAGAAGTCGAGCGCGACGCGCGCGGCACCGGCCGCTCCCATGCTTGCGCATCGCTCCGGGTGCCGACGCAGCCATTCCAGCTTGGCGGCCAGCGCGACGGCGTCGCGTGGAGGAACGACGAACCCTGCCTCGCCGTCGCTGATCACTTCCCTGCACCCGCCGCTGTCGGCGCATACCACGGGCAGACCGCAGGCCATGTACTCCATGATCGAGTTCGGGCAGCCCTCGGCCAGCACGGCAGGGTCGCTCATCAACAACCCGACATCCGCGCTGAGGACGTGCCCGATCACCTCCGTTCCCCCCTCAGGGAAGGCGATGGTCCCGCCGGCGAGCAACTCGGCGCCCTGCGACAGCAGCGCGGGCCGGTCGACGCCATCGCCCACGAGCAGGAAACGCCATCCGCCGGGGTCCGACGCAGCGAGCAGGCGCGCGGCCTCGATGACGGTCGCAAAGTCCTTCGGAGGGTCCATGCGCGCCGCCATCACGACCGTGAACCGCCCGGCTCCGTCATGCGGCGATGACACAGGGAGCCCGGCGGCGCGGAGGCGCTCGTCGTCGAACGCATTGTAGATGACGCGACCTTTGGGCGCGTCGATGTGCCATGCCGCGAGACCCGCCGCGCTGTTCGCCACGACCGCGGTGGCGAGACGCATGATGCTTCGCCGCGGCCGACCGAAGCTCCTGGGGACCGATCCCATGCGGATCGAGCCGTCGATGAGCGGTATGCCGAGCGCGACGCACGCGGGTGCGGCGGCGGCGGCGGGCATCCAGTGCCACGCGTGCACGACGTGCGGCCGCCAGGCACGCATCAGCTGCCAGAGCCGGACTGCCGGCGCGACGTCGAACCGGGACCGCCGCGGCATCACGACGAGCGGCACCCCCGCCCCGATCACAGTGCTCACGTGAGGACCCCCGTCCAGGCTCCACATTCGCCGCTCGACACGTGCCGGCAGGCTGTGGGCGAGCAGAGACAACTGACGCTCGAGACCGCCGTTCGCAAGGCTGTAGGTCAGGAACAGGATCCTCACGACGTCGCTCCGCGCATATCGTCAGGACCCGACGAACGGCGTGACTGCCGGCTCGTGTCTCTCATTCGTCGCTCTCTCGTTCCATTGATGCAGTGGCGCATTCTCCGGGCGATCGCCTTCAACCCTGAGCCAGCTGCTAGACTACCCACCGACCGGAGCAGACTGAGGGCGCCGGCCCGCTGTCGAACGCGATGGGAGGGTGCGTGGCTTCCGTTGACGGTGGCGACTCGCGCGTCCGGGGAGCCGCGACCCGGTTCCACGTCGCGCCCGCCCTCGATCGGTCGGCGGTCGAACGCTGGCGGGAGTTCGCGGAGCGCATCCCCTGGGCTCACTACCGCCAAGACCCCGCGTGGGCCGAGATCGAGCGTCGCGACCGTGCGGGCGCGACACGCCGGCCCTGCTTCTTCTGGGCCGAGCGAGATGGGTCTCTGCGCCTGACGGCCCTTGGACTCAGACGGAGCCTTCCCGTGCCGGGCCGAGCGTTCTGGGAGTTCGACAAAGGCCCGACATTCCACGACATCGAAGCCCTCGACGAGTGGCTGCCCTGGCTTCTCGCTCGCTGCGGCCGCGAGGCAGCACGCCTGCGGATAGCGCCGCCCGTGCCGCTGCACGAGATGGGCGACGACGTCGAAACCGTACTCGAGCGGCACGGCCTGGCGCGCCGCAGGATGTTGGGGGGCTGGGCGACGCTCGTCGCCGACATCTCCCGGGACGAGGACCACATCCTGAGAGCCTTCCGCCCGGCGACGCAGCGCTCCATCAGGAAGTCCCTGCGCCTCGGCATCGAGGTGGACGTTCAAGACAGCCCGCCGGGCTGGGCCGTCCTTTCCGCACTGGAGTCGGAGCTGGCTCGATCGGCTCCGGTGAGCCCGGTGCAGCCGGCCGAGGTCGAGCGCATCAGTCGCCTCTGGCTGAGGAACGGATCGGGGGGCACGATCATGGTGGCGCGACACCAGGGAGAACCGCTGGCGGCCGCGCTCGTCATCAAACACAAGCGGACCGCGCACCTCCCCATGATTCCCTCCTCGCGCCGCTACAGAGAGCTGCCGGCCAGTCACCTGCTCGTCTGGGAGGCCATGCGATGGGCCAAGCTCCACGGCTGCACGGAGTTCGACCTCGCGGGATACAGCCTGGTCGCGCAGCCCGGCGACGCCCTGTGGGGCGTCAACCAGTTCAAGCGCGGCTTCGTCACGGTCGACGAGGTCCACAAGTCCGTGGCCATCCACGAACGCGTCCGATCGCCTCTGCTCGAGGTCTCTGCACGGACCATCAGGGACGCGCAGGCGCGATGGCATCGCCACAGTACGTCTCGCACCGAGGGACGCACGGACCGCTAGTCCGCCGTCAGCCTGTTGGCCACCATGCCGTCGTCGACCTGGGGGATCTGCGCCGAGTCCCAGACTGTCCAGGGGCCCCATGCGTGGGCTGTGGCGTTCCACGAGATGCGCTTGACGGTCACCGTGAGCGTCGGTGCGCCCTGCTCGTCGCTGCCGGTCTGGAACATCGTGTACGCGAAGCTCACGCCGTCGTTGTACTCGGACCCCGTGGCGTGGAACATGTCGGGCACGCCGACGTAGCCCGAGGCCCCGGTCGGGCTGTTCTCCTGCCCGAAGGCGCTCGCGTCCCAGTGGTCGTTGTTGGCGTCGGCCAGCGGCTCGCCGGCGTCCGGCGTCCCGTTGCCGTTGCTGTCCACCCAGTCCAGGAACGGCAGGTTGCCTGACGAGTCCCTCGCCGACGGCGGCCCGCCGGCGACCGCCTGGGTGATGAAGGTCATCGCCGAGGCGAGCGTGCCGTCGGCGTTGCGCACCTTCTCGACGTGGCGGCGGTAGTTGTGGTTGTGACCATGCAGCACAAGGTCGACCCCGTGGGCGGCGAAGAACGCCAGCAGGCGGTCACGTTCGCCATAGAAGTACTTGTTGTCCGAGTTCGGCCCGCCGGTCGTGTTGGCGTCGTTGTAGGCGTTGCTCTGAGTCCTGTACGCGTCGAACATGGGGTGGTGCATGACCACCACCGTCCAGGGCTTGTCGGTGTCTATGGCGCCGATCAGCCAGTCCGCCTGGGGGGAGTTGGTGTAGGTGTACGTGGTGCTGTCCACGAGCACGTCGCGCGAGCCGCCGGGCGTGTCGCTCTGGAAGCCGATCCAGCCCTTGTAGCTGGTCGCGAGGGTCGCGCTGGCGGCGTAGCTGTTGAGCACGACGAAGTGGACGTCGCCCTGGTCGACGCTGTAGTAGGGAAGCGCGGTGGGGCTGTAGACCCAGCGCTTCCAGAGACCCTCCGTCGCGTCGGTCACGCCGATATCGTCGTGGTTGCCGGGAGCCACGACCAGCGGGACCTCCGCGGTCAAGCTGGACAGGCTCCACTCGTCACTGGGGCCGAAGCTCTGCTCGTTGTCCATGAGCGTGCGCCATTGGGTGGTGCCGTCGTCTGGAGCCGTCGCGTCGCTGCCACGCTCGATAGGATCGCCCCCGAACAGCACGAGGTTGGCCGCGGTCTCCTGGCGCATGCCCGGGAGCACCGTGGCCCAGCCCAGCGACCGGCTGAGGTGCGGGATCGCAGTGTAGGGTCCGGTGGCGGCGGTCAGGCCGCTCGGCGCTATGTCCGGCGACGGCACACCCGGCAGCGGCGTCTGGATGTCGGACATGAAGATGAACTGCAGGTGGCCGTCGTTGCCGACCGGCGCGCGCAGCGCGTACCGCCCGCTCGCCGGATACCAGCGCGTGCTGCCGCCGAAGGTCACGCTGAGGCTGTAGTAGAGCGGCAAAGGCGCGCCCGTAGTGTCGTACCAGGCGAGGCCCGAAGGAAACGCCAGGTCGGCCACGCCTCGCGAGTCGCTGGTGGCGGTCACGCTTGCCCCGAACGTCGTGTCCAGCGGGTCCGCACCATCGGCGCCGACGTACAGCGTCAGCGCTGCACCGCTGCGCGCCTTGAACTCCCAAGGCTGCGCGCGACCGTCGAAGTAGTAGTTGCCGGGGGTCTGGCCGTTGACCGATTCGCTCCACTCCTCGATCACGGCGCGCAGCACGTAGTCACCGGTCCCGTCGAGCGCGAGCGAGGTCTCGGTGGCCACGGGCGTGGGCGAGTACCCGACGTCCCGAGCGATTCGCGTGGTGCCGTCCGCGGTGCTGGCGGTGGCCACTACCGAGTAGGTGCCGGCGGGCAGGTCGGCGCCGGCGCCGTCGGCGCCGTCCCAGTCGAGCGCGTAGGTGTCGGCAGCCTGCGCCGTCTCGGGCTGCAGGGTGCGCACAGTGGCGTCGCCCGCGTCGCGCACGATCACGGAGACGTCGGCCGCGTCGCTGAGGGTGTAGGTGAGGGTGGTGGAGCCGCTCGAGCCCGCGCCGCCGTAGAACGACGTCGGCGCGAGGCTCACATCGCTGAGCAGGGGCGCCAGCAGCTGCACGGTATGCGTGCTCTGTGCGCTGCCGTCCGCGGTGCTGGCCGCGACCACTACCGAGTAGGTGCCGGCGGGCAGGTCGGCGCCGGCGCCGTCGGCGCCGTCCCAGTCGAGCGCGTAGGTGTCGGCAGCCTGCGCCGTCTCGGGCTGCAGGGTGCGCACAGTGGCGTCGCCC
>Ga0315281_10003379_pt1 | contig 23394 bp, 17 predicted proteins | sample YL17G07_0_MG_FD_204540 | JGI IMG/M metagenome (GOLD analysis project Ga0315281, IMG submission 204540) | Sediment microbial communities from Yellowstone Lake, YNP, Wyoming, USA - YL17G07_0 | ecosystem: Environmental > Aquatic > Freshwater > Lake > Sediment | place: USA: Wyoming | collected... | reverse complement strand
TTTTTCCTCAAACGCGTGGCGTTGACGCCCTACACCCCGGAGCAACTGGTGGCCATGGCGCGGCAGGAGTGGGAGCGCGCGGTTGCGTTCGAGACCTACGAGCATGCGCGCAACGAGAAGCTGCCGCCGTTGCCGCTCTTCAAGGACCAGGCCGCGCAAATCACGCGCTCGCGGGAGCAGGAAAACGAGATTCGCCGCCTGCTGGAAGAAAAAAATATTCTGAGCATTCCGGCCAGAATTCGGCACTACCGCAAGCTGCCCTTGCCGGCATATCTGAAGCCACTTGAGGAAATGGGTGTGCCGGATGATCTGACTGGGCCCAGCCGCCTGGATCAGGATGGAGTGAGCTACATTCCGGCGCCGGCGGAAACTCTTGGCTATTTCGCGGGGGCCAGCGCGCGGGACCCGCGGCCGATCATCGTGCATGAGGGCGTGCCGGGTCATTATTTTCAATTGACCCTGGGCTGGGGGCAGGAAGACCCCATCCGCCGCCATTACTACGATTCCGGGGCCAACGAAGGAATCGGATTCTATGGCGAGGAGATGATGCTGCAAGCCGGGCTGTTCGACGACAGTCCGCGGAGCCGGGAAATCATTTACAACTTCATGCGGTTTCGCGCCCTGCGCGTGGAAGTGGACGTGAAGCTGGCCACTGGTGAATTCACGATCGACCAAGCCACGGACTACTTCGTGAAGATGGTTCCCATGGACCGCGCTTCGGCGCTGGAGGACGCCGCGCTTTACGCCGCCGCACCGGGGATCGGCATCTCCTATCAGACCGGCAAGCTACAGATCGTGAAATTTCTAGCCGAAGCGCAGCGCGCGGAGGGGGAGAAATTCAGTTTGCGAAAATTTCACGATTTCCTCTGGAACAACGGAAACGTGCCGATTGCGCTGCAGCGATGGGAATACCTGGGGCTGGCGGACGAAATGGAGTTGCTGCGTTAGCGCCGGGAGGCCAGCGGCAAGCCTTCACTCGGACTGCGGGACGGCGGGCGCGATGCTGGCGCCGGCCGTCTTTTTTTGCAGAAGCGCGGCGCCCCAACGCCAGGCCAGTAGCGCCGCCAGAACTCCGGCGTATTGCAGCGGCTTGCGCACGTCGGATTTCACCAGCCAATAATAATGAACCACTCCCGCGGCGGCGGCGAAGTAGACGGCGCGATGCAATTGCTGCCAGCGGCGTCCGCCCAGGCGGCGAATCCAGCCGGCTGTGGAGGTGATGGCGAGGGGAATGAGCAGGAGGAAGCCGCCGAAGCCGACGGTGATGTAGCGGCGCTTCTGGACGTCGCGCCACATGTCGTCCCAGGCGAAGAACTGGTCGAGGCCGATCCAGATGCTGAAGTGCAGAAAAGCGTAGAAGAATGCGAAAAGACCGAGCAGGCGGCGATAGCGAATGAGCTGCGGCAAACCCAGCAGGCGGCGCAGCGGCGTAATGGCCAGCGTCAGCAGGAGAAAGCGCAGGATCCAGTCGCCGGTGGCGTGGGTGATGAATTCGATGGGGTTGGCGGTGAGGCGGTGATGCAGCGCGAGCCAAAGAAGGCGCGCGAGCGGGGCAAGGCACAACAGAAATACAACGGCCTTCGTCCAGCGGCTGAATAATATGCGCTCGAGGAGCGGTTTCACGGTCAGAAGTTCTTGCGCAGGTCCATGCCTGCGTAGAGTCCGGCGGCCTGATCGCCATAGCCGTTGAACAGTAGCGTGGGGCGTTTGAAAAATTCGCCGAGGCGGCGTTCCTTGGCCTGGCTCCAACGGGGATGGTCCACGGAGGGATTCACGTTTGAATAAAAACCGTACTCGCGCGAGTTGGCCAGGTTCCAGGTGACCGGCGGCTCGTCCTTGACGAATCGGATGCGCACCAGGGACTTGATGCTCTTGAAGCCGTACTTCCACGGAAGAATCATGCGCACGGGCGCGCCGTCCTGATTGGGCAGCGTCTCGCCGTACATGCCGACGGTGAGCAGCGCCAGCGGGTGCATCGCTTCATCGAGGCGCAGGCCATCCACATAAGGAAGTTGGATACCGGCGCGGCTGCCGAGCGGCATTTGCTGGGGATCGTAGTAGCTTTCGAAAGCGACGTAGCGGGCCTTGGGCGTAGGCTCGACGAGTTTGGCCAGCTCGCTGAAGGAATAACCGATCCACGGCACAATCATGGACCAGCCTTCGACGCAGCGGTGGCGGTAGACGCGTTCTTCAAGCGGCGCCAGCTTGAGAATGTCGTCCATCGAAAACTTGCGCGGTTTTTTGACTTCGCCATCCACGGTCACGGTCCAGGGCGAAGTGCGAAAGTTCTGCGCGTTTTTGGCGGGGTCGGCTTTGTCCGTGCCGAATTCATAGAAATTGTTGTAGTGCGTGGCGTCCTCGTAAGGCGTCTGCTCTTCGTTGACGCGGTAGGAACTTTTCACCACGCCGGCGAGTTTGTTGGAGGCCGACACGCGTGCGGACGGCGCCAGCAAATCCCATAGCTGTTTTCCCGCCAGGGAGGCGCCCGCGGCGAGTGAGAATCCGGCGATGAATGTTCTGCGCTGGAGATAAATCTGTTTCGGTGTCTCGTCGGACGATTTGAATTCCGCGGCGCGCCGGATCAGCATCGGTCGTCTCCATCCATTCTCTGGGTTTGCAAACCTTGCACAAGTCTACGGCAATTAGACGCGGAAGCAGGGAAAAGGATGTATCCGTATCGCCAGAAACAGTAAATCCTCCCGTTTCAGGCAGTGTTCGAGCCTCATGGAACGCGGTACAGGAAGCTGGCTGTTCTTGCGCAGTCAACCAGTTCGCCCTATTTCTCTTCCGGCTCCTCGCCGCGATAGCCCAGGCTGCGCAGAATTTCCTCGTTGTGCTCGCCCAGCAGCGGGGGCGGATAGCGGTAGCTGACCGGAGAATTCGAAAAATGGACGGGATTGGCGACGCTTTTTACGGCGCCCAGCGCGGGGTGCTCCAGTTGCACAATCAGCCCGCGCGCCATTGTTTGCTCGTCGCTGAGGGCTTCGGCCACGGTGTTGATGGGCGCGCCGGGAATTTCCGCGGCGGCCAGGCGCGCCAGCCAGCCGGCGGCGGGAGCCTCGGCAAAACGAAGCTGAAGTTTTTCAATCAGCGCGGCGCGATTTTCCGTGCGCAGCGCGTTCGTGGAGAAGCGCGCATCGCGCCCAAGAGTTTCTTCCTCGCCGAGCATCTGGAGAAAACGCTTCCATTGCGCTTCGGTGCCCACGCCGGCGACAAAGTGCCGTCCATCACCGCCGCGAAACACCTGGTAAGGCACGATGCTGGGATGCGCGTTGCCCAGTCGCTGCGGGGACTGTCCTGCATTGAGGTAACTGCTGCCCACATTCGCCAGCCAGGTGAGCTGCGAATCGAACAGCGCCATATCGATGAACTGGCCCTGCCCGGTTTTTTCGCGGGCGTAAAGTGCGCCGAGAATTCCCATGGTGGCGTACATGCCGCAGGTCATGTCGGCAATGGCAATGGGAAAACGCATGGGGCCGCCGCCGGGTTCGCCGGTAAAGCTCATGACCCCGGCTTCGGCCTGGGCCAGGATGTCGTAGCCGGGGCGTCCGGCCTTGGGGCCGGAAAAGCCGTAGCCGGTGATGCTGCAATAGATCAGGCGCGGAAATTTTGCGCAAAGCGTTTGTGGAGCGAGACCGCGCTTTTCGAGCGAGGCGAGCACGGGCTGGTTGATGAGGAAGACGTCGGCGGTCGCGAGCAAGCGCTCGAGAATTTCCCGCTCAAGGGGAACGTCGTAATCGAGCGTGAGCGAACGCTTGTTGCGATTAGCGGCAAGGTAGTAGGCGGATTCGCCGCCGACGAACGGCGGCCCCCAGCCGCGGGACTGATCGCCCACGCGCGGCCGCTCGACCTTGATGACGTCGGCGCCGAAATCGCCGAGCAGCATGGCGCAGTAAGGCCCGGCCAGCGCTTCGGCCAGCTCAACCACGCGGATGGAATCGAGAATCGGAGCCACGGGTGAGCATTATAGCCGAGGCGGAAGCAGAGCGCGCGGCTGAGAGGAGAGATCAATTGGTCGAGCCCACGGAGTAGCGCTTCGAGGAGTCGCTCAGCAGGATGTAGACGATGCCCACGGCAGGAATGGTAGGCCCGTGGAGACTCGAACCCCAGGACCTCTTTCGTGTCGGTTAGTTGGTTAGAAGTACGTTCAAGCACTTACAAGAGCACGGATGGCACTGCAAGTCTTTGGAAGTACTCGCTAGACAACGTTAATGTGAATTGCGGTGCCTAGCGCAGTTGGCCCTTCAACGATTTCATAACCAGGAGGCCTTCGATGAATGTCGTCGCCGGGGCTTGGGCGGTTTCATCTGACACCCACGGCGAAGCACACTATCTCCGCAGGCGAGCGGTCTTGTGCAAGATGCCGATGGTTCTTCCGGCGCGATGGCTATTTGTAGGCAATTGCCGCGCTGGATGCGCCTGCGAGATGAATGACGTCAAAGCGTTTGAAGCCAACTTCCCCGCACCACTTGCGGAAATCCGCCGCGGAATAGTCGAACGCATCGCCGAATTCGATGAGCATGTTCAACGACATGAGCAGACCGAAGACGTTCTCGCGGCGGGCGTCGTCAATGAGGGCTTCGATGGCGACCAACGCGCCGTTCGGCGGCAGGGCATCGTAGGCCGCGCGGATGAGGTGCATCTTCTTCTCCAGATTCCAGTCGTGGAGAATCATGCCCATGGTGATGAGGTCCGCCTTGGGCAGGGGGTCCTTAAAGAAATCACCGGTGGCCGTGCTGATACGGTCGCTCAGCCCAGCGGAGGCGATGTGTCTGCGTGCGATTGGTTCGACGGGCGGCAGGTCGAAAGAGACGCACTGGAGATGCGGATGTTTTTTGGCGGCTTCAATACAAAGCAGACCGGTCGCGCCGCCAACGTCGCAAAAAGTCTTGAATTTTGAAAAATCAAACTTTCCCGCGAACGCCTCGAAGTTAATCCGGGAGAGCCCGGTCATCGCGCCCATGAATTGTTCGAGTCTCGGCAGATCTTCGTAAAGCTCCTCGAACATTCCCTTCTGGCCATGCTTGACTTCGTTCTGCGGCTTGCCAGTGTGTAAGGCCTCGGGCAGGTCGTGCCAGAACTTGAAGAGCCGCTCGTTGAGCATGACAAGAATACCGCCGACATAGCGAGGGCTGTCGCGGTCGAGATAGAGCACACCGGCGGGCGTGTTGAAATACTCAGCCGACGGACCGTCGCCCTCGCGGTCGAGGAACTTCATCGCGACGAGGGCGTCGAAAAAATCGCTAATGCTGCGCGGGTGCAGACCAAGTTCTGCGCCGAGTTCCGCGCCGGTGATGCGGCGCTTGCCGAGTTTCGTGAACACGCCGAACTCGACGGCGGTGAGGAGAACCTTGGAAGACCAGAAGGCGAAGGCCGTCTGGAGAATGGGACCGGGATCGAGCTGCGGGTTCGTGCTATGCATGCATTAATCACTCCGTCAAAATGTGAAGCTGCCTGTACCCAGCGGCACGGCGTGAGGCCTCTTATGTTGAACGATCTTACCGTATCCTCGACTTATCCTCGACTGGGAATGGGCGATGTTGGTCGCAGATGCTTTGGACTCCATCGAGCAGTGGATGAACTGACACGGAGTTCATAAGATTCTGATAAGGACCCTTTCTGGCTGCCCGTATTAAATCACATCGGTACGCAGAGCGGTACGGAATAGCTAAAAACAGGGTGGCGAAAACGGGGCTAAGTCCATCGAAACGAAATGGTAGGCCCGTGGGGACTCGAACCCCAGACCTCTACCGTGTCAAGGTAGCGCTCTAACCAACTGAGCTACGGGCCTATAACTCGACCCAGTTTACCACGACTCCTCCCAGGTTGCGGAATCTCGGCGCTGCGGAAAGTGGGGATTTGGAGCTAGTACTGAGTGAAAAGGCGCACGAAAAATCCCAATTCCGTCCAGTATTATGCACAAAGCCCTGAAATGGGAATGGATTAGCCGGAGGAGTAAGTTGTCTGCCTGACGAAATAAGTCCCATTTAACATATTTATTATCTGTGAGTTGCGAAAGATCTGAATTTCATTCCGCGCCCAATGGGCGGCTAATCCCACTTCCTAATCACAATCCGGAGAGAATCTGATCCTGGCAGCAGGATTGCTTCGACCAATACTAGGTGGGAAGGTTCCCAGGAGTTGATTTCAGGATTGTGCGCGCAGTAGTATGATGCGGCAGTCGTAATGTTTTAGCAGCGGCCAAGGGGCCGAGCAAGGAGCATCTATGGAGCACCGCAAACCATTCAAACTGATGGCTCTCTCGCTGATCTTCGCGGGCGCCGCCACGCTGGCATGGGCAAGCGCGAGCGCGGCGCAGACGGCCGACAAGGACGCCAAGCCTGCGGTCACCGCACCGGCGGCTTCCCAGGCCGATGGCGATTATGTGGGCATGGAAACCTGCATCACCTGCCATGAGGACCAGCATAAGCGCTTCAAGAACACGATCATGGGCAAGATCATGGAGCATCCGCGCACGGACCTCGAAAAGCGCGGCTGCGAAGCCTGCCACGGACCGGGGAAGGCCCACGTCGAGGCCGGAGGCGGCAAGGAAACTATTCCGGTGCGCTTCGGCAAGGATTCCAAGAATTCCGTGGCCGAGCAGAACGCCGCCTGCCTGGATTGCCATTCCAAGGGCAACCGCCTGTTCTGGAAGGGCAGCCAGCATGATTCGCGGGCCATCGCCTGCGTGGACTGCCACCAGGTCAAGCAGGAACTGCATCCGGCGCTGTCCTCGGAAGGCCGTTACAACTCTCCGCTGACGGAAAACAAGAGCCTGAAGAAGTCGCAACCCGAACTCTGCCTGCAGTGCCACCAGATGCGCAAGGCGCAGTTGCAGCGCTCCTCGCACATGCCCTATCGTGAAGGCAAGGTAACCTGCACGAGCTGCCACAATCCGCACGGCTCGCCCAATCCCAAACAGCTCCTGCAGGCCACCACCAATGAAAACTGCCTGAGCTGCCACACCGAGCGCCGCGGCCCGTTCCTCTGGGAGCACCCGCCAGTCATGGAGAATTGCGCCAACTGCCACGAGCCGCACGGCACCAGCAACCCGCAACTGCTCAAGGTGCGCATGCCGCGCGTCTGCGATTCCTGCCACGTGGCCACGCGGCACCCCACCCAGGCGCAGCCGCTTGGCTCCATCAAGAACTTCAACCGCGGCTGCACCAACTGCCATTCGGCAATTCACGGGTCCAATCACCCGTCAGGCGACAAGTTCCTGCGCTAGGAAGGGAGAGCGACGATCATGAAAACGATTAAATACATAGCGGTACTCACAGCCTTCGCGATCCTGAGTTTCCCGGCGGGCCTCTTCGCACAGGAGGAGAAGGCCCCCGAGCATGGAACGATTGACTTCGGGCTGCGCTTTGCCTGGGGCGAAGTGGATGGCCGGCCGGATCTGCTCAACGGCGGATGCCTCGGCTGTGGCAGCCCGTTCCAGCCGTCTCTGTTCTCGTCCAAATACAACGAGTACCGGGACATCCGCAACGGCTTCAACATCCGCCGCATGGACTTCAAATTTGAAAACGTCCTCGGCTCCAAGAACAACTACATGACTCTGCAATCGGCGAAGTCCCTCTTCAAGGACCAGAGCTATCTGGCCACGTACGGAAGCTACGGCAGGTTCAAGCTGCAGTTCCGTTACGACGAGATTCCGCACACCTACAGCAACACCGCCCGCACCCTGTTCACGGAGGCCTCGCCGGGCGTGTGGCGCTTCCCCGATCTGATCCGCAAAACCTTGCAGAGCCCCACCACCTCGGCCGCCAATCTTCCCTCGGTCATCAACACCCAGGTGGTCACGGACTTCAATCTCATCACGCCGGCCATTCTTCGCCGTGCCGGCAGCCTGCTGTTTTCCTACAATCCCACGGCGGAATGGACCTTCACGGCCTCTTTCTGGCGCGAAAGCGAAAAGGGCAACCGGCCCATCGGCCTGATCCTGAACTCCAGCCCCAGCGCCAGCGCCACGGGTGGCTATGGTGTGGAACTGCCCGAACCCATCAATTACTTTAATAACCGCCTGCAGTTCGGCGCCGAATACGGCCGGCAAAGCTGGGCTTTCCAGGCCGGCTATTTCGGTTCCTTCTTCCAGAACAACGTCGGATCGCTCACCTTTGACAATCCTTTCCGGTTCTCCGCAGAGAGCGCGGGAAATCCGCTTACCGGGCGCATGGATCTTTACCCCGACAATCACGCGCATTACCTGAACTTTGCCGCCGGCGCCGACTTGGGCAAGTTCCTGCGCGTAACGGGCAGCGTCACCCCGGGCTGGCTGAAGCAGGACGATCCATTCCTGCCCTACAGCACCAACACTGCGCTCATTTGCAGTGACCCAACACCTCAGCCCTGCACTTCGCTGGCGGCTTTGCCCGCGGCCAGCCTGGGCGGGAGCAAGCAAACCCTGGCCATGAACCTCTCCGGCGTCACCACCATGTGGAAGAGCGTCCAGGCCAAGGCCTCTTACCGCCACTACGATTACAACAACAACACTCCGGTGTATGGCTTCACGCCCGCGCAGGGAGACGCCGCGCAGACGGCGCGGGATCCCATCACGAACGTGCCCCTGGCCCTGACGGAAAACACTCCGTTCGGCTACAACCGCAAAAACCTGGAACTGACCGGCAACTGGTATTTCTCCAAACGGAGCGCCTTCAAGATCGGCTACGAGAAGGAATGGATGGACCGTGTGCATCGCGACGCGGAAAAATCCGTGGACAATTCCATCTTCGCTGCTGTGGACTTCAGCCCCAACAAGGATCTGCTCCTTCGCCTCTCCTACCGCCACTCCGACCGCAAACCGGAACTCTATCTGGATGACGTGTCTCTGGAGATCTCCGGCGGCATCCCGGTGGACAGCCCCCTGGCCCGCCGCTTTGACGAGGCGGCCCGGCTCGAGCATCGCGCCGATGGATTGGTGCAGTACAACTTGAGCGATAAATTGACCGTGTCGGCCTTCGGCGGAACGCTGCAGGACGACTACAACCGCGCCGGAGAGACCAATAGCGCCACGCCGCTGAATTTCCTCACCGGCGCCGCCGCCACCACCAATCCGTATTACCTCTACGGCCTGCTGAAGGACATCTCTTACAACTACGGCGTCAATCTGGATTACGCCCTCAGCACCCAGGTCACCCTGTTCGCCGAGTATTCCCGCGAGCAGTACCACAAGCGCATGATTTCCCGCTATCGCGGGCCGGAGAGCACTACCCTCTCGGCGAATCCCAATGGCTGCGGCACGAGCAGTAATGGGCTTCTCTACCAGGGACCCTGCGACAGCGCCAACAACGACTGGCAGAGCACGGCCAACGAACGGGTGGACATCCTGGCCGCGGGCGCCGATGCCCATTTCGGCAAGAAGACCTATCTGACCGCCTACTACACGCTGTCGGCAGCGAAAGGCAACGTCAATTCGGCGGCCCTGGGGACTCAGCCGGCTAATTTCCTCACCAATCCCACTCCCGTTGACCCTACTCCCCTGGCCCAGGCCGACCGCTTCATGCTGACGACGACCAACGCGGCCGTGGACTATCCGGAAACGGTCAATCGCTCGCATGAGTTCACGGTCATGTTCCGGTACAAACTGACGGATCGGCTCACGCCGAAGTTCGAGTACCGCTACCAGCAATGGGACTACAAGGACTATCAGACCTCGGCCATGACTCAATACATGGGTTGCGTGGCGACAACCGGCGTGCCCGCGGTGCTTGTGCCGCAAACCCCGTCTGTCTCCGCCACGGTTGCTCCGGGGTGTCCTTCGTTGGGCCCGACGGCGGCTTCGTCAATCTCCAGCCCCTACTACCCTTACTACGTGGTGGGCGATCCCTCCGCGGCGCGCTACCTGTTCCTGGGAGTGGACCAGCCTTCGTACAAGGCCCATTTCGTATCGTTCAGTCTGGAATACCGCTTCTAGCAGTCTTGCAAGACCGGGGGCAGGTGGAATACCCTTTCCCCGTCACTTCTCCGGGAGGATACAACGATGAACTCAGCAATCAGCAGGGGGTTGGTGATCGCGGCGGCAGGGATGGCTCTTCTGGTCTGGCCGGCGTCTTCGCGTGCCGATGAAGCCGCCGACCTGTTCAAGGCCAAGTGCGCCATGTGCCACGGCGCGGATGGCGCCGGAAAGCCGGCCATGAAGACGCGCGACTTTGCTTCCGCCGATGTGCAGAAGCAGACCGACGCGGAATTGACCGCCATCGTCACCAAGGGCAAGAACAAGATGCCCGCCTACGAGGCCAAGCTCACCAAGGAACAGATTGCCGGTCTGGTGGCGCACATTCGCACCTTCGCCAAAAAAAACTAAATAAGCACGCGACCAAATCCGGAGGAAAACGCAAACCTCATGCCCACGAATGACAGCTCCAGCGTAAAGCCGGAACGCCGCCGTCTGGTGGAAATTCTACTGGGCGGCGGCTTGGTCGCTTCGGTCATCTCTTTTATTTATCCCGTCCTGCGTTATCTGGTTCCTCCGCCCGTTGCCGATCTGGGCGGCGATGAAGTGGTCGCCTGCAAGAAAGGCGATCTCAAGCCCAACAGTTCGAAGATCTTCCGCTTTGGAAATCGCCCGGCCCTGCTGCTGCTGACCGCGGAAGGCGAATACCGCTCTCTCTCCGCCACCTGCACCCATCTGAGCTGCACGGTGCAATACCGCAACGATCTGCACCAGATCTGGTGCGCCTGCCACAATGGCATGTACGACCTGAATGGGAAGAATGTGAGCGGGCCGCCGCCGCGTCCCCTGGAAGTTTTCACGGTGAATCTGCGCGGAGATGACGTGGTGGTCCGCAGGAAACAGGGAGCCTAGCGTGAAGCTTCTGCAACAGGCTTACGACTGGCTGGACGAGCGCCTGGACTTCAAGGACCTGATTGCCCCGCTCGTCAAGAAAACCGTCCCCATGCACGGCCGCTCCTACTGGTATTTCCTCGGCGGCATCACTCTCTTCCTGTTCATGCTCCAGGTTTGCACGGGAATCCTCCTGCTGCTCTATTACCGCCCCAGCGCCGGCGAAGCCTTTGAAAGCGTGCAGTACATCATGACCCGCGTGCAGTTCGGCTGGCTCATCCGCTCCATCCATTCCTGGGCCGCCAACCTCATGATCTTCACCGCTTTCGCGCATATGTTCAGCGTGCTCTTCCTCAAGGCCTACCGCAAACCCCGCGAGCTGACCTGGGTCACCGGTATGCTCCTGCTTTTCCTGGCCATGGGCTTCGGCTTCAGCGGCTACCTCCTGCCCTGGAACACACTGGCCTTTTTTGCCACCAAGGTGGGCACGGACATCGCCGGGCAAGTTCCCGTGGTCGGCAAGTGGATCATGATCTTTCTGCGCGGCGGCGAGGAAGTGACCGGAGCGACGCTTACGCGCTTCTTCGGCTTCCATGTGGCCGTGCTTCCGGGCATCACCACGGTTCTGATTGGCGCGCACATCTTCCTGGTGCAGCGCTTCGGCATGAGCGTTCCCCCGGAAGTGGAAGAGCGCTGGAAAGCGGCGCCCGCCGAAGCCAGCGAAATGAAATTTTTTCCCAGTTTCTTCCTGCGCGAGATGATGGCCTGGTATTTCGCCCTGGCCGTTCTGGGCGTGCTGGCCGCGCTGCTCCCCTGGGAACTGGGCACCAAGGCGGACCCCTTCGCCGCGGCGCCCCTGGGCATCAAGCCCGAATGGTATTTCCTGTTCATGTTTCAGACCCTCAAGCTCATTCCCGCTAAAGTGTGGTTCGTGGATGGCGAACTGCTTGGAATTCTCACCTTCGGCGCCGCCGGCGGCTTGTGGGTTCTCCTGCCCTTCTTCGATGGCGCGGCCCGCGGGCGCGGCCGCAGAATGATTCTGGGCGTGGGTATCTTCGCGCTGGCGTTTATCCTGGCGATGACGGTCTATGGCTATGTGGCGAAATAACTCGATCTGGCGATACCTGCTGCCCGGCTTACTGCTCTGCCTTGCTGCGGTTCCCGCACTCCCGCAAACCACCAACACCTGCGTGGAGTGCCACGCCTCGCTCGACCCGCCCCTGCAAGTGACCGCGGAGCAGTTCGCCACGGACATTCACGCGCAGAAAGGCCTCACTTGCGCCAGTTGCCATGGCGGCGACCCCACCCTCGCGGACATGGACGCCATGAGCAAGAAGGCCGGCTTCCGCGGCAAAATTGAAAAGAAACAGATCCCCGAATTGTGCGGCAAATGCCATTCCGACGGCGCCTACATGCGCAAATTTAATCCCTCGCTGCGCACCGATCAGCTCGCCCAGTATAAAACCAGCGTGCACGGCAAGCTGCTCGCCAAAGGCGACCTGAAAGTCGCCGTCTGCACCGACTGCCACGGGCTGCACGGTTTGCGCCCCGCCAGCGACACCCGCTCCCAGGTCCATCCCCTGAATGTGGCCAAGACCTGCGCGCGCTGCCATGCCGACGCCGCTTACATGAAGGACCACCACATCCCCACCGATCAGTTCGCCAAGTACACCACCAGCGTGCACTACAAAGCAATGACCGAGGGCGGAGACCTCAGCGCTCCCACTTGCACCACCTGCCACGGCAATCACGGCGCCGCGCCTCCGGGCGTGGACTCCGTGCAGAATGTCTGCTCCAACTGCCACGTCTTCCAGTCGCAGCTCTATGAAAAGAGCTCGCACAAGGCCGCGTTCCAGCGCTCCGCTCTTCCCGGATGCATGGTCTGCCACGGCAAGCACGACATTAGCCATCCCACGGATCAGAACCTGGGCACGGGGCCCCAGGCCGTGTGCATGCAGTGCCACAAGCCCGGAGACGTCTGCGACCAGGCCCGCGTGAAAATTCTCGGCAGCCTGACGCAACTCGAGGAGGACATCCACAACGCGGATAAGGTTCTCGCCGTCGCCGAAGCTTCCGGCATGGAAGTCAGCGAAGCCAAGCTCGAGCAGGATCAGGCGCACGATGCCCTCACCAAGGCGCGCGTTTCCATCCACCGCTTTCGTGTGGACCCGGTGAATCAGGATGTGCAGGCGGGGCTGAAGATCGCGGCCAAGAATCTGCAAGCCGGAAAAGATGCCCTGCGCGAGCGCGATTACCGCCGCATGGGCCTGGGCGCGGCTCTCCTGAGCATCTTCCTGGTTCTGGCGGGGCTGCGCCTGTATATCGGAAAGATAGAGCAGCAGAAGGCGCGCTAGAGACATTCCGCGGGGGCTACAACGAAACCCCGCGCGAAGGCAAGAGGGAGGCAATCATGACAATGCGTAACCACTGGGCGGTAAAATTCGGCGGGTGTCTTCTGGCCCTCGCCGTGATGCTCCTTGTGAGCGCGCCGGCGCAGGCCCAGAGCGCGGGCGAAAAGGTGTACAAAGCGAAGTGCGCGGGGTGCCACGGCCCCGACGGAACCGCATCCACCGCCGCGGGAAAAGCCACCAAGACCCCCAGCATCTGCACCGAGGAGGCCGCCAAGGCCACCGACGCGGAATGGACGGAAGTCATCACCAAGGGCAAGAACAAAATGCCCGCCTATGACAAGAAGCTGACGGAAACCGAAATCAAGGACGTCATCGCCTACATGAGAAGCCTGTGCAAGAAATAGCGGCGCACTCCTGACGCCGGTCAGACAGTCTGCTTCCGTCTGCGGTCCCCGGCGCCTCCCCGCCAGGGACCGCAATTTGTTTCGGCCAGGGAACGAAAGGAAATGAGCAGCGGCAGCCAATCATGATCCCGCAGCACACCATTCGCGAATGGGTCCGGCTGTTCTATTACCTGGGGCAGAATCTTGTTTCCATGTCGGGCGTGGTTCTCACCACCAGCAGCGCCTTCACCATGATCGGCTTCTGGATACTCGAATCCCTGCATAGCGGATCCGTTCACCCTTACATCGGCATCCTCATTTTTCTGATTCTCCCGGGAATCTTTATCGCAGGCCTGCTGCTGATCCCCCTGGGCATCTGGCTGCGCCAGACAGCGTTGCGCAAACAGCATGCCCTGCCGCTCACCTATCCCGCCGTGGATTTCAGCATTCCCGCGGCGCGCCGCGCCTTCCTGCTGGTCAGCGGCGCCACCCTGCTCAATGCCGCCATCGTCTCCATGGCCTCCTATCGCGGCGTCGAGTACATGGACACCACGCAATTCTGCGGGCAGACCTGCCACACGGTCATGATTCCCGAATTCACCGCCTATCAGAATTCCCCCCATTCCAACGTCTCCTGCGTGGCCTGCCATATCGGTCCCGGCGCCGGCTGGTTCGTGCGCTCCAAACTTTCCGGCGTGCGCCAGGTCTTTGCCGTAACCCTGCATACCTATTCCCGGCCCATTCCCGCCCCGGTCAAACACCTTCGCCCGGCGCGGGAAACCTGCGAGCAATGCCACTGGCCGCAGCGCTTCACCGGCGATAAATTCCTGGTGAAAACAAAATATCAGGAGGACGAGAAAAACACCGCGCTCAAGACCGTCCTGCTGATGAAGATCGGCGGGCGCACCTGGCAGGGCGCCGTGGGCATTCACGGGCGCCACCTCGACTCCGGTTCGCGCATCCGCTACACCTCCATCGACGAGCAGCGCCAGGTCATCCCCGTGGTCTATTACACCGACGACGCCGGAAAAACCGTCGAATACGTTTCCAGCGACGTCAAAGCCACCCCGCAGCAACTGGCCGCCGGCGAAACCCGCACCATGGATTGTGTGGATTGCCACAACCGCCCCACTCACGCCTTTGAAATGCCCGATGCGGCCATGGACAAGCGCATGAGCGAAGGCCTGGTCAGCGCCGAATTGCCCTTCATCAAAAAGAAGGGCCTGGAATTGCTCAAGGCCGAATATCCCGGCCGCGACGAAGCCCGCCGCCGCATCGTCACCGAACTCAACGAGTTCTACCGCGCTTCCTACCCGCAGGTTTACCGGGCGCGCCGCACCGTCGTGCAGCAGTCGGCCGAGCAGGTCGCCGCCATCTACGAGCGCAATATTTTCCCGGACATGAAGCTTTCCTGGGGCGCGCATCCCAACAATCTCGGGCACAACGATTTCCCCGGCTGCTTCCGCTGCCATGACGGCAGCCACTCCAGCGCGGACGGAAAAACAATCAACAACGATTGCTCCGCCTGCCACGCCCTGCTGGCCATGGAAGAGGAAAATCCCAAGATCCTGACCGACTTGGGACTGAAATAACCGCCGGCAAAGTTTTCAGGAAAGTCTGGGAGCCGTGAAGGCCAGGGTCCAGGAAAGTTCGCACTCCGCGGGCGGAAACGCCTTCCGCGGATTTCTCTTGCTGCTTCTCCTCCACGCCGCCGCTTCCGTGCCCTCCCGCGCTGCTCCTCCGTCTCCCGCCACCAACGAAGAATGTCTCGCCTGCCACGGCGAGAAAAGCATGTCCGTGGAGCATTCCGGGCGAACCGTATCCCTCTTTGTGGACGCGAAAAAGCTGGCCGCCTCCGCGCATGCCAGCCTGGGCTGCACCGCCTGCCATATCAGCCTCGAAGGCCAGGAGATCCCCCACGGCGCGCCCGTCGAGCCCGTGGACTGCGGCCTCTGCCACTCCCCCGAGCAGGAGCAGCATGCCCGCTCGCTGCACGGAAAAGCCATCGCGCGCGGCGACCCTCTGGCCCCGCGCTGCAAGGACTGCCACGGCAAACACGACATCTTTCCCGTAAAAGATCCCCGCTCGGCGGTGGCCCCCATGAAAGTGCCTTTCGTCTGCGGCCGCTGCCATCGCGAAGGCACTCCCGTGCAGCGCAACCGCGCCATCCCCCAAAGCAACATCCTGGAAAACTATTCAGAAAGCATTCACGGCGAAGGCTTGCTGAAGAAGGGTCTGATCGTGGCTCCCACCTGCGCCACCTGCCACACGGCCCACCTCATCCTCCCGCATACCGACCCGGACTCCAGCATCGCCCGAAAAAATATCGCCGCCACCTGCACGCGCTGCCACGCCCAGATCGAGGAAGTGCACCGCAAAACCATCAAGGGCGAATTGTGGGAGAAGCAGTCGCACATTCTCCCGGCCTGCGTCGATTGCCACCAGCCGCACAAGATCCGCAACGTCTTCTATGAGCAGGGCATGGCCGATGCCGATTGCCTGCGCTGCCATGCCAACAAACTGCTGCGCCGCGCACGCGACTCTCGCTCGATGTTCGTCCCCGCGGCGGAACTGGCTGGCTCGCGCCACTCCAAGATCGCTTGCAGCCAGTGTCACTCGGAAGTCAATGCTTCGCGCCTGCGCCCCTGCGAAACCATCACCCGCTCCGTGGACTGTACCGCCTGCCACGAGGAAATCGGCCGGCAATACCAGAGCAGCACGCATGGACAGCTTTTGAACGCAAAAAATCCCGTGGCCCCGGACTGTCGAGAATGTCACGGCACTCACTCCGTGCTGGGCAAAAGCAATTCCGCCTCCCCGACGTTCCCCACCAATATCCCCAAGCTCTGCGCCCGCTGCCATCGCGAAGGGCAGAAGGCCGCCGCGCGCTACGCCGGAACGCAGCACGAAATCATCGAACACTACACCGAAAGCATTCACGGCAAGGGCCTGCTCAAGAGCGGTCTGACCGTCACCGCCACCTGCACCAATTGCCACACCGCCCACCATGTTCTCCCGCGCAACGATCCGCAATCGAGCGTCAATCACGCCAATGTCCCCGCAACCTGCGGCCAATGCCATCACGGCATTCAGGAACAGTTCGACCGCAGCGTTCACACCCGCGGAAACGGCAAAAACGGCCACCCTCTGCCCGTCTGCAACGATTGCCACACGGCCCACACCATCCGCCGCGCCGATGAGGACGCCTTCAAGCTGGACATCATGACCAAATGCGGCCGCTGCCACGAGGAAATTGCCAAAACCTATTTCGACACCTATCACGGCAAAGTCTCGCGCTTGGGCTACACCAAAACGGCCAAATGCTATGACTGCCACGGCGCGCATGACGTCCTCGCCGTGGCCGATCCCAATTCGCGCCTGAGCCGCGCTAACGTCGTGGCCACCTGCCAGAAGTGCCATCCCGGCGCCACCCGCCGCTTCGCCGGCTATCTTACCCACGCCACGCACCACGATCCCCGCAAGTATCCCTTCCTCTTCGCCGCCTTCTGGGGAATGACCGCGCTGCTGGCCGGCACTTTTCTGGTCAGCGGCCTGCACACCCTGTTGTGGATTCCCCGCGCCTTCCAGATGCGCCGCGAATTGCGCGCCGCCGCCGTTCCGCCCGCCGGCGAGCGCCAGTTCGTGCGCTTCACGCGCCTGCACCGCGTCCTGCACACCGGCATGATTCTCAGCTTCATGAGCCTGGCGCTCACCGGCTTGACCCTGAAATTTTCCTACACCGGCTGGGCGGTCATGCTCTCCCGCCTGCTCGGCGGTTTCCAAACCGCCGGTTACATTCACCGCGCCGCGGCCGTGGTCATGTTCTCCGTCTTCGTGATGCACCTTCTGGACCTGCTGCGCCTCAAGCGCCATGAGTATCATTCCTGGAAAGGTCTGCTCTTTGGCCCCGATTCCATGATCCCCGGCCGCCGCGACCTTTCCGAATTCATCGCCACAATAAAATGGTTCGTCGGCCGCGGGCCGCGGCCCTCCTACGGCCGCTGGACCTACTGGGAAAAATTCGACTACTTCGCGGTCTTCTGGGGCATCGCCATCATCGGCGCCACCGGCCTGACCTTGTGGTTCCCGGTTTTCTTCACCCGCGTGCTGCCCGGAATGTTTCTCAACGTGGCCACCATCATTCATAGCGACGAGGCTTTGCTCGCCACCGGCTTCATTTTTACCGTGCACTTCTTCAACACCCACCTGCGTCCGGAAAAATTTCCAATGGATATCGCCATCTTTACCGGGCGCGTGGACCTCGAGGAAATGCGCCGCGACAAACCGCGCGAGGTGGAATCCCTGGCTGCCGCCGGCAAACTCGAGGAAAAAATGGATGTCGCCTATCCTCCCATCGTCACCCGCACCATTCGCGCCTTCGCCTGGTCCGCGCTGGCCGTGGGCTTCAGCATTGTCCTGTGGATTTTGTACGCCATGCTTTTCGCGTACCGCTAGAGAGTCGGGAAGGCCGCCGAAGGAGGGTGGGCACATGCGCGTGCTGAAAATAGCGGCGATGGTTCTGGCCGTCGTTCTGGCGCTACTGTTGGCGCTCACCCTGCTGGCCCCCACCGCCGCGGGCGAAAATAAGGAAAATGCGGCCTGCCTCGAATGTCACGGCCAGCCGGGCATGAAAAGCGAATCCGGCAAAAACATCTCCCTGCATCCGGAAAAATTTCAATCCAGCATCCACGGCATTCTGGCCTGCCGTGACTGTCACGCCGCCGTGCGTGGCTTTCCCCATCCCGCGAAAATCCCGCGCGTGAAGTGCGCAGCCTGCCACGCCGAACCCGCCGCCGATCTTCCGCATAGCGTCCACGCCCCCCTGGGCGCGGACGCCTGCCGCTCCTGCCACGGCGACCTGCACGAACTCTCCACGGAAACCAAAGTAGCCCCGGAGAAATGCGCCGCCTGCCACGAGCAGCAGGTGAACGAGTTGCGCGAAAGCGCGCACGGAAAAGCGCAAAAGGCCGGGGATCCCGACGCGCCGCAATGCGCCAACTGCCACGGCCCCGCCCACCGCATCCTGGCTTCGGGCGAATCCGCCTCCCCCGTGGCCAAGAAGAATCTCCCCGACACCTGCTCGGTCTGCCACGGCAACAAGGCCTTTCTTTCACGCCACCGCATCCCCCTGGCGCACCCGGTGGAAAGCTACCGCCTGAGCGTCCACGCGCAAGCCGTCGCCGCCGGAAAAAATGCCGCTACCTGCTCCGATTGTCACGGCAGCCACGGCATCGCCGTCGGCCGCGAAGCCCGTTCGCCCATCAATCATTGGAACTTGGCCGAAACCTGCGGCCGTTGCCACGCCGCCATCGCCAAAAAATATCTCGCCGGGGTCCACGGCCAGGCCATGCTCGCCGGCGTGCGCGACGCTCCCGTCTGCACCGATTGCCACGGCGAACACGGCATTCTTTCCCCTTCCGACGCCGGCTCCCGCGTCAACGCCGCCCGCGTTTCCATGGACACCTGCGCCCGCTGCCACAGCGACGAGCGCCTGGCCGAGCGCTACAACCTCCCCACCGACCGCGTGCCCTCCTACGCCGACAGTTTTCACGGCCTTTCCATCAGCCAGGGCTCGCAGACCGTGGCCAACTGCTCCTCCTGCCACGGCGTGCATGACATTTTTCCATCGAGCGACCCGCGCTCCATGATCCATCCCGCCAATCTTCCTAAAACCTGCGGCCACTGCCATAGCGGCGCCGGGGAACGCTTCGCCATCGGCGCCGTCCACGTGCGCACCGCCAGCGGCCCCGCGCATCCCGCGGTGCGCTGGATCCGCTGGATTTACTGGCTGCTGATCCCCCTGACGCTGCTCTTCATGGTCGCGCACAACGCTCTGGACCTGCTTTCGAAACTGGTGCGTCCCCGCCCTCGGCCGGAAAACCCCCAACAGGCCGTGCGCATGAATTTCTATTTCCGCCTGGCCCACTGGGGCGTCATGCTCAGCTTCCCCACGCTGGTTTTCACCGGCTTTGCCCTCAAATATCCCGCGCAATGGTGGGCCCAGCCCCTGCTCCTGTGGGAAAGCCACATCGCCTTTCGCGGTACCCTGCATCGCATTGCCGCCGTGGTTCTGCTGGCCGCGACGATTTATCACGCCGTGCATCTGGCCGTGAACAAGCGCGACCGCATCATCCTGCGCGCATTGCTTCCCCGCTGGCGCGATTTCACCGATTTACTCGGCGTCGTCCGCTACAACCTGGGCTTCTCCCGCGAAGCCCCGCAATTCGCCAAATTCAGCTACGCCGAAAAAATCGAATACTGGGCCTTTCTCTGGGGCACCGCCGTCATGGCCCTTTCCGGCTTCCTGCTGTGGTTCAATAATTTCACCCTGCATTTCTTTCCCAAGTGGGTGACCGACGCCGCCACCGCCATCCACTTCTACGAAGCCCTCCTGGCCACCTTCTCCATCCTCTTCTGGCATTTCTATCTGGTGATCTTCGACCCGCTCGTCTATCCCATGGACCTCGCCTGGCTGAACGGCCGCGTTCCCGCCGAGCATCTCCGCCACGCCCGCCCGGACTATTTCCGCGCGATCGAGAAAGCCGGACTGCTGCGCGACCCCGCCGCGAAGTCCGCGGAGATTAAAAAAACGGAAAAGGAGCCGCACGATTGAGCGCGGCTGGGAGCACCCTCCAAAAAGAAAAAGCCCCGGAATCGCTCCCGGGGCTTTGCCCATTTCTCTTTTCGAAGAAATTACTTCGAGGCTTTCACGATACGGCTCCCCAGCGGCTGCGTCGGCCGCGCATTCAGCGGATAAATCTTGCTGAACGCTTCCACCTGCGCCGCGGAAACCGCCGCTGGCGTCTTCAGCACGAACCACGTCACGCCCTCCGAGCACGGCGGCGTGGTCAGCGAGCCCATGAACGTGTAGTAGCCGTGCGCCGCGGGCAGCAGATCGGCCGCGTTCACCGTCACGCCTTCGGCTGCTGTCTCAACCTTTTTTTCCTTGGGCAGGTGGGACCAGATGGACTGCACCGTGGCCTGCTCCGCTCCCTTGTCGAAGAGCACCGCGACGACCGCCAGTTTCCCCTCCGCATCCGCGTGCACCAGATGCGCCACCAGCTCAAATGACTTGCCGTTCACCTTTTCCTCGCTGGGCCGGTGAAAGTGAAACTGTTTCAGCTCATACTTGTGCCCGCCCACGCTGATCGAGCTGCCCGCCGCATAATTCACCACGATGGTGTGCCCATTATCGAGAACCTTCAGCGGCGCCGCCTTGTAATCAAACTGAATCGACTCCAGCGCGGCCTCCTGTGCATTCTGAATATCAATCGGCGATTGCTCGTGCCCCAGCTTGCAGGCCGCGTACGCCGGGTCAATCGCGCCCCATTCCGCCGGCCCTTCCTCTCCTTCATATGTCCAATGCGCGGGAGCCTTGGGCGCCGCGGTCTGCACCGCGGGAGCGGCTGGCGCCTCCGCTTTGGCCGGCGCTTGCTGCGCCTGCGCGGGCACACTCAGAAGGACGCCGATTGCCAGAAATTTCCATATCCCATTCTTTATCATTGCGTTTCTCCTTGTAGGAAGCCGGCAGATTCCATTTCCAAACGAATCTTCTTGAAAGTACCCGCAAGACTGATCGGCAGCTACTCCCCGAAGTATGAGGAGAAAATTTGAAAGCTCCAATAGAACCAGGGGGCAAATTTGCGCTTATGGTTACGCCGGTGAGCAGTTGTAGAGGTACAGAGGTGTTATTCTGTATTTGCCGTCCCGGAACTGGGAGCCTGTCTTGCCCATGCGAACCATCATCGAACCCTTCCGCATCAAAAGCGTCGAGCGTATCCGCGAAACCACCCGCGAAGAGCGCCAGCGCCTGATCGAAGCCGCCGGCTATAACCTCTTTCTCGTTTCCGCCGACGCCATCCTCATCGACCTGCTCACCGATTCCGGCACTTCGGCCATGTCCACCGAGCAGTGGGCCGCCATGATGCGCGGTGATGAAAGTTACGCCGGCTCTTCCAGCTTCGACCGCTTCCGCCGCTCCGTTGTGGACATCTTCGGCTTTCGCCACGTGATCCCCACGCACCAGGGCCGCGCCGCCGAACGCATCCTCTTCACCGTGATGTGCAAGAAGGGCGACGTCGTCCCCAACAACACCCATTTCGACACCACCCGCGCCAATTGCGAATTCGTCGGCGCCGAAGCCCTCGACCTGCCCATCGCCGAAGCCCGCGAACCAGCCGCGCTGCATCCCTTCAAGGGCAATATGGACACAGCCCGCCTCGCCGAAACCATCGAGCGCGTGGGAGCGAAACGCATTCCCCTGGTGATGCTCACCGTCACCAACAATTCCGGCGGCGGTCAGCCCGTCTCCATGGCCAACGTCCGCGCCGTAAAATCCATCTGCGCAAAACATAAAATCCCGCTCTATATCGACGCCTGCCGCTTCGCCGAAAACTCCTGGTTCATCAAACTCCGCGAGCCCGGCTACGCCGATAAAACTCCTCGCCAAATCGCCCAGGAACTGTTTTCTCTCGCCGACGGCTGCACCATGTCCGCCAAAAAAGATGGTCTCGCCAATATCGGCGGCTTCCTGTGCACCAACGATGACCTTCTCGCCCAGCAGGAAAAAGATCTTCTGATCCTCACCGAAGGGTTTCCCACCTACGGCGGCCTCGCCGGGCGCGACCTCGAAGCCATCGCCGTCGGCCTCAACGAAGCCCTCGAAGAGGACTACCTCAAATACCGCATCGCCTCCACCGCCTTTCTCGGCAACCGCATCGCCGCCGAAGGCGTTCCCATCGTCCAGCCCCCCGGCGGCCACGCCATCTACCTCGACGCCCGCGCCTTCCTCCCGCATATTCCCCCGGCGCAACTTCCCGGCGTCTCCCTCGCCGTCGAACTCTATCTGGCTGGCGGCATTCGCTCGGTCGAAATCGGCACGCTCATGTTTGGCGAGCACGCCCGCATGGATCTCGTCCGCCTGGCCATTCCCCGCCGCGTCTATACCCAGAGCCACATCGAGTACGTCGTGGAAGTCATTCTGGACGTCTGGAAACGCCGCGAAACCCTTCGCGGCTACGATCTGACCTACCAGGCCCCTTTTCTCCGCCATTTCAGCGCCCGCCTGCAGCCGCGCTCTGGATAAGCGCGGACAACACCGGTCCGCTTTGTGCTCCAGTCGGCTCTTTTTCTGGCATTTGTCTTGCTCCAAATCAGCACGAGGATGAGTGCAGATTTCCCCCTTCATTGCATCGGCCGCGGCCGGGAAGGTATAGCCGACAGCTTCTATGCCGTAACTGCTTGCAATACAAGGAGTTGGGTTGATCCAACCCACCGCACAGAAACTCCCCATGAGGGCCTGCACTCATTCCTTTGCAACGGCCCAGGGCCAATCGGCGCAAGGTGTGTGTTTTTTCGCGCAGGCGTTGTTATCTGACAATCTATTTTTCTTGCAGCGCGTGGCTGCCCGGAAAGGCATGTAAATCACTCGCCGAGGAGACTCTCAATGACCCCACCAGAAAAAAAGTGCGGGCTGCCCCTGTATATCGCGGAATTAATGGTTGCCGCCGAGGAAGACTTATTTCACTGCGCCCGCTGCGGCTCCGGCGTCGCCGTTCACGAATTGGCCGCGGAGCTCATCGAACCCTCCGGAGAAGACTGCGCCGATTGTTTCCGCCGCGACCCCCAATTCTGCCTCGAATGCCGCGCCCAGTGGGCCCGCCAGAACGAACACTTCGCCTGCCTCTGCCGCGAATGCCGCGAAACTACTGTCCTCTGCTGAAGTCTGCTCAACTTCAAATATTGCCGCAACGCAGTAGTGTCCGGTTTATTCGAGGCGAAAATGCTGCCAACCCAATGGCGGTGCGGGTTTTGAGGGATTTATGGGTGTCCACGATTTGAATTTAGGATTGCGCATTTGCGATGCTTTCGGGTTGAA
>Ga0315281_10003378_pt1 | contig 23395 bp, 24 predicted proteins | sample YL17G07_0_MG_FD_204540 | JGI IMG/M metagenome (GOLD analysis project Ga0315281, IMG submission 204540) | Sediment microbial communities from Yellowstone Lake, YNP, Wyoming, USA - YL17G07_0 | ecosystem: Environmental > Aquatic > Freshwater > Lake > Sediment | place: USA: Wyoming | collected... | reverse complement strand
CCGACCAGGGCGACGAACTCGCCCTGGCCGACCGATAGGGAAACGCCCTTGAGAGCGTGAAACCCGCCGTAGGATTTCTTTAGATCGACGACATCGAGAAGTTGGTCGGCTGCCATGAAATCAGTTAGCGGCCGCCAATTCTTCCTGCCAGATTTGCAGCATCTCGTCGATGTTCGGCGCGACCGAATGCATCTGCGAATTATCCCAGGCATGCCACATGTAGTCGGTCTGTAGGATGCTCTTTTCCTCGTCGGTGTAGAGCGATTCGACACCCTTGTTGGTGACCACGTTGCAGGTGGTGTCGAGCAGGGAGAGGATGTAGCCCACGTCCTTTGAGACCACATGCTTGACCAGCTTGCGCGAAAGTTCGGGTTGGTCGGTCTCCTTGAGGATAGCCGTGGCTTCGACCCAGATGATGCCCTGCTTGAGGCCGTTCTTCGGTTCCGGCACCACGGCCAGGATGTTCTTGTGGCCCTGCTTGCGTAGCGCCGAGGTCAGATACGAACCGGCCCCGATGCAGCCCAGCAGCGAGCCGTCGAGCAGGCCCTTTTGCGCCAGTGTCAGGTCGCCCACCAGGGTGCGGGTGTTCTTGAACATGGCGCGCAGCACCTTACGGACTTCGTCGAGCGCGTTGGCGTCGAGCGGCTGGTAGGGGTTGATGCCGGCATAGAGGGCCATCGGCAGGATCGGCCAGTCGCCCCAATCCATGACGCAGATCTTGTCCTTGTTGGCCGAATCGAACACCGGATCGTAGGAGGACCAGATCTCTGGCTTGGTCACGTCGACGTTGATGCTGGGGCCGACCCAACCCCAGCGGGTCGCCACGCCGATGGTCTTGTCGTCGTGCAGCAGGGGTGCGAAGGGCGGCTTGAACTGATCGTAGAACTCGGTATAGACGTCACCGTAGTCGGCCGGGTCGAGTTCCATGGCTAGGCCGGCGGGCCCGAGCCGGGTCACCCAGGGCATGTCGGTGGACACCACGTCGACTTCGCGCGAGGCGCCGGCTTGCAGCTTGGCAAAGCCGCCCGGCGAATCGACGATCAGGTCGAAGGCGATGTCGCAGTCGTTGGCTGCCTTGAACGGGTCGGTGATGCGCGGGTCGTTGTAGCCCTCCCAGCACATGTAACTGAGTTGGGTCGAGGCCCGCGCCGGGCGCCCGGCGAAACCGACCGCCGCCACGCCGACCGCCGCCGCGGCCGTCTTCATCAGACGCCGACGCGTCATGCCGGCCTCATCCAGGCCAAGCGCCGCAATTTGGCGCCGATAGTAATTCGGTAGATCGTCGTACCAGGTCTTGGTCATTGCGGCTCTCCCGTGGCGGTTATGATCATTTCAGCGCGCATCATACGGACAGTTATTGCCTCCGGGAATAGCCATGTTGGCGATCTCCGGGTATAGTACGGGTCAAGCTGACCGAGGCGGGCGTCATCTGGAATTGATCGCGGGGTAGGGAGCGAGATGAGGCATCGCCGGGGGATGGGACGCGTCACGGTGGCAAGCGAGGCGTTCTTGCGCGAGATGGCGGCGCTCGTGCAGGCCTGTGGGCAGGATCACTTCTATTCGCGGCTGGCCGAACTGCCGTCCTTGCTGCTCGATTGCGACCGCTGGCTCGTGATGCGCTACTCGCAGTACGCCAGGCCCGAGTTCGTCGTGAACGAGGCGATGTCCGAGCAGGCGGTCGCGTTCTATCTCGACGGCATCTACCGGTTGGACCCGCTGCTGCGCATCTCGCGCTCTGGCTCGCGCGCCGGGGTCTACACCTTGAGCCGGCTGCGCGAACGGGAAGCCAGGAACGCCGATTACGACGAATTCTTCCGCTCCGCCCTTATCCATGACGAGTTGGCCATCCTGTTCCCGGCACCGGGGCGCGTCTGCATCGCGCTTTGCCTCGACCGCGACAGCCATCGGTTCACGGCGCGCGAGGTGCGCGCCATCGAGGCGCTCTACCCAATGCTCGGCGCTCTGCACGAGCTGCACCTGGAGCGGGCCTTCGCCGGCGCCCTCACCAGCGGACTGCACCGCTCCCCGGGCGCCGGGCGGCAGGCCACCCTCATCCTCGATCGCGACGACCGCCCGGTCTTCCGAAGCGAAGGATGGCGGACGCTCGAGCGCGAGGGAAACGCGCCCGATCTTGGCACCATCCGCTCCGAGCTCGCTTCCGGCACCTTGTCGCTCGACGCCGGCACGGTCCTCCACTGGGAGGAACTGGGCGCCGGGTTTGCCCTGGCGCCGCGCGGGCGCCTGTACGCGATCGAACGGCGCAGCCCGGGTTACGTCGGCACCGATTTCAAGGAGGCGCTCGCCCGCTTCGCCCAGCGCCACGCCCTGACGCCGCAACAGCGCAACATCGTCGAACTGATCATGCGCGGGCATCCCAACGCATCGATCGCAAGCCGCCTGAAGATTAGCCAGGGCACCGTTCGCAACCATCGATCGCGGCTCTATTTCAAGCTCGACATCACGACCGAGCGCGAGCTGTTCTCGCTGTTCCTCAAGGACTTGTTCACGAGCGAGGTCGCCGCCGCGGTGCCGATGCAGGCCCGCCTTTCCGCGCCCACCTGATCGGGCGCTGGCGGGGGCGCGATCCCCCTCCCATGGTGACGATTGTCACCATTGCACACGGCAGCGGGACGTAAGCACACTGTTCACGCGGAACCGAGGATGGTTTGTCGGGCCGCCCGAAGGTGTCAACTGCGGCACGTGGTCGCGCCCTACCGGCGCCCCCCGTGTCCAAGCCACGAGGAAGATGGATGACCGCCACCATCGACGTATCTGCACCGCGATCGAGCCTGTTGCCGGGCTCGCCCTTCCGGCCGTTCCCGCTGGAGGAATACGAGACGCGCTGGGCGCGCGTCCATCAGGCGATGCAGCGCAAGGGCTACGATATCGCCATCGTCATCGGCAAGACCTCGGGGGTTTACGAGCGGGCCGGCGATACGCTCTATCTCACCAATTTCTACTCCACTCACTCCGGCCAGGAACCGGACACCGTGCTGTGGAACGCTCGCTCCTACAACGCGGTCATCCTACAGCTGGGTCAGGTGCCGGAACTCATCACCGACGAGGCAGAGGCGCGGCTCGACATCATCGCCACCGACCGGTTCAAGGGGCTCTACGATCCTATCAAGGGACTGGCCGACGCGCTTAAGGCGCGCAAGGTCAGCGGCAAGGTGGCGCTGGTCGGTACCGACACGCTGCCAATGAAATATTGGTTGCAGCTCGAGAAGATGACGCCCGGTATCCAGTTTGTGCCGGAGGACGACCTGATCCGCGACGTGCGGCTGGTGAAGAGCAAGCTTGAGCTGGAGCTGTTCCGGCAGGCGGGCGAACTGGTGACCCGCGCCCACAACGCCCTGATGCAGGCGATCATCGCCGGCAGGACCGAGGGCGAGGCCGCCGGGCTCGCCGGCAAGATACTGCTCGAAGGGGGCGGGGCCTGGCACCGCTTGGCCATCTCGCACGGCGACACCAGCCAGTATCTGGAGAGCGACCCGCTAACCGGCTTCAGCACGCTGGCGCCCAAGCGCGGCGACATCGTGCACGGCTTCATCTACGGGCCGATCCTCAAGGGTTACTGGCTCGATCCGGGGCGCACGGCGGTGTGCGGCGGCAAGCCAAGTCCGGAGCAGCGCAAGCTCGTCGAATCCTTGGTCGACGTCATGCACCAGCTGATGGCGGCGATTAAGCCGGGCGTAAAGGTGAAGGACGTGGGTCTCTTGGGAGACAAACTCTCGGACGCCTCTGGCTTCCGCGACGAGGTGCTGAAGACCAACTGGCCCTATTACGGCCACAGCAACGGCTGTATGTGGGAGAAGCCCTACATCGAGCCGCGGCTATGCTCGGACGACGACCTGTTTCTGGAAGGCATGGTCGCCAGCGTCGAGGGCTTCTTCACCAGCCCGGGCGTCGGCACGGCGGTGTTCGAGACCAACTACATCATCACCAAGACGGGAATCGAGGAGATCACACCGGTGCCGCACCTTTTCTGGTGAGGCGGGCGGCGGAGCGCGGCAACCAAGAAACCGATGGGGGGAGATCGACAGGCCATGGCAAAGATCGAAAAGACAGGTGGGCCGGCGGCACGGTACGCCACCGCGACCTTGGCGATGGGTCTCGTGGGCGCGCTGTGGGCGACGGCTGCGCAGGCGGAAGTGATCAAGGTGGGCGCCCCCATCCCGGTCACTGGACCTTATTCCAGCGACGGTCAGGTGATGGAGAAGGGGCTAAAGCTTGCGATCGACGAGTTGAACGCCAGCGGCGGCCTGCTCGGACAGCAACTGGAACTGCACGTCTTCGACATCGGCGACTTGACGCCTGACAAGCTGTTGGCTGCCGCCACCAGTCTCGTGGAGAAGGAAGGCGTCGCCACGCTCATCAACGGCTACGGCGGCATGGGTCCGGACATTCCGGCCTTCTGCCCCTATCAGCAGGCTTACATTCACAACGACGCCACCTCCAATGTCGTCGAACTGCGCAACAGCATGAACTGCGCCAACATCTTCATGGGCTCCGACTACGACGAGAACTACGGCAGGATCACTTTCCAGCAACTCATGGCGCTCGGCCACGAATTCCCGAGCAAGAAGATCGCTATCGTCCATGGCCCCTATGACTGGGAGCTTAACTCGACCAAGGGCGCCGCCGAGGCCGCGCAAGCCCTCGGCTGGGAGGTCGTGCTGAACGAGGAGGTCCCTTACGAGACCACGCAGTGGAGCGGGATCATCAGCAAGCTGCGCGATGCCGACCCAGCCCTCGTCTACATGGAACTTCTCGATCCGGCCGGAGTCGCTACCTTCACCGACCGGTTCCGGGAGAACCCACCCAAGCACGCGCTGCTCTACCTCGGTTACACTTTGAGCGTGCCGGCTTATGGCGAGATCGTGGCCCAGGGCAAGGCCGACGGTGTGCTGGGCATGACGCTGTCCGCCCAGCGCGACAACGATAAGGGCCGCGCCTTTTCCGAGGCCTGGCGCAAGGCCTTCGCCGAGGAGCCGCCCTTCAGCATCTCGGCGCAGATCTACGACGAGATGATGATGTGGGCCGAGGCCGTCAAGAAGGCGGGCTCGGTCACGGATCACGAGGCGATCCGCAAGGCCATCCTGGAGACCCCGTACGAGGGGGTCACTGGCCGGATCGTCTTCAATGCCGAGCAGTATGTGCCGTCCGCCGACGACACCGTGCCGACGCAGCTGTTGCAAGTGCAGGGCAAGAAGACAGTGCAGGTGATGGTCGGCACACAGAAAGCCGTTGCCTTCGTCGCGCCGCCTTGGTTGGAATAGGCGGGGACGGCGTGCGACGCGCGGTACTGAACGCGGGGAGCCGCGATGGCTGAGACGGTTATGGAGGAACCCGCCGCGGCAGGAGCAGCGGCGGGTTCCCCGTTCTTCGCGGTCCGCAACCTGAGCCGGCGGTTCGGCGCCCTCACCGCCGTCGACGGGTTGTCGTTCGAGGTTCGGCGCGGCGAGATCCTAGGGATCGCCGGGCCGAACGGGGCCGGCAAGAGCACGCTCCTCAACCTGTGCAGCGGCTTTTTGGCCCCCGACGCCGGCAGCATCATCTTCGAGGGTCAGCGGGTCGACGGCCTGCCGCCATTCGCCATGTGCCATCGCGGCGTCGTGCGCACCTTTCAGATCCCGCAGGTATTTGGCTCGCTAAGCGTCGAGGAAAATGTCGAGATCGGCGCCATTTTCGGCGACGCCCAGGGCGCCGGCCGGGCGGCTGACGGCCCCGACGCCGTCGAGGCCATCCTTGCCTCGGTCGGTCTCACCGCCCGGCGCCAGGCGCCGGCGGCAACGGTCGATCTTCTTACCCGCAAGACGACGATGCTGGCGGCGGCGCTGGCCACGCGGCCGAAGATCGTCTTCATGGACGAACCGTTCGCCGGTCTCAGCATTGATGAGACCGGGATCTTCGTCAACCTGATCGCGCGGCTGCACGAGGAGACCGACATTGCCTTCGTCATTGTCGAGCACAAGATCCGGGCCCTGGCGCAGCTTTCCGACCGTTTGATGGTGATCCATTTCGGCCGCTGCATTTGCCTCGATACCCCGGAACGCGTGGTGCGCGACGCGCAGGTCATCGAGGTCTATCTGGGGGCACAATTCGTTGCTTGAAGTGACCAACCTGGAGGTGTTCTACGGCGACTTCCACGTCCTTCACGGGGTCTCGCTCAAGGTGGCGCCGGGCGAGGCGGCCGGCCTGGTGGCCGCCAATGGGCACGGCAAGAGTACGCTTCTGAAGGCCGTCTGCGGCCTCATTCCGACCCGTTCGGGCGAGGTGGTCTTCGCCGGTGAGCGGGTGACCGGCCTCGGTGCGCCCGACCTGGTGGCGCGGGGCTTGGTCTATGTTGCCGAGGAACGGCATCTGTTCCCGGACATGACGGTCCGAGAAAACCTGCTGCTTGGCGCCTATCTACCGGCGGCATGGAAGGTGCGAAACCGGAACCTCGACTCCGTCTTCGGTCTCTATCCCCGGCTCAAGGAGCGGCAACGCCAGCTGGCGCGGACCTTGAGCGGGGGCGAGGCACAGATGCTGGCGCTCGGGCGCGGCCTCATGTCGGCGGCCAAGTTCATGGCGATCGACGAGCCGTCGCTCGGGCTCGCCCCCAACCTGGTGCAGACAATGTTCCAGACGGTGAAACACATCAACGAGTTCGGTATGACCATTCTTCTGGTCGAGCAGAGCCTGGCCCAACTCGAAGGCGTCCTCGGCCGCGTCTATCGTCTAGAGGAGGGACGCATCGTCGACGAGGGCGCGCCGCCGACCCGTGGAAAGCAGCCGTGAACGACGCCGCGCGCCGTCCGGTGGCCACCAGGGCGAAAGTCCGCCGACCATGCTGAAATACATCGAGATCTTCATCAGTGGGTTGACGCAGGGCGCCGTCTATTGCCTGTTTGCCCTCGGCCTCTCGCTCGTCTATGGGGTAGCGCGAGTGCTGAACTTCGCGCACGGCTCGTTCTACATGGCCGGGGCCTACATGGCCTGGATCCTTTCGATTGGCTACTTCGATCTCGGCTACCCGGCGATGTTCGCAATCCTGGTGCCGACGCTCTTCCTGTCCGGTGTCCTGTTCGAGCGCGTCGTCGTGCGGCCGCTGCGATGGGGCGCGAACTGGAAAATGACCACCATGATGGTGACGCTCGGTTTCGCCTTCCTGCTGGACAACGTCAACCTCATCGCCTTCGGTCCGCAGGACAAGACGCTGCCGGCGTTCGTAACGGGGACGGTGGCCGTAGGCGGGCTCGTGTTCTCGTATCAAGAGATCGCGATCCTGACGATCGCGGTCGCCATCGTGATCCTGCTCGAGGTCGTTTTGCATGGTACCATGTTCGGTCGGGCCATGCGCGCCGTCGCCCAGGACATGCAGGGTGCCCGCATGGTGGGCATACGGATCGACCGCATCTTCGGCTACACCTTCGGGCTGTCGGTTGTGCTGGCCGGGGTGGCCGGCGTTCTTCTGGCGCCGATATATCTCATTTCACCGCTCGGTGGCTGGCCGCCATTCCTGAAGGCGTTCGTCATCGTCGTCTTCGGCGGGCTCGGGAGCACGCGCGGCGTGCTTTTAGCGGCCTTCGTTCTGGGCGTGATCGAGGCTTTCGTCATTTACTTCTTCGGCGCCACCTGGACCATGCCGGCCTGGCTGCTCACCCTGCTCGTGGTCCTCATGGTCCGGCCGCAGGGACTGTTGGGGGTGTGGAGCAAATGATGGCGAAGCTCTACTTCGCGCTGGCGATGCTCACACTCGTCCCGGTCGGGCTCCTGGTTGGCGACAGTTACGTCCTCCATGTCTTCATTCTCTGCTTTATCTGGAGCATCGTCGTGGTTGGCTGGGATCTGGTGCTGGGCTATGTCGGCATCTTCAACTTCGCCCAGCTCGTGTTCTTCGCCGCCGGCGCCTACGGCTCGGCCATGCTCTCGCTTGGTCTGGGCATCCACCCGGTGGGGGCGATCTTCCTGGGTGCACTGGGTGCCGGCGCGCTCGGCCTTCTCGTCGGACTGCCCTGCCTTCGCCTGCGCGGCGAATACGTCGCCCTTTTCACCTTCGCCGTGCACCTGGCGCTGCCGCCACTCATCACTCAAGGTCGATCGTTTGGTACCGGTGGCCCGACCGGCCTCATCGGCATTCCGCCACTGGAGGCCTTCGGCTACCGGATGACGACGATCGATAAGGCGGCCTGGTACTTTCTGACCCTGGCCGTTGCCGCCGCCATCGTCTATGCGGTCTACTTCGTCCTGCTGCCCGGCAGGATGGGCAAGGCCTTCGTGGCGCTGCGTGATTCCGAGGATTTCGCCCGCACGCTCGGCGTCAACGACTACCGCTACAAGCTCGGCGCTTTCGTCATCTCGGCGATGATCACGGGCATCGCCGGCGCCCTCTACGCGCACTACATCGGCGTGGTCACGCCGAAGATCCTGGGCAACGAATTCTTCCTGATGGTCATGCTGATGCTCTCGGTGGGCGGCATCGGCCGCTTCCCCGGTGCGGTTCTGGGCGCCTTCGTCATCACCATCGGCAATGAACTGCTGAGGGATGCCGGGCAGTATCGTCTGCTGCTTCTGGGCCTGGGCGTCGTCCTGGTGATCCTATTTCTGCCGAACGGGGTGGTCCGGTTACATCGGCGCGGCCCGGATCGTCGCTCGCCGGGCGGGCGCGGCCGAGGGTAAGGCCGCCGAAACCGGCGGAGGCACTATCTCCGGACGGTTGGGGCGACTATGGTGCCGGCGTCACTAGTAGCCAAAACGACCGAGGCGCTCCGGCGCCAACAAGGGGGAGAGCCATCGCCATGAAGAAGACTATGAAGGCCGCCGTCCTGCGCCGGATTGGACAGCCGCTTGCCATCGAGACCCTGCCGATTCCGGAACCCAAGCCCGGCGAGATCCTGATCAAGGTTGTCGCTTGCGGTGTTTGCCACAGCGACCTGCACGCGGTCGATGGCGACTGGACTCCGCCGCCTGCCTTGCCACTCATTCCCGGCCACGAGGCGACTGGCCATGTCGCCGGTCTCGGCGCGGGCGTGAGCGGCTTTCGGATCGGCGAGGCGGTCGGCGTTCCGTGGATGTTCAGCGCCTGCGGTGCTTGCGAATATTGCCTCGCCGGCATGGAAACCATCTGCAAGTCCGGTGAGGCGACCGGCTACACCAAGCCGGGCGGCTATGCCGAGTACATGGTGGCCCCGGCGGCCTTCGTCGGCCGGTTGTCGCCGCGAACCGACCTTTACGAGATGGCGCCGATTCTATGCGCCGGCGTCACCACCTATCGTGGCCTGAAGCGCACCCAGGCGCGCCCGGGCCAGTGGGTGGCGGTGGTCGGTGTCGGCGGCCTCGGCCACATCGCGGTGCAGTACGCCCGCGCCATGGGCCTGCGGGTGGCGGCGGTCGATGTCGCGCCGGCCAAGCTCAAGCTTGCCGCTTCGCTCGGAGCGGAGTTCACCGTCGACGCAAGCAAGACCGATCCGGTGAAGGCGATCCAGGAGCGGCTCGGCGGCACCCACGCCGCCGTGGTGACGGCGGTGGCAACCCGGGCCTTCGAGCAGGCGATCCTGATGCTGCGACCGGGGGGCAGCGTGACCTATATCGGCTTGCCCGGCGGCAAGGGCGACGAGATCCGAGCCTCGCTGGCTTCGATCGTCAACTGGGAACTCACGGTCCGCGGTTCGAACGTCGGCACACGCCTCGATTTGAACGAGGCGGTCGCCTTCGCGGCGAACGGCTTGGTGCGCGCCAAGATAGCGACGGCGCCGCTCGGCGCCATCAACAAGGTGCTCGACAAGATGCGCCAGGGCAAGATCGTCGGTCGCATGGTGCTGAAGATCGCCTGACCGGCCGGGCGACGGGCGAGGGGGAATCCGGATTTTCTCGGGCAGGCTTGCATGGGCCGTTCTTCAGGCGCTTGCGCGGCGGTTAGCCGAATAACGGCAAAGCTACTTCAACTCCCACCGGAATGTCCTTACGCCCGCGCCACCGATACGGTCGATCCGTAATTCGACAAAAGCCGGAATCTCCGCCGGCGCGGTGAAGCTGAGAACCCCCGTGCGATGATGGCCGCCCGGCGGATCGCCCTGCCAGGCTATCGGTGCGTAGGGGCGGCCGGCGTCGTCCACCAGCACCGCCAGTTGGGAAAGATCCTCGTTCAGGGGTTTGGTATGGGTTTGCATGGAGACCTCGAACTCCCAAATCGCCAGGCCCGGTCCAACCGCCGTCGGCGTCACCACCACTTGCACCCCCGCCTCATCGCTGTCGCGAGCCGCCAGCGGCGCCCCGGCGGAGGATGGCGTCGAGCCCAGGAGGGCGGCGCAGAATACCAAGGCGCCAACGAGCAACCCTGACCATAGCTTCAGCATGCATGACTCTCCCGCAAGGATCGCCTGCCCAACCAGACCTGGCGACCGACAAAGGCAAGGCCGGCGGCATTGAAGGCCAGGCCGAGCCAGAACAGCTCGATTTGGTATTGGGCGACGAGGCTCACCGCCCCGACCGCCCCAAGCACCGGCAGAATGTTGGCCAGATAGTGCGTGCAACAGGCGAGCATGGCGGCGGTCGAGGTGGTGCCCGAGGCGGCCACCATACGATGGGCATGACGGTGACCCGCGCTCATCCGCCTCAGATAGAGATAAAGACCGACCTGGGCGCCAAAGCCAAGCGCCAGCGCAACCACATACGGCCAAAAGGCGGCGAACTGGGAGACGGTGAAACTCCAGCCCGACACCAGGGTGAGCACGCCAAAATAGACCCCGAGCAGCGCCGACGCCGCCAGCGCGCCCCCGGCCAACGGTCCCATTGCTTCTCGCATTGCGGTCAACCTATCTGGGCGCGGTAAGTTCAGACGTCATTGTCGCCGCCGATTGACGAAGGCCGCCTTGATTCAGATCAATGCCGGCCGGGTGCCTGAGTCTAGGCCACTATCCCGTTTCTCCGCGCCGTCGAAATGTCGCCGCGAGAAAGAGCTTCGGCGAGCGGCGCCGTCACATCTGGTGGGCTTGATAGGTGATGCCGTTGGCATCCTGCAACTCACGGACATAGCGGACGATCCAGGCGATTTCCTGGTCGGATACCAGCGGCTGGGCCGGCATGTCGCCGAACGGCCAATGGTGCTGACGCACGCCCTGCCTGACGGCGTGGAAGAACGCCTGATCCTCATGGTGCCCGGGATTGTAAATGGCATGCACGAACGGCGGCCCCTTGTCGGTGCCGGCGGCGTTGAGGCCATGACACTGGGCGCAATTCTTGTCGAAGGCCTGTCGGCCCTGTTCGGCCAGCGCCGAAAGCTCCGGCACCTTGACCTGGACGATGGCGCCGGAACCGCCGGGCGCGAGGAGGTTCCAGACCATGGCGCCGACGCCGCCGACCAGGACCAGGACGACGGCAAGCTTAGGCAGGCGCTGCATCAGCGTGGGCGGAGGCTTCTGCGCGCGTCGTTTCTTGCTTCCTCGCATGACGGGATTGTATCGCCATCCGAAAGTCTAGAACACCGCTATTCGTAAATAAGAATCAATCCAACCCTGCCGACGACGGCCGACTCACATTACCGCGAATTAATGTCCCGGCCACCGGACAGCAAGTCGAGGTGGCCTATTGTCCTCATCGATCAGAGCCGGTCGGCGATTCGTGAGGCCTGCCGGCGGAAGATGGTTCAGTAATCGCACGCCGATTGTTATGGCAAGGACGCCAACAGGCTGGGCCCGCTTGGGCCCCGGCGACGATGTATCGGACCTTTGTGTCCAGGCTTGGGGGTAGGCATGACGCTTACGGTGACGGCCGGACTCATGAGTGGCAGCATCCCGGTGCTGCGCGAACGGAGCGGGGCGGACCGTGGCTTGGTTGAGGCCTATATCAAGGAAGGTTTTCGAACGGCCTATGGCGCAGATTTACAATCGTTGATGCCGCGGCTTTTCACGTTGAGCAGCGACAAGGCAGGTTTGTTGTGCGCCTTCGGGTTGCGAGCGGCGGCTGACTCGCGCCTCTATATGGAACAATATCTTGATTGGCCGGTCGAAGAAGCCATCTCGCGCCACGCCAACCGCCCGGTCGCGCGCTCTCAGGTCATCGAGGTGGGGAATCTCGTTTCCAGTCCGGGCGGCGCCCGAGCGGCAATCGTATCCCTTACTAGATATCTCCATCGAGCTGGCTATCGCTGGGTGGTTTTCACGGGCGTTGCCTCCTTGCGCGCTGCGTTCATACAACTGGGGCTTTGCCCCCTTGTTCTCTCCGCCGCTGATCCCGCCCGACTAGATCCTTCCGACCTCGCCGCGTGGGGTCGCTATTTCGCGGCCCACCCGCAGGTCATGGCGGGCGACATCGCGGCGGGGTTTCGTGCACTTGCGGCCGCCGATCTGGAACAGAAGTGACCGCGCCCAATTGCGCCTTAACGGCACTGGCGCACTGGGCGGCCGTCAAGCCGAAGGCAGTGGCCGTACATCATCGCGCCGGGCGGCTTAACTATGCCGATCTTAGCGCGCTTGTGATGGCGGCTTCGCGGGTGCTGGCGGGCACTGGCGATCGGCTCGCTCTGCTCCTCGACAATGGGGTGGGCTGGATCGTCTCCGATCTCGCGGCACGCCAGGTTTCCGCTGTGATCGTGCCAGTGCCGGGTTATTTCACCGACGCGCAGTTACGCCATGTGGTCGATACGGCGGGGATCGATCACATCGTGACCGATCAGCCCGAACGTGTTGAGCGAGTGCTTGCCGATTGTTTTCCGGACCGTCTTGGCCGCCTGGCTGCTGGGAAAGTACTCGACTCGATCGAGCTCGTTGCCCTTGATGGCATCTCACGGCATGCCGCCCCGAAATTGCCCGGGAAAACCCGCAAGATAACTTTTACGTCTGGCACGACCGGCATGGCGAAGGGCGTCTGTCTGTCGGACGAGACCATCGATAGCGTGGCGCGTTCCCTGGCGAAGGCAAGCGGCGGCACGGCGGCGGATCGACATCTGCAATTGTTACCGCTGGCGGCGCTGCTCGAAAATATCGCCGGCGTCGATGTGCCGCTGCTACTCGGCGCTGAAATTTGCTCGCTACCGCTACAATCGGTCGGGCTTGGCGGGTCATCCAGCTTGGACATACCCACTCTTATCGCCGCCCTTGATCGATATCAGCCGACCAGCATCGTGACGGTGCCACAAAGTTTGAATGCACTCGTGCATGAGGCCAGAGCCGCCAAATGGCGGCCAACCTATCTGCGACATGTCGCGGTCGGCGGTGCGACCTTGCCGCGGGGCGCCATCGCGGCGGCCCGCGCTCTGGGGTTGCCGGTCTTCGAAGGCTACGGATTGTCGGAATGTGGTTCGGTGGTCGCGCTCAATACCTTGGAAGCCGACCGTCCCGGCAGCGTCGGTAAGCCCTTGCCGCACTGCCGGGTGTCGCTAGCGGATGATGGCGAGGTGCTGGTCTGGGGCGCTGGCTGCGAGGGCTTTCTGGGCGCCGACCGCATAGTGCCGACGAATGACCCGATGCCGACAGGTGATATCGGCCGGCTCGACGAGGACGGGTTCCTCCATTTGCTTGGGCGCAAGAAGAACATCTTTATCACCTCCTTCGGCCGCAATGTTGAAGCGGAATGGATTGAGTGCGAGCTTACAGCCACGCCTTCCATTGCCCAGGTGGCGGTCTTTGGCGAAGCCCGCCCCTGGAATGTCGCGGTCGTCGTGCCGCGCTCCCAAGCCAAGGATTGGCAAGCTACCGTTTTCAGTGACATCGCCCGTGTGAACGAGGGATTGCCGGATTATGCCCGTATTCGGCGTTGGCTGGCGGCCGATCGTCCCTTTCTGCCGGACGATGGCTTGCTGACCTGGAACGGCAGGTTGCGCCGCCCCGAGATTCTTGCCGTCTACTCGGATCGAATCGAACGCCTCTATGACGAGGAGGAACGGCATGTTTCATGACGAACTCGTGGCGCGAACCGGCGCCGAGCGCGACGGCCTGATCGCCTTGCCGCTCATTCAGAATGCATTACGGGGTCAGGTAAACCGCGCCCAGTATCTCGAATTTCTGGCTCAAGCCTATCATCATGTGCGCCACACGGTACCGCTGTTGATGGCTTGTGGCCTGCGCCTGCCTGAGCGCCTCGCCTGGCTGCGCGCCGGAATCGCCCGCTATATCGAGGAAGAAGCGGGTCACGATGAATGGATTCTCGATGATATCCGCAACGCCGGCGGCGATGCCGAGGGGGTGCGGCGGGGCGATCCCAGCCATGCCACCGACGTGATGGTTGCCTATGCCTATGACGGCATCTTGCGCCGCGACGCTCTCAATTTTTTCGGCATGGCCTTCGTGCTTGAGGGAACCAGTGTGCAACTCGCCACGCGCGCCGCTGGAACCATCCGCCAGGCTCTGAATCTGCCGGAGAACGCTATGACCTATCTTACCTCGCACGGCGTTCTCGATATCGATCACACCAAGACCTTTGCCGGGCTGATGAACAGGCTTGATGCGGCCGAGGACCGGGAGACAATTGTCCGCGCGGCCAAGACGTTTTATCGGCTCTATGCCGATATCTTTCGCGACATTGGGTCGGCGGCGGCATAAGGGCAGCGGCATGCATATTTTGATTACCGGGGCCACCGGCGGAATCGGCGCGGCGACGGCTGAGGCGCTTGCCGCCGGTGGCGCCGACTTGACCCTCATCGCCCGGGACGAGGGGAGGCTGGCGGCGTTGGCCGAGCGCCTCGCGCGTCACGGAAACGGCGTGGCGGTTGTGGCCGGGGATCTGACGTTAATCCGTGATTTTCCGACTATGATCGCCGAAGCGACCGGCCGACTTGGCCCCGTCGACGTCCTGGTCAACAATGCGGGTGTCAACTGGTTCGGACATTTCCAGGACATGGGCGATGCCGACATTGTGCGCGTCGTTGAAACCAACATCCTTGTGCCGCTACGGCTGACCCGGACGCTGCTCGGCGGCATGCGCCAACGCGGCCAGGGCATTATCGTCAACGTCGGATCGGTATTCGGTAGCATCGGCTTCGGCGGCTTCGTCGTCTATTGCGTCAGCAAGTTTGCTTTGCGGGGGTTTTCCGAAGCTTTGCGCCGCGAACTTCGTGGTAGCGGCGTCAGCGTCGTTTATGTGGCGCCGCGCTTCACGCGCACGGCCCTGAACGAGGGAGTGATCGAGAGGATGGCGGCGGGCGTCGGTCTTGCCATGGACCTCCCCGAGCGGGTGGCAAAGGGGATCGCTGCCGCCATTACGGCGCGCCGACCAGAAAGAACCATCGGTCGGTCTGAACATTTCTTCATGCGCCTCAACGCCATGATGCCGCGCATGATCGATCGCGGCATGGCGCGCATGACCAAGCGAATCCTTCACTTCGCGCCCCCCTTGATCAAGGAACCAGAAGGGTCGCGCGAGCCCTGAGTGATTATTGAAAAAATGGAGCAGAACAAATGATTATTCATGACGTGCACCGGTCACCGCTTATCGCATTGTTGGTGTTGCTGGTCGCTGGTTCGGGTGCAGCCGCGGGGGACATCACGCCGATTGTTGCCGACCTCGGGCATAAATGGGCGGCGGCGAACTATCAGACCAGCAAGGATCGACAGGAATCGGCGTTCAAGACCCTGGTCGATGAAGCGGCCCGTGCCGTCGTGGCGAATCCGGACCAGGCACCGCTTTTGGCCTGGCAGGGGATCATCCTCAGCTCCTATGCTGGAGCCAAGGGCGGATTTGGCGCCATCAGTGTCGCCGAACAAGCCCTCAAGTCGTTGGAGGCAGCGGCAACTATCGACGAGCAGGCGTTGGCAGGGGGAATCGATACGTCGATCGGTGCTCTCTACTACAAGGTGCCGGGTTGGCCGCTTGGTTTCGGGAATGACAACAAGGCCGAAGCCTATCTGCTCAAGGGCCTTGCCATAAATCCGGCCGGCATCGACGAGAACTATTTTTTCGCCGACTTTCTGATCGAGCAGGGCGAGAAGAAAAAGGCAAAAACCTATCTAGAGAAGGCGCTTAACGCGCCGCCCCGACCGGGCCGGGAGGACGCCGATCTCGGGCGGCGACAAGAAATACAGGCGGTTCTTGACCAGCTAAACAGCTGAAGCGGCTATTGTCCTGCCGATAGTCTTATCGGGCACGAAATGACTGGCCGGGAGCCGGCCACCGCATGCCGGTTCGGCACCCAGAAAATCCTGCCGCGTTCGTACTGCACCGGCCATTTGAAGGCGGGCGCGTTGAGGGCCTTGGCCGCATGCATCGGCCCCTCAAAGGCCGGGTCGAGCCCTATCCAGGCCAGTCGAAAAACTGAGCGGCCCTGACTATCGCCGCCGTCGCCGGGCTGTACTGTCGCCCGGGCACGCTAACCAGCGAGATCGTCCGGGTTACTTCGGGTTCGACCAGTGGGCGCTGTAGCAGTTCGGGCAGGGTCACCGCGTATTCCGGCATGAAGGCAAATCCAATCCGGGCCAGAACCATTGCCTGCACCCAATCCTCGCGCTCCGACCGGAATCGGGCATAGAGACTGATATTGCGGTCCTGGCAAACTTGCATGACCATCTCGCGCATTTCACAGGAGAGGCGATCGACGTAAGGCTCGTTCGACAGATCGCCGAGCCTGATGGCATTCAGATCGGCCAAGCGATGGCCGGGCGAAAAAACGACGACGTAGCGCTCCTTGTACAAATTTTGCACGGTGAAGGAATCGCGCATGTCGCCGAGCGTATTCAGCACCGCCAAGTCAAGCTCCGCGCTCTCCAACTTGCTCTTCAATTCAGCCGTGTTGGCTTCGCTGACTGCAACCTCCACGCCGTGATGATCTTTCTGAAACTTGGCCAGGAAGCGTGACAACCGCACCGGCCCGATGGTCGACATGACCCCGAGCCGGATCGGAACGTCTTTCAGCAGTTTGAAGTTTTGGGCCAGGGTTCGGGTGGCCTCGGCCTCCTGCATGATATGGTGCAAGTGCGGCAGCAGGGAGCGGCCGAAATCGCTGAGAAGAATTTTCTTGCCTTCGCGGTGGAAGAGCTGGGCACCGAGTTCGGCTTCAAGGGCTTTCACCGCCTTGGTCAGGGCGGGTTGGGAGACGTTGCAGTCGGCGGCCGCCTTGGTAAAGTGCAGCAGGCGCGCGGCGGCCAGCACATACCTTACCTGGAACATCTCCATGATAAATCCTCCCGGTGCAAGGCCACGCCTTGGCAGCCTAACTCTTTCAACCATAACCGCCGGTTATCAACTAATGACAGCTTGATCGTTCCCTCTGGGCAACCTTTGCGATCATATCCGATCGCACTCCTCGTCCAACGGCGCAGAAAGGAACCCAGATATGTCGGTTTTCATGGTCGAACGCGATCTCAAGGGCATCAGTATGGAGGCCTTGGGCAACGCTCAGAAAGCAGCCATTAGCAAGGCGCGGGAAATGTCCGGGGCAGGCAAGGATATCAAATACATCCGCTCGACCTTTGCCCCCGACGACGGGCGCTGCATGTGCCTCTTCGAGGCCGGATGCGACGCGGATGTCAAACGGCTCAACGATGATGCGGGACTGCCGTATAGCCGGATCGTCAAGGCGCTTGATCTGACCCCTTGAGCCGAAGGGCGACATGAGGCGTGGGCTGACCCGGCCGATGTTGCATCCGGGTCAGCCGTGCTCAAGCCATCATACGATCAACGAGGCTCGTTGTAAGGCGCCGCCCACGAAAGCGTCAAAAATCCTGCCGCGTTCGTACTGCGCCGGCCATTTGAAGGCGGGCGCATCGAGGGCCTTGGCGGCGTGCATCGGCCAATGTGCGTCCCAGAGCAGGGCCCGGCCGAGCAGCACCAGGTCGGCGCGACCGCTGGCTAGAATCTCCTCCGCCTGGGCCGGCTCGGAAATGAGGCCGACGGCGCCGGTGGCGATGCCGGCTTGGCGCCGAATGGCCTCGGCGAAGGGCACCTGGTAGCCGGGCGTGGCCGGCACCTTCTGGGCCGGGTCGTTGCCGCCGCTGGAACAGTCGATCAGGTCCACCCGCCCGTGCGCCTGCAAGAGTTTGGCCAGGGCCACGGAATCGTCGATACTCCAGCCGCCCTCGACCCAGTCGGTCGAGGAAATACGCACGAACAGCGGCAACTCGTCGGGCCACTCGCCACGCACGGCCTCGATGGTCTCAAACAGCAGGCGGGCGCGGTTCTCCAGGCTGCCGCCGTAAGAATCGGCGCGCTGGTTGCTGAGCGGCGAGAGGAATTCTTGAATCAGATAACCGTGCGCGGCGTGAATCTCGACCACCTTGAAGCCGGCCTCGCGGGCGCGGCGCGCCGCGGCGGCGAAGGCGGCGACGATGTCGTCGAAGTCGGCACGGTCCATCTCGCGCGGCGGCGGGTAGTGGCCCCAGGGAACGGGCGAGGGGCCGATGGCGACCCAGCCGCCGACATCGAGCCCGACCGGCTTCGAGCCCTCCCACGGGCGCGAGATCGAGGCCTTGCGCCCGGCATGGGCAAGCTGGATGCCGGCGACGGCGCCCTGGCCATCGATGAAACGGACGATGCGGGCGAAAGCGTCGCGCTGAGCGTCGTTCCACAAGCCGAGGCAGCCAGGGGTGATACGCCCGCGCGGCTCGACCGCCGTCGCCTCGGTGAAGACCAGCCCGACGCCGGCGGTGGCGCGTGCGCCAAGATGCACCAAGTGCCAGTCGTTCGGCAGGCCGTCGTCGGCGCTGTATTGGCACATCGGCGACATGACGATGCGGTTGCGTAAGGAGACCGAGCGAAACGAGATCGGCCGAAAGAGATACGGGTTCGAGGTGGTGGTTTCGGCGGTATTCATACGGTGTTTCCCCTGGTGGCCACAGCCAAGCTACAAGCCCCGGCGCCGGCCGTCAAAGACGGCCGGAGATCGAGTGCGAAAATGAGCATGGATGTGTTTGCCGGTAGCGCCTATATCCGTCCAGTCGAGAAACGGCGTGGTGCCGGCAACCATGAGCCAGACTAACCAAACTGCCCCCGATATCGCGGTCAACGACGAACGGCCGGCGCCGTTCGTGCTGCTCGAAGACAGCGCCACGGGAATGTCGCTGCGTTTCGAGGCCCCCGAGCGGCTGCTGACCGCCTGGACCCCGGATCAGGCGTTGGCGGCGTTGGGTGAAATGGAAGACCTTCGCCGCCAGGGCTTTCATCTGGCGGGCTATGCCTCCTATGAACTTGGCTACGTTCTGGAGCCGCGGCTGGCACCCCTGCTGCCCGCCCGGCGGCGGGTGCCGCTCTTGAGGTTCGGCGCCTTCAGGCGCCTGGAGGCAGGGCCGGGCAACGCCGCGCGTGCCGCGTCGTCGATCCAAGATCTTGAAGTAGGTTGGAGTTTTGAAGAGTACCGGGAACGCTTTGTTCGTGTGCTCGAGTATATCGAGGCCGGCGACGTCTACCAGGTCAACCTCACCTTTCCGATGCATGGGCGTTTGGCGGGCGACCCGCGCGATCTCTACGCGGTCTTGAAAAAAAGACAGCCGGTGGCTCATGGCGGCATCGTGGCGCTGGGGCCGGAGACCGTCATTTCACTGTCGCCCGAGCTTTTCTTCGAGGTCGAGGCGGGCCGCATTAGGGCCCGGCCGATGAAGGGCACCGCCCGCCGGGGTGGAACGCCGGCGGAAGACCGGGCGATCGCGGCGCAGCTGGCGGTCGATGAAAAGCAGCGGGCCGAGAATCTAATGATCGTCGATCTGTTACGAAACGATCTTGGCCGCCTCGCAAAGATCGGCAGCGTCACGGTGCCAAGGCTGTTCTCGGTCGAAACCTATGCGACACTTCACCAGATGACCTCGACCATCGAGGCCGAACTTCAGCCGGGCACCGACATTCCGCGCATCATGCACAGTCTTTTTCCCTGCGGCTCGGTAACAGGGGCGCCGAAAATCCGGGCCATGGAAATCATCCGCGAGTTGGAGGAGGGCCCGCGCGGCGTCTATTGCGGCGCCATCGGCCACATGGCTCCCGACGGGCGGATGAGATTCAGCGTCGCCATCCGGACCATCACGGTCTGGCCGGATGGACAAGCCGTCTGCAACGTAGGGTCGGGCGTGGTGGCTAATTCCACCCTGCGCGAGGAGTATGAAGAATGCCTGCTGAAGGCCCGCTTCCTTTCGGCCTGATCGAGACGCTGCGCTGGACGCGCACGGATGGATTCTGGCTGCTGGAGAGGCATCTTGCCCGCCTGTCGCATTCGGCCCGCGTGCTCGGCCATGCTTATGACGAGGCGCTGGTGCGGGCGCGGCTCGACGAAACAGTGATGGAGCGTCGCGACGAGACCTTGCGCCTGCGTCTGGTGTTAAGCCCCAATGGGGCCATCGACATCACGGCGAGGGAGCTGTTACCGCTCGACGGCGCCAGGGTGTGGACGGCGGCGGTCGCCGATTTCAGGCTCGATTCCGCGGATGGGCTGTTGGCCCACAAGACGACACGGCGCGCCTTCTATGACGACGAGCGGGCCCGCCTGGCGAGGGAGCGAGGGTGCGATGAGGCCCTCTTTCTCAACACGGCCGGCGACCTGTGCGAAGGCGGCATCACCACTATTTTTGTCGAGCGCGCCGGCGTGCTGCTGACCCCGCCCTTGTCCCGCGGGCTGCTGCCGGGCGTATGGCGGGGGCTGCTGATTGACGAAGGCCTGGCGCGCGAGTCAGCACTTGGTCTCGACGATCTGCGGGACGGTTTCTTCCTCGGCAACAGCCTGCGCGGTCTTATCGCCGCCAGACTGGCGCCCTAGAGCAAGATGGTTTTGGATTGCATAAATCCAAAACCTGAATCTTGCTCTATGTAATTGAAACAGGGCGGATTCACGCCATAGTGGAATCGCGATGCGATTCCACTTAAGGGCGATCCGCCCTAGCCGGTCTTGGCGCTCGCCCGTTCGAGCAGCGCCAGCAGGCCGGCGAGGAGGGCTGTCGGCGAGGGCGGGCAGCCGGGGATGTGCAGATCGACCGGCAGCGTCCGCGAAATGCCGCCGGCTATGGCGTAGCTGCCGGCGAAGCAGCCGCCATCGCGGCCGCAATCGCCGACGGCGACGACCCATTTGGGGTCGGGCGTGGCCTCGAAGGTCCGGCGCAGCGCCTCGCGCATGTTCTTGGTCACCGGGCCGGTGACGAGCAGGACATCGGCATGGCGCGGCGAGGCGACGAAGCGCAGGCCGAAGCGCTCCAGGTCATAGAAGACGTTGCCGAGGGCGTGAATCTCCAACTCACAGCCGTTGCAGGAGCCGGCGTCCACCTGGCGAATGGAGAGGCTGCGGCCAAGCCGCCGGCGGGCGGCGCCGGCGACGGCGGCGCCAAGCTCCGCCAAGGCGGCCGGGTCCGGTTTCGGCGCCGGCTCGGTCAAGGGGGCTCGGATCAGGCTTTCAAAGAGCAGCTTGCGCATGGGCCTTGGTCCTCAGAGATCGTGGCCGGCGTAGGAACAGTTGAACGATTTGTTACAGAGCGGGAAGTCGGCGACGATGTTGCCCTCGACCGCCGCTTCCAGCAACGGCCACTGGAACCAGGACGGGTCGCGCAGGCGGCAATGCTCGACCCGGCCGTCGCCGGAAAGCCGCAGCCAGGCGAAAACGTCGCCGCGAAAACTCTCGACCAGCGCCAGGCCTTCGCGCGGTTCGCCGGCCAGGATCAATTCGGCTTGAATCGGACCGTCCGGCAGGCCATCGAGAATGCGCTCGATCAATGACAGGCTTTGTTCGATCTCGTGAATACGGATCCAGACGCGGGCGTTGACGTCGCCCTCAAGGCGTGTCGGCAGTTCGAACGCGAGGGTGTCGTAGGGCGCGTAGCCTGGTGTGCGCCGGGCGTCGAAGGCGCGGCCGGAGGCGCGGCCGACAAAGCCGCCGGCGCCGTATTGGCGGGCCAGCGCCGGCTTGAGGATGCCCGTCGCCACCGTGCGGTCCTGGAGCGAGGCGGTGTTGTCGTAAAGCTCGACCAAGGCGGGAAAGCGCGAGCGGATCTGGTCGAGCAAGTGGCGGAAGCCGGCGACGCCGGCATGATCAAGCTCGGCCGCGACGCCGCCGGGGAGCACGCGGTCGCGCATCAGCCGATGGCCAAAGCCGGTGTCGGCGGCGCGCAGCACCCATTCGCGCAGCGCCCCGCAATGGGCATGCATGAGCGCGAACGAGGCGTCGTTGCAGATGGCGCCGATATCGCCAAAATGATTGGCCAGGCGCTCGGCCTCGGCCATGAGCGCGCGCAGCCAGTGGGCGCGGGCCGGCACCTCAAGGCCCTGAGCCGCCTCCACGGCGCGGGCGAAGGCCAGGGAATAGGCGACGGTGCTGTCGCCCGAAACCCGTCCCGCCAGCTTGGCGGCGCGCTCCAATTCGGCTCCGGCCATCAGGCCCTCGATCCCGCGATGGACATAGCCGAGGCGCTCTTCAAGTCGGACCACGGTTTCGCCGTTGGCGGTGAAGCGGAAATGGCCGGGTTCGATGATGCCGGCATGAACCGGGCCGACCGCAATTTGATGCAGGCTCTCGCCCTCGGCGGCGAGGAAGGCATAGGGTGGCGCCTGCGATGCGGCCTGCGTCCGTGCCCCCAGCGGCTGGCGCAGATCCCAGCGGCCATGGTCGAGCCACGGGCGCGGATCGGGCAGGCCCTCGGGCTCGATCCCGAACAAGTCGCGGATGGCCCGTTCCAAGCGCAGCGCCGGCGGGTGGCGGCACGCCACCGAGGGATATCGCCCCTGGTGACAGTCGAGGCTGACGACGGCGCCCTTGCCGGATGTTTCCTCGAACAGGGCCATATGCACCTGCTTCGTCTCGGCCCAGAGATCGAGCATGGTCCAGCGGCCCTGCGCCAACTGGTCCAGCACCAAGCTCCAGGCCGCCGGCTCGACGACGGCGCGCGGCCAGGGGCGGTGGTGCCGTGCCTCTTTGCCGTTCCGGATCAGGTCATCAAGTCCCGTCATTGCCGGCGTGTCCTCTGCGTCATCCAAGCAGGCTGGCGACGTGCTGGAACCAAGCGACCAGCGGCGGCGGCAGGTAGAACCCGGCCACGAAGACCAGGGCGAAATGGGCGTACATCGGCAGGTACGAGGCCTTGGCCGGCGCCGTGCTGCCCGTGGGCTCGCCGAAGGCAAGGCCGTTCAGGCGCGCCAGCATGGCACCGAGGGCCACCAACAGTCCGAAGACGAGTGGAATGGCGAGCAGCGGTTGCCTGGCCATGGTCGAACTCACGACCAGGAACTCGCTCATGAAGATGCCGAGCGGCGGCAGGCCGACTATGGCGACGACGCCGACCACCAAGGCCCAGCCGAGGCCGGGATGGGTTTCGGTCAGGCCGCGAATGTCGGCGATCTTCTGCGTGCCCTTGATCTGGGCGATGTGACCGACGGCGTAGAAGATCGCCGACTTGGTCAGGCTGTGCATGACCATGTGCAGCATGCCGGCGAAGTTGGCGAGCGGGCCGCCCATGCCGAAAGCAAAGACGATGATGCCCATGTGCTCGATCGAGGAATAGGCGAACAGGCGCTTGATGTC
>Ga0315281_10003377_pt1 | contig 23403 bp, 12 predicted proteins | sample YL17G07_0_MG_FD_204540 | JGI IMG/M metagenome (GOLD analysis project Ga0315281, IMG submission 204540) | Sediment microbial communities from Yellowstone Lake, YNP, Wyoming, USA - YL17G07_0 | ecosystem: Environmental > Aquatic > Freshwater > Lake > Sediment | place: USA: Wyoming | collected... | reverse complement strand
CAGCCCCTGCGAGACGACGGCCATCCCCTGGAACTGCCAGGTCCCGGACGTGCCGCGCATGTTGATCGGGACCTCGGCGGGGCCGGCGGTGTAGTCCGGCAGGTAGAGGAACACGCGGTAGGTGGCGTCGGCCAGCCCGACGTTCCCGAGCGAGACCTTGGTCTCGTTGGCGTAGCCCTGCATCACGCCGTAGAAGGTCTGCCCCGCGAGTCCGACGACGTTCCCGGTCTCCCGGGTGGGCATCAGAGTGCTGTTGTCGTAGCAGGGGCACCCGCACCCGAGGGTGCTGAGCGCCTGGTACCCCTGCCAGACGACCAACTGGCCCTGGGACGAGATGCTCCGGTACGGCCCCTCCTCGCCGAGGAGAGTGTGGGGGTCGCAGGCACCGCTCTCCCCCGCGAGGTCGTAGGTCTTCTGGTAGTCCCACGCAAGCGTCCCGTAGTTGAACCTGAAGACGTGCACCGTGGTCGGCATCGTGGAGTCGTAGTTGTTGTACGGGTCCTTGCCCGTGTTCATGAAGAACATCTCGGTTCCCGAGTTGACGTACGTGGCGTTGTAAGAGTTCTTCCAGTAGTAGTGCAGGAGCCCCACGAAGTTCAGGGTCGTGGCGGGCGCGTAGGTCATGAAGTCGCCGCACTGGCTCCCCGTCGTCGGCTCGGACTGCCAGTTGACGGGCGAGTTGGACGTGATTTTGTACAGGTGCTGGTAGGGAGTGCCGCCCGGAACGAGGTGGTGGAACCGGGCCGGGATCCGTTCCGCCTTGCAGCCCGCCGTGCTCGTCGCCCCCGATCCGATGGCGCCGGTCGGGCACGGGCCCGCGTTGCCGGGGAATCCGCCGATGCAGTCGCCGAGCAGGCAGCCGATCGACGCGCTGACGCCGCTCGCGTTGGCCCATCCGGCCACGTAGTCGAGCGACCTCAGCTCGAACTGGGTCTTCCGGTTCAGCGGAAACATGGTCAGGGAGTCGCCCTCGTCGGGCTGGGCCCAGCGATCGCCCGAGTACGCGACGTAGCTGATGTACGTCGTGGGCAGGATCACGGGAGCCAGGTGCGCGAACTTCGCCGGAACGATCGAGTGCCCCGTCCCGTCCACGACCCCGGTCCGCCCCAGCGCGAGCACGCTCATCACGTTCACCGCGGTCGTACCCGCGACCGCCGTGGTCCTGACCTTGGCCTTCCACCGCAAGCCGATCGTGAACTGCGGCTCCATGTCGAGCTTCCAGGTCAGGACCGTGTTCCCGCCCGTGAGGATCCTCCCCGGGGTCGCGGCCGCGCATCCCGAGGGCGTCATCGTCCACCCCGAGCACGGGTCGTCGAACCCGCAGTCCTGGCACCAGACGTCCAGGTTCGACGGCACCGTGTCCCAGATGTTGACCTTCCACCAGGTCTTCTCGGAGGAGACGTTCTTGACGAAGATCGAGTAGATCATCTCGTCCTGGGGCTGGCCGTAAGAGGGCGAGAACAGCACGTCGTTGTCGCCTATCACCCACATCAGGAACCGGTTCACGGTCGTCTGGACCTGGTTGCTGACCGCCGTCGGGCAACTGGCCCCCACCCAGGTCCCGTGCGCCCGGTTCGCGAGCCTGGTCGCCTCCGGCGCCGCCACGTCGCCGCTCCCCGGCTCGAAGCTCTCGCCGTTCCCCCAGTCCACGCTGAGCGAGAACCGGATCATGTCGGTGGCCCCGCCCGCGGGCGCGGCGCCGGGCAGGCTCCACAGCAGCCGGGGCGGCGGGCCGATGTCGGGATCCCACCCGACGTCAGGCGCGGGAGTCGCGCTCCCGTCCACGTAATGCGTGTAGTCGGGAATGCTGTCGATGATCCGGATGGCCGATATCGCCGTGTTGCCCGGCTTGCCGTAGAAGATCGTGAACTGGACCGTGTCGCCCGGCGCGGCCTTGTCCGGACCCAGCTTGTAGACGTACTGGATCGTGTCGACCGGCCCGCCCGCGTCGCCGGTCGGGGCGAGGCAGCCGAGGTTGTCCGAGACCGACCCGAGGAAGCCCTTGGTGGGGAACCCCATCCGGACCGAGACGCCCGCCGTCGGGCACGGCGCCACGTCGACGATGATGTCCGCCGTGAAGTACCCGCCGCACGCGGGGTTGCCGCACAGGTCCGCGCAACCCGAGAAGTCCACGGAGCTCCCGCCCCAGGTCCACGCCCGGAGCGGCCCGCTGTCCTCCGTGTAGACCCCGGCGTACGTGAGCGTCAGCAGTCCCGAGTTCGTTGCCCCGCAATACATCTGGACGTACACGCCGACGAAGTCGGCGCTGCCGGCGGTCCCGAAGTTGCAGACCGTGATGCCCCGGATGATCTCGGTTCCCGCCACGCCGTCCATGAGCCAGAAGTCCGCGGACGCGACCTTCACCCGGTACCAGTTCGGGAACAGGGTCATGGAGTTCACGGTCCCGTTGTCCCAGCCGTCCTGGAGGCAGGCATCGCCGGCCGCCCGCCCCGCCAGGGCAACCGCAACCACGAGAACCGCCAGCGCGGCTCGCGCCCGGCACTGCCCTCGCATGGTCAGTCCACCTGGACCCTGAAACAGGCGCAGCCCGTCGTCTGCACTCCCGCCATCGGCACCGTCCACCTCAGCCACCGCGTCAACGACACCGGGAGCCCGGTCGTGAACGAGCCCGCCGCCGGCATCGTCCCCGTCGTCGCCGTCGAATACGCCGTCGTCACCGCCACCCCGTCCGTGGTCCCGCAGTCGAACGCCGCCGCCGATGCCTCGGGCAGGAACGCCGTCCCCGCCGGCACCGCGTCCGTCAGCACCATCGAGAACGCGCTCGCGGAGGAATAGTTGCTCCAGCACACCTTGAACTGGACCGTGTCCCCGGACGCCGCCACCGTCAGCTTCGGAGCCTTGAAGATCTTGACGTCCGCCCCGGTCACCTGGATCGCGATCAGCCCCGTGATCGACCCGTCGTAGATGTCGTTGCCGACGATGGTCTGGATCCCGATCCGGTTCAGGGTGATGTTTATGAAGACGTGGACGCCGTCCTCGTTGGGCGCGGAACTGCACGCCGTCGAGCTCGACCAGGTGAAGTTGAACCCGTCCATGGCCGAGCCCTCGATCTTGGCCGTGGGGTCCGTCGAGGTGAAGCTCGTCGTCCCGCAGTAGTCCACCTTCGTCCCGCCCATCGTGCTCGTGACCACGATCGTGATCCAGAAGCTCTGACCCGTGAAGACGACGGCCGGCGCCTGGATATCGTAGTGGGTGCCGGCCGCCAGGAACGGCGCCGCGTAGTGTCGCTCGGTGAAGTAGTTCCCGTTAGCCATCCCGATCACGCGCCCGTTGGCCGGCGCCGTCACCCGGACCCGGTAGTTGGTCCCGCAGTTGACCAGCCGGACCCCGGCCGGGTCGTTGACGCCGCACCACGAGACCGGCTGGTCGGGCCCCGTCGAGACATAGGCCGCGACCAGCACGCCGTCGGCCGTGCACTCGACAGCCATGCCCTTGGCGGGGAGGAACGCGGTGACGTCGTTGTTGTTGTCCTCGCCCACCTGCGTGTGCCAGAACTCGTGGGCGGTCTGGGCCGGGTTCCCGAACTCGTCCAGCCCGTGCATGATGTAGCCCGCGTACCGGCCCAGCCCCCCGCGGCCGGCCTTAACCTGGATCGGGCCGCCGTTCACGATCTTGACCTTGAAGAGCTCCCACGAGTTCGTGAACCCCGTCGTGATGTCCATGCACGCGAGCCGCCCGTAGATCTTGGGGTTGGCCACCGCGGCCGCGCCCGCCGGGATGGTCCCGGAGTCCACGCCGAACCAGTTCCCGGACGAACCTCCCATGTTCGCCGGGCTCGCCCCCTCCGTGTCGAACGGATCGTCCGAGACGTACTGCTCGACGGCGTAGGACGCCAGGACGGCGCCGATGTTCGTTATCACCATGATCGTGCCCGCGTGGGCGTTGCCCCCCATCCGCGGCCCGTCGTAGGCGTAGAACGTCTCCCCGCCCCTGGCCGTCAGGTTCCCGCTCGGCGCCGCCGGCGCCATCGTGACGTAGTTGTCCACGTCCGACGCCCCGAAGCAGTAGCCCTTCCAGACGATCAGGTTCGAGTCCGACGAGATTATCCGCCAGTGCCCCTCGATCGAGACCGGGGTCCCGCCCGTGATCCACTGGCAGTTGGGCTCGATCTGCCGGGTCTTGACATAGGACCAGCTGCTCGATCCCGCGTCCCACCAGAACATGTGAACCGTCGTCGCGACGTTCTCGGTGTTCGCGATCCCGAGGTAGTCCCCGTCGTCGGGGCCCGACGTGCCGTTCATGGATCTCCGCCAGGTGTAGATCATGTACCCGCGGAAGCTTAAGGTCGTCGCCGTCGAGTACATCATCGAGTCCTCGTCCGTAGCCGCGATCTGGGGATTCACCTCCCACAGGATCGGCGCGTTCGAGACGACCTTGTAGTAGCTCTGCCCGGTAGCGCAACCCGTCATCCCCGAGTCACCGTACCGCTGGGGGCGCCGCTCCGCCCCGACCGGACAGCCCAAGCCCGGCCAGACGTTGCACGGCGAGAGCCCCGACGTGGGGGCCGGCGTCGTGATCGACGCGTTGAGCCCGCATGCCCCGTCGAGCTTGTACAACTGCCACGCGCACGACGGGTGCAGGGGGTAGAAGTAGAGCGCGTAGTAGCCGCCACAGCCGAACGTGCCCATGACGTCGTACGAGACGTAGCTCACGTACGACGTCCGGAGGACGACGTTGGCCAGGTGCGTGAAGTTCCGGGGAATGGTCGCGTGACCCGTGCCCCCCGCGATGTTGGAGTTGCCGTATTCGAGCACGGAGACCCGGTTGATGGCCGTGGCTCCCGCCATCGCCGCCGCCGTCACCTGGGCCCGCCACTGCACCGTCAGCGTCATCTTCGGCGGCATGTCCAGCTTCCAGGTCATGATCGTCTTGCCCCCGACCACGATCCTGCCGGGCGCGGCGGCGGCGCAGCCCGACGGCGTCATCGTCCACCCGGAGCACGGATCGTCGAACCCGTATCCCGGCAGCCACGGGTTCAGCTCCGGCGGGACCGTGTCCCAGATGTGGACTTCCCACCAGGTCTTCGTCGCCGACATGTTCTTGATGAAGATCGAGTAGGTCGCCTCGTCATTCAGCGTCACCGTCGAGTTGAAGAGCACGTCCCGGTCCGCGAGCTCCCAGAACAGGTACCGCATGATCACGGTCTTGGTCTGATTGCTCTGGTGAACCCGGTTGCCGGCCGCCAGGTTCGGGAACGTGCCCACCGCCTGGTTCCAGAGGTTCGCCCCCTCCGGCGCGCCGACATCGCCGCCCTGCGGATCGATAAACGGGTTGATCCCCCAGTCCACGGAAAGCTGGAACGTGATCGCGCCCGTCGGCCCCCCCGTCGTCGCCAGCGGGCCGGGAATCGTCCACTTGAGCCTTAAGGGGGGTCCCGGATCGGGGTCCCACCCCGAGTCCGGCGCGGGCGAGGCGCTGCCCGGCACGTAGTGCGTGTACGGAGGCTGGGTGTCCAGGATCTCGAGGTTCGTGATGTTGCCCGTTCCGGGCCGGCTGTAGTAGATCGTGTAGTTGATCAGGTCCCCGGGCGCCGCCGTCTTGAGGTCGGCCACCTTGAAGACGTGGTACACGAACTTCGGGTACGGGTTGATGAGATCCGACCACGCCCCGGCGGTGTCGCAGCAGCACATGTCCACGAACCCGCCCATCCAGGTCACCGTGTCGTAGGGAATCCCCATCTGCACGGTCTTCCCGTCCATCGGCGTGGACGACATGTCCACGTAGATCCGGAGGGCGGGGGTCAGGGAGAAGTCCGGGTTCGCCTCCGCCCCGTTCCACTTCCAGGTCCACATGTTCGGGCTCGCCGCCGTCATGGTGTGGTAGGTCCCCGCCGCGTCGGCGTCGGTCCGCCAATAGACCGCCGCGATGTCCCACCCGGACCCGGCGAGCCCGTTCGTCGCGGTCCCGAAGTTCACGATCGTGAGCGAGTTGACCTGGACCGCGGCCAGCCCGCAGCTCGCCCCGGCGCCGCAGTTGGGCGGAGCCCCGCACGCGCCCGCACCGCACGAGACCGCCCAGTCGTCGGCGGCAAAGGCCGCGGCATAGGCCTTCTGCCAGTTGGGGAAGAAGACCTGCCGGTTCGCCTCGCCCGCGATGTTCATGAACTGGTTCATGCAGTTGGCCCCGGCGGACGCCGGCAGGACCCCGACCGCGCAGGCCACCATCATTCCCCGGCTCCACGCCGGGGCCGCATACCGCCTCATTTTCTCACGCTCCCGTCTGATTGTACTCCGGGGTCCCCCGGTCCCGCATCCTAGTCCAACTGCACCCGGAAGCACGCGCACCCGGTCGTCTGCACCCCCGCCATCGGCACCGTCCACCTCAGCCACCGCGTCGCCGTCACCGGGTTGCCCGTCGTGAACGACCCCGCCGCCGGCATCGTCCCCGTCGTCGCCGTCGAATACGCCGTCGTCACCGCCACCCCGTCCGTGCTCCCGCAGTTGAACGCCGCCGTCGATGCCTCGGGCAGGAACGCCGTCCCCGCCGGCACCGCATCGGTCAGCACCATCGAGAACGCGCTCGCGGAGGAGTAGTTGCTCCAGCACACCTTGAACTGGACCGTGTCCCCGGACGCCGCCACCGTCAGCTTCGGAGCCTTGAAGATCTTGACGTCCGCCCCGGTCACCAGGATCGCCGTCAGTCCCGTGATCGACCCGTCGTAGATGTCGTTGCCGATCAGGGTCTGCACCCCGATCTTCGTCAGCGTCACGTTCACGAAGACCTTGACCCCGTTCTCGTTGGGGGCCGCGTTGCACGCCGACTGGCTGGACCAGGTGAAATCGTAGGTGTTCATGGCCGTGCCCTCGATCTTGGCGGCAGGGTCCGTTGAGGTGAAGTTCGTCGTTCCGCAGTAGTCGACCTTCGTCCCGCCGGCCGTGTTCAGCACCACGACCGTGATCCAGAAGCTCTGGCCCGAGAAGACCACGGCCGGCGCCTGGATGTCGTAGTGCGTGCCGGTGGCCAGGAACGGCGCCGCGTAGTGGCGCTCCGTGAAATAGGTCGCGTTGAACATCCCGATCACGCGGCCGCCGGCCGGCGCCAGGACCTGCACCTTGTAGTTGACCCCGCAGAATCCCGCCGGCTCCGTGATCCCGCAGAACGCGATCGGCTGGTCCGGCCCGTTCGTCGTGTAGACCGCCGAGTACCCGGCGTTGCTCGTGCACCGGACGACCATGCCCGTGGCCGGGCAGAACGCGACCATGTCGTTGCCGGCGTCCTGCCGGTGCTGGCTGTGCCAGAACGACGCCGGGACCTGCTGGGGAATCGTGCCCGACTCGTCCACGCCGTGCATGACGTAGCCCCCGTACCGGGAGCCGCAGCCGCGGCCGGTGCGCACCTGGACCGGGCCGCCCGAAATCACCCTCACCTGGTAGAGGCCGAACGTGTCCGGGAACGGGACCGAGCTCTCGTCGCAGGCCAGCGTCGTGTACGCCCGCGGGTTGTGCGGGGTTCCCGCCGAGGAGAGCCCGGCGGCGACGGTCCCGGCATCCAGCGGCAGCCACGAACCCGAGGAGCCGCCGAGGACGTTCGGGATCGCGTTCACGACCAGCATCGGCTCCGCGGACTCGTACCGCCAAAGCTCGATGGCGGCCGCGTTGACCCCGACGTTCGTGACCACGAGCGTCTGCCAGCCGCCCTTCTTGCCGGTGTAGCAGTAGAAGATGTCCCCGGCGCCCGCCGTCAGGTTCCCGTTGGTGGCCGCCGCCGTCGTCGAGAAGTTGTCGTAGTCCGTGACCGACTCGAAGGCATAGCCCTTCCAGACGATGATGTTCGTATCCGACGAAATCACGCGCCAGTGACCCTCGAGCGGAGTCGGCGTCCCGCCGGTCATGTACTGGCTCAGGGGGTCGATGGCCCTGGTCTCCATGTAACCCCACGAGCTGGCGGCGCCGTCCCACAGGAAGAGGTGGACCGTCGTCGCCACGTTCCCCGTGTTCACGATTCCCAGGTAGTCGCCCTCGGCGACCGGCCCGCCCGTGCCGCTGTTCTGCCGCCGCCAGGTGTAGACCATGTTGCCCTTGAACGTGAGCGAGGTCGCCGGCGCGTACATGACCGAGTCCTGGTTGGTCTCGTCGATGTTCGGGTTCACCTCCCAGAGCAGAGGGGCGTTGGAGATGAGCTTGTAGAGATCCTTGAACGGCAGGGTCCCGCAACAGACGGTGAAGGTCCCGGCCCCGGCGTACATCTGAGGCCGCCGCTCCGGACCGACCGAGCAGCCGGCCCCCGGCCACGAACTGCACGGGAGGGGCTCGGCCGGCGCCGTGATCGAAGCATTGAGTCCGCAGTCGCCGCTGAGATAGTAGAGCTGCCAGACCGCGGCGGGATGCAGGGGATAGAAGACTATGAAGTACCAGTTGCCCTTCGCGTCGAAATCGGAGGTGACGTCGTAGGACACGTAGCTCACGTAGGTGGTCCTTAGAATGACGGGGGCGATGTGCGTGAAGTTCCGGGGCACGCCGGAATGCCCGGTCCCCCCCGCGATGTTCGTGTTCCCGTATTCCAGGATCGAGACCCGGTTGATCGCCGTCGCCCCCGCGGTGGCCGAGGTCCTGACCGCCGCCTTCCACTGGACCGTGAGCGTCATGCCCGGCGGCATGTCGAGGCTCCACGTGAGGATGGTCTTTCCGCCGGCGACGATCCTGCCGGGCGAGGCGGCGGCGCACCCGGACGGCGTCATCGTCCAGCCCACGCACGGATCGTCGAACCCGTACCCCGGTCCCCACGGGTCCACCTCGGGCGGCACCGTGTCCCAGATCGAGACATCCCACCACTTCTTCGTCCCCGACAGGTTCTTGATGAATATCGAGTACGTCAGCTCGTCGCACATGGTGGCCGTGCAGTTGAAGAGGACATCCCGGTCCGCGAGCTTCCAGAACAGGTAACGCATCACCGTCGTCCTGGTCTGGTTGCTCAGGTGGACCCTGGTTCCCGCCGCCAGGTTCGGGAAGACCGCGGTGGCCCGGTTCCATAGATTAGAGCCTTCCGGGGCTCCGACGTCGCCGCCCGAGGGATCGATGAACGGATTGACGCCCCAGTCGACCGACAACTGGAAGTGCACCTCGTCCGTCGGCCCGCCCGTCGGCACCAGGGGACCGGGAATCGTCCACTTGAGCCGCAGGGGCGGCCCGGGATCCGGGTCCCAGCCCGGATCGGGCGCGGGAACGGCACTGCCGTCGATGTAGTGCGTGTACGGCGGCTGGGTGTCCATGATCTCGAGATTCGTGATGTTCGCCGTCCCCGGCCGGCCGTAGTAGATCGTGTAGTTGAGGAGATCCCCCGGGGCCGCGCTGATCCGGTCCACGGTCTTGTAGGCGTAGAGCACGGTCTTGGTCACCGCGTTCGTGACGTCGTTCCACGGCGCGCTGCAACAGCAGGTGTCCGTGAGCCCCGCCTCGTAGTTGATGTCGTCGTACGGGATGCCCATCTGGACCGTGGAGCCGTCCGCCGGGGTCGCCGACATGTCGACGTAGATCCGGAGGTTCGGGAGCGCGGCGAAGCTCGGGTTCGCCTCGGAGCCGTTCCAGGCCCAGGTCCAGACCTTGGGCGTGGATGCCGTCATGGTGTGGTAGACCCCTGCCGCATCGGCGTCGCTCCGCCAGTAGACGGCCGCGATGTCCCAGGACGACCCCGCGCGCCCCGAGGTCCCGGTCCCGAAGTTCGCGATCGTGAGCGAGTTGAGTTGAAGCCCGGCGGCTCCGCACCCCGTCGCGCAGTTGGGAACCCCCGAGCAGGCGACTCCGCACGAGAGGAGCCATTCGCCGACGGTGAAGGCCGCCGCGTACGCCTTCTGCCAGTTGGGGAAGAAGACCATGTCCGCCGCCTCGCCCGATATCGGGGTCACGTCGGCGACGCAGTTCGCCCCCGCGGACGCCGGCAGGACCCCGACGGCACAGGCGAACGCCAACCGGGCCGCTGGGACGGCGAAACCCCGCCGACGCGCTGAGAGGCTGCGGAACCACGAACGGACCGTCATGCGGTCATACTCCCCCGTCCCCATTGTAGAGCATTCCGCGAATCCGACGGATACAGGAAGCGCTTCCATTGGCGCCCGGCCGCCCGTGGTAAAATGCCGCCACCATGGTTGAAAGCTCATCCATCGGATACGGAGCCGCATTCCTCGGGGGTCTGCTGTCGTTCTTCTCTCCCTGCGTCCTGCCGCTCCTGCCCGTCTACCTCTCCCTCATCACGGGGGTTTCGGTGGAGGCGCTGGAGTCGGGCGAGAAGACGGCCTTCTGGCCGGCCATTCTCCGGACGCTCCTTTTCGTCGCCGGGTTCAGCCTGGTCTTCACCGCCCTCGGCGCGGGAGCCGGAACGGTGGGCCAGGTCCTCCGGGAGCACGCGGAATGGTTCCGCATCGGCGGGGGCATCCTCGTCATCGTATTCGGGTTGCACTTCACCGGCGTCTTCCGCATCGCCATGCTCTACCGGGAGGCCCGGATCAAGCTGGCGGTGAAGGAACTGGGGGCGATCGGAACCTTCCTCATGGGCATGACTTTCGCCCTCGGCTGGACCCCGTGCATCGGTCCGTGGCTGGCCAGCATCCTCGCCGTGGCCGCCACGGAGGGGCGGACTGCACGCGGAATCGCCCTCCTGCTCACCTACTCCGCGGGCATGGGCGTCCCCTTCCTGCTCGCGGCCGCCCTGATGGGCTCGTTCCTCAGGTTCTCGGGAAGGATGAAGAAGATCCTCCACCACATCGAGGTCGCCAGCGGAATCCTGCTCATCCTCCTCGGAGTTCTTCTGCTGACCAACAGGTTCTCCCTTCTCGCGCAGTTCTTCTCGTCCCTTGCCGCCCCGGAGGCGGTCGCCCCGGACGGGGGCCTCGCGCTCTCCCGGACGCGCTGAGGGGACGGCCGGAGCCTTAAGGCCCCGCGCCGATGCCGCCGTCGGCCGGCCTCGCGCTCTTCCTCGCCTACCCGGAGCCGGGAACGGTCAAGGCGAGGCTGGCCGCCACGCTGGGCCCGGAGCGGGCCGCCCGGTTCTACTGGGAGTCCGCGCTTCTCGTCATGGCCAAGGCCCTGAGGCTGAGGAACACCGAGGTCTTCGTGTTCGTGACCCCGGCGGAGAAGCAGGCGGAGACCGCCGCGCTGGTCATGGCCCGGTTCGGCAGGTTCGAAGGGCGGTTCCTGGCCCAGAAAGGCAACACGCCCGGCGAGCGGATCAACCACGCGCTCGAGCGGCTGAAGGTCATGGGCTTCGCCCGCCAGCTCGTCCTCGGCACCGACTCGCCCACGATCCCGCTGGAGTTCCTGCAACGGGCCGTCGACGAGCTCGCGGCCGTCGACTGCGCCATCGGACCGACCTGGGCCGGCGGCTACTACCTGATTGGACTGCGGAATCCGGACGTGCGCGTCTTCCGCGACATCAACTGGGGATCGGGCATGGAGCTCCAGCGCACCTTCGACAACCTATCCTCCCTGAAGCTCACCTGCCGCATGCTCCCGCGGTGGCAGGACGTCGACGGACCGGATGACCTCGCCTTCCTCGAGGGCCAGGTGCGGCACGCGGACTACCGCCGCCTGCGCGACATCCTGGAGGAGGCTCCCCCCCGGACCTGACCGCGGCGAGAGCCCTTGCCTGCCGAAAACGACTGCGCGCCCCCGCCAACTTCTCGGGGGCGCGCAGGTTCTTCTTGCGGGAAGCGGACTCTACTTCTTCGCCGCAGCCTTCGGCTTGGAGGTCGTGGCCTTCTTCGCCGCCGGCTTCTTCGCAGCCTTCGCGGCCTTGGCCGCCTTGACCGCCTTCAGCGGCACATAGCCCGCCTCGGCGGCGACCTTCTGCCCGTCCGCGGAGAGCGCGAACGCGACGAACTCGGCGGCCAGGCTGCCCTCCGCCGGCTCTCCCGCCGTGCACACGAGGAGCTTCTGCCCGAGCGGATACCGGCCGGCCTGCAGGTCCTTGGCCGACGCCGCCACCGCCGTGGTCTTGGCCCTGAGCTTCAGGGCCTTCACGCCCTTCGGCACCGCGGCCAGGTTGCCGTACCCGATGGCGAGCGGATCCGCAACGATTGCCTCCAACACCGCCGCCGTGCCCGGCAGGGCCTTCACGGTCGCCAGCGGCTCGGCGCCTTTGAGGACCTTCTCCTTGAACGCGAGCGAGAGGTCCGAGGCGTTCTCGGCTCCCACCAGCGAAATGGCTCCCTTCTTGCTGGCGCCGGCCTTCTTCCAGTCCGTGATCTCGCCGGAGTAGATCTTGCCGAGCCCGGCCAGGCTCAGCGAAGACACGCCGTTCTTCGCGTTGACCCAGACCACGATCGCGTCGAGCGCGACCGCGGCTTCCTTGGCATCCGCCTTCCGGCGCGCTAGCACCTGGTCGGCTTCGTCCTTGGTCAGCGGACGCGTCGTCAACGCGAGATCCGCGCCGCCGCCGATGAGGGAGGCGATCCCGACCGCTGATCCGCCGCCGCTCACCTTGACCACTTTGCCGGGGTTGGCGGCCATGAAGGCATCCGCCCACTTCTGGGCCAGGATGACCATCGAGTCCGCGCCCTTGAGCACGAGCACATTCGCCGGCTTGCCGCCGCACCCGGCCGCCGCAAGCAGGGCTACCCCTGCCACAACCATCCCTGTCCTTCTCAGCATGTTTCCCTCCTTGGCATATCGGTTATCAGGGCTTCAACAGCGGATCCTCTCCGAACCGAACGGCCGGATCCTCCCAACGCTTCCACAGTTCACGATACCTGGGCAGATTCCCGGGTGTCACCAGGTCCACGCCGGCGTACGAATTACGCGGCAGAACGGTCCCGCCGCGCGCCGCGAGCAGGAGGTTGACGCTTTCCACGCCCCAGTGAAACACCCGCTGGGCCAGCAGCAGGCGCACCTTGCCCGCCTCGAGGTACGGCCACTCGGGCGGCAGGGCGTCCCACGAGACGACCCTGGTCCGGGCCGCGTCCACGGAATCGAGCGCGCCCCGGGCGAACAGCGGCCAGCCGCCCACGAGCGCCCAGCCCGCGAGGCCCGGACGGGCCTTCATCACGCCCTCGATCTGGGAGACGGCCTTCGCCGTGTCGTCGTCGCACGCCACCGTCTGCACGATCCGGATCGAGCGGTGCCGCGCCAGAGCCCGCCGGACCCCGGCCATGCGAGATTCGAGGTTGAACGCCCCGCGCATGCCCGTGAGCATCGCCACCTCGCCCTTCCCCCCGATCTCGCGCGCGAGCGCCTCTCCCAGCAGGCGCCCGCACTCGACGTCGTTGACGCCGTAGTAGGTCAAGCGCTTCGACTTCGGGCTGTCGGAATCGAACGTGATCGTCGGGATCCCGGCCGCCACCGCCCGGTCGATAACGCCCCTGAGGGCGTCAGGCTCGTTGCAGGACACGGCGATCCCGTCGACCTTCATCGCGATCAGGCTCTCCATGATCTCGACCTGCTTGGCCGCATCCGCCTCCTGCGGCGCCCGCCAGACGATGCGGATGTTCCCTATGGCGCGCGCCCTCTTCTCGGCGCCGAGCTTGGCGTAGTTGAAGACCGGGTTGTCGAGGAGCTTCGGGACGATGGCGAAGGTCAGGGGCTTCCCCGCCGGGGTCTCTGCCGCGGCCACGGACGCGGTCGAGACGGCGAAGACCGCCGCCAGCGCCGCCCCTGCCCACCGGTCCAACATCAACTCGTCATGCCTCCTTGCGCCGGAGGCGGTCCACGAGCACGGCTGCGATGATGACCACCCCGACAACCAGTTGATTGTACTCCTCCGGTACCGAAAGGAGGGTCAGACCGTTCGTGAGAAACCCGATAATTGCGGCCCCCAGAACGCTGCCGACGACGGTGCCGTCCCCGCCGGACAAGCTGGTGCCGCCGATGACCACCGCGGAAATGACCTGGAGCTCGTACCCGACCCCCGCCGTGGACGAGCCGTAGCCGAACCGGGCCACGTACATGAGGCCGGCCAGCCCCGCGAACAGCCCGGCCAGGCCGTAGACGGCGAGCTTGATCCGCCGAACGGGAAGCCCGGCGAGAACCGCCGCCGCCTCGTTTCCCCCGAGCGCGTGAACGCCCCGACCGAAAGCCGTTGAACGCATGAGGACCGCTCCGGCAACCGTGGCCGCGACCATGACGACCACCGGGATGGGCGCGAGGGAGGCGGCAAAGCCCTGCCCGAACGCGACGAACCCGTCGGGGAGCCCGGACACGATGCGCCCGCCCGAGAGCCAGTAGCCGGCCCCCCGCGCGATCGAGAGCATGCCGAGAGTGACGATGAACGGGGGAAGGCCCGCCCACGCGATGAGGGCGCCGTTCACGAGCCCGCACCCGGTCGCCGCGGCCAGTCCGGCCGCGCACGCCGCCGGAGTTCCCCAGCCGGCCGACAGAGCCAGGGCGGTGACCACCACCGCGAGACCCAGCACCGACCCGACCGAAAGGTCTATCCCCCCCGAGACGATCACGATGGTCGCGCCCACGGCCGCGATCCCGATGAACGAGAACGCCCGCGCGACCTGCATCAGGTTCTCGCGGGACAGGAAGATACTCTCGCCGCCCGAGCGCGGCGCCACCGCCCAGAGCAGGAGCCCCATGAGCGCCAGGACCAGGACGACCCCGGCCTCGCGGAAGCGCAGGGCCTTCAGTACGCGGCCGTGGACGGCGGCGGGCCGTACCACAGTTCGGGCTCGAGCAGGGCCCTGCCGGACGCCGCGGGAGAGAACCCGCCCCAGGCTTCGTGCGCCGCGTGGACGAGCGCGCCACGGACCGGCCGGGCCGGCGCGCCAACGCACCGGGCGCCCGGCGCGAACCTGCGGATCCGGCGGGCCGTAAGGCGGCGCAGGTCGGGCAGGCCCGCGAGCACGCTCCCCGAGAGGACCACATCGAACCGGTGCCGGCGCAGGCCCAGCACGCGTACGATCGCCCCCGCGCCCTCGGCCAGCACCGCCGCGTAGCCGTCCAGGAGCCGGAGTGCCCCGACGGAGCCGCGCCGGGCCGCGGCGCTCAGCCACTCGGGAATCCGGCGCGCGCGCCGCTGCTGGCCGGGCGTGACCCGGCCCACAAACGACCGCTTCTCCTGCCCGTAGAGCCACCGCGTCAGGTAGTCGCGCGACGAGCGGTACCCGAGGTGGCGCGACAGCGCCCGGGAGAACGAGTCGGGGCCACGGAAGCCCTCGGCGATCATGATGAGATGGTCGAGCACCATCTCGCGGAGCCCCTTGAGGTGCGTGGCGTCGTGCATCCACGTCCGCCGCCCGCGCACGCCCAACCACTTGTGCCAACTCCCGCTCGTGATCACCAACCCATCGTCGCGCCACCGGTCGTTGAACAGGGCGATGAACGCGTCGTTGTGCACGACCGAGGGTCCCCCGAGCCCGAGCGGGCCGATCGCGTGCCGAAGGAGCTGGACCCGGTCCTCGGGCAGGTCGCACCCGCACAGCCCGAAACATCCGGCGGCCACGCCGCGCGGCCGGACGCCCGCCTGACGGCAGGCGCGCCGGAGCATGGCCTCAAAGACCTCGCGAACGGGCTTCATCCCCCGCCACTCGTGATTCGATCCGGGTCCGGGCACGAAGGCCCGTAGCGCGCCGTCCCGGGTCGCGAGTCCGAGATGGGTCTTGGACCCTCCCCCGTCGACGCCGAGGACGACTTCCGCCACCTCAGGCTACCGGAACCGGGGCAGGTACCTCCGGTGCGCCTTGAGCATCTCGTCGAGGAGCTTGCGCCCTAAGTTCGCGTTGGGCACCAGCGGGTGCGAGATCATGGCCGCCAAGGCCGTCGAGTAGCACCCGGTCATGGCCGCCTCCGCGGTCAGCGTCTCGTAGGCCTTGACCTGGTGCGTGAGCCCCAGCAGGTGCGGCGGCAGGTCCCGGAGCGGGATCGGCACCGGGGTGACCCCGCCGGGACGCAGTACGGAATCGATCTCAAGGACCTGGTCGGGCGCGAACCCCGCGACCGCACCGCGGTTCTGGACGTTCATCGGGATCGTGCACGGCCGGCGGCCCGTCAGCGCGTTCATGACCGTGGACATCGCGACCGAGTAGCCCGACCCGCCGCGCATGGAGAGCTCCTTCGGCGGCTCGTCCAGCGTCGGGTCCGCGTACCGCTTGAGCAGGATCTTCTCTATCTGCAGGACCCTCTTCGCGCGGTTGTGGCCGGGCCTCGAGTGCTCGAGCATGCGCTCGGGATAGTAGTAGTACCAGAGGTACCCGATCGGGTGCATGCGGATGGCCCGCATGAGATCGACCGGCCAGCCCAGGCGCTTGAGCTTCCGGTCCGGCAGGTTGAAGATCCGCTCCGTCACGTCCCGCCCGTCCACGAACGCCCGGTAGACCCAGGATAGGTGGTTGAGGCCGGCGCTCCGGACCCGGACCCGCTTGCGGGAGACGCCGAGCGCCGCCGAGACGAACCACTCGCGGCCGAGCTGGGCCGAGCAGATCCCGAGCATCTTGACCCCGGGCACCGCCTTGAGGACCGCCTCGGTGACGAGGCCGCTGGGATTGGCGAAGTTCAGGATCCACGCCCGCGGAGCCAACCGCTTCACCGCCTTCGCGACCTCGACGACCTTGGGAATGGTGCGCAGGGCCTTGAACATGCCGCCCGGCCCCGTGGTTTCCTGGCCGATGACGCCGTGGCGCCAGGGAATGGTCTCGTCGAAGTGCCGCGCGTGGTTCCCGCCGACGCGGATCTGGACGATCACGAACTTCGCCCCCCGGATCGCGGCCGAAAGCGAGGTCGTCAGGGAGACCTCACCACGGACGCCCTGCCGGCGCGCCATCCGTTGGGTCAGGCCCCCGACGGCCTCGAGCCGCCCACGGTTGATGTCCATGAGAACCATCTCGTCGAAGGGAACGAGCTTGCCGCCGTCCTTGAAGAATTCGGTGACGAGCTCCGGGGTGTACACGCTGCCTGCGCCGATGACCGCTATCTTGTTCATGGAAACCTCACCACCTCCCGGCCCTTGAAGGGCCGCGTCTTGTAGTCCTTGGTTGCGGATCCGTCCCGGAACGCGACGAGGAAGAGCCCCGTCTCGCCTTTCGGGAAGGGGTCCGCGTGCCACGTGCCCTTGTGCAACAGCACCGCCTGGCCCGGCTTCACGACGAAGATCCTCACCCGGCGGGCCTGGGGATGCCTCCCCGCCAGGAACGGGGGCCCCACCGCCAGCAGCCACTCGCCCGAGAGCCCGACCAGGAACGCGGGGCTCCGCGCGTGCCGCCCCAGCTCCGCGACCTCGTGCGGACGCGCGGCGGCCGTGAACATGCCGAACTCGATCTCCTCCGCGATCCGCGCCTTGGCCAGTCCGCCCCAGAACCGGACCGCGCCCGTGTCCTTCGTCGCCTTCTGCCCCTCGGGCACCTCGATGACCTCCCCGAACGGCTTGAACGCGGCGGCGGTCAGCGGTTCGGGCACCACTTCGACGGTTCCGCTGGCCGGCGCCGGGGCCAGGAGTGCGACGGCCGCATCGTCCTCCTTGCCGGGCTTCTCCGCCGCGAGCGCGAGGCATGGGACCAGCAACAGCAACAGGGCGGGAATCCGCGCGGGGATCATCGCGGCATTATACCCCGCTCACCTTGTCAGCCGGAGGCCGCCGGCCCAGCCCGGCGGGAAGCCGGCGAGCCCAGCAGGAGCCAGGGCGGAAAGAGCTCGCGCATGTTGCGCCGCACGATCTCGCGCGCCGGCAGGGCGAGCCGGTCCAGCGGGCAGTAGTCGTCCGTGAGGACGAACGCGTCCGGACCCTCAAGGTCGAGCCGCCGGCCGAGCAGTCCCGCCACCATCCCCTCGATCTGGGGGTGCGCCCCCGCGAACCTGAGCCGCGCGAAGCGCCGCGGATGCATGCCGAATACGAAGAGCACGTTCGTGATCCCCTGATCCTGCTCCACCCGGTAAGCCTCGACCCAGGGAAACACCGAGCGTATTGTGGCATCCACGCACCGGGCCAGCCGGCCATCCGGCCCGTCCGTGAACGCGATCAGGTTGGCGATCCCGACCCCTTCCTGACCGATTGCCCTGCGCACGAGCCGGTACGACTCGACCGTGAAGAGGTGGGCCGGCGGCGCCTCGCCCGAATAGGCATCGAGGATGACCGCGTCGTAGTGCCCGGGCGGCGTCTCGCGCAGGAACATCCGGCCGTCCTCCTCCGCCACCGGAAGTCTCGCGCCCGCCGCGAAGAACCGGCGGGCCGCGACTTCGACCGTCGGGTCGATCTCGACGGACTCGACCGCGAGGCCCCGGGCCGCCAGCTTGGCCGCGACCACGCCCCCGCCGAACCCGATCAGGCAGACGCGCCGGGAAGCCGGAGCCGCGGCCTCGAGGAGCGCGGGCACTGCCACTGCGTAGGGGAAGAGCGGAGAACCCGAGGCCAGGTCAATCCCGGTCTGCAGCGTCCCGTCCACGATAAGCAGGCGGCGGGAGCGGTACTCGACCACCTCCACCAATCCGTACCGGCTGTCCTCCCGGAACAGCAGGGCCCAGCCGTCGGCCTTGTTCTCGGCGGGCAAGGCCCGCACGGGACGCAGAATCCCGATCAACGCCGCCGCTGCCCCCGCCACGAGGAGAAGCCGCCACAGCGCCCGGTCGGCCGGGCGGCCATGCCCCCACCAGTACCATCCCGCGGGCCCGAAGAGCAGGAGCGAGGACAGCAGGAGTATCTTGACGACCCCGAGCGCAGGCACCAGGACGAACCCGGCCGCGAGCGCCCCCGCCAGGCTCCCGATCGTCGAGAGCGCGTAGAGGGAGCCGACGGTGACGCCCAGGCTGCCCAGTTCGGCCACGGCCACGCGCGCCGCCAGCGGGGCCACCGCCCCCAGGAGAGTGAGCGACGGGGCCAGGAGGACGAGGGCGGCGATCAGCGAGCCCATCCGCAGGCCCTGTCCCGCGCACGCGGGCAGGACCCAGGACCGGGCCGGGACGACGGCCACCACGAGCCAGCCCGCGAGGACGAGGAGGCGGAAAAGCCAGGGAAGGGGGGCCGCCGCGTCGGCGAGCCGTCCGCCCCCGCGGTACCCCGCCGCCAGGGCGAGCATCGTGACCGCGATCAGGGCCGACCAGACGTACTGGGAGGAGCCGAAGAACGGGGCCAGGAGCCGCGCGCCCAGGATCTCCATCACCAGCACGGCGGCGCCGGCAAGGAAGACCGTGACCCCAAGGAGGATCGAGCCGCCGCGCGGCGGAGGGTTCATGGGGTTCATTGTAGCGAAAGCACTCGCTTTCTCACCACAGAATCCGCACTTCGCGAAATGCCGGCGGCAGGGAGAGGGTCCGATCGGGGGGAATCTCCTTGCGCCGTTCGCGGTCCACGATGATCTGCCGGATCCTTCGCGTGCCCGGAATCCGCCACTTCAAGCCCCCCGGCGGGTTGGCGAGATCCCCGGGCGCGATGACGGGCCCGCGCCCCCGATTCGCGAGTTTCTCGGCCGACAGCAGTCGCATCGCCATGCCCCCCGGGAAACAGACGAGGGCGTAGCCGGGAAGGATCCCGTGGGAGGTCGGAGCGTGGCGCACCTCGACCGTCCGGCCGGGTCGGATCCACTCCTCGGGAAGGCCGGACGCCAGCATGAGCGCGCCGCCCTCCTCCCTGACGAGGAGGTCCCGGAAGGCGCAGATGTAGAGCGCCGCGGCCCTCGGGTCGGGCAGGTCGCCGCCGACGTACCGGCCGGTCAGGGGGTCCGAGCGGCCGGCCCACGCGCAGGCGCCCGGGGTCGTCGGGTGCGCGAGCCACCACCGGAGCAGACGCCCCGCGACCTCCCCGTCCCCGGCCCTTCCCGCGCTCCACGCGGCTTCGAACCCCTCCGCCGGCCGCCACGCGCCCCCGGGCGGCGCGGTGGCGGATTGCGGAGAGGATGCCGCAGGAGCCAGGGCCCACCCGTCGGCCGCCGCCGTGAGCGCGGTCGCCGTCCCCGGATGGCCCGCGCGCAGGAGTGCCGCCGCCGCGAGCGTGCGGTCCGCCGCCCCGACACGGCCGCCGGCGAGCGCCACGAGCAGGTGGCCCACGCTGGCGTAGAACGCGTCCTGCGCGTTCTTGTCGGACACCCGCACGAAGACACGGTCCCGGCCCGCCACGAGCTTCTGCCACCGGGACTCGATGTCGCGCCGCCCCACCTTCCGGTCCACGTCCCGGACCGCCTGTACGGTCTCGGGGGACAGCGCGTCGGGGACGCCCGACAGGAAAAGCCGGAACGACTGGGTGCGCGATCCGAAAGGCTGGACCCGAAGGTGGTACACGGCGGCACCCGAGGCGAGGCCCGCGGGATCTTCGGCCTCCCGGGCGTCCGGCACCTCCCCCCGGGCCAGCATCCGCGCCAGCGTCCAGTCCGCGCCGAAGGGCGCGGTCCCGACCGCGTCCGGGACTCCCGGGAGCAGGAGAGCCGGCCGGCCGTTGACCCAGAACGCCTGCTCCGTCTTGTCGTACCGCACCTGCCGGAGCGGAAGGATCTCCCCCCGCGCGCCGAACGGGTGGACCGCTACGATGAGGTCGGCCTCCCGGGGCCGGTCGGAGGAGTTCTCGACCGTGGCCTCGCCTACGGCGAGCGTCGCCGGGGAGGGCTTCGCGAGACCGTGGGGCCAGACCGTAACCGTGATGGAGAACGAGCCACCGGCCCGCGCGGTGACCGCCGGCAGGGGCAGATACCTCCCCGACAGCCGGAGCTGGCAGGGCAGGGCGGGAGCCGCGTGAAGCCTCCGGGTGGTCCGGTCGAACAGCCAGCATGAAACCACGAACCCGCGGTCGCCGCCCTCGACCTCGCCGCGCCAACCCACCACCCCGTCCGCCGACCCGCCGGGCTCGGCGAACGCCACCCAGGCCGCGCCCTCGCCGCGGGCCCACGACGGCCAGGGCAAGTCGGGATCCCCCTGGGCGAGCACGCCGATCCGGTCGGACGCGGAGGGAGCCCACGGAGCGGGGTCTTCCGCGAGCAGCGCGCGGCCCACCCCGCCGGGGCCCGACGTATCCGGCGCCACGAAGAGGGCGATCAGGCACCTGGGCTTCCCGGCGGCGAGCCGGGTGAGATCGCGGATCAACGCCCCGCCCGAGGTCCGCTGGCGGACGAGATCCCGCCCCGCCGCGACGCCATTGACCCAAAGATCGACCCGTCCCGAGACGCCCTCGAGGACGAGGAGGGTCCTGGGCCAGGAACCCGGCAGGTCCACCCAGCGACGGAGCCACACCGGCTCCGCGGTCGTGGAGCGCGACAGGGTTACGGCCGCCCACCGGCGGTCGTCGAGCCCCGCGGCATCCCACCGTCCCGAAATGCCGCGGCGCCCCGGGTCGGTGCGGATGCGCCAGCCTTCCGTCACATCTGCCGCCATCGTCGCGGAAGGACTGACTGCGGCCACCAAAGCCGGATCGCCGGCGGCAACTGGGGTCGAAGCGACCCCCGGAGTTTCGTCGGACGCCGAAACTCCGACCGCGGCAGCCGACAGCGAAATGGCGGCGATGGCCATTGAGGAGGCGAAGAGGGTCATTGCAGCAGGCCGGCAGCGTTGGCGCGAATCTGGTCGGCCAGGAACGTGACCCCGCGGGCCTCGAGCACGTCGGCGAGACGCTCGTAGCCGAGCGCGACCGCCTGCCGATCCCTCCGGGCGCGCGCGGCCAGCGCCGGGAGCCACGGGACCGCGGACGGCGGTTCCAGCGGCCCCACCAGCGCCTCCATCTGGGACCGGGCGCGGCCGAACGCCCACGCCGCGTCCGCCTCCAGCTCGAACCGCGCGCACTGGGCACCCAGGGTGGCGAGACAGGCGGGGTACTGGAGCAGGGCCCCCCGCGCCACCTCGTCGCGGACCCGGCCAAGATCGTCCAGCGCGCCGGAATGCGCATACCGGAGGTTTCGCAGCGTCATGCCGCGCTCCGCGCGCCGCGTCGCGGCGGCGCCGGCGGAAGGCGACCAGACGCGGACAACCCTGCCCGCGAGCCCGTGGATCTCGGTTGCCTTGAGGAACGGCATCGCCTCCTGCAGTCTCCGGTCGTACCCGCACGTCGCGACGTAGACGGCGGGGCCGCGTTCGAGCGACAGCAGTTCCGCCAGCCCCGCCGCGCCACGGCCGCGAACTCCCGCCCGGGCCAGGACACGCTCATCCGCGCCCGATCCCGCCAACCGCGGGTCGACGAACGACCCCAGCCCGGTGATCCCCACGTCCTCGCGCTCCCCTTCCGTGATCCAGAGGGCCCAGAGCGGGAACAGGTCGAAGTCACCCGCGCCCAGGTAGACGGCGCCGCGGGGCAGGCTTCTGAGCGTCGCCCGTCCGAAGTCGTGGGCGGCGTAGAACCGGGACAGGTCGTTGCGGACGGCTCCCCGCCCGGCCTGCCACGCAAGCGGGACCGCGGCGAGACCCGCGAGGGCGGCGGTCCGCGCCGCGCGGGGCAGGGACACGAACACCCACGCCCAGCCCGCTGCGGCGGCCGCGAGCAGGAGCGCGTACGCGGGCTCGTACCAACGCACGACCTTCTCGGAGAAGTTGATCGACCACGCCATGTTGGCAAGAAGGCAGAGAGCCAGCGCGACCGCGGCGAGCGGGAGCTTGCGGGCCAGGAAGAGGGCGCCCGCGGGAGCCGCGAGCAGGAGCGGCCACGGGATCTCCTCGAACAGGAACCGCGCCGCCAGCCGCCACCGGCCGGCGCCAAGCCACGGGTTCTCGGGCAGGGATGTGGATACGAATCCGCCGCGGTACAGGGCCCCCCGCAGGTAGGGCCCGAGGGCGGACGCCCTCCCCGGCCGGCCCCAGTCCAGAGCGGCTCCGCCCGCGCTTCGCAAGGGCGGGTAGAGCAACCGGACGGAGAACGGAAGAACCGCCAGGAAGACCGCCACGCACGCGGCCCGCCCGAACCTGAGCCGCGCCCCGAGCGCGCGCACGAGGGCCGCCCGGCCGACCGCGCACAGAACCGCCGGCAGGGCGAAGATCGCGTACTGGTGGTGCGCGAACGCCAGCCCGGCCGCGAACCCCAGCCATGCGGCCGCACGGGGGAGGGCCGGGAACTCCGCGCGAATCGATTCGGCCGAGACCCAGACCAGCCCCGCAAAGGCCAGGTAGTACGGCGCGTACTTGTCCCCGATCAGGCCCTCCCACCAGAAGGAATCCGAGAACGCCCACACACCCGCCGCGAATGTCCCCGCCGCCGCCGGCAACAGGATCCCCGGGCCGGACGCCGGAAGCGCCGCACGGACCATCCGGGCGGTCAGCGCTCCCCAGCACACGGCCGCCGCCGCGGCACACGCCGCGATCAGGAGGCCGAACCGGAACGCGGCGCTCCCCACGGGAAGAGCCAACGCCAGCCTTCCGGCCAGCGACAGGAGGGGATAGCCGGGCGGATGCGTGTTGCCAAGACACGCGGCACACGAGAGAAGCTCCGGCCCGTCCTCGAAGACGAACGTGCCGGGCATCGAGACGAGGTACACGCCGAAGAGACCCAGCCAACCCAGCGCGGCGACCACGCGTGCGCTCACATTCCCATTATCCCGCGCCGCCGCCTGGGCTTGCG
>Ga0315281_10003376_pt1 | contig 23408 bp, 16 predicted proteins | sample YL17G07_0_MG_FD_204540 | JGI IMG/M metagenome (GOLD analysis project Ga0315281, IMG submission 204540) | Sediment microbial communities from Yellowstone Lake, YNP, Wyoming, USA - YL17G07_0 | ecosystem: Environmental > Aquatic > Freshwater > Lake > Sediment | place: USA: Wyoming | collected... | reverse complement strand
TGATCGCACTGTTGTTCAGGTGGATCAGCGAACGAGCGGCGATTGTGATATTCCCTCCATCTGACTGTGTCGCCTGGGTGCTGATTGCGCTGTCCCGCATGCGCAAAGCGTCGCGCGCGATGAGCTCTATGTTGCCGGCAGTGCCTGTCCCGGTGCTGGTGGCCGATAGCAGGGCGTCGTTCGTTAGCGAAATGGTGTCTGCGGCGATGCGCAGGTTGCCACTGCTCCCGGCTGTGCTCGATTGCACCGAAATCAGACCGTAGTCGTTCACCACAACGTCTCGTGCCTCGATGTTGATATCGCCACCGCGCCCAGTAGCCAGATTACCGTAGCTGGCATACGGTCTGGTTGAGGACAAGATGGAAGAACGCTGGCCACTGGCCGCATCTCGGCCGGCAACGAGCACGCGATCGGAAATAATTTGAATCGCACCGCCGGCACCGCCGCCGGTGGTGCCGGCGTCGATCTGCGCACCGTTCAGAACCTGCAAATCAGTTGATGTTATTTTGATATCGCCGGCTGCCCCGCCGTTGATTCCGGCGAAAGTGCTAATACCGGTAAAATTACTGCCCTGGTTTTGTCCTGATAGCTGGATCTGCACGGCATTGATAGTGATGTCTCCCCCATCGCGGGTTCCGGTAGTGCTGGCAGTGATCAGGCCGCCACTGCTGACTGAAAGATCCCCGACCGTAATCTGGATGTTCCCGGCCGCACCATTGGACAGGTTGGCAGCACTGCTGACCTTGCCGCCATCGCGCAGGGCGAGGGTGTTGGCGGTGATGGCGATATTCCCGCCCACGCCGGTGGTGTAAAGCCCGTTTGCATTTGAAAAAATACCAGCCGCATAACCTCCCGCATTCCGCCCGCCAATGAAAATATCGCTGGCCGAAATCTGGATGTGGCCGCCCGTGCCGCTGCCGCTGTAGACACCCGAACTGATCTGGGCACCATCCAGAATTTGGAGGCCTTTGGTCGTAATACTGAGCCCGCCCGCGCTGGCACTAGGCCACGAGCCGTAACTGGCCTGACTGGACAACCCGACGAAACCGTTCACGCCGCCCTGCAACACGATGTCGTTGGCGGTAATCGTCAGACTTCCACCATTCCCGCTGCTTGTTGAATTCGTTGAGATATACGATGCATAACCGGTGGTGCCGGTAACACGCAGGCTGTCAGTGGTAATTGCGATATTGCCGGCGGCACCCGCACCGAGCGACGTCGTAGCCAAAACGCTGTTCGGACCAAGCTCGACAGTACCGGCTTGTATGCTGATGTCGCCACTGCGGCCCGTACTCCAGGCACGTGAAGCGATATTGGCAAACAATCCTGAAGGCAGCCCAGTCCGCACTGTGGGATCGCCCAGCAGCTTCAGGCTACCCGCCTCGATATAGATATCACCGGCGCGACCGGCGCCATAACTGGAAGAATTGACTTGAGGAGCCAGCAACGCGCTGGTGTCACCGGATTGCAGAATCATTTCACCAGTCACTGCTATATCAATGGCGCGGCCAGCGTGACTGGTTGCGCCCGTGGTGCGCGACTCAAGAAGGGAATGCTCCACCACTAGTCTTCCGCCACGTACATAAATGGTGCCAGCCGGATTGCCGTTCGTGATAACACTGGCACCGTGGTTCACGGTGATTTCACCCAATGTCGCAAACCCGGAAACCGCAGGCCCATCAGGCGTGAGCTGCGCTTCACCCGCCGACGCAACCGAGACCAGCTCAATACGTCCGCTCGCCGCGGACAACGTCGAGAGAGAATAGTTATTGATGTTACTTCCGCTGATTGTGAGATCACCACCCACCAGCGATAGCGTCTTGCCGGTCAGCACACTGAGCTCCGCACGGTCTACAACGATGGGGGCCGGCGCTGCGAGAAATCCAAAAGCGGCCGGCGCCGCCACACTGAGCACGGTATTTGATGGCGTGCTGGCATCAAATCGGCCACCATCGGCAAATGTCATATAGCCGGCCGTTGAAGCATAAAATGAACCAGTCACATCCAGACGTGCGTTCTGGCCGAAAACAATGCCGCTCGGATTGATGAGATAGAGATTGGCGCCGGCAATAGACGAACGCACCAGCCCGTCAATATTCGATACTTCCCCGCCGGTCACGCGCGCGATGATGTTCTGGATACTGGCCGAGCCGGTGAAGGTGGCGCTTTCACTGCTCGTAAGACCGAACTGACCGAAGCTGTGGAACAGGTTGGTGCCGCGCGTCTGCCCGACGTTCTCCGGGATCACATAGGCAGGGCCAGCCAGTGCGCCGGCAGTCCCGAGCGTACCGTCGAGGGTGACAGCCGAATCGGCGCCCGATGAAAATAGCAGGAGAGCAATGGAAATCGACAACAGATTTCGATTACATGTTGCAGTGCGGCCGGTTGCTATAACATTTCTACCCTGGCAACACACGCTGGTCATCAGTCGCTGCATAATTTCACGATTCTTAAAATAACTCGAATTGTGCAGTCTGAAATCGAGCGCACAACGTAACCCTATATTTTATGTTCGAAATTTTATCCCGAAGTATGGGTGCCCACCTAGAAAAATCGGGAAAGAGTCCTGATCGCGCAACCCGAATCCTGCTGACGTCATCGTAACGCCCACAGAGGGCAGTTCGATATCAATAACTTGCAGCGCTCTTTTCCATCAGTTCCACACAAGTCGGGTCCTGGCAAACTCCTGACCAGTATCGCCTGATCGTGTAAGCGCGCGTGCGGATGGATAGGCAGGCGCCTAGACCCCTGCTCAGCGTGTGCCGTGCACAACGACACTCTTGCCCTCGACCTGGATCAGCCCTTGCTGCTCTAGATCATGCAGCACCCGGCCGGCCATCTCGCGCGAGCAATTCACGATTCGGCTGAGTTCTTCGCGCGTGATACGGATCAACATGCCATCCGGGTGGGTGATGGCCTCTGAGTCGCGCGCGAGATCGAGTAAGGTGCGCGCGATACGTCCGGTGACGTCAAGAAACGCCAAATGCCCCATACGCCGGCTGGTGGTACGCAGGCGGGAGGCGATCTGGCCGGTGAGGCACAACAGGAGATCGACATTCTCGCGGCACAGTGCGCGAAACTTGTCGTAGGCAACGGTTACGACCTCGCATTCAATACGTGTGCGCACCATGGCGCTGCGTTTGGCGTCACCCTCGAAGAGGCCAAGCTCGCCAAAGAATTCACCCGGACCGAGATAGGCAAGGATCAGTTCATGGCCATCCTCATCCTCCATCAGGACGCTGACGGAGCCCTTGAGGATGAAGTAGATCGCGTTCGGCGTCTCGCCAGCACGCACAATCATACTCTTGGCGCGATAGGTGGCGCGCCGTCCAAAAGGCAATACCGCTTCGATCACGCTCGCGGGCAACACAGCCGTGGCCGTGGTTCCTTCACCGGTAAGCACAACTTTTCCCCATCCCTCTGCTGTCGGAGGTTTTCCTGTGTCATTCTTCTTCAGCATTTTGCCCTCTCCCGTTTCTCAAGGCGGCATACGCCTGTCAGGCCGTCGTACAAAACCAATTTCCACCGTTTACACGGTATGTGCGGAGAACATACAGATTGCATACAGACTGGCTTCGCGGTCCGGTAGCACCCTCCGTTGGCGCGCCATCCATGAATGGAATTCCCTCTTGAGCGCCATATGGCGGCCCCTGATTTATTCCGTTATCGTCTGGATCCGGCTTTCGCAGGGATAACCAAAAGTGAGCATGTGTACTGGTTCTGACCTTCCCTACACACTTTTGATCAGGATCACATTTGCAGAGCACATACCGATGAACCTGGCATGTGCAGCCGGCGAGACATTCACGGTCCGTCTTGTACGCTGAAGCTGACGAAGACACTGAGCGACCCGAGATTAAAATCGCCGTACTCCGGGTCGCCGTTCATGTCGCGGCTGTGCACGCGCCACAAGTACGCACCGCCTGGCTTGATCAGGTCGTTCGGCAGTGTGACGCGTGGCTCCGTGACATGCGGTGACTGATAAATCAGCTTCTCGTCATTCCACACATCGTGAACGAAAACCTGGTAGTACTTTGCACCGGGCACTTCTTTCCAGGAGAGTTCGCGTAATGGCTGAGTAAGCACCGCCTCATTCTCCGGCAGCATGCCGGCACCGGCCATGGCCAATGGTCCGATCTCGATATGGTCGCGCGCCTGGTAGGTGTGCCCGTTTTTGGTTTGGATCATCGCGAAATACCAGCCGTCAGGGGCATTCTCGGAAATTGGCGTGTCGACGAGATACATGCGTTTGTCGGACTTGCCCGGCTGCTTCACCAGCCGGTAGTGGGAAAGATCAAATTTACCAAGTACATCTCCCACTGGAGAGTAAATTGTTATTTCTTCGAGCTGCTCATATTGGGAGCTTGAAAAAATCCACTTGAAGAACAACGGGCGTTCCGGCCACTGACAGACATGGCCGTCAAAAAAACCAGCCGGGGTGTAATGTGGATCCAGAGGAGTCGAAAACTCATCCGGCATTTCCGGCCGTGACGCGGCGCAACCTGCCAGCATCGTGACGCACAGGAGCAGACGAAACAGGCTATGGGCTTTCATGCTTGACGCGTTCCCTTGGGATATTGCCCGGTAACGCCGGACTCCGTACCGTTGATGCGGCTGTTCATGGCCCTCACTCGCAGACTCAGCCCACGCAACAAACCCAGCCCCAGCTCGGGATAGCTCAGCAGCAGTCCACGCAGTTTTCCCTTTTCCAGACTCAGAATGCGTGAATCCTGCAGCACATGGGCACTGGCCGATCGGGGCAGGTTGTCGAAGAGATTCATTTCCCCGAACAAGTCTCCGGGACCCAGCGTCGCTACGAATTCTCGCGCGCATGGGTCAGCATCGAGCGAAATGCCGACGCTGCCGTTTTCCATGATATAGGCGTGATCGCCCTGCTCACCGATGTCAAAAATCCGTTCACCCGCGAGATACACCTCGTCCACCAACTCCTCGGCCACCACGCGCAAATCCTCGGTGTTGGTCTCGGCAAACAGTACCGATCGTTTCAGTAACAAAACACGTTCGAACAAATCTGCCATGTCAGCCCACCCCCGCTGCCATCAGACTCCGCGTACGGTCGATACAGGCACGCAGCCACGGATCGCCGCTGCGTGCCAGTTCCAGGAGGCTGACGCCGTTCCCGCCCGTCGCGCGCCGGCGACTGGCGCTCGTTCCAGCATGCTCGATGTTCTCAAGGACATCAGCCAGCAAGCGATTGTCCAGATGTCGCAACGCCTCGCCGGCACTGGCGATGTCGCGACGGTCCCGGGACTGCAGCCCCGCGCGAATCAGGCTGACCACACCCGGCCCCTCGACGCGTGAAATCGCGACCAGCGCGAGATCGACGCTCTGCTGTGTGCGCTCGGTCAATACAATTGTCAGCAACTCGCTCCCGACCGGATCAATGCCGGTGTCATTTTCAATTTCATGGTTGCGGCGGTGGTGCGCGTAGTCTCGCGCCAGATGAACTTTACACAGGGCAATGCGTTCGAGCGTCGCGCGCGGCGGATCGTGACGCAGCAGCACATCCAGTACCGTTGCCTGTGCACGCGGCGATCCTTGCCAGCCCTGCAGCCAGAGGATGAGTTCGTCGGCAACGGCACCGCCGCACGTGAGCAACGCGCACGCCGCGCGGTCGCGGATGATCGGGTCCGCATCCTCGATGGCGAGGAAGCAAAGCCGCCGGAGTTCCGGCGGCGCCAGCCACTGATAACAGCGGGCAGCAGCGCGCCGCACATCCAGATCATCGTCCCGGCTGCGCCCCGCCAGGATCGGCGTGAGCTCCGGGATTGCGTGATTCGGCCATGCAACAAGAGTCGTTAGCGCCGTGGCACGCACACGTGCATCGGCGTGCAAGGCGAGGCGCAGCAGATCCGTCTCGTGTTGCAATGCAGGTTGGCGCGCGAGCTGTTCGAGGGCCGCTATCAGCGCCCCCGGGCCATCGGCCCACAACAGGCCTGTCAACCTGGCATCAGCGCGTGCCTGCAAAGATGCCAGCCGGTATTGGCACACACCGTAAATGCCGAGTGCCGCCAGTCGCGGATTCTGCGAATCCAGCAAGGCTTCGACCTCAGCGCACGCACGCGGGTCACGCGTGGCGAACAGCCGCTCGAAAAGCGTACCACGCAGATGTTCGTCAGCATGATCGAGAACACGCCGCAGGCAGTCGTGTGCCTGCGCTGGATCGATCTGCAGCAACAGCTTGAGCAGTCGGTCCTGCACACGCAGGCTCGCTGTGGACAATTGCGCCAGAATCTGCTCAATTGCGCTTGCCGGATTCTGCTGTGCCAACCGAGCGGCGCTCGCATACGCCATCGCATCATCGCCTTGCACCACAGTGCGACGCATCGATTCTTGCGTCTCGGCCGGCGCACGGAATGGCATCCCGCCCCCGTCGTCGGGTACATACAAGCGATTATGCAGCAGTTGCAGGAGTCCGTCCGCATAGGCGCGATTGGCCCGCAGGTTGCAGAACAGGTACAGCACCGCGGCGCCGAAGCCGGCGACGAGATAATACAGCGGGCTGGTCAATGACTGTGTGAGCAGCAGCACGCCAGCTGTCAGCGCCAGCGCCACCGGCAACACCAAACCGGTGGCGAATGCCCGCGCCCGTCCCTGCATGCTCCCCGGCAACGCGTTGAACAGGAGATTACGCACCGGATTGCGAAACGCCTTCATGAGCGCATCCTTGTTGATACTGCCAAACACCGCTGCCGGCAATGAGAAAGCCACGAGCAGCCATGCAAGGCTCGCCAGCGTGCTGGCCGGGAAAATGAGATTCACGCCGCGCACGCCCAGACGCTGCAGGAGCCGGTTAGTCAGCAGTAGTTGCAGGAGTATCGCCAGGGAGCCAGTAGCAATCGCCAGCCAGCCGAAAAAAGCAGTGAGCGCCTCTTCTGTAGTAAAGGTCTCGGCATAGATCCGGTTCACGCTGTAGGTGGTGATATAAAACGCGAAGACCGTGAAGAACAGTGCCGCCGATGACCAGCGCAGCAGCGGCGAGCGGCGGGCAAAGGCCATGCCCTGCGCAATCTGGGTCAGCGCCTGGGAGGCGCGTCCGGACCCCTTGCGGCCGGGACGGAAATATGGCGACACCCCTTTGGACCGGTGTTGCCATGACAGCAGGCCGAGGGCCGCCAGCGTCAGCGCGCCCCACAGCAACAGCAGATGTGGCACGCCCAGCACGTGTGTGCCAAACACCAGTACCACGCCACCGCTAATGATGCCGATCTGGGCACCGGCAAAAATAAGTGAGGTAAGGCGTTTGGCCTGCTGGGCGTCAAAGTTCTGCGCGAGATAGATGCCGACATGCAGCATCAGGAGATCCGAGGCTACCTCATACAGCAGGTAATATAGCGGATAGGCGATGGTGGCTTCAAAGATGACAATAGCTGTCCAGTGAGCAACCAGCAGCAGCGTGAGCGCGGCCAGCATGATACGGAACAGGCGTTCCGCAGGCAGGCGATCGACAAACGCCGCGTAGGCGGTTGTGGACACGGCCAGCGACAGTGCGTGAATCAGGTAGACAACCGGCAGATACTCGAATCCGTAGCGCTTGAAGAACAGCGCATCCGATGTGCCGCGACCCAGCGCCAGCCCCATCCCGATGATGAGACAAAGCATGAAGAAGTAGGCTGTACGTGGAAACTCGGTCTCCTGCACAAGCAACATCTGACCGACCCGTTTCCGTAAGGAATCTCTTGTCATCACGTCACCGTGCCGGCTTCTGCTGCTCGAAGAATTCGATTTCACGCCACAACGGCTCGATCGAACCACCCCAGCTTGTGTTGTAGTAGCGCAGCAGCTGCTCGCCGAAGGTCACACCCTCATCAAGCAGTTCGTGCAGCGATTTCAAATAACAGCGCTCGTCTTCGCCGCCGGCATTGCGGCAATCCTGACGCGCGAGCCCGGCCTCTGCGATCCCGATCAGATCGCGCGCCAGCTCGAGCACCGCCCGTCCACGATAGCGTGCCGCAAAGCCGTGGCGTGCCACCGCACACTGCAACGCCGCAAGCTCGACCACGGTTGGCGTCTCCATGAGCGTCATCGCTGCATCGCGCGCGATGTGGTCGTACAAAACACCCTTCCATAGCGCCGGCAACGCGCACAGGCGACTCCACGGACCGCAATCCGCGCCGCGCATCTCAAGGTAGCCTTTGAGACGGACCTCGGTGTATACAGTCGTTAAATGGTCGGTAAAATCGCGCAGCGTGGCGCGGAAATCGCCGAGACCGCGTTGCAGGAACTGCCGGAACGAAGCCCCGGCCGCATCGTAGTGAACACCATTGCGGCGCACAAACAGCATTGGCACGTCGAGTACATGCTCAACCCAGCGTTCATACCCGAAGCCGTCCTCAAACACCGCCGCCGGGTAACCGCAGCGTGTCGGGTCGGTATCGAACCAGGTCAGTAGCCGCTCGCTAACGACGCCCGACGGGGCGCCCTCTTTGAAGGCGCCGTTGGCGAAAAGCGCCGATATAAGCGGCGACACCGCAAGCGCGGCTCGGAAAGAAGCGACCATATCGGCCTCGTCGGCATAATCAAGATTCGCCTGAATGGTGCAAGTGCGTTTCATCATGTCGATGCCTCGCTGCCCGACACGCTGCAAGTGCTGCTCAAGCAGCTTGTAGCGGGCGCGCGGCACAACCGGCATGTCCGCCCAACGCGCCGTGGGGTGGAAGCCAATACCAATAAAGCCGACACCGAGCGGGAGACAAACCCGCCGCAGCAGTTCGAGATGGTGATCAACCTCGCACCGTGTCTCGTGAATGGTGCGCACCGGCGCGCCGGACAGTTCGATTTGCCCGCCGGGCTCCAGCGTGATAGCCGAACCATCGTTGCAGTACAAACCTACGGTTCGTTCGTTCTCGGTAATCGGTACCCAGATCGGCTCTCCGGGCCTTGTGGACGAGACAATGGCATTGAGAATCTTCTCAATGCCTTGCGGACCTTCGTAGGGCAAAGGTGCATGCGTATCGCGCAGAATACCGAACTTTTCGTGTTCGGTTCCGACACGAAAATCAGATTGCCGCTTGGCGCTATTGGAAAAATAGCTGATCAGTGTGTCGATGCTGTCCAAGGGTTCGCCGGGATCGTCATGCTGACCGGAACCCGGATCAATTGGCAGGCTCATGCACATTTTCCTTATTGCATGCCCCGTGGGCGTGATCTTTAAATTCTGGTTGTTCTGCGCACGACGAGTCCCGCCCGGCGCTCTCCATACGACATTCTCTGACACAGAGCATCCGTCTTTTGGTTCTGCCTGGTGCAACCAGCCCAGACTTTTCCACCATTTCCTGTTCCATGTTGGATATTTAATCCAGGCCGCCATACACATGGCATACAGCAAGCCGAGCGGGTCTGCTCGCCGCTGCGGCCAAGATATGCCACCATCTGGCCCGCGCACCCCCGATCCACCAGTCCCAACGGTAGCGAGCACGCGAGATGAAAACTGTGAGCCCGATCACAGATCAGAGTGCTGGTGGTCGCCTAGACTACTGGTCACCCGCTTTCAAACCGGAGTCCGTACTGAATGGAACAAATCCTTGCGCATCTCGTCGGCGATTACCTGCTGCAGACCAGTCACATGGCCCGACACAAGATACAGTCCTGGACGATTGCGCTGTTGCACGCCGCGTTCTACACATTGCCGTTTGTGCTTATCACTCGTTCCTCGACAGCGCTGTCGGTCATCCTTGGCACCCATGCCCTGATCGACCGCTACCGTCTGGCGCGGGTGGTGTCCATGGCACGCAACATGGCGGGAGATCCGTTGCACTGGCGTCACTACCGCACGACGACGGGTTTTACCGACTACACGCCGGTGTGGATGGCCACTTGGCTCGAGATCGTCATCGACAACACTATGCACCTGTTGATCAATTACTTTGCCATCCTGCATCTCTGAGCGCACTGATGACCGGTCGCGCCCCGTGCCCCCACCACGACCCGGGGGCGATCACATGATCCGTTACCTGCGCCGTGCCGTCCCGGGTCTCATTGTTCTGTTGACCATGCTTCTGCATACGACAGGACACATCGACTTGCCGTTGGTGCAGCGCCTGGAGAATTTCGCTTATGACATCCGTCTGCGCGCCACTGCGCCGGGTGGGATTGACGAGCGTGTTGTCATAGTCGATATCGACGAGAACAGCTTGCGTCGCGAGGGCCGCTGGCCCTGGGATCGTGACAAGCTCGCGCGCCTGGTATCACACCTCTTCGACGAATACCGGGCAGCAGTGGTCGGTTTCGATATGGTGTTTGCGGAGCGTGACCAGAACGCGGCCCTGGCGGCGTTGCGGACCACCCTTTCCAGACAACCCGATGCAGCGACACAAACGCTGCTCAATACATTGCAGCCATTGCTCGATCATGATCAGGATTTCTCACACCACCTCAAGGGCCGGCCGGTGGTGCTGGGTTACTACTTTACCAACGACTCACTGACAACACAGCACAGCGGCCTGCTCCCGACGGCCACACTGCAAGTCGGGAACTTTTCATCCAACATGACAGATGCAGTTACCGCGCGCGGCTACGTCGCCAACTTGCCAAAGCTGCAACGCAATGCAGCCGGCGCCGGCTTCTTCGACAACCCACGTGTTGATCTGGATGGTGTGTTCAGGCGTGTTCCACTCTTGCAGCAGCATGAGGGATCGCTGTACGAGGCGCTGTCACTGGCCGTGGCACGGATTTACCTGCGTACCTCGCTGCTGCCGGTTCTCGCCGCGGATACGCATCCCGGCTATCCGGCACTCGAGGCTCTGCGTCTCGGTGCGCTGCGAATCCCGGTGGATGGCGAAGCCGCGGCACTGGTACCGTATCGCGGACCAAAGGACAGCTTTCGTTACCTCTCGGCCAGCGCTGTGCTGCACAAAACTGTGGCCGTGCCCGGACTCCTGAACGGTGCAATCGTGCTGATTGGATCATCCGCGCCGGGCCTGCTCGATCTACGCTCCACGCCGGTTCAACATATCTATCCGGGCGTGGAGATTCACGCTAACCTGATATCCGGCATCCTTGACCAGCGCATCAAGCAGCAGCCGAGTTATACGCGCGCCTCTGAGTTCCTGTTGCTGCTTGTTCTTGGCCTGTTGCTCGCCTTCCTGTTGCCGAAACTCAACGCGCTCACAGCGACAGCTGTTTCGATCTGCGCACTCATGCTCGTCGCTGCGGAAAATTTTTATTTCTGGCAGGTGCAGAACCTGGTCCTACCGCTCGCCCCCAGTATGCTGATGGTTGTCGCCATGTTTGTTGCCAACATGGCGCACGGTTTCTTTGTCGAGGGCCGCACCAAGCGGCAGCTTGGTCAACTGTTCGGCCAGTACGTGCCACCCGAACTGGTCGAGAACATGAGCAAGGACCCGGCGCGCTATACCCTGGAAGGAGAGAAGCGCGACATGACAGTGCTGTTCTCCGATGTGCGCGGGTTCACGACCCTGTCGGAAGGACTTGATCCCAAGGAACTCTCCAGCCTGATCAACGCCATTCTCACGCCTATGACGCACATCATCCACGACCACCATGGCACCATCGACAAGTACATGGGCGACGCCATCATGGCTTTCTGGGGCGCGCCTGTTGCCGACCGCGCACACGCTGAACACGCTGTGAGTGCAGCACTGGCCATGGCCAGTGCACTGGCTGAGCTTCGCACAGCGTTTCACGCGCGCGGCTGGCCGGAACTGGATATGGGTATCGGGCTCAGCAGTGGCCCGATGAACGTGGGCAATATGGGCTCGGAATTCCGCATGGCCTATACCGTGCTGGGCGACACAGTCAACCTGGGATCACGCCTGGAAAGCCAGACCAAGGTGTATGGCACACCCATCATCGTTTCCGATGCCACACGCCTGGCAGCGCCCGGGATTGTCTATCTGGAACTCGACCGCGTGCGCGTCAAGGGCAAACAGAATGCGGTAGCGATATTCGCACCGATCGGAAAGGAAGATCTCGGCACGGTGGCACGCAATGAGCTCGCACTGCTTGCCGAAGCCCTCGCCCTGTACCGCGCACAGCAATGGTCGCGCGCGGAGGCGCTGTACACCGATCTGGTGGGACATAGCATACGGGTCGATTACTGCCGGCTGTTTCTCTGGCGCATCGACTATTTCCGCAAGAATCCGCCTGGTGACGACTGGGACGGCGTGTTTATCTCGCGGCGTCAGGCGGGCTGACACAACCCTTACGCATTCACTCCGAGATCACTGTGCCAGAGACCCATCACACATTCTTCATCTGCAACGGCACATGGCGTGCACTGTTTACGCCATGTATTCTGGTGGCGTTCGCCGCACTGGTTATTGCTGCGTCCGGATCAAGTGCTGCCGACGTGCTGCGCTACGAGCGCGGCGCGGTTCTGCAAGGAGAGCTCTGGCGCCTGCTCACCGGTAACCTGGTTCACCTCGGTCTGTCCCACCTGGCCCTCAACCTCGCTGGGCTCGTACTTGTTTGCGGCCTGTTTCATAAATCCCTGACAGCACGACAGTGGTTGGTGGTCCTGTTTATCTGCGCACTGACCACCACACTCGGCCTACTGGTCTTCAGTCCGCAGGTCGCCTGGTATGTTGGCCTGTCGGGTGTGTTGCACGGCCTGTTCGTTGCCGGCACCCTCGCGCAGCTTCAACGCGGACAGCGCTGTGCCTATGTCTGCGTGGTACTAATTGGAGTCAAACTCGCTGTTGAACTTGTCTGGGGACCATCGCCGGAACTGTCCTCACTGATTCATGGAGGCGTTATCGTCGTGGCACACTTTTATGGGGCTATCGGCGGACTTGTGGGTCATGGGATTCTCCAAAGAATAAACCTGAATAAGCACTAGCCTCGTCGAACCTATCCGCACCTCTTCTGTTATTCCCCGAAGGCGACTACCGGTGTACTTTCCGGCTCACTCGGGAGGCGCCCGAGTACCCTGTGCGTGTCGTGGAGCTACCCGTGAAACCAAAGACTGCCATTGCCGCTGCGCGTGTAACCACTCAGGCAACCAGCCGTAGGCGAGCGGCCTTCTCGCTGATAGGCGGTAGGATCGGTCACTCTGAGTTTAATCGGAGAAATAAAATATTCGTTTCTGGCTATTCGGTTTGATCGTGCTTTCCTCGCGCAGAACATCCTGCAACGCTTGAGGATCGTCCGTCCAGTGAGTTGCCAGCGCGTTCGTCACAGCAAGGACTCCCGGTGTAATGACCGGAATCACACCTGCAGCGAGCAAGCCGAATCTCTCCGACACACTGTGCCACAGGGATAACTACGCTGAATCACGGGCCGGCCAGCCCGAGACGCCCCATGAAAACAGGTTGCGCGCATTCCCGGTCACGCTTTGGTGACACAACACTGCGAATTGTTGCTGACAGTACGTGCGAAGTAACTGCTAAATATGGTGGCTATGGGTGGACTCGAACCACCGACCTCAGCATTATGAGTGCCGCGCTCTAACCAGCTGAGCTACATAGCCAGGAAAATCAAGGAAAAACTGCAAGAGGAAAGATAAAGCTCATAACTCCGCAGAACGAAATTATACCTTTTCCCTTTCCTCTTTTCACTGCCTTACACGTTAAAACGGAAGTGCATGACATCCCCGTCCTGCACTACATACTCCTTGCCTTCGAGGCGCAGTTTGCCGGCCTCTTTGGCGCCGGTCTCGCCCTTGAATTTCACAAAATCCTCGTAGGCCGTAACCTCGGCGCGGATAAAGCCACGCTCGAAATCGGTGTGGATCACGCCTGCCGCCTGCGGCGCCGTGGCGCCGACCCGCACCGTCCAGGCGCGTACTTCCTTCACACCGGCAGTAAAATAGGTCTGCAGGCCGAGCAGCTTGTATCCGGCGCGAATCACGCGGTTCAGGCCCGGTTCTTCCAGACCCATCTCCTTGAGAAATTCCTGCTTGTCCTCGCTACTCATGCCGGACAACTCGGACTCAATCGCAGCGCTGATCGGCACGGCCACGGTATTCTCGGCCTTGGCGATGTCTTCGACCTGCTTGAGCAGCGGGTTGTTGGCGAAGCCATTCTCCGCAACATTCGCGATGTACATGAGCGGCTTGTCGGTTAGCAGGCACAGTGGCTTGAGCAGCGCGTGCTCCTCTTCGTTCAGGCCCATGGCACGCACCGGCTTGCCGGTGTTCAAATGCTCCAGCACGCGCACCAGCAATGCCTTTAATTTGACGTCGTCCTTGTTGCCGCCCTTGGCGCCCTTCTCGGCGCGTTGCAGACCTTTTTCGGCAGTCTCGAGGTCGGCGAGCGCGAGCTCAGTATTGATCACGTCGATATCCTCGGCCGGGCGCACCTTGCCCACGACATGGATAATGTTCTCGTCTTCAAAGCAGCGCACCACATGCGCGATCGCATCCACCTCGCGGATGTGCGACAGGAATTTGTTGCCCAGGCCCTCGCCCTGCGCGGCACCGGCCACGAGCCCGGCGATGTCCACGAACTCGATGGCGGTGGGTACAATCCGTTCCGGCTTTACGATGGTCGCGAGTGCATCCATGCGCGGGTCCGGCACCTCGACGATGCCGACGTTCGGATCGATGGTGCAGAACGGATAGTTCTCGGCCTGGATGCCGGCCTGGGTGAGCGCGTTGAAAAGCGTGGACTTGCCCACGTTCGGCAAGCCGACGATACCGCATTTGAAACCCATATTTTCTAAGTCGTCTGTCGCAAGTCGTCTGTCGCAAGTCGCAAATCTGGCCTTGACTCCAGACCGACGACTGACGACCGACGACGATTATTTTGCGTGCAGCGCATTCATCGCCTGCTGCACGCGCCCGTTAACTATGTCTTCGATACACGCGATCGCGGCGCGGATTGCCTCGTCCAGCAGCGTCTGTTCTGCGGCCGGCGCCTTCTTGAGCACGAAGCTCACGACCTGGGCGCTGGTTGCCGGTCGTCCAATACCCAGACGCAAGCGATGGAAGTCCGGCGTGCCGAGTTTTTCAATGACGTCGGTGATGCCATTGTGCCCGCCTGCACCACCGCCAAACTTGAGGCGCGTCACCCCGGGCGGCAAATCGAGTTCGTCGTGTACCACGAGAATCTCGTTCGCCGGGATCTTGTAAAAACGCGCCAGCTTCCCGACTGCTTCACCACTGTGATTCATGAAGGTGTCGGGCGCCAGCAACCACACGTCGCGCCCACCGATAGCAAGCTTCGCCGCCCGCCCGCTGAAACGACCCTCACCCTTCAACGCCAGGCCGCAGCCTTCCAGCAGCAGATCGAGAAAACGGAACCCGGCATTGTGCCGGGTATCCGCATACTCGGAGCCAGGATTGCCAAGACCGGCGATGAGCGAAATGCCCAGACTTGCCGACACGAACGTTGCCTCCAGAAAAACGAAGGCGCGTTACTTCTTGCCGCCTTCCTTCTTCGCAGGCTCGGCCTTGCCGCCTTCCTTCTTCGCGGCATCGGCCTTGCCGGCCTCGCCCTTCGCGGCGTCGCCCGTTGCAGCGGCCGCACCTTCGACCGGTGCTGCTTCCACGACCGGCGCGACTTCGACTTCTTCACGCACCGCCGTGATGGCAACTACTGCGAGATCGTCACCACCGTGCGCGAAGCTGGTGATGGTCACACCTTCCGGCAACTTGATCTGGGACAGATGCACCGAATCGTTGAGGTTCATGTTGCCCAGATCCACGGCCAGGAACTCCGGCAGATCCTTCGGCAAGCAGGTGATGTCCACTTCGGACATGAGATGGTTAACAATACCGCCCTGCTGCTTCACGCCCGGCGCCGATTCCTGGTTCAGGAAGTGCAACGGCACGCGCATGTGCAGCTTCTCGGTAGCGCTGATGCGCAGCAAGTCGAGGTGCGCGATGCGCGGCTTGAACGGATGCATCTGCATGTCGCGCAACACCGCCTGTTCCTGGTTGTTGCCGAACTTCACGGTCAGAATCGAGGAGTAGAACGCCTCGTTCTTGACCTGGTGGTAGAGCGTGTTGTGGTCGAGCGACAGGTTGACTGCCTCTTTGCCGGCGCCATACATCACGGCCGGTACCTTGCCGGCACGACGCAGGCGGCGGCTCGCACCCTTGCCTTTCACGTCGCGCATTTCGGCGCTGAGTTCAAATTTTGCCATGTTCAGTTCTCCAAAAAAGTTAACTACATTTCGTTCGCCCCGCGACCAGGGCAGAACGTCTAACAGCCGCGCCGCCCCAAGGGGCCACGCAGCGTTAACCGGTTAATCCATAAACAGCGAACTGACTGAATCCTCCGTAGCGACGCGCCGCATGGTTTCGGCGAGCAGTTCCGCCACCGACAGCAGGCGGATGCGCTTACAGGCCTTGGCATCGGGACGCAACGGGATAGTGTCCGTCACCACCAGCTCGTCGAGCTGCGACTTCTCGATGCGTTCCACGGCCGCACCTGACAACACCGGGTGCGTGCAATACGCGACCACCTTCTTGGCGCCGTTGTTCTTGAGCGCCGCCGCCGCCTCGCACAGCGTGCCGGCGGTGTCCACCAAATCGTCCATCAGCACACAGGTGCGGCCCTTCACTTCGCCGATGATGTGCATCACCTTGGCCTCGTTCGGGCGCGGACGGCGTTTGTCGATAATCGCCAGATCCGCCTCGAGATGCTTGGCCAGGGCACGCGCACGCACCACACCGCCCACGTCCGGCGACACCACCAGCAGATCCGGATACTCGATGCGCCAGATGTCACCCAGCAGCACCGGACCGCCGTAGATGTTGTCGGTCGGGATATTAAAGAACCCCTGAATCTGGTCGGCATGCAAATCCATGGTCAACACGCGGTGTGCGCCGGCCACGGTAATCATGTCCGCCACCACCTTGGCCGTGATCGCCACACGTGCCGTGCGCGGCCGCCGGTCCTGGCGCGCATAACCATAATAAGGAATCACGGCAGTGATGCGCCGCGCGGAAGAGCGCTTGATCGCATCGATCATCACCACCAGTTCCATCAAGTTGTCATTCGACGGCGCGCAGGTCGGCTGGATGATGAACACGTCGCGCCCGCGCACGTTGTCCATAATCTCGACCAAAGTCTCGCCATCGCTGAACCGGCCGACATGCGCCTTGCCGAGCGGCATGCCGAGATGGTGCGCAACCTTCTCCGCGAGCGCCGGATTGGCATTCCCGGTGAAAACCATCATGTTGTCGAGCGACATGCCTTTCCGCCTTTCTGGAACTGCTTGTACTTAATAAACCTATATGGCTGGGGCGCCAGGATTCGAACCTGGGAATGCCGGAATCAAAATCCGGTGCCTTACCGCTTGGCGACGCCCCAATAATCTCGCCTCTCTTGGCAACCCACTTAGGAATCGGTTCAATCCCGTCGGCGCGCCTGCAGTGGGTGCACATTCCGGCCGCGCGCCACAAACCCGCCGGCCAGCGTTTTCGGGCACTGCGCCAGTATTGCCTGCCCGGTTGCCTCGTCCGACACCGGCAGGAACACGCAGGCGCCGGAGCCGGTCATTCGGGCATCACCGAAATTCCCAAGCCACTTCAATGCGTTATCCACTTCCGGGTAAAGCCGCCGGACCACCGGCTCAAGGTCGTTACGCCCCAGGCCCGCGTGAAAATCGCGTATTGTGATGGCAGGGCTATAGGGTGTCAAATCAGGCTCACGGTCGTAGGCCGCAAACACCTGGGCGGTGGATACATTCACCGTTGGCGTCAGCACCACCGCCCAGTTCTCCGGCGGATCAGCAGGAGCAAGAACCTCACCCACCCCCTCAGCCCAGGCGGCATGCCCGTGTATGAACACCGGCACATCCGCGCCGAGCTTTAACCCGAGCTCGGCGAGCGCCTCGGGCGCGAGAGCGCAGCCCCAGAGTTCATTGAGCGCCAACAGCGTGGTAGCCGCATCCGAACTGCCGCCGCCTAGGCCACCGCCCATCGGCAGGCGCTTGTCGAGATGAATGACGGCTCCCTGCGTGGTGCCGCTGGCCGCTTGCAGCAGGCGCGCCGCACGCACGCACAGATCGCGCTCTTCCGGCACGCCGGGCAATATGCTGGCACGCGTAATGCGTCCATCGCGGGTCAGGTCAAAACGCAGCTCGTCACCAACATCCAGAAACTGAAACAGCGTTTGCAGCGTATGGTAGCCATCCGGCCGCCGGCCGGTGACATGCAGAAACAGATTGAGCTTGGCCGGAGCCGGCCAGGATGCCGTAGTGAATGTGGCTTCATTCACTCTATTGTACCTGCGCCCAGCGGTCGATCACGAGACGCACTTCCATGGCGGGTATCGCCGGGGCGGCTTGGTCCGGGACATAAGTCAGGGTGAGGCGTTTGGGCAAATCATGGCCTTCGAACTGCCGGTATTCCTGATACTGCACTTCCCAACCCTGCTGACGCAGCGTCTTGAGACGACCCGCGTCGTCCAACTCGCGGATCGCGGGCAGGTCCGGCACCGGTACACCGCGTACCCAATAGTTCAAATTGTTAAGCGGCAACCGCCAGCCGGTATAGCGATAGAGCAGCTCTTCCGCATTGGCAGCATGGAGCACATGTTGCTCGACGTCTTGCAACTCCGCTCCATTCTCATTCTGGGTTACCCGCACCACACCGCGCCCCAACGGTCCATTGAGGCGAATGCTCTGCTGTGCGGCAGCGCGCTTCCAGGTAAGCGATGCCTGGCCACCGCGCTCCCCGGTATGCACCGCCAGACGTCCGCGCAAATCCCAATGCTGGATCAGTAACAACCCTGATTCATGTACCTGCCAAAGCTGCTGGAGGTGGGCGGCCGGCGGGCGCGGCAAGGGCGTGGCGCAGGAGGCGCAGAGGAAAGAGAGAAGGGAGAAGAGAAAAGTACGCCGGAGTTTCATGTAGTGAGTGAGTGATGCAAGGAGTATTTAGAAAAAAGGGGCCCGGAGGTCGTAAGTGTTATCGGTGCGCAAAAAAGAGAAAGGGCAAGAAGCCGCCCTTTTCCCTTTCTCCTTTTCTCTTTTCCCTGTCTCTGGTCCCTGCCTCTATTACTTTCCCCTGAATTTGGAGATCACGCTGAGCAGCATCTCGTTGTCCGGCGTTTGCTGTAACGCGCGCTTCCATACCGACTCGGCGCCGCTGTGGTCTCCGGTCACCCACAGCACCTCACCCAGATGGGCGGCAATTTCTGCATCCGCGCGCTTGTCGAATGCCGCGCGCAGATGACGCACGGCCTCGGCATGATTGCCCAGACGATAATGTGCCCAACCCAGACTATCCAGAATGAACGGGTCATCCGGCTTGAGCGCCAGCGCCTGCTCGATCAAACCCAGCGCCTCGGCATAGCGCGAGGTGCGATCAGCGATCGTGTAACCGAGGGCATTCAGTGCGTTCGCATTCTTCGGGTCCTTCTTCAGAATACGGCGCAAGTCCTTTTCGGCGTCCTCGATGCGATTCAGCTTTTCGGCCACCAGGGCGCGCGCGTACAACAACTCGGCACTGTCCGGCAACTCACCGAGTGCGCGCGTCAGCACCTCGAACGCCTCGGCGTGCTGCTTGGCGTCGCGCAACATCTGTTCCTCGGCGAGCGCCAACTGAACTTTCTGGGCCTCGGTCTTGGGCAGCAGATTATGTAGATGGGCGCGCGCCTGATCGACGTTCCCTTGCAGGGCCAGGGCCACACCCAGTCGCGTCTGCGCTTCGAAATGCATCTCGGCAGATTCGATGGTGCTGTACCACTGGATAGCGTCGTCGTACTGTTTACGCTGCTCGGCCACCTGCCCAAGGTAAAGACGCGCCTGATCATTTTCCGGCTGTACGTCGAGCGTGCGCTTCAGGTATCGTTCGGCCTCGTCCAGCTCGTTGCTTTGCAGGGCGAGCAGCGCGATGGTAAACATCGCCTCGGCATCACGCGGTGCGTCCGACACCACACGTTTGAATTGCTCGCGCGCCTTGTCCCACTGCTTGAGGTCCACGAGATGGCGCGCATAGCCGAGGCGCATGTTGCTGGCGCGCGGGTATTTGTCCAGATAGCTCTCGTAGAACGCCAGAACTCTCGGCATGTCCTTGCGCGACACCAGCACACGCGCCTTGAACAAGGCCGCATCCTCCCAGCCCGGGTTGATCACCAGCGCGCGGTCAATGGCGGTCGTCGCCGTATCAAGATCCGAGACACGCACCGCCAGGTGCGCGAGCGCGTACTGTGCCACGGCCTTGTCCTGGTGCAATCCTGCCAGTGTGCGCATGGTCGCAAGCGCATCCGTGCGGTTGGACTGACGTCCAAGAGTCGCGGCAATACGCAGATAGGACTGGGCCATACCGGCCTCACCACCGAGCTCAATGATTCTCTCAAAATGTTTCAAGGCCTCGGCCGGCTTGCCGCTCTCCATGAGCGCGGCGGCCAATGCTTCATGCGCTTCACTGCTCTGTGGCTTCAGCTCCACCCACAGCAGGGCATTGGGCAATGCGTCCACCGGAAGGTGCGCGTACAGTGCCGCCAGCGTGGCGCGCTCGGCAAGACGCGGATCGTGCGTCCTCTGGGCGGCGTGGCTCAGCGCCAAAACTGAAATATCCAGCTGTCCGCGGTGGCCGGCAATCTCGCCGAGCAATAGCTGGTACAGCACATCCGGGGCCAACGGCATGGACGGGAGCGCCTGTTTCTCGCTGGCGGCAGCTTCCACGACGGCTTCGGGCCGCGGAGATATCCCCTGACAAGCCGTGAGTAACGCGGCCAACAGCACAATAGTGAGGGTAGTCAGCTTCATATTAATGGTCTCCGGCCTGCCGATGCGGCGGGCTCTGGTTAACAAGGACAACCCGGTTGCACAATCGTTCCGGACAACACTGCGCCACATGGCACAATCCAGCCGCAGGGACGCGAACGGAAGACGGGCACTCAATGCACCTACCGGCACAGAATTCAGTATAGTACACCGGTCTGCCCGCCCGTCGCCTGGGGTGCCGCAGGCCGGTTTTCGGCTTTTGGCTGGAGCCGCTGAGTCCTATAATATGTTCCTACTCTAGACGGGATAGACGGACCTTTGGTCCTGCCCGCACGCTAACCCCGGATCGCATGCGCCTCATCGCCTTCGGTATCAACCACAAGACTGCGCCCGTCGCCATTCGCGAGCAGGCGGCGTTTGCGCCCGAGCAGCTGCCGCAGGCGTTGCACGAGATCACCACGCAGGCCGGCGTGCACGAGGCCACCATTCTCTCGACCTGCAACCGCACCGAGGTTTACTGCCGGCTGGATACGGATAACAGTCGCAAGGCGGTCGAGTGGTTTTGTGATTTTCACCACCTGCCGGCGAACGACATCCAGCCACATCTGTATCTGTTTCCCGACCAGGAGGCAGTCAAACACGCCTTCCGTGTGGCCGCCGGCCTTGATTCCATGGTGCTGGGCGAGCCGCAGATCCTCGGACAGATGAAGACCGCCTTCACCCTGGCACACAAGACCGGGGCCACCGGCAAAATTCTCAACCGTCTTTTCCAGCAAACCTTTTCGGTGGCCAAGCAGGTGCGCACCGACACTGCCATCGGCGCCAGCGCGGTCTCGGTGGCCTACGCCGCCGTAAGCCTGGCGCGCAAGATTTTCCAGAACCTGACCGAGAAAACCGTGCTGCTCATCGGCGCCGGCGAGACCATCGAGCTGGTGGCGCGCCACCTGCGTGAGCAGGGCGTGACACGCATCCTGGTGGCGAACCGCACCAGCGATCGCGCCCAGTTGCTGGCCGACGCCTGCGGCGGCGAGGCCATCTCGCTGACAGAAATGCCGGAGCGACTGGCCGAAGCCGATATCGTGATCTCATCGACCGCGAGCCAGTTGCCGATCCTGGGCAAGGGTGCCGTGGAAAGCGCCCTCAAGGCACGTCGCCACCGGCCGATGTTCATGGTCGACCTGGCCGTACCACGCGACATCGAACCGGAGGTGAGCGGACTGGCAGACGTATACCTCTACACCGTGGATGACTTGCAGGAGGCCATCCAGGAAAACATGCAGTCGCGTCTGGAGGCGGCCAAGGAAGCAGAGAAGATTATCGACATCCAGGTCGTCGACTTCATGCACTGGGTGCGCTCGCTCGATTCGGTGCCGGCGATACGCGCGCTGCGCGCATCCACCGCGGCGGTGTGCGAAGCGGAATTGAAACGTGCACAGCGCCAGCTGGCACGCGGCGATGACCCGAAAAAGGTCATGGAACAGCTGGCGCGCGCGCTGACCAACAAATTCACGCATGCGCCGAGCGATGCCCTGAAAAAAGCCGGGCACGAGGGCGACGCCCAACTACTGGATGCGGCACGCCGGCTGTTCGATCTCGGCGACGATCTTTAGCGCTGTGCCATGAAACCTGGTAATTGCAGGGCGGGGTTCTGCCCCATCAACCCATACTCATACTCTCTGGTAAATTCGCAGAGAGCGCAAAGGCGCAGAGTACGCAGAGGCTCACTATCCGACATCCTTTGCGCTCTCTGCGCCTTTGCGCTCTCTGCGTTTCTTCCAGAGTACATACGACTAGCTGGTTCTTCGGCATGAAACCCACCATCCAGTCACGACTGGAAAATCTCGATTTGCGTCTTGAGGAAATCAGCGCCCTGCTTTCCGAGCCATCGGTGATCAACGCGCAGGACCGGTTCCGCGCGTTGTCGCGCGAGTATTCCGAAATCCAGCCACTGGTGAACCGTTACCGCGAGCACCGCGAAACCGCACGCGAACTCGCGGCGGCGCGCGCCTTGCTGGATGAGTCCGATCCCGGCATGCGTGCCATGGTGGACGACGAAGTCAAGCATCTGGCGGCGCATCTGGGCGACCTCGAACAGGAATTGCAGAAACTGCTGCTGCCGAAAGACCCGAACGACACGCGCAACATCTTTCTCGAAATCCGCGCTGGCGCCGGCGGCGACGAGGCGGCGATTTTCGCCGGCGACCTGTTCCGCATGTACTGCGCCTATGCACTGAAGCGCGGCTGGAATGTTGAGATCATCAGCGCCAGTCACGGCGAGCATGGCGGCTACAAGGAAGTCATCGCGCGCATCGCCGGCAACGGCGTGTACTCGCGCCTAAAGTTCGAATCCGGCGGCCATCGTGTGCAACGTGTACCGGCCACCGAGGCGCAGGGGCGTATCCACACCTCGGCCTGCACCGTGGCCATTTTGCCCGAGGCCGAGGAGATCGATGCCATCGTGCTCAATCCCGCTGACCTCAAGGTCGACACCTTCCGTGCCAGTGGCGCCGGCGGCCAGCACGTGAACAAAACCGACTCGGCGATCCGCATCACCCACTTGCCGAGCGGCATTGTGGTCGAATGCCAGGACGAACGTTCGCAACACAAGAACCGCTCGCGCGCCATGAGCCTGTTGTCCGCGCGCCTGCTGGAGGCGGAGCAGCGCAAGCAACGCGAGTCGGAAGCCGCCTCGCGCAAAAGCCAGGTCGGCAGCGGCGACCGCTCGGACCGCATTCGCACTTACAATTTTCCGCAGGGGCGCGTCACCGACCACCGTATCAACCTGACACTCTACAAAATCGAAC
>Ga0315281_10003375_pt1 | contig 23411 bp, 23 predicted proteins | sample YL17G07_0_MG_FD_204540 | JGI IMG/M metagenome (GOLD analysis project Ga0315281, IMG submission 204540) | Sediment microbial communities from Yellowstone Lake, YNP, Wyoming, USA - YL17G07_0 | ecosystem: Environmental > Aquatic > Freshwater > Lake > Sediment | place: USA: Wyoming | collected... | reverse complement strand
GCGATCGTCGGCGCCAGGGTGGGCGAGACGGTGACTTGGCATCGGCCGGTGGGCGACCTGCATCTGGAAATCCTCTCTATCGCCTATCCGATAGGCTGACGTGGGCGCCGCCGACCCCCGGCCCGAATGCGAAGATAATTTCATCGCCGACACGGCGGCGCGGCGCATGGTGAGGCGCGTGCCGACCGCCGGCCGGGGCGAGAGCGCGGACGAAGTCCGTCGCGCCCTGGCGGGGCAAAAGTTCGACTGCGCCGACACGCTTTGCGTGGTGGACGAGAAAGGCCGGCTCGACGGCGTGTTGCGCCTGGTCGATTTGTTGGCGGCACCGGCGGAGGCCAGCATCGAAAGCCTGATGATCGCCGATCCGCCGCGCTCGCTGCCCGACACCGACCAGGAGCATGTCGCCGTTCTGGCCCAGCGGCGGGGACTGGCGGCCGTGCCGGTGGTGGACGAGGACGGGCGCTTGCTGGGGGTGGTGCCGCCCGAGGCGCTGATCGACGTTCTGCGCCGCGAGCATGTCGAGGATCTGCACCGGCTGGCCGGCATCATGCACCGCGACTCGGTCGCCTTGAGCGCGCTGGAAGAATCGCCCTGGCGCCGATTGCGGCATCGCCTGCCGTGGCTGCTGGTGGGCTTTGCCGGCAGCGTGGCGGCGACGGCGGTGGTGGCGAGCTTCGAGGCGCGCTTGCAGGCGCGGGTGGCGTTGGCTTTTTTCATTCCGGCCATCGTCTATCTGGCCGACGCCGTCGGCACCCAGACCGAGGCCGTGGCCGTGCGCGGCTTGACGCTGAGCCATGTGCCGCTGTGGCGGGCCCTGCGCGGCGAACTGGCGGCCGGGCTGATGATCGGCGGAGCGCTGGCGCTGCTGGCCTTGCCGACGGTGGGACTTGCCTTCGGCGATTGGGAACTGGCCGTGACGGTGGCGATCACCATCCTTACCGCCAGCACGCTCGCCGCCAGCATTGGCCTGCTGTTGCCCTGGCTGCTGTCGCGGCTGGGCCAGGATCCGGCCTTCGGCAGCGGCCCGGTGGCAACCGTGATCCAGGATGTCCTGAGCCTTTTGGTCTATTTCCTGGTGGCGGCGGCCCTGCTTTAGCGCCGCCCGCCGGGGTGCTATAAGCGGGTGGGACATTTTGACGCGGAGGAACGGGTGAACCTCGCCATCGTGCCAGCGCGGGCGCGGCTGCTGGAGCCGGGCCTGCCTCTGTTTACGCCGGGCACCGAACGCTACCGCGTCAAGGGCGGCGGCGCCGTGGCGCTGGCGCTCGACGCCGGCGACCGCATCGCCATCACCGACCGCGAGGGACGCCAAGCGGCCGAGGTCGCCGTCTTTGCCCTCGACGGCAAGGAGGACGCCGGCGCGCTGGGCCTGCGCGCCAAGGGCAAGGCCGAAGGCATCGCGCGGCTGTTGGCGGGCGCCGACGAGGACGCGGCGGCGGTGGGCGCGGCCTTGCGCCGGCGAGGTCTGCCCGGAAAAATAGAAAAAGCGGCGTTGCTGTTCGAGGGCGATTCCCGCGCCGGCGAGACGGCCGAGTTCAAGGCCGAACGCCCCTGCGTCGTCATCGTGCATTCGCGGGGCGGGCCGATGGCGCCCGAGAGGCAAGACCCGCCCACGGAACTGGGCCTGACCGTGCGCCGGGCCAAGCCGCCCACCATCGTTATGCCGCCGCTGCCCGAACCGCTGGCCGACCTCAAGGACGAGTGGCGCATCAAGCACAGCACGGCCGGGGTCTATACGGTCAAGGCCGGCGATTATATCCAGATCATCGACGTGGCGGGGCGGCAGTGCTCGGACTTCCTGGCCTTCGACGCCCGGCAACTGGAGCGGGGCGTCGAGCGCGGCATGGATCAGGTGACGACGCGCACGCTGATGGCCGCCGCCTATCCCGGCCCCGGCCTGTTCTCCAAATTTTTCGACCAGGACATGAAGCCGCTGGTTGAGGTGGTGCGCGACACGGTCGGCCGGCACGACACTTTCGCGCTGGCCTGCACCTCGCGTTATTACGACGACATGGGTTATCCGGGCCACGTCAACTGCTCGGATAATTTCAATGCCGCGTTGGCAAGTTACGGCGTCGCCGAGCGGGCCGGCTGGCCGGCAATCAACTTTTTCTACAATACGGGCATCGACGCCCATAATGTGCTGTATCTGGACGAGCCCTGGTCGCGGCCGGGCGACTATGTGCTGCTGCGGGCGCTCACCGACCTCGTCTGCGCCTCCTCGTCCTGTCCCGACGACATCGACCCGGCCAATGCCTGGAACCCGACCGATATCCACGTCCGCGTCTATCCCGCGCGCAACATTTTTTCCAAGGCGGTAGCTTTTCGCATGGCACCCGACGCAGAACCCCAACTGACCCGCGAGACGGCGTTCCACCCACGCACGTCGGCGCTGACCCGCAACCTCGCCGAGTATCGCGGCTTCTGGTTGCCGACCCGATTCACCAACCAGGGCGCGGTGGCCGAGTACTACGCGGCCCGCGAGGCGGCGGTGGTGACGGACCTTAGCCCGCTTCGCAAGTTCGAGGTGCTGGGCCCGGACGCCGAGACCCTGTTGCAGATCGCCTGCACCCGCAACATCCGCAAGCTGGCGGTGGGCCAGGTGGTCTATACGGCCATGTGCCACGAGAGCGGCGGCATGCTCGACGACGGCACGGTTTTTCGCCTCGGCCGCGACAATTTCCGCTGGATCGGCGGCGACGAATACGACGGCCGCTGGCTGCGCGAGCAAGCCCTGAAGCGCGGCCTTAAGGTCTGGGTCAAGTCCTCGACCGACCAGTTGCACAACATCGCCGTGCAGGGGCCGAAATCGCGCGAGATCCTGAAGCAGGTGGTGTGGACGGCCCCGGCGCAGCCGACGATCGAGGAGCTGGCCTGGTTCCATTTCGCGGTGGCGCGCATCGGCGCCTTCGACGGCCCGCCCATCGTCTTGAGCCGCACCGGCTACACCGGCGAGTTGGGCTATGAAATCTTTTGCCACCCCAAGGACGCGGTGAAAGTGTGGGACGCGGTTTGGGAAGCGGGCCGGCCGCACGGCCTGGCGCCGCTCGGCCTCGAGGCGCTCGATATGCTGCGGATCGAGGCCGGACTCATTTTCGCCAATTACGAGTTCAACGACCAGACCGATCCGTTCGAGGCCGGCATCGGCTTTGCCGTGGCCCTCAAGGGCAACGAGGAGTTCATCGGCCGCGAGGCGTTGATCCGGCGCAAGGAGCATCCGCAGCGCGCGCTGGTCGGCCTGGAACTGGAAGGCAACGAGCCGGCGGCGCACGCCGACCATATCCGTGTCGGGCGGGCCCAGGTGGGCGTGGTGACGAGCGGCATGCGCTCGCCGATCTTGAAGAAAAACATCGCCCTGGCGCGCCTCGACATCGCCTTCGCCGCGCTGGGCACCGAGGTGGAGGTGGGCAAGATCGACGGCCAGCAGAAGCGCATTCCGGCCACGGTCGTGCGCTTTCCCTTTTACGATCCCGAAAAGACGCGGGTGCGAGCCTGAGGCATGACGTGAAACCGTAATCGAACCAGGGAGGAAGAGATGCGACGTTTCGTTATCGAGAGGGAGATTCCCGGCATCGGCAAGGCCGACCGGGAGGCGCTGAAGGGTGCGGCGACCAAGTCCAACGCCACGCTCAAGGAACTGGGCCCGGAGATTCAGTGGGTCGAGAGCTTCGTCGCCGCCGATAAGACGTTTTGCATCTATCTGGCCAAGGACGAGGCGGCCATCCATGAACATGCCCGGCGCAGCGGCTTTCCGGCCAACAAGATCACCGAGATCGTGCGCCTGTTCGACCCGACCACCGCCGGGGGCTGAACGGATTTTTTCGGCGGCGCCGGGGCGGGAAAAACCGACCTCGGCGCAGGCCATCCCGGGTTTCGACGCTTTCGACCGCCCCGCAAGCGGCGGAAAAGACGTGCCTTTTTTCACGATTGAAAAAGTTGTGAGGAACAATTCCGGCACCGGCGTTATAGGGACTTGTTTCCGTAATCGTTTTGCGGTATAGATACGCATAACGCATATTTGCATCGCGGTCAAGACAGGAGGCGACGATGGGCGGGAAACGGCGGGCGGCGGCGACAGAGACAGCGACAGCGACGGCGACGGCGGTGATGGCGCCGGGCACGGCCGAGGAAACGACGGGGACGGTGGACGCGAAGCTGGCGCAGCGGCTGGTGGAGGAGGTGGCGGGCGCCTGCCCGCGCGAGGGGCTGGCCAAGGACCGGCGCGTGGCCTGGATCGAGGGGGCGCTGGCGGCGCTCAAGGGGCTGGGGCCCGGCGACGAGCTTGAAGGCATGCTGACGGCGCAGATGGTGGCGACGCACGGCGTGGCCATGGACTGTTTCGGCCGGGCGATGAGCGAGGGCGGGGCGGAGGTGGCCCGCAAGTCCGCCCTGGGCCAGGGGGCCCGGCTGCTGGGCATCTACGCCCGGCAGGTGGAAACGCTCGGCCGCTACCGCGCCCGGACGGGCGGCGGTGAGAAGAGCACCATCAGCCTGGTCTGGGGCGGGCCGCCGCTGCCGCCGCGCTAAGGGCGGGGATCGGGGATCAGGGGGCTTCGTCATGGCGCCAGGGGCGCGGGTGTGCGGCGCGCCGACGGTCGCGGGCGGTTCGTGCCGCCGGCCGGCGGCCTATCGGCGGGCGCGTTGCCCCTTGCACGCGGGTGCTGGCATCGGCGCCCCCATCGGCAACCGCAACGCCCGCAAGCACGGGTTTTACGCGGAAGCAGGGAAGGCCGGGCGGCGGAGTTTGTCGGAGTTCGTGCGAGGGGCGGAGAACACGATGGCGCTGATGTCCGCGCGGCTTCGACATGGGCTCCGGCCGGCGCATGGGCCACCAAATCCGTGTTCTGATGACAAAGGCAGGGCTTATCTTCCTGGAGAATGAACTTGCTCTAACCTGTCGGACTTAATCGCCTTCTGGAGCGTTAACCTTCGTGGTGCCATATGACTCTTCACTGCCCTTTGGTAATGATCGAATGGGAAGACAGTGCCCAACCTGTGCCGGGCTGGCTACGCCTTTGCGATTTTACGCCGCCATCTGTGGTGCGGTGTGTTTCGGTCGGCTGGCTTATTCATAACGGCGATGATGTAAAGGCAATTGCCCCCAACATGGGCGAGGTCCATGACGAAAGCAACGTGCAGGTATCCGGGGTTATTCGGATACCTGCGCGCGCCATTATACGCGTTGTTGAACTAGATGAGCCTGCCTTGGCTACCTGCCTTGACCCTTCTTCTCATCCTGGCCCAACACCGACGCCGCCAGCTTCTTGACCTCGGCCGTCGTCGGTTTTTTATCCCCGGAAAGCACCTGCGAGGCCAAGGTTGAAATCTTCGGGGACGACTGTTTTTTAGGCATGATTAACCCTTTCTATGGGTTATTGACTGGACATAGCCATCAAAAAAACCTAGATGATGGTGGTCGCTGCGGCGCCGAGTGGGCTAGACTCGACGACGCGGCGAACCGCTAGGCTTTTAACGTGCGGGTCTTCCGCATTGAGCACCTGCCTTTCTCCGGGCTTCTACCCCGGTCTAGGGTTAGCGGTCGCCAACCGCCAATAGGTTTGGGCCACAGAACCGAAATTCTGTGGCCCTTTTTCATGCGGCACCCAGTTTTTTCGAGGGCGCCCTATCGCTATCATCCATGGCTTCTTGGTCGCCGCCAACATCATTCTCCGGAGTGCTGGCCTTCGGAGGCTTGACGTTCGGATACCAAGATCGCAGGCCATAAGTCCCATTCTGAAGCTTGTAAAACATCTGGGTGTTCTTCCGCAGCATCGCGCGCAGCACGACGATGGCGGTCGTATCGTCCTTAGCTCCGAAAACGAAACCACCTGTTTTGAGAGCGGCGAACATTTCCCGTGTTGTAGCTGGGGCGTTGCCCCCGCTTGCCTTGCGCATCTCCAGATATTCGCGAGCGGCTGATCCCATGCGCTTACCCAAAAACGTGTCGGAATGGATATTGGCGAGCGTGGGGGCACCGCTATCCGAAAAGGCACCCGACTCCGATGACGCGCTAGCCCATGCACCAGAGCGTGGCGGCAACCCAGACTTCTCTCGGAGAACGTTGATACTCGTCAGGAGAGCGTTCGCGTGGCGTTCCAGGTCCGCCAAGTCTTTCTCCAGCGCATCAATGGCTGGCTGGAGCGGATTTACCAAACTCGTCATAGGACACCTCAATGGGCGTGAGTCGCCCTGGAGGTTTGTTATGCCGATTTTTTGTTTGTCTGTCAAGAAGACGTTTCAATGGACAAATAAATTGTTTCACGTGAAACTCTGTGGGTATCTCTCGTGCTATCTGCCGCCAGGGGATCATCGCCTGGAAACCAAGAAATGGCTCAGGATGAGGTCCAGAGACGCGACCTTCTTCTCGCTCACGGCGGCGCCCCCATCGGCAACCGCAATGCGCGCAAGCATGGGTTCTATAGGGAGGCGGAAAAGGCGCGGCGCCGCCGTTTTTGGGAGTTCATGCGAGGGGCGGAGGAGTTCGAGCGGCGGGTGAGGAGGGCGGCGCGGAAGCAGATTCTCGTGCCGCCTTGCCGAGCGCGAGTTCCCATCCGATCAGGGCGAGCAAGTATTCAGTCTAGCCCTGAAGGCCATCGTCCGCCCCATCCGACTCCGTTCCGTCCTCGTGAATCGTATCCTTCTCCGCCAAGCGGCCGGCGAAAAAGTCCTCCACCCTCTTGACGATACGCGCCTGCGTAAGCGGATTCGCGGCGAGTTTCCTGGTGAAATCTCGGCCGGGGTGGAGAACGTCCCAGGACGAGCGATACTGCGTTGCCCGGCGTCGGCCGGGATCCTTGTTGCCGAACCCGTCGATGACGCGATTCCACAGCGGCTGGAACTTCTCGATCAAGACATTCTCGCCCAGGGGAATCCAAATGTCGTCCACCGTCAGGGCGCGGTAATGAAAGTCGCGCGGCTCCAGATCGGTCTGCTCGATGGAGGCGGCGTGCTGCCGCAATCGGTCACGGAGCGCGAAGCCGCGGCCGGCGTCGTAGGTCATGCCGCCCTTGCGGGCTCCTTTTGGGACAGCCTTGCCGACATAGATTGGCCGCGCGAAGCGGCCACCAATGTTGAGTAACTTGAGCGGTCGGTAGGGTTTGAACGAGCCCGAATAGTAGATGGCATAAACGCCGGCGCCGGCGAGATCGGCGGTGTCCGAGAGCGGTCGCACCGGAACGCGCAGCAGCGCGTCGGCGACGCTCTCGCCGAGATTGAGCTTGTCGAGCGGGTTGTAGGGGCCTTCCTGGCTCAACGCGGGATCTCTCATGGGCCGCGACCGATGGCGCCCCGTTTACCACGATTCGGTCGGCTGGCGGGATGTCTGTCCCATGGCCCACCGTCCTAGGGAACGGCGCGCGCCGAAAGCCTAGCGGCGCCGCCGGTCAGGCCCGGCGTTCGCGCCGCCCGAGACGGTCGCGGATACTGGTTGCCACGATCTCGGCCAGGGTCACGGGAACGGCGTTGCCAAGCTGGCGCATGGTTTCGGTCCAGGAGCCGTGAAACAGGAAATCGTCGGGGAAAGTTTGCAACCGCGCACTTTCGCGAACCGAGAAGTAACGCACGGAGCCGTCGGGCCGGCGCAGCATGTTTTCGCCGCCCGGCACGCCATGATCGCCGGCCTTGAGGGTCTTGGCGGGTTCATCGAGCGGGCTGCCGGTATGACCCGGATAGGGTCGCGCGCCCGGCTGGTGGCGGTGGTTCGGGTATCGCTTGGCGGCGGCCGGATGATATTCCGGGTCGGGCAATCCGTTAAGCGCGTCGCGCACGGTTCGCCAGGCCGCCAATGTCGGCCGCCGGGGCAGGCGAGCGGCGGCGGCCCGTGCCCGCGATTCGGCGGGTCGCGGCGGATACGGAAGGTCGTGGGCTTCCCAGTAGGCGCCGGAGCGCCATTGATCCCACAGCAGCGCACCCTGCGAATGGGTTGGTTCGGGAAAAGACCACTCGATATCGAGGTCGGCCCGGAATCCAACGATAAACACGCGCTCGCGCCGTTGAGCCACGCCAAAATCGGCGGCGTTCAAGACCCGCGCCACGAGGCTGTAGTGGAGGCCTTTCGGTCGCCCGCGCGTGTGATAACGCTCAAGGCGCGCGTGGTGGTCCTGCCATGTCTCGCGCGGTCGCTGCCCCAACTCGGGATAGGTGAATTGGAGGCGGATATACTCGAAATAGCTGGCAAAGGTCGGGCGGGTCAGTCCCTTTACGTTCTCGATCAAGAACGCCCTGGGCTGGAGTTCGCGGACGGCACGGATGGCCTCCGGGAACATATCGCGCCGGTCGAGGCGCCCACGGTGCTTGCCGCAAATGGAAAATGGCTGGCACGGCGGCCCGCCGGAGACGAGATCGACAGCGCCGCGAATCGAGCCGAAATCGAAGCCCCGAACATCGCCCTCGGTCAGGGGCCAATGCACGAGGGGCAACAGTCCTTGTTTCTGGTTTTCCCGGATCGTATCGCAGCAATAGCGGTCCCATTCGATCACCGCCGCCGGCCTGAAACCGGCCTTGCTCACGCCGACCGCTAGCCCGCCCGCCCCCGCGAATAATTCGACCGACCGCATGAGCTTTTCCCTAGAAACGCGGTTATCTTGTTCTCTAATTGTTCTTTATCGCCGATTTGGCATTCCCAGACAACAAGAATTTTCCAACCCAAGGCGCTGAGCGCGGCCTGTTTCGTGGTATCCCGCCGCCTATTCGCGTCCAGCTTGGGCTTCCAGAAGCCGAGCCGCGACTTCGGCAGTCGCGCTAGTTTGCACCTTGGGTCGGCATGGCGATGCCAAAAGCAACCATGCACAAATATAGCCTTTTTCAGGCGCGGGAATACTAAATCCGGTATGCCCGGCAGGTCACGACGATGCAGCCGGTACCTATGGCCCAGGCGGTGGACAAGCCGGCGCACCGCCATTTCCGGCTGGGTGTCGCGGCCGCGAATTCGGCCCATGCGCGCGCTGCGCTCGGTTGGCGTCAGGGTGTCGGTCATGGCGGCGATCAAGATAGATGACTCGCGACAGAGTATGGGCTCCAGCCCGCGCCGAGGCGCCAAATAAGAGGCGGGGTTATCGTTCTTGAGCCGACCTCGCTGCGGGGTTAGCCTCACGGGCTTAAATCGCAATCAGGGGAACCTCGATGCCACGCGCCATCGCCAACATTGCCGCCGCCGCCGGGGTCGCGGTGCTGACCGTGGCCGCGGTCGTTCATCCGGGCCCCGCCAGGGCCCAGACCGAGAACTGGGTCCAGGTGGACCCGAACACCCAGGCCTTCTACGACTCGGAATCGGTGTTCGTGGACACGGCCACCGGCTATGTCGTTTACAACTCCGCCACCGATTTCGACGCCACCGGCGAATTCAACTACATGGCAGTCGCGCTCGATTGCGACGGCCGGCGCTATTTCAGCATCGGCTGGGTCATCGGCAACAGCGACTACGATTTGGATCCCGGCTGGGATACCGATCCGTCGCGCGTGAAGTACATCGAGGACGGCACGCTCTCAACCTTGTTCGAGCAGGCGCTTTGTCCCGGGCGGGCGGGCTATCCCACCGGCACGATGCAGTAGGGCGAGTGGAGACCTACAGCCGCGGCCGTCGCCCCGCCCACGGCGCCGCGCCTTCAAGCTCGGCCGCCAATTGCAGCAGCACCTCGTCCTCGCCGAAGCGGCCGGCGACATGGACGCCGACCGGCAGCCCGTCGCCGCTCCAATGCAGGGGCACCGAGATGGCCGGCTGGCCGGTGGCGTTGAACAGGGCCGTGAAGGGCGAGTAGGCGAGCACGCCCTTGGGCCCCAGGCGGTAATCGAGAAAGTCGCGGTTCACCGGCTTGAAGCGTCCGATCACGGCCGGCGGCTCGGCCAGCGTCGGCGTCAGGAAGGCGTCGTAGTCGAGGAGGAAGCGCGCCGCCTGGCGGCCGACGGCATGGACGATGTTGATGCCGTTCAGGTAGTCGGACCCGGAGACGGTCTTGGCGTGCTCGATGGCGCCCCAGGTGACGCCCTCCAATTCGTCGTCGCGCGGCTGGCGTTTCAGGGCCGCCGCGCGCTGGCGCACCGACAAGGCCGTGCCGGAGGCGACGACGTCGCTCCAGGCCCGCATCAGCCGCAGGATGTCGATCTCGGGCGCGGCCTCGATCAATTCGTGGCCGAGGTCGGCCAGGAGCTTGGCCGCCGCGTTCACTGCCGCGAGGCATTCGGGGTGCAGTGCCTCGCCGGTCGTCGAGCGGGCCTGGAAGGCGATCTTCATTCGGCGTGGCGGCGTGGCGATGGACTTAAGATAGGAACCGGCGAAGGCCGGCGCGTAATAGGGCACGCCCAGGTCGGGGCCGTGGCAAGCGTCGAGCATGGCCGCCGTGTCGCGCACCGAGCGCGTCAAGAATCCGTCGATGGCCATGCCGCCCCAGCCCTCGCCGACGGCCGGCCCGTCGGGCAGGCGGGCGCGGGTGGGCTTGAGGCCAAACAGGCCGCAGCACGAGGCCGGGATGCGGACCGAGCCGCCGCCGTCGCTGCCATGCGCCACGGCTACGATGCCGGCCGCCACCGCTGAGGCCGAGCCGCCGCTCGAACCGCCCGAGGTGCGATCGAGGTTCCAGGGATTGCGCGTCGGCCCGCCATAGACCTGGGATTCGGTGGTCGGGCCGATGCCGAACTCGGGGCTGGTGCCGCGGCCGAAGGTGACGAAACCGGCGCGTTTCAAACGCAGGAAGATTTCGGAATCGTAGCTCCAGGCGTAGTCGCGATAGAGGCGCGAGCCCATGCTGGTGGCGAAGTCCACCGCCTCGCAGCCGAGATCCTTGAGCAGGAACGGCACGCCGGCGAAAGGACCGCTGGGGCCGGCGGCGATGGTTCGCCGCGCCGCGCCCTCGTTCACATGCACGACGGCGTTGAGCCTGGGGTTGAGGCGCTCGGTTGCCGCCAGCGCGGCGTCGAGCAGCTCGTCGGGCGTGACCTGTTTGCGGCGCACCAGTTCGGCCAGGCCAAGGGCGTCGTAATCCTTGTAGTCGGCGATCTCGGTCATGCGGGCTCCTCGGATGAAGCGTCGGGCGAGAGTGAAACTAGCAGAGCCCGCACCAAGAGAAAGGGCCGATCTTGCGACCGGCCCTTGGTTCTTGGAATCCGCTCGGCCGATCGACCTCAGCGCAGGTTATAGGTGAAATCGTATTCGCTCCCTTCCGGGTTGCGGGCGTGCAGGGTCATATCGCCGCGCGACTTCGCGTAGTCGCCGGTGCCCCCGGTGATCGCCAGCACGGAATCGCCGGCGTCGAGGAACGGCCCCTGGACCGTGATCTGGCCCTTGGCCAGGGTCAGGGTCCAGAAGCACTCCCAGGCCTGGCCCGGAACGGTGCGGATGCACCAGCCGTTGTCGCTGCCGAGCTTGTTGGCGTTGGCGTCGTCGTAAATGTCGTTGGCGAAGGTCAGCAGGTCGCCGGCACTGTCGCCAGCGACGCCGGTGTCCACCACCACATCGGTGGTGGCCCGTTCGACCAAGGCCAGACGCTCGCCGCCGGCCATGGCGGTCGAAACCCACCCCATCGCCGCCAGCAGTGTCGCCGTCGCGATCAATGCACGCATGTGTCGTTCCTCCCCGATGACGCTTGGTTGATTGGAATAAGAATTATGAACCCAAATTTCCGCTCGGGCTAGGGGTCGAGAAAGCCGGCGCCGAGGGCCAACAACAGATAAGGGCCGGTCTTGCGACCGGCCCTTGGCATATCCAAACGGCGGCATATCCAAACGGCGGCATATCCAAACAGTAGGCGCGACGGTTACGCCTTGGCTTCGGCCAGCAGCTTCTCGGCCAGCTTGCGCTTGCCGGGGCCGTCGAGCTTCTTCAACTCGTTCGCCAGCACGCGCTCGTTGACCTGCTGGTTCCAGTAGTCGAGCGAGGCGAAGCCCAGCAGGGCCGACTTGCCGACGAACTGGCGCAGCACTTCGTTGGTCGGGCCCATGACCCAGCCGGCCTTGGCGTCGCGCAGGTAGCGCTCGATACCCAGCCCCGGCTTGTAGCCGGTGCCGCCGGTGGCGTGCAGCATCTTGTCGGAGAGGTGGGCGACGTTCTTGGCGGCCGCGAACTTGACCTGCCACATCCAGTGCAAGACCGAGGCGCGTGGCAGCGCCTTCAGATCCTTGTGAATGGACCAGTCGCAGTTGTTGGTGAGCGAGTCCAACGCCGCGCCCATCTGAAACACCAGCGCCCGGCAGGCGTTGGTGTCGCAGATGCCTTCGCCGAAATAGTCCTGGATGGTCGGATAGTCGGCGACGCGCATGCCGACATCGGCGTGCTTCTTCATGGTGGTATGGCGCTTGGCGATATCCATCATGCCGAGCGAGATGCCGTTCCAGCAGGCCGACGAACAAAGCAGGAAGAAGGGATCGACGCATTCGTCGTTGGAACTGGCGCCGTCGCCCTTCGGACCCACCATGCGGTCGGCGGAGAGGACGGTATCGACCTCAAGCGTGCCGGACTGATTGCCGCGCAGGCCCAGGCCGTCCCACTTCGAGGGTTCGGCCTTGGCCTCGTCGTTCATGACCAGCCAGCAGGTGAGGTCGGCATAGTTGCCGTTGAAGTCCGGGCTGGTGGTCTGGATCACATACCAATCGGCGAAGCCGCCCGAGGTGGTCCAGGAGGCTTTCTTGCGGACGCGGTAGCCGCCGACGACCTTTTCGGCGCCGGACGAGATCGGATACCAGAAATGCGAACCGGTCTCGGGATCGGAATAGGAGAGCGTGCCGACCAGCACGTCCTTGTCGATGCGGCGCAAGATATCCTGAATGACTTTGTTGTCGTGATGGCGCAAGAGCGCGGCGGCGGTGGCGCCCAGGTGCATGGTGTAGCACATGGCCGTCGAGGGGCAGCCGTAGCGGGCGATGGTTTCGGCCACCATGGCGGCGCAGACGTGGTTCTGCCCCATCCCACCCAGCGACTTCGGCACCAGCAGGCCCAACAGGCCCAGCTTCGCCAGGGCCTCGAAGTTCTTGCGCGGGAAGAGGAGCTTTTTGTCGGATTCGACGGCGTTGTCGCGCAGCGTGGTGCGCGAAAGCTCGATTATCTTTGCCTGCAACTGCTTCTGCTCGGGGGTGAGCAGGAATTGGGGATCGTATTCGAAGCCCAGGCCCCAGAAATCCTCGTCCCCCCACTTCTTGGTCTCGGTCATCGGCTAGCCCTTCCCTGTGGTGTTTTTATCGGCAGTTGGCATGCGGCTACAACCGCACGCCGGTTCTGCGATTACCCTACAGGAAGCGGGGAAACGGGAGCAAGGACGCTGAAACCATCGCCGCTCCAATTGCGAACCAATCCTAGACCAATCGTTCGGGAGCTAGAGAATTTCCTCGATGCGGCTGTAGGCGCCGCGAAAGTAGAGCAGGGGGCGGCCGCCCTTGCGATGGTCCAGGCGCATGACCCGGCCGAGGAAAATCAGGTGATCGCCGCCGTCATAGGTAGTTTCGGTGCGGCACTCGAAGCTCGCCAGGGTGTCGCGCAGGATCGGGCTGCCGGTTTGCCAACGGTCGTAGGCAAGCCCGCTCCACTTGTCGGCCAGGGGACGGGCGAAGACGCTCGAAAGGTCGCGCTGGTCCTCGGACAGGATGTTGACGGCGAAATGTCCGGCGGCCACGAACTCAGCCAGGCTGAAGGCGCCGCGATCGAGGCTGAACAGCACCAGCGGCGGGTCGAGCGAAACGGAACTGAAGGAATTGACGGTGATCCCAAGCGGGCGGCCGTCGGCGGCCACCGAGGTCACCACGGCGACGCCCGTCGCGTACCAACCCAGCGCCTCGCGCAGGGCCCGCTTGTCGTTGGCCTTATCCATCGCGCCCCCGACCGCCCGGCAAGGCGGCCACCGGTCGCGACGAGTTAAATCCGGTCAGCGGGGCCCCATCGGCCGGCGCGGGCGCGACTCGCGTGGCTCGCGCGGCGTGGCCGTGCTGGTGTCGAGGGCGATGATCCGCGACACTTGGAGACCCTTACGGCCCTGGCCGACCTCGCAGTGGATGGACGAGCCCTCCGGCGCGTCCTGCAGGCCGGCATCTTTCAAGGCCGAGATGTGCAGGAACACGTCGGCGGAACCATCCGCCGGCGAGACGAAGCCAAAACCCTTGTCCGGATTGAACCATTTAACCTTGCCGTGCAACTCGCTGGTGTCGCCGGCATTTCCCGATCCCTGATCGTAACTCATGTTGACGCCATTGGTTAAGCGGTGGGACACGACCGGATCCGCCCCCGACGCCTCGGCGAAAAGTTCCGATTGTCGGAGCACATCACCTGCCAAAGTTATTCTGCGCGGCCAGATTGGGAAATGCAAGACAGGCGGTTCGGACTTAATCGCAAGGCCCAGACTCCGGTTCAGGTCTGTGCGTAAAGCTGTGGATAACAGTTGAATCATGAGGATAACCGGCGATCTTCGAGCGGAAGCTTGAGCCAACCTTCGCGGCGGCGCCGCTCCTGGCCCTCGGTCCATTGCGTCGCGTCAGTGGGCGGCCTATGAACGGGGCGGGCCCAGCATCGAGGCGGAAAGAGCATGAGTGGAACGAAAGCGCGGCCGGATCTGTTTCCGGGCGCGGGGGCGCCGGCGGGCGCCCAGGCGGGAACCCAACACAACACGGGCATCCTGCCGTACCAGACCATCCGCGAACTGGTCCGCAGCCACGAGGTGATCGCGGCCGAGCCGATCGAGGCCTCGCAATACCAGCCGGCCAGCCTCGATCTTCGGCTGGGCGACACGGCCTATCGCGTGCGGGCGAGTTTTCTCGCCGGCGGCTCGTCCACGGTGATGGAGAAGATCGAGCAGTTCGGCATGCACGAGGTGGACATCACGAAGGGCGCGGTCCTGGAAACGGGGTGCGTCTATATCGTGCGGCTGATGGAGAGCGTGCAACTGGGCGCGCGCCTCGCCGCCATGGCCAATCCCAAAAGCTCGACCGGGCGGCTCGATGTCTTCACCCGCCTCATCACCGACCACGGCACGGCCTTCGACCGGGTGGATAAGGGCTATGCCGGGCCGCTCTATCTCGAAATCGCCCCGCGCACTTTCAGCATCGTCGTGCGCCGAGGCTCGCGGCTGAACCAGCTCCGCTTCCGGCGCGGCGAGGCGCCGATGGACGAGCGGGCGCTGCGCCGGCTGCACGAGCGGGTGCGGCTGGTCGATCTGCCCGCGGGCGCCGAGACCTTTCGCGGCGACGCGGTGGGCGTGACGCTCGACCTGTCGGGCGACCGGACCACGGGCTTGATCGGCTATCGGGCCAAGAAGCACGCCGATGTCATCGACGTGGACCGCCGCCAGGCCTATGACCCGCTCGATTTTTGGGAACCGATCGCCGCCGGCCGGCGCGGCGGCATCGTGCTCAATCCCGACGACTTCTATATCCTGGCGACCAAGGAAGCGATCACCGTGCCGCCCGACCACGCCGCCGAGATGGTGGCCTATGACACCATGGTCGGCGAGTTTCGCGTTCACTACGCCGGCTTCTTCGACCCCGGCTTCGGCTATGACCCGATGGCGCCGCAGGACGGCGGTACCAAGGCGGTCCTCGAAGTGCGCTCGCACGAGGTGCCGTTCATCCTCGAGCACGAGCAGATCATCGGTTGGCTCAAATACGAGCGCCTGACCGACGTGCCCGACAAGCTCTACGGGCTTGGCATCGGTTCCTCGTACCAGGAGCAGGGCTTGACGCTCGGCAAGCAGTTCAAGGCGCTGGGGTAGATCCAAGTTTCATCGTCAGGCTTGAAGGAGATTTCGACATGGATCGTCGCTGGCTGATTGGGGTGGCCGCCGTGGCGGTGGTCGCGGGCCTGGTGGCGGCGGGGCTTTACGGCCTGCGCCAAGGCCAGACCGGCATTCCCCCGGCGCTGTCGCCCACGGCCATGAGCGAGGTCGGTTCCAGTCTGGCCGGCGCCCCGGCCAAGGCCACGGTGCCGGATGTGAGCATCATGATCCAGCGCCTGGTGGAGCGGTTGCAGCAGCAGCCCGACGACCTGGAGGGCTGGCGGACTCTGGGCTGGTCCTATGTCAGCACCGGCCAACCGCAAGAGGCGGCGGCGGCCTATCAACGCGCCCTGGCGCTGGCGCCCGACGACGCGGAATTGCATTCCTTCCATGGCGAGGCCCTGGTGCAGATCGACGGCGGGACCGTGTCGCCGGCGGCGCTGGCCGAGTTCGAGCGGGCCTTGCAGCTGAATCCGAAGGAGCCGGGCTCAAGATTCTATCTTGGCTTGGCCAAGGAGCAGAAGGGCGAGCGTCAGGCCGCGCTCGACGACTGGCGGGCGATGATCGCCGAAGCGCCCGCCGACGCGGCGTGGTTGCCGGGTTTGCGGCAGCGGGTGATGGCGTTGGCGACGGAATTGGGACAAGACCCGGCGGCAACGGATGCGCCCGCGCCCGCGGCCTCGGCCACGACGCCGAGCGGCCAAACGGGGACCGACGCGGCGCAGCAAGCGATGATCGAGGCCATGGTCGCCGGGCTGGAAGCGCGGCTAGTCCAAAATCCCCGCGATGCCGACGGCTGGATCATGCTGGCGCGCTCAAGGAAGACCATGGGTGACGAGGGCGCTGCCCGCGCCGCGTTGGCCCGCGCCCGCGAGGCCTTTGCCGACTCGCCCGATGTACTGGAGCATCTGAATCAGGCGGCGAAAGAACTGGCGCTCGACGCGGCGAATTGACGCTTATGCCCGGAGGCATTTGCCGGCCCCGAGGCCCTTCCGACCGGACCATTCCGACCCCGTTGATTTGATGATTGGCTGAAAGCCTGGGCGTGCCCCGGGCGGCGCATTCCCCATTGCTCGTCATGCACCCCGGTGAAGACCGATCCTGCCTCCCCTCAGTGACTTGATTTGGATCAGTGCGACGCTTTGTCCTTTGATTCCACAGTCAATCGGGACGAGATTGGGGTCGAGGGGTATTGAGATCATGTTGGATATGCGGGCAACGGGGCGGGGGAGCGAGGGTCGGAAACGGCCCGGCGTTTGCGATATGCCCGGAGCCGCGAGTTCATACGACGACAGAGTCTTTTCCGAACGGCCCGCCGGACAGGCGGGGGCGTTTGGCGCAACCGCGATTCGCGGTTGCTTCCTTGTCGATTAGGCGGTTGGGCGTGGGTCCGGGTATGTCCCGGGCCCGTCAGGGCATCAACGCCAAGCGTGAGTAGTGAAAGGCGGCCGGGGGAGTATGCGGAAGATCTGGCAGTTCATCAGTCGCCCTAGTCCTCGCTATGCGCTCGGCATCCTGGTGGTCGTCGGCGGAATCGGCGGCATCCTCTTCTGGGGCGCCTTCAACTGGGCGCTCGAACTCTCGAACACCGAGACCTTCTGCATCAGTTGCCACGAGATGCGCGACAGCGTGTACGAGGAACTGAAGAGCACCATCCATTACACGAATCGCAGCGGCGTTCGCGCCATCTGCTCTGACTGCCACGTTCCCAAGCAGTGGATCTACAAGCTCAAGCGCAAGATCCAGGCCAGCCTCAACGAATTGCCGAAACACTTGTTTGGTGTTTACGACACGAAAGAGAAGTTCGAGGCCAAGCGTTTCGAATTGGCCCAGCACGTCTGGGCGGCGATGAAGGCGAACGATTCGCGCGAGTGCCGTAACTGCCATCTGATGGACTCGATGGACCTGGAGAAGCAGAAGCCGCGCGCGCGTGGCCAGCACGAAAGCGCCAAGGCCGAGGGCGAGACCTGCATCGACTGCCACAAGGGCATCGCCCATAAGCATTACGAACAATTGCTGGAGCCGCCGGCCGAGGCCGGGAGCGGAGAGGCAGGCGGGGAGGAGAGCTTCACGCTCGAATAAGGACGAGGACATAGCCGGCGCCGTTTCGCGCGCCCAATGGAAGGGATACGTCATGACGTTCTTCAACCGATCATTTGCTTGGGCTCCCTTGCTGGCCGGCGGCGTTGCCTTGGCCGCGCTGGTGTCGACTCCCGCCGCCGCCGTCGATTGGAGCGGCGTGCCAGGCAAGGAAGTGGTCCTGTTCTATCCCGGGCAGGCGTCGTTCGAATGGGCGCTGACGGTGGCCGATCACAGCGGCGCCAAGAAGTTCAAGGAAGGCAAGACCTGCCTTGAATGTCACGGTGGCGAGGAAGCCGACATGGGCGGCCGCATCGCCTCGGGCCTGAAGCTGGAACCGAGCCCGATCCCCGGCAAGACCGGGTCGATCAAGGCGACGGTGCAGGCGGCGAACGACGGCGATAGCCTTTACGTGCGCCTCGTCTGGGCGGAGCCGGCGGCGCCATCCGGCCCTAAGATGGACCCGGATTTCGAGGTCAAGGTCACCATGATGATCGACGACGGCACCCTGGTCGAGGCCAAGCGGACCGGCTGCTGGGGCACCTGCCATGACGACGCCATCGGCATGGCGAGCGCGCAAGCCGGCAAGGATCTGACCAAATACATCGTCCAGTCCCGAGCCAAGATCACGCGCCAGGGCGGCGGCGAGAACTTCAAGTCGAGCGCCGAGATTGACGAGGCATTGAAGGCCGGCAAGTTCATGGAGATCTGGCAGGCGCGGCTCAACAAGGGCGCGGCGGCGGTGGCGGCGGACGGCTACATTCTCGACAAGCGGCACATGAGCGAGAGCCCGCTGGTGACAGCCGAGGCCGAATTCGCCAGCGGCACCTGGACCGTGGTGTTGAGCCGCAAGCTGGTCGTGGGACAGCCTGGCCGCAAGGACATCGTCGCCGGCAAGACCTATAGCGTCGGCTTTGCCATCCACGATGCCTATGCGGAACACCGGTTCCACGAAGTGTCCCTGGGTCGGACCCTGGTGCTCGACCAGGGCGAGGCCGATCTCGTCGCCGCCAAGAAATAATCCGGGAAGGTCCAACCCGCTTCGACAAGGTGGCAATCGGTCGCATGCCACGGCTTGACCTGGATCAATGCCTGCTCCACCACCGCACTGCAATATGCCTATGTAACGAGTTAGCCAGCGAGGATGTTCCGCCACGCGCCGAAGCTCTTTCACAAGCTGGCAGGGAAGCCCGAGATCCGGAACAGGGGGGTATCGGGAGCGACGGCGCCGACGCGGGATGGGTGCGAATGACGCACCGTAGGAAAGGTAGACTCAGATGAAAACGCTTCGTAACGGTCGGCGTCCGGCGATGATCGCCGGCCTGTTGGCACCGGCAGTGGTGGCAATGGCCATCGCCGGGACCGCCTACGCGGGTTCGGACTGGCTCACGGGCAGCACGGACGAGAAGCTGACTTCTCTCGCCGAGATACAGCCGGGGCTGGGGACGATCATGATCGAATATTCATCCCGGTTCACCAATCTCTACTACGCCGCCAAGGGCGGTAACTGGAAACTGGCCGGCTATCAACTCAAGGAAGCCCTGGAGATCCAGGAAGTGGGGGAAATGACCCGCCCGAAACGGGCCAAGGGCCTGAAGAAGTTTGAGGAAACCTCCCTGGGCCCGCTCAGCGCGGCGATCGAGGCCAAGGACGCCACCGCGTTCGAGGCAGCCTTCACGGGCGCCGTCAAAGGCTGCAACGCCTGCCATTCGGACGAGGGTTTCGACTTCATCGTCTACCAGCTCCCGGAGGCCCCGGTCTCGCCCCTCAAGAACACCCCGTAACAACCAAGCCGCGATGCCGCGCTGCCATTGGCAGCGCGGCAAAGCGCTACGGCTCCGGCAATGGACGCGCGCCGCCGCGCGCGGCGCGGAAATGTGCCCAGTTGAAGGGAGCCGGGGAATATATGGGGAGGCGGGGGAAATCGGGGGATCCGGCGAAAGCCGGATCCCCGAAGCGCCGATAGCGCTGTTACGGCGTCACGGTCAGCGTCGTGAACATGCCGGCGTCGTAGTGACCCTTCAGGTTGCAGAACAGCACATAATTCCCCGGCGTCAGGTCGGCGGCGATGGTTCCGCTCTCGCCCTCGGCCAAGTCGCCCAACTCCTCGACACCCGCAAGCTTGCTCTCGTCGATCCGGAGGCCATCGGCGTTGAGCGGAAGCTGGTCGGGCGCCAGGTCGGTCTTGACGAACAGGAACTCATGTTCCTTCGTCGTCGAGACGTTGGTGACGTTGAAGGTCACCTTGCCGGCCTTGACCTCGTTCATGTCGAGGGTCATGGCCTGGCTGCCGTCGGCCTTGTCCAGCAGCTCCACCTTGACCAATCCATCGGCCGCCGCCGGAGCGGAGGCCGCGATAGCCATGACCATCATTGCCGGCAGCAACAGGCCACTACCCAGCACCAGACGCCGAGCATTACGAAGCGTGTTCATTTGAGTCTACCTTTCCCATGGTGCGTCGTCCGCACCCGTTCCGCGTCGGCGCCGACGCTCCCCGATATCCTTCGTTGATGGGTCCGGGTTTTCCTGCCAGCTTCTGAAAACGCGCCGGCGTGTGGCGGATAATCATGCTGGCTAGCTATATATGGGTGCGATTGCTGCTTGGCGCTATACCAAGGCTAATCCAGGTCATGCCGCGACATGCGGCCGGTTGCCGCACGGGCAAGGATCGAGAGTAAACCCGGCCCGACTGCGTATCGGGAAGGAGGGGTGAGGGGGATCCGACGGTTGCCGGACCCCCGACCCGCTCGCCATGCCCGCGTTAGGGGGTCACGGTGAGCATCGTGTGCATGCCGGCCTTGAAGTGGCCCTTCTCGTTGCAGAACAGCATGTAGGTGCCGGGGGTGAGATCGACGCTCCAGGTGATGACCTCGCCCTTCTCGACGTCGCCCGCTTCCTCGATGCCTTGCAGCTTGTCCTCATCGACCTTGGCGCCCTCGTCCTTGAGCGGGAACATGTCGGCTGCCATGTCGGTCATGACGATCAGGAACTCGTGAGCCATCGCCTTCGACGCGTTGGTGATTTCGAACGTCACCTTGCCGGCCTTGACCGAGTCGGTGCTGACGTCGATACCCTGGGTCCAATTGGGTTTGTCCCACATATCGACCTTGACCGTCTCGTCGGCCGCCGCCGGGGCGGAGAAGGCCATGGCCATCAGCATCAGCGCCGGCGTTACCAGGCCGGCTAATAGCGCCTTGTGTCGGCTGTCGTGGTTCGTCTTCATCGGAGGCCTACCTTTCTGTGGTGCGTTATCCGCGTCCGTTCCGCCTCGGCGCCGTCGTTTTCCGATCCCCCGATATTCCGGGTCTCGGGCTTCCCTGCCAGCCTGTGAAGGCGCTTCGGCGCGTGGTGAAACATTTCTGCTGGCCCGCTCGGGGTACGGAGGTTATTGCAGATTAGTGTCAGACTGATCATTGATATAGATCATGCTGGGATATGTGACCGGTTGACACACCGGCTTGGCGAGGGCCAGCGTGGGCCGGCACGAGCAAATGCCGGCCGCCGGCTTGGCGTGCAACAGGGGGAGAAGTCATGTTTGGTCGTGATCGTCTGGCGCTTGGTTTTTCGGGCGCTTGGCCCCGACTGTTGGGGGCGATGGCCATTGTGGTTATCGGCGGGGTTCTGGCCGGGCCATGGCCGGGCAGAGCCCAGGAGAGCGAACCGACCCAGGCCAGCGATGTCTTCAAGATCGCCCGCGGCGGCCAGCTCTACGACAAGTGGTGGGCGGTGACCGAGCACGACGAACCCACCGACACCCAACCTTCCTATCCCACCGCCGGCAAGCAACAGGGAGCGGCGACCTGGCGTTGCGTCGAATGCCACGGCTGGGACTACAAGGGCGTGGATGGCGTCTATGGCAGCGGCGAGCATTTCACCGGCATCAAGGGCGTGCGCGGCGTGGTGGGCATGGACGTGGACAAGCTGCACGCCATCCTGATGAACAAGACTCACGGCTATTCCGAACACCAGATGACGCATAGCGCCATGGACAAGCTGGCGCTGTTCCTCAGCCTGGGCCAGATTGACATGGATCAGTACATCGATCGGGTGACCAAGAAGGCGCGCGGCAGCGTCGAGAGCGGCGCCCGCTTTTTCCAGACGGTGTGCGCCATCTGTCATGGCTTCGACGGCAAGATGATGAATTTCGGCAACGACGAGCAACCGGAGTACCTGGGCACGATCGCCAATGACAGTCCCTGGGAGTTGCTGCACAAGATCCGCAACGGCCAACCCGGCATGCCGATGCCGGCGCTGGGCGCCCTGACGCCGCAGGAACAGGTCGATATCCTGGCCTATGTGCAGACCCTGCCGGAGAAATGAGGCCGGGCGCCGTGCGTTCGACGACGCTGAAGGCCTTCGGCGAGAAGGATTACCGCCAGCTGTGCGCTTCGCTGAAATAGGCTGACGGCAATCGATGCATCGGGCGGGGCCTCGATCAAGGCCGGGGCTCCGTCGCGTGAGGAGGAAATAGTGGACGTCAAGGGCAAGGCGATATTGATTACGGGGGCTACCTCGGGCATCGGCGCCGCCATCGCCGAGGCGGCGGCGCGGGCCGGGGCGCGGCTGATGCTGCATGGGCGCTCGATCGAGCGCGGCGAGGCGGTGCGCCGGCGGGCCGTGGAGCTGGGCGCCGAGGCGGCCTTCGAGACCGGCGACGTGGGCGACCCGAAGGTGGCGGAGCGGCTGGTGAACGCCACGGTGTCACGCTTCGGGCGCCTCGACGTGCTGGTCAACAACGCCGGCGTCATCGGCCGGGGCAGCGTCGCCGAGACCACCGACGAGGTTTGGGACCAGGTCATGCGCGTCAACGCCGGCGGCGTTTTCTACCTGAGCCGGGCGGCGGTGCGGCAGATGCGCCGGCAGGGTGGCGGCGTCATCGTCAACATCGCTTCCGATTGGGGCCTGGTCGGCGGGCGCAACGCCCTGGCCTATTGCGCCTCGAAGGGGGCGGTCGTGCAGATGACGCGGGCCATGGCGCTCGACCACGGCGGCGAGAACATCCGCGTCAATGCGGTGTGCCCCGGCGACACGGCGACGCCGATGCTGGAAACGCGGCCCGAGGTGTTGAGCCTGGGCAAGGACAAGGGTTTCGCCGAGATGGGTCATGCCGTGCCGCTCGACCGTATCGCCCTGCCGGAGGAGATCGCCAAGGCGGTCTTGTTCCTGGCCTCGGATGAATCCTCGTACATGACCGGGGCCATGCTGGTGGTGGACGGCGGCAACACGGCCGGTTGAGCGGCGACAGGCGCCCAGCGGTGGAACGGCAACGGATCTTCGAGCCGGCGCCTCTCGCCCAGTGTCACGCCGCGACGCTGGCGGCGACAGGGCGCGGGCTCGTCGCCGCCTGGTTCGCCGGCACGGCGGAGGGCGAGGCGGATGTCGGCATCTGGTCGGCGACCAGACAAGGGCCGGCGTGGTCGGCGCCGGTATGTGTGGTGACGGGCGCCGACGCGGCGGGCGCGCCCTTGCCCTGCTGGAACCCGGTGCTGTGGTCGTGGCCGGACGGGCGGCTGACGTTGTTCTACAAGGTCGGACCCTCGCCGCGCGACTGGTGGGGCATGGTCATGCACTCGCCCGACGCGGGGGCGAGTTGGGGCGAGCCGGAGCCCCTGCCGCGCGGTATTCTGGGCCCGATCAAGAACAAGCCGG